>Ga0169931_10012204_pt1 | contig 11960 bp, 18 predicted proteins | sample Kivu_15m_20L_FD_129675 | JGI IMG/M metagenome (GOLD analysis project Ga0169931, IMG submission 129675) | Freshwater microbial communities from Lake Kivu, Western Province, Rwanda to study Microbial Dark Matter (Phase II) - Kivu_15m_20L... | ecosystem: Environmental > Aquatic > Freshwater > Lake...
ATAGTCAAAGGAATCAATTGGCAAATAATTGTATTTTTTGTAGCAATGTTTGTGTTTATGCAAGGGGTATGGAATGGTGGAATTATTGAATTGTTTCAAATGCTTTTACCCTTTGACCAAAATCCAAATTCTGCTACCGCATCAATCAATATTATTGGGACAAGTATTCTGACAAGCCAGATAGTCAGCAATGTACCGTTTGTTGCATTATCTATCCCAATTTTACAAAACTATGGGTTTTCTGCAATTGATACAATACCTTGGATTGCACTAGCTGCCGGAAGCACTATTGCTGGAACCTTGACTATTTTAGGGGCTGCAAGCAATGTGATAATTTTAGAAACTGCAGAAAGAAGGCATAATGTGACTTTTGCTTTTAAAGAGTTTTTTAGAATTGGAATTATTGTTACTGCCGCAAACAGTGTAATTTTGATATTTTTTTTTAACATTTCCTTTCTTGTAAGTTAGAACAACAAAAATCAACATGATTTCTCAGGTAAATCACCAATAGGACAATAAAAAATCGAACAAATTAGATTAGAAGAGATCATCAAATTACAATAAATACAATCAAAGGATTCCTTCTCAAAATCTTATTAATAAGAAATAGGTAGTATAGATGAAAATAATGGCTAAAATAAAAGTACGATCAGGAAGAGGTACAAGAATTGTTGAAGTCGATGATTCTTCAAATTGGACAGGTTCTGAATTCAAAAAAATTCAAGAAGCAAAAAAAGCAGAATCAAAAGACAAGTATGTTTCCGTAGGACGTGGAACTGGCAAGATAAAATTTAGTGACATTCCATCTACTGAATCCAAATCAACAAAAGGCATGTGGGTAAGTTCAGGAAGAGGAACTAAAAAAAGAAAACTCGACGAATAGAGAAAACACATTCGCCTCAAAAAATATGTCTGCGTGTATAGCATTAGCTAAATTAAAAATAGAAAAAAGTAAGGCATTGAGATTATTTGAAGGAACGTACCTTACGAATTACTTTGTTATGATCAAATGAAGCCGTAGTAGTTACATACACAATATGATTTTTGCCGGCAGGAATTACTATCCTCTTGACTTTATCATATTCTGCAACTACATATTTACATGGTCCAAGTGATTTCAACAATTTTTTTCTTTGTTTCCAATCATATGCCGCAGCCTTTAATGATGCCAAACTTTGTTTCTTTGAAACCAAAATCTGTACTTTCTTTGAACGAGCAGAAAATACCAATTTTCCTTTCAAATCACACAAACTGACAACTCTGACAGATGGACTGATCTGCAAAATTTTTTCAACCGCTTGATGAATTTCCATAATTATAAGAAAACTTTCTAGATGATAAAATTTTCTATAAAAATTTTAAATAGCAATCTTTAGTAAGAAATTGGCTCATTTTTGAACAAATAGAATAATAATGGAATCAAAAAGTATTATTTGAAAGTAGATAATATTGAATTTAATTTGTATGCATTGCAGTAAACCATTTGAAGGTGAAAATACAAAATTTTGCTCTCAGGGCTGTAGAGATTCTCAAATAGTTGCTCTAGAGAGAAAAATACGAGAAATTGTCTACAACGATGCTAGTCATACTAAAAAATTTAGCCAAGGACACTAGAATATCCACGATCAACTAATTTTGCAATACTTTCAGATTTAACACACACAGAATGAAATGAATTAATCTTGAAAATTAATTCTAATCCTTCTTTACATGAAACATTTTGAGGTAAAATGCCTGATTTGAGTTGTTTTAAAGGTGAAAGAGAACTATTTCCTTTTTCCATATCAGATTCTAATGAAACAATTCGTAAAATTCTATCATCATTATGTGTTGGTGTCCCTCGACCATCTTGATTACTAGTTAGAATATACAAATATCCATTTGGACTCATATTCACACTACGTAAACGACCAAATTCTCCATCAAGTAATGCATTACTATTAATGACTAAATTATTTTCTAAATCCAAATCTAACATTCTCAAATGATTTCCACGTAATGTTGCGATAAAGTATTTTCCATACCATTCAGAAATTTTATCTGAATTATAAAATACAGAACCAGATGGAGCCCATGTCTCATCACCAGTATGTAAAATTGGATTTATGAGATCCACACTTGTTTCATCACCTACAATGTTTGGCCAACCATAATTTTTACCGGGAAATATTACATTAACCTCATCATGAGCAGTTCCTCGTTCACCAGATGGACCATGTTCAGTTTCAACTAAAATTCCGCTTTCTGGATGCCAATCAATTCCTTGCGGATTTCTATGTCCTAAAGAATAGACAGGAGAATTTGGAAAGGGGTTGTCTTCAGGGATTGTACCATCAGAATTTATTCGTAAAATTTTTCCGGCTAAAGAATCTAGATTCTGAGCAGCTTTAGAATTTGCAGCATCGCCTGTTGTAATGTAGAGTTTTCCATCAGGTCCAAACTTTATTCGTCCTCCATCGTGTACTTGACTTCCAGGAATTTTATCAAGTAAAATCGTTTCATTAGATAATGTATTATCAGATTCAACATAACGAACAACTTTGTTATAGATATCAAAAAAATCTGAATAGCTATAATATAGATACAAATAATGATTTTCTTCGAAATTAGGGTCTAAAGCTAATCCAAGTAATCCTCCTTCAGAACCAGATACTTTTAATGAAATTATAGGTTCAGAAACTAGATTATTTTCAATTATTCGCAGATTGCCAATTCTTTCTGTAAAGAAAATTCTACCATCAGGGGCAAAATCAATTTCCCAAGGTATTTTCAGGTTTTCTGCAACTGTTTCAACTTTAATGCCAAGTTCTGGAAATTCTTGAGCAGATGAAAATGAAATAAAACCTATTGAAAAAATACCGAAAATAAAAAAGAAAATTTTAAGCACAGAAATACTTTGATGTTATCAAATTAAAACATGATCTTGTATAAATTAAACAAAATGTATTTCAAATTTAGATTGTGGATTTAGAGATCGTCAATAAATAAAAAACTATTGTGGGAATAAATCAGCATTGCCAAAGAGAACCCCAAAAGCCTTACACCAAATCAAAACTTTACCATATTTTTCAAGATCTGTATTTTCTGGTATGTCATAATTCTGGTTTCCATTGTTTGCCTTGAGCTTGCCAAGACTAACAAATTCAGAGGCTTTGTTATCTGTAGACAGATAGACATACAAATCAGGACCGTTAGTTGCTTTGAAATTTTCTAATCTTAGAACGTTATTTCCATCATTTAATGGAATTGTTCTTACTATTCCTTGAGCGTCATGTATTCCATCGCCTACGCCAACAAATGTACCTCCGTATGTTTGTATCACCATATCTTCTATCGTTGGTTCATCTTTCATCATGGATTCATCTTTCATCATTGTTGTATCTTCTATTTTTAATGGAGCTGCAGAATTAGGCAGTGCTTCATTCACGGTACTACTTGTAAAGTACGGAGAAATTGCATATGTTACTCCTATTCCAATTATTGCAACTAATGTAGCAATTATCAATTTGTTCATAATGCAGAATTTTCTTAAAGATATAAAACCAATTATCCAAATTACACCCAATTCTTTTTGAATATTATTTGAAATAAAGAGTAAATTTGCATTATTGTTTTAAAATACACTGCTCACAAGGAGAAAAATTTTGACTTTTGGCGTTTTCCAGTGTATCAGGAGTGAAATATTGCCTATCAGTTATTTTCATTTCACTAATTTTACATTCTTTTTTCAAGCCATCTAAGTGATGTACAAGTTTAGTTTTTTTATCACCTAATAACCCAATCATACTAATCAATTAGATCACAACTGGAATATAAGGTAAGAATTTCAAATCCAGATTTTCAAATGCATCTAAAAATCAATTACTTGATAGATATGCTTACAAATTCATGATTTGTTTTGAAATCTTTTATTGTAATAATTTTTTTGCCACTATCAAATCTACTTTATAGGTTAAAGTTGAGCGTGAATTTAGTTTTAAATTCCAAGTAAGAAAAGAAGGCTTTTTTGTCTTTTTAGTAATAGAAAATCTCAACTCCTCTAGGATTGACCTCAAAGTGGATTCATCAACAAATTTTTTAACAGAATTTTTGCCTCTGTCAAAGTCATAAGGATCGGATATTACAAATGTACCTGCATGAATTTGTTCAGAGACTTTTTTTAGATAATCTATCGGTTCAATTAATTCTAAAACATTTAATGCCAAAATCAAATCAAATTTTGTCTTACCAAAAACATCAGATAGAAAATCAGCTACAAAATAATCCAAATTATCTTTAGATGTTTTTTTTGCCATACTTAATGCACTAAAAGATCTATCGATTCCAAATGCAATTTGATTGGTATCTGCAAGATAATTACCCATGGTTCCAATAGAGCAGCCATATTCTAACACAAGTTTTGATTTTGGTAATGCATCCAATTCATTTTTGATATTGGAATAAAATTTTGATTTTTGACTATTTTGATAGATTTTACTCCATCTCTCTTCAAGTAATGTTCTATCGTCAGTTTTTCGTACACAATTTGACAATGAATTTTTGAGAAATTTTTTCATTTTTTCGTCAGATGCAGAATTAAATAATTTTCCTCCCAACATAATTCTCTCAGAGAGATATTTTGAAAAATCATCCCAAAGAATCGGAATTTTGTTAATTATTGGAAATGATAACGAACATTTTTTGCATTCCAAAATACCTTCTTCAATTTCATTTTCTTTTTTAAATACATCAAGATCTAACTTTGAGCTACATCTAACACATCTAAGAAAATCAAGACTAAATTCATGCATTTTTGTATACCAATCCAAATAATTTGGAACATAATTTCTTTTAGATACAATAGAGGAATAATGTTAAATGGAGTATTTTGAAGATTTTATGCGATTTGGGGGAATTTGAAGAATTTGCAGAGGCGTTGTTTGGTCAATTATCTGTAGAAATCAATGAGGAAAAAGAGATTTCCAAACTTGCAAACTTAGCAAATGATGATCTCTCGCAGAAAGTTACATTTGAAAAATTAGAAGACATAGCTAATCAGGCATATCCAACATTAAAGAAAAAGGTCGAGGAATTTTTAGGAATTAAAATTGCAGGTAATTTAAAAATAGAATTTCCAGAGTTGGTTGAGCTGAAAAAATTAAAAGGTGAAAAAGTATTTTCAGACGAAAAATCAAAAGCGTTTGTAAGAGAATTATTTGATGCAGTTGCAAATGAGGATCTTAATAAAATTGCAGAATTGATGAAAAAAGATACTGCAAAATATCTTGTGTATTCTACCTATGCCATACAATACATCTCAAAAATATCTACAACGTATGGAGATTATCTAGACTCTATAATTTACCTTAACAAATTCGTACTTTCCAGATACCCACAAATCATCTTACACAAACAGGGAGAACCTTATGAATCAAGATTTGCAAATGTAAATTCAGGTTATCTTGGAGCTGTTAAAATGACTGTACTTGAAGAGTTAATCCATTCAACCCAAGAAAAATTACATCAATTAAACAAAAATGCTGCAACTCAGGTTAATCTAATTAATGAAGAATTGGCAAAAATAATCTTAGGATTAGATAATCAGACGGTAAATAATCTATCAGAATATTTACAACTCCAAGCTGTCCCAGATGATTTTCCATTTGCAAAAAAAGCAAATCTGTTTTTCTTCTTAAATCCTGATCATTTCTTAATTGAGCAGATTGGACCTGATGTAATGACATTTACACATGTGGAAATTGATCCTAAAATTTCAAATGCAATTCCTCAATTGCTAGACATTTATAAAAAATGGTTAAATCCAATTCAACAGCACCATGCAGCTTTTACATTAATGGAAGGAATGGCAGGATTTGCAATAGAAAATATCTTAAAAGATGATCAAGACTTTCAAAATTATCTAACCACCTTTATGGGCACAGATTTCTCGTCATATCAGGTTCGAAAAAGTATGGGAAAAGACTTTACAAGAATAATCTACGAGAAATTGGGGAAAAATGCATTCAAAAAATTAATTGAATACCCACCAAATACAAGAGAGGTAAAAGAGCCACAATTATACTTGAACAGGATAAAACAGTAACAATTGCCAGAAAAATTTGATCCCTTAGTAGCTGAATGGCTTTCATTTGCAAAAAACCCAAACTTCAATTTAGTCGAAAAATGTCTCAAATTTGCCCAAATTCTAGAATATCCTGATCTAGAAATTGAAAAATACATTCAAAAGATGGCAGTAATTGGAAAATCATTAAAAGAATCAATCAGTGACGTAAAAAACCCTACATACCAGGTTTCAATTTTAAATGAACATCTTTTTCAAAATTTAGGATATAGTGGCGATACTGATGATTACTATAATCCAAAAAATAATTTTTTAAATGAAGTAATTGATAAAAAATCAGGACTTCCAATAACAATCTCTATACTATATGCTGAAATTGCAAAATTTATTGGATTAGAGCTTAAGATAGTAGGATTTCCAAGCCATATATTGGTAAAATATAATGAAGAAATGATTTTAGATCCATTTAACGATGGAATGCTATTAGATATAGATGACCTTCAAGATATTTTAGATGAAAATTTTGGTGGAGAATTGGAATTCAAACCAGAGTTTCTTGATGAAATAAGTCATGAGCAAATTCTTGTCAGATTAGCAAGAAATTTAAAAAATTCATATGTTCAATCTTTTGTTTATGACAAAGCACTAAGATGTACAAACATGGTGTTAGCAGTTGAGCCAAATTCACCAGACGACATTAGAGATAAAGGAATACTAGAAGAAAGATTATTGAATTCAGATATAGCGCTGGAATATTTGAATCGATATTTAGAAATTAATCCAAACGCAGAAGACGTAGATTTTATTTTAGAATTAATAAGAAGTATTAAAACAAAAGACTAGTCAATAATAGAACTGATATCTTGACCATTTTTGATCATCGATATCTCGTGGCGGGCAATCTTGTTTCTTAATGCTCTTTTAAGAATATCAACTTCACTTCTAAGTAATGCAATTTCATCTTCTAGCTTTGCTACTCTCTCATAGATTGTTTCGGCTTCTGAACTCATGATTATCTATCATAAAAAAATTGTCTTAAAAAGTTATGGGTAAATATGTTGATGGGCTGGTTAGTTTTTTGTAACTATAATTCAAATTCCTGGCGACATTTCTCGCATTTTCCTCTTTCTTGCCCAGGAGGACCAAGAAGGAATACCTTGCCAATTGTCTTGCATAATGGACACATTCCAGTAGTTGCATTTTTTGGGCCACTACGAATGATTTTCTGAGTTTTTCTACGTCCCATGTGTTTACCTCTGAAATCGGTCTATTAAGTTTAATTTTTCAATGGCTAATTGAATGTCAAACAGCTAACAAATATTCTCATTATGAATTCTATGGCGCGGGGAGAGGGATTTGAACCCACGGGTCATTGCTGACATGGGATTAGCAATCCCACGCCCTACCAAGCTAGGCGATCCCCGCACAGATTGCCTTGAATTAATCTGTAAATAAATTCATTCGTCCCCAAATTGGTGGTAATTAGTCACAATATCATCAAGTTTCATTCTTTTTCCACCCACAATTTTTAGTTCAACATTGACAGATTTGTTGGAGATAGTAATGATGTTGTATGTGTTTTCAAACAATCCTCTAACCCTTTCAGATGTAGCAGTTCCAGCATTTACGACCATTAGTTTTCCAAAATTCCACTCCCAGGGTCTATGTTTATGACCACATAAAACAAGATCAACTTTGGTATCAAGTATAGTTCTTAAAACATCTCCTGCATCTACCACAGTTAATTGATCAGAACCAGTATCTGGAATTGCTATCAGATGATGGTGCATTGCCAAGATCTTTATTTTATCTTTGTATTTTTTCATGGTTCGCTCAAGCCATAAGTTTTGACGATATCCCACCTCACCTTCGTTTCTATCAGGACGAGCAGTTCCAAGTGTTACCAAGACAACGTCATCACTTAATTCATTTATTGCTTCAAAGGGGAAAAATTTTTTGAATAATAGATAACCGGTGTTTCTATAGTCATGATTCCCGCTAATAGTAATAATTTTTTTAGTGTTAAATTTTGTCAATAATGTCTTACATTCTTCATATTCTTGCATGAGCCCTTCATTTGTAAGATCACCAGTAACAACAATAACGTCGGGATTAAGATGATTTACCTCATCGACAAGTTGATCAAATTTATTTTGAAGAAATTGTGAACCTACATGAAGATCAGAAATTTGTACAATTAGCATTTTTCTTAATGTAGTAAATTCCGCTATTAAACTATCTCTATAGTATCTACGTAAACAATCCAAACCCAAGGTAGGATTAAATAATAAACACCGCAACTTTTTCCAGTTTTGAGCAAAAAAGCTGCAGTGATGAGAGGGGATGGTATAGGTCCTGAAGTAGTAGACTCTATGCTCAGAGTTTTAAAAGAATGCAATTCCCAAACAGAAATTATTCTTTGCGAGGCAGGCTCTGAACAGTGGGATAAAAACGGAAGAAAAGACAAATCCTACATCCCAGATGCTACAATGAAGACTCTAGAAGAATCAGATGCTTGTTTTAAAGGGCCGACAACAACAATACCGGTACCAGATGCCCCAAGAAGCGTAGCTGTTACATTACGTCAAAAATTTGAATTATACTCTAACATTAGACCAACTAAAACATATGACAGATTAACACCAAATCGAAAGCTAGACTGTGTTTGCTTTAGAGAAGCAACAGAGGGACTCTACACAGGTTTAGAAGTAAAAGTTACAGATGATGCGGCAATTGCAATCAGAAAGATTACTAGACAAGGATGTAGCAGATTTATGAATTCAGCAGTAAATTGGGCAAACAAATACAATATGAAAAAAATGGTTGCAATCACTAAAAGAAATATCCTAAAACAAACAGACGGAATATTTTGGGATGAAGTGCAAAATTCAATCAAAGGTACAGACATACAATTATCTGAGATTTACATTGACAACATGGCACAACAAATGGTAGTTGCACCAGAACAATTCAATGGATCAGTCCTAGTAAGTACCAATTTGTTTATGGATATAATATCAGAATTAGCATCTGGACTTGTAGGATCAATAGGATTGATTTATTCTGCAAACATGGGAGATAATTACGCAATGTTTGAAGCAGCTCATGGAAGCGCACCACAGTTCGCAGGACAAAATAAGGTAAATCCAACTGCAACAGTTCTGTCAGGAGCTTGGATGGTAGAGTATCTTGGAGAAACAGAAATACGAAATGCAATTTTTGCTGCAACAGAACAAGTGATTAACGAAGGCAAAGTTGTAACGTGGGATATTGGTGGTAATTCAAGTACAACACAAATGACGGATGCAATAATATCATATGCAAAACAGAAACTTCGAAAATAAAGAAAACATTACTTTTGTCTGACAGCTTCAACTAGAATTAACTCTTCAAAAAACAATTTCTTTTTGGCAAGAATTTGTGGTTCCAGGCATAATTTTCGTGTATACTCCATTAATTTTTGATAATTAGAAAGAGAGGTAGTAACAAAAAGAAATTTTCCGCCAATTTTGATATTTTTATAGATTGAATCAAATATTTTTTTGGGAATTTCAAAGCCTTCAATTCCTCCATCAGTTGCAGCATCTAATACTTTATCAGTTGCAAGGTATGGAAGGTTACACACAACTAGATCAAATTCTAAATTTAATGCATCAGAGCCATTACAACAGACCAAATTTTGTGTAGGATATGTTTGATTTTTTAATACCGTAAAATTAATGTCGGTACCAACAACAAAAGCAAAATTCTCCCACAAAAGTTTTGTTAGATATCCAGAACCACTTCCAACATCTAGAGCAGAAAAGCCTTTCTCTTTTTCAATATAGTCAGATATGAAGAAGGTGTCTTCAGATGGAGAATATTCCTCATCTCTTAAGAATTTCTTTTGCAAGTTCAACTATTTCATCACCTGAAAGATCATCTAATCGTTTCTCAATAACAGTTTCTTTTCCAAACTGCTTAAAGATATTTTGAAGTGTTTTTCTTCTGTAAGAGAACATCTTGTTTATAACATGAATAAGATCTTTTTCAAGTGATTTTTTTTTAGTAATTCTAAGAACTATAGAATCTATCTTTGGAGGCGGTGAAAAGTTTTGTTTTCCAACATCTAAAATTTTTTCAATCTCAAAAGCAGAGTTTGCAATAATACTTACAGATCTTCTATTTTTTGCAGATTTTGCAAGTAATTTTTCTGCAAATTCTTTCTGAACCATAATCACACCATGAGAAAAAGGGGTATTTGCAAGCCATTCAATAGCATCCTTACTTTTTGAATAGGGTAGATTAGATACAAAAATAGAAAAAACATTATTTTGTTTGAATCCATCACCAAACTCTAAAGAGAGATTTGAAATTCTGGAAAAACGAGATTTTGCTTTTTCATATAATTCTCTATCAGCATCAATTGAAATCACTTTTTTTGCATTTTCACATAATAAGGGAGTCAAAATTCCTAATCCCGTCCCTATCTCAAAGACAATGTCATTTTTAGTGATATTGGCCTCTGAAGAAATGGATTTTGCAATTGTATTTGAGGTTAGAAAGTGTTGGCCTAGTCGTTTTCGTTTAATCATTTTTTGACAAAGAGATTCATCCTACTTTCACCGGTAATTTCATCCATGATTCTCTCTGAGATATGTTTGATTGGTTCTTTGAATCCCACGCGCTCCTGCAAATCAGCATAGCTTGCAAATGCCTTCTTTTCTCTTTCTTCTAACATTATTTTCATGTATGTTTTTCCAATTCCTGGAATTAATTCCAGTGCATGAATTCTAGGAGTCAATGGTCTTGCATTGTTAAGATAATCTACAAATCTAGTTTCATTGTGGGTGACAATATTTTCAACTACTCCCCGTAATTCACTTTGAGCAGATGACGAAATGTGTTCATATTCTAGCTTTCCTAAAACTGAAAGAACTTTTGTTCTTCCCTCTTTTCCAATGTAGATTCTTTCTCCCACATCAAATGTTGAATTTGGAACACCAAGAACTTCAAGTAAAGTAAGTCTGTCCTCACCAATTGCAGTGATAATAATTCCGTCACGTCCACGTACTGTAGATGATTTACCACGTGGATTAAAATCTAAGACATATGCATATTCCTCATATTTTCTAGGAGGGGATTGTGCCCTGTGCAAAATAAATCTCCTTGAAACTTAGTTCCCCTTGATTATCTTGAGCATTTTTTCTAGAGTTTCAGCAAGAATAAGTTTCTTCCAACCAAATGTAAATGAACGTAGTTCAGCCAAACTAGTTGGTCTAATATTTACAATTTCTACTGCTTCTTCCTCAGTTAAATCACAATCTTTCATTAGTTGTTTCTTCATTTCTTTAGCATCCTTTGGATCAATGGTCACAAATTTTGAGACATAATCATATGTCCATCGTTGAATTTGATCCATTTCTTCAACATCAACTTTACCTAAAATCTCTTTAACTTCTGATAGAGAAATGCTTTGTTTCTTTTTTATCTCTTCCATGATTATACACCGAATGGTTTGATATGATCTAATCTTGTGATTAAGGTTTTTGTTTTATTCCCTAATTTTACATCTAGAGTAATAGCACGTCTACCTACATGTGTAATGTTACCTACTTTCCCATGATAGCGTCTATGAGGCAAACCTTTGTGTTGTCTAGGATCTATAATTACAAGTGCTTGTTCTCCTTCATGATATTCTCTAAGTAAGAATGATACGCCTCTAGGAGCAGTTTTAGTCATCACAGATCTTGCTTTGTGCTTAAATCCGTGTGAACGACCATGAGATTTCTTAGTTGCCATATCTGAGTAGATTCCCCAGTGACCCTATTTTAACAGTTTCTAGTCATGCATTAGAGATGATGTCGGTTCTGAGTTGTCCACATGCAGCTGAAATTTCAGATCCCTTCTCAACTCTTAC
>Ga0169931_10012205_pt1 | contig 11960 bp, 23 predicted proteins | sample Kivu_15m_20L_FD_129675 | JGI IMG/M metagenome (GOLD analysis project Ga0169931, IMG submission 129675) | Freshwater microbial communities from Lake Kivu, Western Province, Rwanda to study Microbial Dark Matter (Phase II) - Kivu_15m_20L... | ecosystem: Environmental > Aquatic > Freshwater > Lake...
ATTTTTTTCTTTTCGGCCATATCGGTTCAGATCCTGTTTGTGCTTCGGGCCCGGTGGTCCGGTCCTGTGCTCAGTTCTAGCGGCGAATCGGTCGCGGTGGACCTTTGCGCGTCCGCGCATTCGTACGCGTACGCTGACCTCGAACAGGCAGATTGCGGCGATGCCGGATGCCGCGATAGCAGCCCAGGTCCATCAACCGCTTGATGTTGATGTTCACCGTACGTCGCAAGTCACCTTCAACGGTGAGCCGCGAAATCTCCGTACGCAGTGCATCCAGTCGCTCTTCGGTCAGCTCGCCGATTTTCTCATGCGGCTGCACACCCGCGGCTGCGCAGATGCGCAGCGCCGTGGTTCGGCCGATGCCATAGATGTAAGTGAGCGAAATACCGGCGTGTTTGTTGTCCGGTATGTTGATTCCCGCAATACGAGCCATTTTTCAACCTTGCCGTTGTTTGTGTCGCGGTTCGACGGCGCAGATCACCCGCACCGAACCGTTACGCCGCACGATCTTGCAGTTGCGGCAGACTTTTTTGACTGATGCACGCACTTTCATTTTCGACCTCACTCAATACCCGTTGCCCGCCACCAGTGTCGAGTCCCTTCTCGACGCGGCCCGGGATACGCCCGCAATCTAGGTTCGCCGGCGTCCGTAATTCTGCAGGTTCGATTTCTCCATCAGCTTCGCGTACTGCGAAGACATCAGATGGCTCTGTACCTGTGCCATGAAATCCATGGCCACCACCACTACGATCAACAGCGCCGTTCCGCCAAGCTGGAACGTGATGTTGAACGCCACAATCATGAACTCCGGCAACAGACAGACGAGTGTCACGTAAAGGGCGCCGAAACAGGTCAGGCGCGTGATCACGTCGTCAATGTATCGCGCCGTCTGCTGGCCGGGCCGGATGCCTGGAATAAAGGCGCTCTGCCGCTGCAGGTTCGACGCGATGTCTTTCGGATCCATCATGATCGCGGTGTAGAAGAAACTGAAAAAGATGATCCCGGCAGCAAACATCAGGATGTAGAGCGGCTGCCCTGGAGAGAGCACCAGTGCCACTTCCTGCAACCACGCCATCCCCGGACTCGTTCCAAACCACTGCGCCATCGACGCCGGTGCGAGCAACAGGCTCGATGCAAAAATCGCCGGAATGACACCCGCCATATTCACTTTGAAAGGCAGGTGGCTCGGCTGAGCCTGGAAAACCTTTCGTCCACGCTGCTGGCGCGCATAGTTGACCGTGATGCGGCGCTGGCCGCGTTCAATGAAAACCACGAGCGCCACAATCAGCACGGCGAGCGCGGCGATCGCCAACAGGGCGATGATGTTGATGTCACCTTGACGGGCCGCTTCGAACGATTGGCCAATCGCCGCCGGGAATCCGGAAACGATGCCCGCGAAGATCAACATGCTGATCCCGTTACCCACACCACGCTCCGTGATCTGCTCACCGAGCCACATCATGAACATCGCACCGGTTACCAGCGTGATGATCGACACTGCGTAGAAGGTGATGCCCGGGGTAAAGGCGAGCCCTTGCGCCGTCAGAGTACTCGTCATCGAGATGCCCTGAATGATGGCGAGACCGAGTGTGCCCCAACGGGTGTACTGCGTGATCTTGCGTCGGCCGGCTTCTCCTTCCTTACGCAGCTGCATCAGCGGCGGGTGCATCATCGACAACAGGTTCATGATGATGCTGGAGGTGATGTACGGCATGACGCCGAGAGCCAGGATACTCATCCGCTCCCAGGCGCCGCCCGAAAACATGTTGAAGAGCTCGAGGATGCCACCCTGATTTTGCGAAAAGAGCTGGGCAAGGCGCTCCGGATTGATACCCGGTACCGGGATGTGGGTCCCGATGCGATACACCAGAAGTGCGATGAGGACAAACAGCAGACGGCCGCGCAGCTCGGAGAGCCCCGCTTGTACACCTGCCAACTGTCCCGGATTCACCGCCATCGGTTTACTGTTCGCCCTCTGCTCTCGCGGCTCAAGCGGCCGCTACAACCTTCTTCTGCAACTTGCCACGCGGCGCTTCCACCACGTCTTCGACAGAACCGCCAGCTGCCTCAATGGCTGCCTTGGCACCCGCCGTTACCTTGATGCCGGAAACTTTCACCGGTCGCTCGATGGTTCCGGACAACATGATCCGCGCCCGCTTCTTGTCCTTACGCACAACGTTGGCGTCTTTCAGCGTCTCGAGCGTTACCACTTCACCGGTCACTTTCGCGAGCTCGGAGAGACGGACTTCCGCAGTCTCCATACCCATAACCGAACGAAAACCGAACTTCGGCATCAGCTTCTGGATCGGTAACTGACCGCCTACGAAGCCGGGGCGCACATTGCCGCTCTTGCGGGCTTTCTGACCTTTGGTACCGCGGGTCGCAGTCTTGCCCCAACCTGATGCGGCACCACGACCAACACGTCGGCGCGGGCGCTTGCTGCCTTCCGCCGGATGCAAATCATTCAGGCGCACGCTTATTCTCCTTCGACCTTCACGAGGTAATTGACCTTGTTGATCATGCCGCGGGTTGAGGGTGTGTCCTCGACCTCGACGGTATGACCGATGCGCCGCAGTCCAAGACCTGCCACACAGGCCTGGTGTTTCTTGAGGCGGCCCGCAGTGCTCTTCACCTGCGTTACACGAATCCGGCCTTTTGCTGCGTCACTCATTTCTCTAAATCCCAACGTTTTTCCTGCGCTCTTTTGTCAGTGGCCATGTTTCCGCTGTTCGTCGCATCCAGATCCACTTCTATATCGCGTCGATTCAGACCTTGGCCCGCAGGTTTGTTTACGCGCCGATTTCTTCCGTCGTCAGCCCGCGTTTGGCGGCAATGGCGTCCGGTGACTGCATGTTGCGCAGTGCCTTGAACGTTGCCCGCACGACATTCACCGGATTGGTTGAGCCGTAACTCTTGGCGAGCACGTTGTGCACACCTGCGGCTTCGAACAATGCCCGCATCGTCCCCCCGGCGATGACACCGGTACCTTCAGACGCCGGTTGCATGAAGACCTTGGATGCACCATGACGTGCCGACAGCGGATACCAGATCGTGCCGCCATTCAGATCAACGTTCACCATGTTGCGACGTGCAGCTTCCATGGCTTTCTGGATCGCGACAGGCACCTCGCGTGCCTTGCCACGGCCAAAGCCTACCTTGCCTTTCCCATCACCCACCACGGTGAGCGCAGTGAAGGCGAAGATACGACCACCCTGAACCACCTTGGCCACACGATTGACCTGGACGAGTTTTTCGACCAGACCTTCTTCTTTGACTTCATCGGCGTACGCCATTTAGAACTCCAATCCCGCTTCGCGAGCCGCGTCGGCCAGTGCCTTCACGCGGCCGTGGTACTTGAAACCGGAACGATCAAAGGCCACCCGGGTGATGCCTTTTTCTTTCGCCCGCGCTGCAACGAGTGCACCCACCTTGCCCGCGGCAGTGACATTGCCAGTAGCCTCACCTTCGAAGGTCTTGTCGAGCGTGGAGGCCTGTGCGAGCACCTGGTCTCCTGCTGGCGAAAGCAGCTGTGCATAGATATGCCGCGGCGTGCGGAATACGGACAAGCGAACTGCACCGAGCTCCCGCATCTTGAGGCGGCTGCGCCGTGCACGGCGCAATCGGGTGGCTTTTTTCTCTTGCATGATTATTTCTTCTTCGCCTCTTTCCGACGGACTCGTTCACCCGCGTATCGCACGCCTTTACCCTTGTAGGGTTCGGGAGGTCTTACACCGCGGATTTCCGCCGCGACCTGACCGACACGTTGTCTGTCCGCACCGCTGATGATGATTTCCGTCTGGCTCGGCGTTTGTGCAGTGATGCCTTCTGGCAACTGGTACAGCACCGGATGTGAATATCCGAGCTGCAGGTTGACTGCGCTGCCCTGGGCCTGAGCACGGTAACCGACCCCTTGAAGCTCCAGCTTTTTCTGAAAGCCCTGGGTAACGCCATGAACCATGTTGGCCAGGATCGCGCGGGTGGTTCCTGCGATTGCGTCGGCTGTCTTGTCAGACGTTCGCGGCGCAACTTTCAGCGCGGCGCCATCCTGAACCACTTCAACATCCGGATGCAGCGTCAACCCGAGGGATCCTTTGGAACCCTTCACGGATAACGCCTGCCCTTCGACCTTGAACTCGACCCCGTTGGGTACCGGAATCGGCTTCTTCGCTACGCGAGACATGTCTACCTCGTCAAAATACCGTGCAGATCACTTCGCCGCCCACGCCCTGTGAGCGAGCGACTCGATCCGTCAACAACCCTTTGTCGGTGCTGATGATCGCAACACCCAGACCACCCCGTACCTTCGGCAGGTCGGTGCACTCTTTGTAAATACGCAGCCCCGGACGGGATACGCGCTTGAGCTCTTCGATAACCGGCACACCACCTTTCTGGTACTTCAATGTGACCGTAAGTTCCGGTTTCGCATCGCCGGTCATCGTGTAGCCCGCCACATAGCCTTCCCGCACCAGAACGTCGAGCAGCGCTTTTTTCTGCTTCGAAGCGGGCATGGTGACTGTGGCGTGACCGGCACCCTGCGCATTGCGAATGCGCGTGAGCATGTCGGCAATCGGATCCTGCATCGTCATTCTTTATCTCCTCCCGGTTACCAGCTGGCCTTGACCAGACCGGGAATGTCACCGCGCATCGCCGCTTCACGCAGCTTGTTGCGCGCAAGTCCGAATTTTCGGTAAACACCGTGCGGGCGACCGGTGAGACCACAACGGCGCTGCTTGCGAACGGGGCTCGCATCACGCGGCAGAGCCTGAAGCTTGAGCTGGGCATCCCAACGTTCGTCTTCTGACAGGTTGCGGTTGTTGACCGTCGCCTTGAGCTGCGTGCGCTTCTTCGCGTACTTGGCGGCGGTCCGGGCGCGCTTGTCTTCGCGCTCGATCATCGATTTCTTGGCCATGCGTATCGTCGCCCTTCGCTTATGTTCTGAACGGAAAGTTGAACGCCCTGAGCAACGCCATCGCATGCTCATCGCTCGCTGCGGTGGTATTGATCGTGATGTTCATGCCACGGATCTTGTCGATCTTGTCGTAATCGATTTCCGCAAAAATGATCTGTTCGGTGATGCCCATGTTGTAGTTACCGCGCCCGTCAAACCCCTTCGGGTTCAGACCACGGAAGTCACGTGTTCGGGGCAGTGCGATACCGATCAGACGATCAAGGAAATCGAACATGCGCCCGCCACGCAGGGTCACCATGCAGCCAACCGGCCAGCCTTCGCGGATCTTGAATCCGGCTTCCGATTTGCGCGCCTTGGTTACCACCGGCTTCTGACCGGCAATGGCAGTCATGTCACCAACGGCAAAATCAAGGATCTTTCGATCACCGACGGCTTCGCCGACGCCCATGTTGAGGCTGATTTTCTTCAGCCGTGGAACCGCCATCACGTTGCTGATCCCCAGCTCTTGCATGAGCTGCGGTCGTATCTCCGTGGTGTAGCGTTCGTAGGTATTCATCTCCGCAAACCTCGTTAATCGATCTTCAATCGATTTTCGCGCGTGACGATTTGTACACGCGCACTTTCTTTCCGTCTTCGATCGAATAACCGATCTTGTCCGCTTTGCCAGCTGCCGCATTCCAGATCGCCAGATTCGACAACTGGATGGGTGCTTCCTGGTCGACGATGCCGCCGCGCTTGCCGAGGTTCGGATTCGGGCGCTCGTTCTTCTTGACCATGTTGATGCCCTGGACGAGCGCACGGCCATCGTCGAGCACGCGGATCACCTGACCCCGCTTGCCTTTGTCGCGGCCGGCAATCACCAGCACTTCATCGTTTTTCTTGATCTTCGACATGGTTGTACTCACAGAACTTCCGGAGCCAGCGACACGATCCGCATGAACTTCTCGGTACGCAGTTCACGGGTGACGGGCCCGAAGATACGTGTACCTACCGGCTGCTGCTGGTTGTTCAGCAGCACGGCAGCGTTCTGGTCGAACCGGATCAGTGAACCATCCGGACGCCGGATACCTTTTTTGGTGCGCACCACCACCGCATTCATCACCTGGCCCTTTTTGACCTTGGCGCGCGGAATGGCGTCTTTCACCGTGACCTTGATGACGTCGCCAACACTGGCGTACCGACGATGCGAGCCACCGAGCACCTTGATACAGAGCACTCTGCGCGCGCCGCTGTTGTCGGCGATATCCAGCATGGTTTCGACTTGAATCATGACTGTCCCCTCAGACTTCCTGCGCCCGCTCGTCGATGCTCTTCAGCATCCATGTCTTGGTCTTGGAAATCGGCCGGCACTCAACCACCGTGACCGTATCGCCGATGTTGCAGGCGTTTTCCTCGTCGTGTGCATGCAGCTTCTTAGACTTCCGAACGTACTTGCCGTAAACCGGGTGACGCTCGCGCCGCTCAATCAGCACCGTGATGGATTTGTCCATGCGATTGCTGACCACGGTGCCACTCACCGTGCGCGGATTGCTGTTTTTTGCCGGGGCCTGTGCGCCCTGAACCGGCGTGTTGCCTGCCTCAGCCAATTTGTTTCTCCCGGATCACGGTCTTCACCTGTGCAATGTCACGCCGGTTGGTCTTGAGAAGGTGCGATTGCCCCAGCTGGCCACTTGCCCGCTGCATGCGCAGACCGAAGTCTTCCTTGCGCAGACGGATGAGTTCCGCATTCAGCTCCGTCACCGACTTGTCGCGGAGTTCCTTTACGTTCATGACTTCACCACTCCCGATCCGATACCGTTCTTGACCATCGTCATGTCACGCCGCCGCGCGCCTTACAAAACTCGTCTGGAACGGCAGTTTTGCCGCCGCCAGTGCAAATGCTTCCCGCGCCACTTCTTCCGGAACACCCTCCATCTCGTAGAGGACCTTGCCCGGCTGGATCAGCGCTACCCAGTATTCGACGTTTCCTTTGCCCTTGCCCTGCCGCACTTCGAGCGGCTTCTTGGTAATCGGCTTGTCGGGAAACACCCGGATCCAGATTTTTCCGCCCCGCTTGATCTTGCGGGTCATGGCGCGACGTGCTGCCTCGATCTGTCGTGCAGTCAGGCGTCCACGCGCCACTGATTTGAGCCCGAACTCACCGAAGCTGACCTTGCTGCCACGCTGCGCGAGACCGCGATTGCGGCCCTTCTGCTGCTTTCTGAATTTCGTTCGTTTCGGCTGTAACATCTTTCTGTTCCTTCAAACCCCGTTTGGGCAACCCTGTCGGGGTAAACCCGGGCTCGGTAAGCCGCGCTGATGCGCGTCAGGCCTGAGCCGCTACCTCCTGGGGTCGACCCAGAATCTCACCTTTGAAAATCCAAACCTTCACGCCGAGCACGCCGTACGTGGTGTGCGCTTCCCAGGTGGCGTAGTCGATGTCGGCACGCAGTGTGTGCAGCGGCACCCGCCCTTCGTGGTAAACCTCTGAGCGCGCGATTTCCGCTCCACCCAACCGGCCGGCAACACGCACCTTGATCCCTTCAGCGCCAAGGCGCAGGGCGTTCTGGATTACCCGCTTCATGGCCCGACGAAACTGCACTCGGCGCTCGAGCTGTTGCGCAACGTTCTGGGCAACAAGCAATGCATCCAGCTCAGGTTTGCGAATCTCTTCAATGTTGACGTGGACCTTGGCCTTCATGCGTCCTTCGAGCTCCTGACGCAGGCGCTCGACGTCTTCACCCTTCTTGCCGATGACGATCCCCGGGCGGGCGGTGTGCACCGTAATCCGTGCCGTCTGTGCGGAACGCTGGATGTCGATGCGCGAGATCGATGCCTGCGCGAGACGCTTGCGCAGGAAGTCGCGAACCTCCAGATCATTCAGCAGATAGCGGCTGTACTGCTCGCGATCGGCGTACCACACCGAGGTGTGGCTCTTGGTGATCCCGAGCCGGATGCCCGTTGGATTGACTTTCTGACCCATATGCAGTTTTTCCCCTAATACGCCGACTAGGCCCCAGCCTGATCCGATACCCGGACGGTGATGTGGCACGTGCGCTTGCTGATGCGATCCGCCCGACCTTTGGCACGGGGTTGAATCCGCTTCAGCGTGAACCCTTCGTTGACGAAGACCTCAGAGATAACCAGATCGTCCACGTCTGCCGCTTCGTTGTTTTCAGCGTTGGCAATCGCTGATTCGAGAACCTTGCGCACGATGTCAGCGCCTTTCTTGGTGCTGAAGGTCAGCACATTGAGCGCCTCGCTCACCGGCTTGCCGCGCACCAGATCGACCACCAGGCGCGCCTTCTGCGCCGACAGTCGCAATCGTTTCGCGGTTGCACTCACTTCCATCGTCTTCTCCAGACCTTTCCCGTTTCGGTTCAGGGACTCTCAGGCCCCTGCGACACCGACTTTATTTCTTCGCTTTCTTGTCCGCCGCATGGCCGCGGAACGTTCTCGTTGGGGAGAACTCACCCAGCTTGTGTCCAACCATATCCTCGGTGACGAATACCGGAACATGCTGCCTGCCGTTGTGTACTGACAGCGTCAAGCCGACCATATCGGGCACGATCATCGAACGACGTGACCAGGTCTTGATGGGCTTGCGGTCTTTGGCTGCGGATGCCACTTCGACCTTCTTCATCAGATGGAGGTCGACAAACGGTCCCTTGTGCAACGATCTCGGCATGGTTCTCTTCCTCCGGCGTTAACGCTTCGAACGCCGACGCACGATGAGGCGATCGGTTCGCTTGTTCTTGCGGGTCTTGTAGCCCTTGGTCGGCACGCCCCAGGGCGTCACCGGATGACGGCCACCGGAGGTCTTGCCTTCGCCACCACCATGCGGGTGATCAACCGGGTTCATGGCCACACCACGAACGGTTGGCCGGACGCCTGTCCAGCGCTTGGCGCCCGCTTTGCCGATGGATCGCAGGTTGTGTTCGCTGTTGGATACTTCACCCAGGGTCGCACGGCAATCCACCAGTACCCGGCGCATTTCACCGGAACGCAGCCGCAAGGTTGCGTACGCACCTTCCCGGGCAACGAGCTGACAGGAGCCACCGGCGCTGCGCACCATCTGCGCGCCTTTACCCGGCTTGAGTTCGATACAGTGGATGACACTACCGAGCGGGACACTGCGCAGCGGCATGCAGTTGCCGGAGCGGATGGGTGCGCCGGAGCCGCTGACCAGCACGTCCCCGGCAACCACGCCTTTCGGCGCGATGATGTAACGACGCTCACCATCCTTGTATTTGAGGAGGGCGATGTTGGCGGTACGATTGGGGTCATACTCAAGCCGCTCGACCGTGGCCGGAATACCGTCCTTGTCGCGCTTGAAATCAACGATCCGGTAATGCTGCTTCTGACCGCCACCCTGATGACGCGTGGTAATCCGGCCAGCGTTGTTACGCCCACCATTGCGCTTCTGCGGCTCGAGCAACGGCTTGTACGGACCTTCCTTGTGAAGATCGGGATGCACGACCCGAACGACAAACCGTCGACCGGGTGAAGTGGGTTTGGATTTGACGACAGCCATCAGCTTGATTCCTACTCGCTCACCAAGAAGTCGATGTCCTGCCCATCAGCGACCCGGACATAGGCCTTCTTCCAGTTTTTCTTGCGCGAAGGGCCACGCACTGTGCGTTTCACCTTGCCTTTGACGTTAGCCGTCGTTACACCCACGACCGTGACCTTGAAGATGGTCTCGATCGCTTCCTTGATCTCCGGCTTGGTGGCGTCTACCGCCACTTTGAATGCGTACTGATTCGTCTTGTCGCCCAGCATCGAAACTTTTTCAGAGACGTGCGGTTCGCGAATCACCGTATAAAGTCGTTCCTGGTTCATGCCAGGCTCTCCTCGATCTGCTTGAGCGCACCGACGGTGACCAGCACCGAGTTGTGGCTGATAAGACTCACCGGATCGACGCTTTCAACATCTACAACGTCGACGTCTTTCAGATTACGAGCCGAGAGGTAGAGGTTTTCGTCAACGTTCTCGGTAACGATGAGGACACTGTTCAGATTCAGCGCACTCAGTTTGTCCAGCAGACCCTTGGTCTTCGGAGCTTCCATCGAGAAGTTATCGGTGATGACCAGGCGACCCTGGCGGATCAACTCGGAGAAGATGCACTGCAGAGCACCGCGATACATCTTGCGATTGACCTTCTGGCTGTGGTCGCGCGGAACCGCTGCGAAAATCTTGCCACCGCCACGCCACAGCGGGCTGCGAATGCTGCCTGCACGGGCGCGTCCCGTTCCTTTCTGGCGCCATGGCTTCTTGCCACCGCCACTGACTGCAGCACGGGTTTTCTGCGCCTTGGTGCCCTGGCGTCCGGCCGCCATATAAGCGACCACGACCTGGTGCACGAGAGACTCATTGAATTCACGATCAAAGGTGGTGGCCGACACTTCAACGGTTCCGGCGTTGGCTGCGAGGTTCAGGTTCATGCAGCACCTCCTTTCGCAGCCGGTGCTTTGACGGCTGGCGTGATGCACACGTCGCCACCGACCGGGCCCGGAATTGCCCCTTTGACCAGGATCAGGTTCCGCTCGGCATCCACACGTACGACTTCCAGATTCTGGACAGTGACGTTTTCGTTACCCATGTGGCCGGTCATTTTCTTGCCTTTGAACACTCGGCCTGGCGTCTGGCATTGACCGATGGAGCCCGGGACGCGATGCGAACGCGAGTTGCCATGGCTGGCATCCTGAGTCCGGAAGTTCCAGCGACGGACCGTTCCCGCATAACCCCGGCCCTTGGAAACACCCTGAACATCGACCATCTGCCCGGCGGTAAAAATGCTCACATCCATCGCGGAACCGGCAGCAGCGTTTTCCGGAATGGCACCGACGCGGTATTCACGAATGGAGCTGCCGGCAAGCGTCTTGGCCTTGGCAAAGTGGCCAGCAGCGGGCTTGTTTACCCTGGACTGGCGGACTTCACCGGCGGTCATTTGCACAGCGGTGTAGCCATCCGTTTCCACGGTCTTGATCTGAGTAATCCGGTTTGGAAGCACTTCGATCACCGTAACCGGGATCGAACGCCCGTCTTCCGTAAAGACGCGCGTCATGCCGCTCTTTTTTCCTACCAGGCCAATTGCCATCACTTTCCCCGTCAAACTCGTCCCGCCTTGCTTGCGTGGACGCCTTGCGTAGACGCGAACCGCCTACTCGCCGACACACCGTGTCCACGAGTAAGCGGTTCTACACGGTTGCTGGCCCCCTATCGGGACCCTGTCGATTTCTGTTCCCGCCGCGTTCGCGACGGAAAACTACCTAGTTCAGACTGATCTGTACCTCTACTCCGGCTGCAAGATCGAGCTTCATCAGCGCATCAACGGTTTTTTCCGTCGGTTCGACGATGTCGAGCACTCTCTTGTGCGTCCTGATCTCGTATTGATCCCGCGCGTCCTTGTTGACGTGGGGAGAGATGAGGATCGTGAAACGTTCTTTACGCGTGGGCAGTGGGATTGGCCCTTTCACCTGGGCGCCAGTTCGCTTGGCAGTCTCAACAATCTCACGGGTCGATACATCGATGAGTCGATGGTCGAAGGCTTTAAGACGAATTCGAATCCGCTGGCTCTGCACTTCAGGCTCCAATCCCTATCTGTCCGGTCGAAACGCAGTGCTGGCATGGCTGGTGATCCCCCTCGATCGCCACATACCCCGTCCGGGTCTTGCCGGACGTTCCACAGGTAAATTCGGAGGTGACTGCACCCGTCGCGGGGCGGATTTCATCGAAATTGCCGACTCGCTTGGGGGTGCGCCCGAACCTGCGGAGCGCTGTGTCTCTGTTAAAGAACGCCCTTGAAAAAGGGAGGGCGAATTATACGTACGCGAACTTATCGCGCAACCTTAATGTTCGACTGATGTTTCGGAGCCCGGGGAAACCCGGGATCCGTTTCAGGTCTTCTCGAGGTTGTACCGGTCTTTTTCCGGTACCCCCGTAGTTCTTACTCGATACTTCTTACTTGATGATGGTGGTTACAACACCAGAGCCCACGGTCCGCCCGCCTTCACGGATCGAAAACCGCTGCTGCACATTCATCGCAATCGGACTGATCAGCTCAACATTC
>Ga0169931_10012206_pt1 | contig 11960 bp, 10 predicted proteins | sample Kivu_15m_20L_FD_129675 | JGI IMG/M metagenome (GOLD analysis project Ga0169931, IMG submission 129675) | Freshwater microbial communities from Lake Kivu, Western Province, Rwanda to study Microbial Dark Matter (Phase II) - Kivu_15m_20L... | ecosystem: Environmental > Aquatic > Freshwater > Lake...
CTTTCTCTCGATCATCACCTACCTTGATCGGGTTTGTATTTCGGTGGCCGGGCCCCGCATTCAGGCCGACCTCGGCCTTCGCCCGGAGGACTGGGGATGGGTGATGGGCATCTTCACCCTCGGTTACGCCCTCTTCGAGATCCCAACGGGCTCGATGGCCGATCGACTGGGTGCCCGCAAGGTGCTGACCCGCATCGTGGTCTGGTGGTCGGTCTTCACCGTGGTGACGGGATGGGTGAACGGCTTCGCGATGCTGCTTGTCGTACGTTTCGCCTTTGGCGCCGGAGAAGCAGGCGCCTTTCCGGGCGCGACCTCTGCCATCGGGCGCTGGTTTCCCGACGCGCGTCGCGCACGGGCGCAGAGCGTGGTCTGGACCGCGAGCCGACTCGGCGCGGTCCTGTCGCCCTTGCTGGTCATCCCGATTCAACAAACCTGGGGTTGGCGCGCCTCGTTCTGGGCCTTTGGCGGCATCGGTTTCGTCTGGGCCCTACTTTTCTATCTCTGGTACCGCGACGATCCGCGCGACAAGAAGGGCATCACGGCCGAAGAACTCGCCGAACTGGGTCAGGACACCGAAAAGGCGACGGGCCACAAGGTGGACTGGAAACCCGTGTTACGGAACCCGGCCTTCTGGAAGTTGCTCGGGATGTATCACCTGTATTGCTGGACGGCCTATTTCTACTTCTCGTGGATGCCGACCTACTTGCAAAAAGGACTCGGCTTTGATGAAGCCAGCATGAAGAACTGGTCCACACTCGCCTTTCTCGTGGGCGCCTGCGGCAATGTGCTCGGCGGCACACTCAGCGATCGCCTGGTCAAGCGGCATGGACTCCGCTTTGGACGACGCATCGTCGGCGCCTCGGGGCTGATGTTCGGGGGCCTTTGTGTAATCGGAACGGCCACCTCGTCCTCGCCGACCCTGGCCGCAGTACTTCTCTGTCTGGGGATCCTCGGCATGGACATATTTCTCCCGGTCGCATGGGCCACGTCTCTCGACATGTCAGGTAGACACGGCGGAAGCATCTCGGGCGCCATGAATATGGCCGGCCAGCTGGGTTCATTCGTCTCGTCGGTCGCGTTCGGATACCTCGTCAGCGCCTACGGCTATTCGATGTCGCTCTTGCCACTCGCCGTTGGCACCTTCGTCGCGGGCGGCCTGTTCCTGACGATCGATCCGATGCGGAGTGTCCTCGGGGCGTCCCCGCAAGAAAGCTCTATCTAATTTTTACAGGTACTTGTCGGGGTTGCCGCGCAACGTGTCGAACAAGGTACGACGACCTGCAAGGCACCAAGACCTGTCACCTGACCAAACACGACCTCCCTGACGATGGCGGGGGGGACGTCGACCTTGCCGGTTGGCCGCAAGTCCTTGCCGTCGGCGCCGAGCGGCATGAGCTGGATGGCGTAGTTGCCCTCGGGAATATCGAGGGGGGTCACCCCGGTTCCCCGGTCGCAGGAAAAGGTGCAGGAGCCGCGATCGGTACAGGGGCGGCTGTCCTTAATATTGGGAGGCGAGATGCCCAGAAGCTCCACCCGGATATGGGAAATTGCGGGGTCCGCGCAGGAACAATCCGCCACCGTCCGTCCGTCCGGCGTCCTGACCAGCCAAGATAATTCCACCGCCCCGCCCTCGGATTGGGTACACCCCACCCCGCTCGAAATGAGCCCCAGACAAACAACCACTTGCACAACCCGCAACATCAGGCGAGACAAGCCTAGGAATCTAACCGCCCCGTGTCTATAAAATCGGGGTTCCACTGCCGTCGGAGAACCCAGAATCATGTTCCACCTACTTCTCGAAGCCGCTCCCAACATGGATGTCATCAGCCTGCTCAAGGGCGCATCCCTTGTCGTCCAGGGCGTCATGTTGTTGCTGGCCATCATGTCGCTTCTTTCCTGGCTCATCATCGGATCGAAGGCGATGTTTCTTTCGACCGCGGCGTCGCGCTCGGCGAAGTTCCACGAGGCCTTCTGGAATACGCCCCGACTCGACGATGTCTGGAAGCTGACCGAGGAGCAGGGCCCCTCGCCGCTGTCCGAGGTTTTCCGCGCCGGTTATTCCGAGCTCGCGAAGCTGCGCAAGCGTCGCAACGAACAGGGCGCACAGGACAGCGAAACCTCGCTTGGTGACATCGAGAGCATTGAACGCGCACTGCAACGGGCCCGTCTAACCGCCATCACCGAGATGGAGAGCAAGATTCCCTTCCTCGCGACGACCGCGAGCGCCGCTCCGTTCATCGGGCTGTTCGGCACGGTCTGGGGCATCATGAACTCCTTCCGCTCGATCGGTGCCAAGGGCGCCGCCAACCTCACGACCGTCGCGCCCGGCATCGCAGAGGCGTTGGTCGCCACCGCCATCGGTCTCGTGGCCGCGATTCCGGCCGTCATGGCGTACAACTACTTCTCCCGTCGCATCAAGGTGCTCGCCTCCGAGATGGACACCTTTGGTAGCGACTTCCTCAACATCATTCGCCGGAGATTCTTCTAGTGGCGATGGGTTCGGGTGACAGCGGCGGCGGGATGCTTGGCGAGATCAACGTCACGCCGCTGGTCGACGTCATGCTGGTGTTGCTCATCATCTTCATGGTGACGGCGCCCATGTTGCAAACCGGCGTCGACGTCGATCTGCCCGATGCCAAGGCGCAGACGATCCCCGATGACGAGGGCAAGTTGATCCTCACCCTGACCAAGGACAAGCGACTCTTCCTTGGAAAGCTTCAGATCCCGTACGAGACGATGGAAGAAGCGCTGAAGAACAACGCAAAGCTGCAGGCCGATCAGGAGCTGTATCTGCACGCCGACACCAACCTGCCTTATGGCGAGGTCGTCAAGGTCATGGCTGCGGTAAAACAGGCAGGCGTCAGCAAGCTTGGTATGGTGACGGACCCGCTGGAATAAAGATCAATGCCCGAAGAAAAAGTCGTCTTTCGTCACGCGTCGCGCTCGCTCTCGGGCGGCATCGTCGCGACCGTTGCGCTGCACGGGGGACTGGTCTTCTTGATGTACTGGTCGTCGCGGGTTGAGGCCTCACCCGAGCCGCAGGTACGCGAGCTCATCACGACCGAGCTCGTGAAGCTCGGTAAACCCCGCGATAAATTCTGGCTGCCCAAGATCTCCCGGCCTCAACGTTCGCGACCCGTCGATGCCATCAAGGTTGCAGACGATCCGAACGCCGCACCGACTCCCAAGGACGCGCCGAAGCCGGAAGACGCAGAGATCTCCGACAAGCTGCGCTCGGCACTTTCCCGCGCGCGAACACTTCAGGATGTCGATCTTGAGGACGACGAAGAGGGGCAATTGACCGGCAGCGAGCTCGGCACCGCCTCGGAAGCGCGTGCCGGTGATGAATACGCGACCAAGGTGAACCTCGCGATCCGCGCCAACTGGAACGTCCCCGTCGGATTGATTCCCGATGATCAGCTGGCTGCATTGACCGCCACCGTTCGCATCCGCATCGAGTCGGATGGGTCCATCAAGGACGCGGGGATGCACAAGGGCTCCGGTAACAACACCTTCGATGATTCCTGCATGCAGGCCATCACGGCAACCGCACAGGTGCCGCCACCGCCCGCCGAGGTCAAGGCCATGTGGGCCAAGGGCGTCGGCATCGTCTTCAAGAAATAGTTTCGCGCTCCAGAACGTCAACACCACGGAACCCAGGCATGATCCTCCACCGCAGCTTGTCCCCTTTCCTTCTCGCCGCCTCGCTCGTGACGCTTGGCCTCACCCTGCCGAACACCGCTTCCGCCCAGGCCACCGGCGACGATCTGCCGCAGATCACGATCACCGATCCGAACCGCAATTTGCTGAAGCTGGGCATCCCCAATGCCAGCGGTGATGCAGCCCTCGCCACCGAGGCCAGTGGCATCGCGCGCCGCAACTTCGTGCTGGTCGGTCTGTTTCAGGTTTTGAACCCGGTTTCGTTTCCGCCAGCGTTGCAGGCCGAAGGCCTCGGCTTCTCGTCCGCGCTGTGGTCACAGGTCGGCGCACAGGCGGTCATCAAACTCGAAGTCGTCGGCGGTGATCAGAAGACGCTGAAGGGACGCCTCTATCAGACAGGCCGCGGCGACAAGGCAACCTTCGCGAAAGACTACCGCGGCGGCGATCTGCGCATGCTCGTGCACGTCTTCACGAACGACATCATCAAGGAGCTCACCGGTGAGACGGGTGTCTTCGGCTCCCGCATCGTCTTCGCCCGACCGAAACGAGAACTCATGAGCGTCGGCATGGACGGCGAGCATCCCGCCGTCCACACCAACATGCGCTCGGACTGTCTGTTGCCTGCTTATTCTCCGACGGGCGATCGGATCGCGTTTACCAGCTACCTGTCGCGCACGCCGGATCTCTGGGTCGTGCCGTCGCGCGGCGGCCGTGCCTCGCGCGTCTCGAAGCGCGAAGGCATGAACACGGGTGCGGTCTTCACGCCCGATGGCGGCAGCATAATCCTCACGATGTCCTTCGCGGGCAACGCAGAGCTGTATCGCATTGATGCGAAGACCGGTGCCATTCAAAAACGCCTGACCAACAACCCGGGCATCGACAGCTCTCCGGCGGTCTCGCCCGATGGCTCGCAGCTCGCCTTCGTGTCGAATCGGCAGGGAACACCTCAGGTCTTCGTGATGCCCATCGGCGGCGGCGACGCCAAACGCATCACGTTCCGCGGCAACTACAACCAGACGCCACGCTGGAATCCGCGCAAGGACAAACAACAGATCGCCTTCACGGGTCGCGATGAGAAGGGCACCTTCGACGTCTTCGTCGCCGATCTGCAGAAGAACGAGATCCTGCGCATGACCCAGAACCGCAAGTCGAACTTCGATCCGGCCTGGTCGCCCGATGGCCGGCTGCTGGTTTATGCTTCCTCGCGCGGCGGCCTGTTTGTAATCAATCCCGAGACGCTCAACGAAGAGCATGTGTGGAAGGGCAACGCCCGCTCACCATTCTGGGGACCTGCCCCATCCCTCGGCCAGTAGGCGGCGACATGTCTGCGATTGCAGCGATCGACATCGGGACGAACACGACCTTGTTGCTCGTCGCGACGGTCGACGGCAACGGCGTGCGTGTACTGGATGAGCAGGCCGAGATCACGCGGCTCGGGCGCGGCATTGGCACCGGCGGTGAGCTGCAGGCCGAGAACATCGAACGCACGCTCGACGCGCTTCGCCGCTTCGCGGACATCGCAAGGCGCCATGGCGCTCGCATCGTCGCAGTGGGCACCGAGGGACTTCGCCGTGCCGCGAATGCGAATCGGTTCATCGAGCCGGCCGAGCAGATCCTCGGCACATCCGTGAGTGTCATTCCAGGTGATCGCGAGGCCGAGCTGGTTTTCACCGCCACCACCCGCAGCTTTCCCGACGAGGCGCGCGGGGCGATGACCGTCATCGATATCGGCGGTGGTTCAACCGAGTTCATCCTTGCCAATGCCGGCACGGTCGGCTTCCGGCGCAGCCTTCCGCTTGGGTCAGTGCGCCTGCACGAACAGTTTCTGCACGATGATCCGCCGACGGCGGCGCAGTGTGCGGCGCTTGAGACCCACGTCGCCAAGACGCTCGTGGACATCCCCTTCGCGCCGGGTGCGACCCTCATCGGCACCGCCGGCACCGTCACCACCCTGTCTGCGATGGCCCTGTCGCTTGCGACCTACGACCCTGCGGTGGTGCACGGGCACCGGCTCTCGGTGACCGCCCTCGACGACCAGATCTTGCGACTGCAGCGCGCGACCTTGCACGACCGCAAGAACATGGTGGGACTCGATCCAAAACGTGCCGATGTGGTGCTGGCCGGGGGCCTCCTGCTGCGCAGCATCGCCCGGGCGGCGCGTGTCGAGGCGATAACCGTCAGCGACCGGGGCGTGCGCTGGGGCCTTCTGTTCGCCGCCGGGGATTAACATCCGTCAGGTCGAGCCCCGGGCTCGGTCCGGAAAGCGATTGCCCAGGAAGGGGTTCGGCAGTAGGGTGCATTTTGTGAACACCAGGGCGCGTCCCGCGGGACGTAACACCTTCTATTTACTCACGCTCGCGATTGGGGCGACCGTCGGGTTCGGGTGCAAAGTTGAGGCTCCCATGATCACCGAGCCCTTCGCGGATACGTTCGATCGCGCCGAGGTTGGCCCGGCCTGGAACGACACCGGCGGTGGCTACCAAATCAAGGACGGAACCCTTCGGATTCAGGGTGCTTACAACCACCCGCTGTGGCTCCGAAAGGCCCTCCCACACGACGTGACGGTCGAGTTCGACGCGACTTCACACAGCGCGTCAGGCGACATCAAGTTCGAGCTTTTCGGCGACGGCGTCACCTTCGATCCGGACAAAGGTGGCTACATGGCCTCGGGTTACGTCCTCATTTTCGGGGGCTGGAGCAACAGTCTCAGCGTGATCTGCCGACAAAACGAGCATAATGAAGGGGTCAAGGCGAAGCGGGACGACATCCGGGTGGAGCCTGGAAAAACGTACCACTTCGAGGTGTCGCGCAAGGGTGGCACGATTGACTGGAAGATCGACGGACAGCCCTTCTTGTCCTGGACCGATCCGTCGCCGTTTTATGGGCCTGAAAACTCGTTTTTGGGTTTCAACAACTGGGATGCCGATGTCCGTTACGACAACCTGCGCATCTCCCCGCTGTAGGAATATTTGGGCGTGAACGATCCAAAGAAAAACCGCCGGGTCTCCATCACCTCCGACGCCTTGCCGATCATCGGCGAGCCCAACACCCCTGCCGTTTCTCGCTTCGATTTGAACGCGGCGATCGATCGCCTGAAGGGTCGCAAGAACATCCTGATCTTCATGCACGACAACCCCGACCCGGATTCACTCGCGGCGGCGATGGGTCTGGGTCGATTGCTTGAGCACGAGCTCGCCGCGAAGACCACGCTGGCGGTCAGCGGCATCGTGGGCCGGGCCGAGAATCGCGCGATGGTCGAGGTCCTGGAGATCCCGATCCAAACGTTGCACAACCTCAACACCGACGACTTCGATTGCCTGGCGATCGTCGACAGTCAGCCTCGGACGGGCAACAATTCTTTGCCGGACAATCGCGATCCCGACATCGTCGTCGATCACCATCCCGCCCGCACCGGCGTCCGTTCGACCTGGTTCGACGTGCGAGATGACTTTGGTGCGACCTCAACCATCGTGCTGCAGTACCTGCACGAGCGGAACATTCCCATCGACACGCGCCTCGCCACGGCCTTCTTCTACGCGCTGAGGACCGAGACCCGCGATTTGGGCCGCGAGGCCACCGAGGCAGAGCGTGCCGCATACGTGTTTTTGGTCTCGCATATCAACCACGACTGGCTGGATCGCATCTGCCATCCCAAGGTGCCCCGGCAACACTTCGAGGCCCTGGATCGTGCGATGCGCTCGGCCCGGGTTCACGGCAACCTGGTGGCGGTCAACCTGGACGAGCTTTCCTACCCGGATCTCGTGGCGGAGATCGCGGATCTGTTGCTCAGGTTTGAAGGCGCCCGGTTCACGCTGGTGGGAGGGCGGTACCAGGGCAAGGCCTACGTATCCCTGCGAACCGACGTGGACTTCAAGAAGGCCGGCGCCACCATGCGCGCGGTGATCGGTACCGACGGCACCGCTGGCGGCCACGGCACCATGGCGGGCGGTCGGCTGCGAAACCCAATAGACACACCCGAGGCGATGCATACCGCGTTTGCGAACCTGGTGGTGCGCCTGCAGCAAACGCTGGGGTTGCCCCAGAGCGCGGGCGTCAACCTGCTCGACAGCTGAGTTGGCGAACACACCCTTTTCGGGGTGTGTCCGGCGCCAGTTTTGCGGGGCACCACCTGGGTACCCCGCCCGGTCTGACGAAACCGTACTACCAGTCAAGCCCGTGAGGGTCGACTACTTCGTCCACTTGACGAAGATGTTCAATGCGCGGAAGTCGGCCGAGCTGTTCTGGCCTGCGAGGTTCGCGAAGGTAAACGCACCGCCGACGGCCATGTTTGGCGCGAGGTTGTAGATACCGGCGACGGCAACGGGAACGGAGTAGAAGTCGCCGAAATCGCTGAGCGGACCCGTACCCGTAATTCCGGTCTGAACGCCGGCCATGACCTGCTCATTGACAGGCATCGCTGCGAACACAGGAACGTTCAACTGCTCCTTGTCGCCAGAGTCGCGCTTGTTGGCACCGATGAAGATGTTGGGTGCGTACATGACCATCAGCGGGCCAGGCGGGATCATGCCGGTCACGCCAACTTTGAGCGCCAGCAGGGTGTCGGAGCCACCCGTGTCGAAGAGCACGCCACCATCGACTGCGAGGCCGGGGTTGAGCTCGTAGCGGGCAACCAAACCGCCACCGCGGTAGAGCTTGTCGCCGCAGAGATCACCCGACAGACACAGCGAAGGACCCTGACCCGTAAATCCGGTCAGACCCCAGTTGCTGTGGAGCAAGCCAACGGCGAGCTTCTCGTTCACGCCGTACCAAACGTCCGGTGCGAGCGTCAAAGGATCTCCGCCCAATTCCTTCGTCATGTTCACACCGAGGTCGCCCATGACCACTAGGCCGCCGGCGAAACGCCGAGGATCGAGTGGTTCATCGCGCCACCAGCGTCTCCCGATGGAGGAGGCGTGGTCGTCTCGCCGGCGCCGTCAGAAGGCGCAGTTTCGGTGGTTTCGGGCGTCGCCACATCATCGGCGCTTGCTGCAACAGGCAACAAGAGGGCGGACAGGGTCGTTCCAGCTTTCAAGAATGTGCTTTTTTTGATGTTCCCCTTCCCCGGCTAGAAATTAGCCTGGATGTTTCCGCGACGTTAACGCAGTTCCCCATCAAACTCAAAAAAACACCAAGACACCATCGGGCATCACCCTGTTGACACGGGCAACGGGAGTGGCAGAGTGTTTGCCCTTCTGACAATTGAAGACTGCCGGAGTGGCGAAATGGTATACGCAGCGGATTCAAAATCCGCCACCTTCACGGGTTTACGAGTTCAAGTCTCGTCTCCGGTACAAACAAGCGATTTTTTTCGGTCGATTGGCGCTACTGGCCTAGCTGGAGTCGCCGCCCAAAAAGCTCAAACGCAAGGTCGTAACAGAGGTCCGCGATCGCAGCGTCGTAGCGGTAGCCCTCGTCTCGGATAAAGGCGTGGCTTCCGTTGAACTCGTGCCAGGTGAAGTTCGTGCCGGCCTCGGTGAGCGTCCGGTAGATCAAATCACGACCCTCCTGAACGATATGGGGATCCTGCCTGCCCCAGATCATCAGCATTTCTCCCGTGATTTCTGGGATCCGAACCAGCGAGTCGTCGTTCATCCCCTTGCCCAGGCTGCGTTTGTGGATGTCCGTCGCGTAGAGGCAAACGCCGGCCAGAATTTCGGGGTTCATGGCGCAGCGGAAACTGAGGTGGCCACCGAGGCAAACCCCGATGGACCCCAGGCGGCCGTTGCACCCTGGCAATGACTGCAGGTGGGCAATCACCGCGCGCGCGTCGGCATCATAGGCGGCCAGGGTCTTCTCAATCTTGTATCGATTGCCCTTGTCCGTGCCTTCCTTGTCATACGCGAGGGCGCAACCGGGTGCTTCGAACTCGTGATAAACCTCGGGCACGGCAACCAGGTATCCCCGGGATGCGAGGCGCCTTGCGGTTCGGGCGATTGGCCCGGTCACTTGAAAAATCTCGGAGAACAAGATCAGGCCGGGGACCGGAACTCCGGAGGCCGGAAAAAAGCGATGGACCCGCATGACGCCATCGGGGGTTTCAAGGTCGACAAAGTCCTCTTTGATGAGCATCGGCGGTGTCGAGACTATCACGCCACGGAGGCCCATCGCGACCATTGGGGGATAGCCATCGGGGCGTAGGTCGCCTGTAAGGGCGCTCACCCAAATTGGACGCCATGACCCCACGCATTCGCCCCTTTGCCGGACTCGTTTTACTGTCGGTGCTCGCGTTGGCCACGACCAACGCTCAGGCCCAGTCCCGAGAATTTCAGAGAGCCTATACGGGCAACCTGCCGGGTCAGCTTGTGGTCAATGGAGATGCCTCGACCTTCAATTCGAGCAGCGCCAACCTGGGCCTCGGCGGTCAGATCGAGTGGGCGGGACTTTACTGGTGGGGGTCGCTCGATCCCAATGGTGTCTCGATGACCTTCCCCACGCAGGGACAGGGCAGCGTCTTGATGAAGGCCCCTGGAGTAACCTACGCGAGCGTCGTCGCGTCCTGGGTTGTGCCGGGAGATCCGTATATCGCATTCGCGAACGTGACCTCGCTGGTACGGGCAGGCGGAATGGGCACCTACCAGGTTGCGAACGTCGCTGCGTATCCGGGACAGGACGACCACCTCGGAGGATGGTCGCTTGTCGTCGTCAACCGCGACAGCACGCTGCCGTTTCGACATATTTCGATCTACGACGGCTACCGGGAATACGGCAACGGCAACGCCGTCTCGATTCCGCTGCAAGACTTCTTGACGCCGCTACACGGCGAGGTGAAAGCACAGACCACGTTCATCGCGCTTGATGGCGACGCCGGCAAAGCCGACGAGGTCGCGTTCAACGGCAATCGCCTCTCCAACACGCTCAATCCCGCGGGAGACTTCGGTAACTCGACCATCACCAGAGGCGGCGCCGCAGTTACCGCCCGAAATCCGAGTTTCGGCAACACCCTCGGCACTGACATAGACACCTTTGAGGTCGGCAGCATGCTGAACAATGGTGCCGTCAACGCAACCGCCACCTTTGCGGGCGCGTCCGGCGAGACCAACTTCGCGGCTCTGCTGGGGTTCCAGACCACACTCTATTCACCCGACATTCGCGCCGAGAAACAGGCGCTCGATCTGAACGGCGAACCGACCCGGCCCGGAGACATCCTCGAATACGCCGTCACCATTCGCAACACGGAAGCGTCACTCGACGGCGCAATCCGGGTCGTCATGTCCGACGCGATCCCGGCCAACACCACCTACGTCCGGGAAAGCATGACGGTTGTCAGGACGACCACCGGCGCCGCACCCATCGGACGGCTCAGCGACACGGTGGACACCGACGTCGCGGCGTTTGATTCCGGGGGCAATCGAATCGTCGTCAATCTCGGCAGCTTTGCCACGTCAAACGTGGGCGGCACCATGGGACCCGGTGACACGATTGAGATCCGATTCCGCGTCACCGTCGATGGCGCCATCGATCAAACCGCCACGGTCTCAAACCAGGCATCGATATCATTCGAGGGCCTCACCCTCTCGAACACCTCGAGCAGCGCCTTCATCGTGGTCAACTCCACCTCGCCCGAAGGCGGGCCGACGAACACGATGATCGTGCCGGTCGATACAGACGAGGACGGCCTCTCAGACACACGCGAGGCCAAGATCGGCACCCTTCCCAACGACGCGGATAGCGACGACGACGGCGTCCTGGATGGACAGGAGGCCAGACCCGATACCGATAGCGACTTCGACGGCAAGATCAACGCCCTCGATCCTGACAGCGACAACGATGGCCTCTTTGATGGCACCGAGCTTGGCAAGGAGTGCAATCACCCAGCGACCGACAAGACGAAAAACGTCTGCGTCCCGGACGCCGATCCAAACACCACGACGAGCCCGATTCGAGAAGACACGGACATGGGCGGCGTCCGCGACCGCGTCGAAGATCCCAACGGGAACGGACGGATCGACGGCGGTGAGACCGATCCCAACAATCCTGCCGATGATGCGGGCGCCGTGGACACCGACTTCGACGGACTCATCGATTCCGTGGAACGGGCGATCGGCACTGATCCGATGGATCAAGACTCGGATGACGATGGCGTCTTGGACGGCGCAGAACCTGCATACGGAACCGACAGCGACGGCGACGGGCTCATCAATGCGCTCGATTCAGACAGCGACAACGACGGGCTTTTCGACGGCACCGAGATGGGCAAGCACTGCAGAAACTTCGCCTCTCGGCCGGATGCGGGGCACTGCATCGCAGACGAAGACAGTGCCACCGTGACCAATCAGCTGATCAAGGACACGGATGGCGGC
>Ga0169931_10012207_pt1 | contig 11959 bp, 8 predicted proteins | sample Kivu_15m_20L_FD_129675 | JGI IMG/M metagenome (GOLD analysis project Ga0169931, IMG submission 129675) | Freshwater microbial communities from Lake Kivu, Western Province, Rwanda to study Microbial Dark Matter (Phase II) - Kivu_15m_20L... | ecosystem: Environmental > Aquatic > Freshwater > Lake ...
AACGCGGACTCCGATGAGCAAGAAGCGAAACTGGAAGCTCAGCAGGCTCACACGAAACTGGAAGAGCTATCGGTCGGAGCAGAGGAGGCGCAGCAGCTTTTTGAAGCGGCCCAACATCAGTTGGAGGAAGCACGCAAAGTTCTATCGCGACGACAAGAGGATACAGCCGCATTACAAGGTCGTTTGGAAGGTGCTCGCGAACGATTGGTTGTTCTCGAAGAATTAGATCGACAACAGGATGGGGTCGGCCTGGGAACAAAACGCCTTCTGCAGCTTTCCCAAGAAGAAAATACAGCACCTTGGAATAGTATCCGCGGCATAGTGGCCGAAATGATCGAAGTCGATATCCACCTTGCCCCTTTGGTCGATGTAAGTTTGGGCAGTATGTCGCAGGCAATCGTGCTGGCTGACGCGCAATTGCTACATGCGATTCGCGATGGTGAGTTGCAGGTAGATGGCAAGGTGACCCTTTTGCGATTGGATCGCATTCCTACGCGTCGCATGGGGGATCGTATTCAGCTGGACGGACTGCGCGGAGTCATCGGCCGGGCAGATCGCTTGGTGCACTTCGCGCCTCAATACGAAACCTTGATGCGACATTTGCTGGGAACCACCTGGTTTGTAGACACTCTTGCAACCGCACTGGATCTGAATCACTTTCGGGGCGCTGGCTTGCGTTTTGTCACCGCTGCGGGTCAATTGATCGATAGCGATGGTACCGTGACACTCGGAGCCGCGCAAGCAACTCTTGGCTTGGTCGCTCGTCGCAGCGAAATGCTGGCGGCTCGAAATGAGATCCAACACTATTCCTACCAATTGCGTACTGCTCATCAAGAAATCGAGCGGCTTCAAGATAACATCGATCAGACATCCAGGCAGTTACGACGACTGGATCAATCGAATCGAGCTCGTCAAGAAGCACGCGCTCAGCAGAAACTCGTAGCCGATAGCGCTCGTTTTCGCTTGCAACAACTGGAATCCGTTCGACGTCTGGCCCAGCATGAAGTCAAGGAAGCCACCGAACAGCAGCATGTGGTCTCGGATGCTTTGCGAACAGCGCAAATCGAGCAAGCCCGCTTGGGCGAAGTCATTGCTGGCTTGGATAAACAATTGCAACTAGCTCAATCGAGATCGCAGGTTTTAGAGAAGGAACGAAAGGGATTGCAGCAGACTGCATTGGATCGCCGTGTTGAAATGGCCAAGTGCGAACAACGACTCGATCATTTGGAATCCCGACTGCAGCAGGTCACACGCGATCAAGATGAACGGCAACAGGCTGTTTGCGAAGCTAGACAGCAACTGATCGAACAAGAGCGGAAGACTTCGCAGATCGACTTACAAATCCTCGAGCAAACATCGCAAATCGCGCAGTCTACGCAGACCAAAGAATACAACATGGATCAATTAGCATCGATGGCCTTGCAGGCCCAGACGATGCGAACTCGCCGTCAAGCGGAGCAGAAGGAAAAAGAGAGCCTTGAGCGGAAACAAAATAAGCTCAATGATCAAGTGGGTAAGCTAACCGCGGAACTGCAGCGTCATCAAATCAGTGGTGAGCAGATTTGCCAACGGATGAAGGAAGATTACAGCATCGATTTAAGCGATGTAGACTTAGTCTCTTCAGCGGGTCCGATTGACAATCGATCGGCAGTGGAAGAGGAGGCAAGCAAGCTTCGGCAAGATATCGCTTCGGTTGGCGCTGTGAATATGGAGGCTTTAGCCGAATTAGATCAAGAGCAACAAAAATTTGATGAGCTCAATGGACAGTATGTGGACTTGAAGAATGCGAAAGAAGGCTTGGAACGCATTATCCAGCGTATAGATCAAGACAGCCGACGTCTTTTCCAAGAAACCTTGGAAGCGATTCGTACCAATTTTCAAATGCTCTATCGAAAAAGCTTCGGTGGTGGCAACGCGGACTTGGTCTTGGTTGAGGGGAATGAAGAGCGTGAGCCGGGAGTGGAGATCATTGCAACTCCGCCTGGGAAAACCGCATTGAGCAATTCGTTATTGAGTGGTGGAGAGAAGGCGTTGACGGCCGTTGCGCTGTTGTTGGCGATCTTTCAATTCCGCCCGAGTCCTTTTTGTGTATTGGATGAGGTGGATGCCCCATTCGATGAGGCGAATATCGGACGATTTGTTAAAGTCTTGGAAGAGTTTCTGGAGTCAACGAAGTTTATCGTAGTGACGCACTCCAAGAAAACGATGACCGCTGCGACCACTCTGTATGGCGTCACGATGGAGGAATCCGGGGTTTCCAAAAAGGTAGCCGTGCGTTTCGAAGAGGTCGGTGAGGATGGCCACATCGCGTCCAGCCCCGGTTCTGGAAATGCGCGTCGTGCCGCTTAGACCAATTTCACGGATTATTCATCCATTTTTCTGCGCCTTTCTCGGGAAAGTTAGAGAAAAGTGAAGGTGGGATCAAAGCGATTGTGGGTCAACTGCCGATTTTCCTCCATGAGAAGCTGATTACGGTCGAGACGATCGCACGCGGAGAAAGAGAAAGAACGGCAGTTCCTGCTGTTCCTGGGATTCTCTTTAAAGTGGAAGGTGGTTTCGATTCGAAAACAGTCATCGGACAGCTTGTAACGTGTAGTCACATCTGAGGGATGGGCTGAATCGCGGGCTAAGCTGCCAGTTCGGGGGGCAATTCGTTCGACGTGATCTTTGTGTCACGGCCACTGCGTGCGCAGTTGTTTCGGGATTTCGGTCTCGAGAGCGCGAAGTGTCTTCCCGTAAACGTTTCCTAATCGGAAATCGTATCTGGCTGTCTTAGGACGTGGTTGGGGCTCACCCAGGTAGATTGCTCTTCGTATGGGGGTGCGGAGTGCGGTTTAGCAGTTGTAAGCGAAGCGTTGGAATTTGTCACAACGATAGGGGATGTTCTCACGAGCTGAACCTGAGCCACCTAGAAGCCATGGATGGAAAGCCCTTACCCAGTTGTCTGTCGCGGACTTCGATTCTCACCTCGAAGCCTCGTCGGTTTCTGGCGAAAACGCGGTAGGCAGGGGCAAACAATGCTGATGCAATCCCAGGACGGGAGGGCACAGCAACAAGAGACTACGAAAGTAACGGAGATCCCTCATATGAAGGTGTTCACCACAGGACAGGTCGCCAAGATCTGCAAAGTGGCCCCTCGAACTGTTAGCAAATGGTTCGATTCAGGCCGCCTCAAAGGGTATCGCATTCCAGGATCGCAAGATCGTCGGATTCCGCGAGAGTACCTAATCAAGTTTCTGAAAGAGCATGGAATGCCTCTTGGAGACTTGGAAGATGAGGCAATGGCCAAGGTCTTGATCGTCGCCCAAGACCAAGTGTTGATTGAAAATTTAAAACGCGAACTGCCTTTGGAGAAATCCTTCAAAGTGGCCGTCGCATCCAGCGGTTTTGAAGCCGGCATTCAAGCCGAAAGCTTCAATCCAGACTGCATGATCGTTGACTTTTCCATTGGAAAAGTTGAAGCTCTGCAAATTTGTCAGAACCTCAGAAAGAACATTGATTTCTCGGAAATCATTCTCATTGCGTTGTTGCCAGATGATGGCAACGTGATGAGCTTTGATCGTTCGAGCATCAATGAAACTTTCAAGAAGCCTTTCGACGCTCGTCTGCTTGCAGAACGCTTGCGAACGCTCATCGGCAACAAGAAAGAGTTAGTATAGTTCGATCGGGTCTCCGCAAGGTGGCTCTGGAGCCGTTGGAGAACGCAGCAATCCCCGCCTAGTAAAGTTGCGGTCCACAATTGCACCACGCATAGGAACCCTGTTCGGCATATCGCCGAACAGGGTTTTTTCGTTTCTTGAGTTTCGCGAACAACACCGCTGGAAGGGCGAAACTTTCTTGCGACCTAAATGGTTAACCGTAAATAACTTACGACTCTCGAACCTCCAGGAGAGTCGGAATTCAAACGCGGGCCGTTAAGGCTGGCAAAGTTTTACGGTCTTCCCCCTAGTGTCTTGGCCGTTTTTGGCGAAACTAAAGGCCAAAAAGGAGAGCCGAACGTATGGAACCCCATTCCCTCAGCCATTTCGACGAAGCGGGTCTGGCCCACATGGTAGACGTTGGTGACAAGCCTGTATCATGTCGTGAGGCTATCGCTGAAGGCCACGTGCTGATGTCTGAAGAGGCTGCCACGGCCATTCGGGAACGGACGTTGGCAAAGGGGGATGTGCTGCAAATCGCGACGATCGCTGCGATCCAAGCGGCCAAGCAAACATCGCATTGGATCCCGCTGTGCCATATCGTTCCACTCGAACATGTAGGCGTCGATTATTCCTGGGCGTCGACTTGCGAACTGCGTATCGAAGTGACGGCTCGAACGAGCGGTAAGACTGGGGTTGAGATGGAGGCTTTGACCGCGGTGTCTGCATGCTGCCTCACCATTTACGACATGTGCAAGAGCGTCGATCGAAATATGGTGATCCAGAAAGTACAGCTTACGGCTAAGTCCGGTGGAACTCGAGGTCCTTTTGTCCGATCCGATGCATCCAAAAATGCTGCTTCGTAAATTGAGGAGCTTGCAATGAACATCCCCATCAAGCCATCAATCGCCGCTGCGAAAGTTCGTGAGCTCGAACCACAATCGTCACTCGATATCGTTCAAGCACTACTGCCGGTCCGTGAAGAACTTGGCAAAGTGGAGCAATCGTTGCGAGCTTCGATGCGAAGCAATGATCCATACGCCGACGCATTGATTGGATATGGCTGGTCGCTCGGTGGCAAGAGACTCCGTCCATCGCTGACACTTCTCACAGCCATGGCGACCGGTTCGATCAATGAAACGACACTGCGGTTGGCAAGCGTAGTAGAACTTGTTCACACCGCGACACTGGTGCATGACGATGTGCTTGATGGGGCGAGTATGCGGCGAAACATGCCAACAGTTCACACCCAGTGGGATACGAACTGCAGTATTCTGCTGGGTGATTTTCTCTTTACAGAAGCTTACTACCAGGCTTCGCTATGCGACTCGCCTAGCCCAAGTCGTTGGATTGGTGCAGCTGCCAAGCAGACCTGCGAGGGGGAAATTAGGCAACGGGGAACGATCGATCATTGGAATTTGAGCATAGAGACCTATCTGGACATTTTGAGGGCTAAGACGGCGGAACTGTGTGCAGTTTCCACCGCTTTAGGAGCTTGGAGCAGCGGTGCGTCGGCTGAAACGATTGAATCTGCGGAGCGGTTTGGACGCAACCTCGGTTTGGCTTTTCAGATCTATGACGATTGGCTCGATCTCTGGGGAGACGATCGCCAGGTAGGCAAGTCGCTCGGAACGGACTTAAACACCGGGAAGCCAACGCTCCCTATTTTGCACTTGCTCCGAGAATGCTCGCAGGAGAACCGGAGAAATATTCTGTCGATTTTACATGGAGATGCGGAGACGCGATGGATGAAGCTTCGGCCATGGCTCGAGCCGTCCGATGCGTCGGAATACACACTAGAGTGCGCGAAAAAATTTGTGCGACTCGCTCTGATGGAGTTGCAGAATTTCCGGCCTTGCGCGGCAACTGAGAGCTTACGCACTCTGGCCCTTTACAGTGTTGCTCGCATGAAGTAGCTATTGGATCATGGATATCTTCATTGCAATAATCGAATCGATATTAGATATCCAGTCCTGGGCTTTCGCCCGGAGGCTCTATTTTCTTCTTGGGTCGCATGATGGGGCGAAGTTCGTGGACAAAGTCATTTAAATCTTTGAACTGACGATAGACACTTGCGAAGCGAACGTAAGCGACCTGATCGAGTTCGACTAGATATCGGATGACAATTTCGCCAATCGCCTCACTCGGTACCTCATCTTCATATTCTTGGTAGATCTCGGCTTCAACCAACGAAACAATCTTGCGGATCTGTTCGGCACTGATGGGGCGTTTCCAACAAGCTCGCTCTAGTCCACGCGAGATTTTTTCTCTTGAGAATGGTTCCCGAACACTTCCTTTCTTGATGACAGAGATCGTCGACTCTTCGACACGTTCATAAGTCGTAAATCGCCGCTGACAGTGGTTACAGATACGGCGACGGCGAATCGATCTGCCATCCTCCGAGGCACGTGAGTCAAGCACTCGATCATTGTCTGCATCGCAATACGGACACCGCATAGATTACGTAACCATTTCCTCTAATCGACGAATTCCAAAATACACGCCCCCCTCATCGTACGTAATTCCAACAAAATTAAAACCTGACCGTATCCATTTTGTGACTGAATCGGATAACATTCTTGTCGACCAATTTGCGAGCAAATCCTTCAGTTTGTCTTTTTCATTATTAAGAGGGTTTATTCATGTCGACTTCTCCGAACCCGTCCAACCCAGCCACCGGTTCAGGGGCAGGTCCTGGCGGTCCGATTTCCCCTGCTAACAAAGTTCTCGAGAAGGAGACGACTCTATGGCAGGGCAGCTTTTCCGGTAAAGCGATGTTTGGAACATGGATTTTGAACATTGTGGTTTCTATTTTGGTACTGGTAGGAAGTTTTTTGCTTCCGTTATTTGGGCCAATCACATGGATGATTGGACTGGGAATTATTTTGCTGCTTTGGATCATCTCGACAGGCATTTTTCTTTACCGTCGATTTGCGATTCACTACGAAGTAACGACGCAGCGAATGATTCACCAACGCGGTATTTTGCTGAGGGTTACCGACCGAATTGAATTGATTGATGTGGACGACATCAGTTTTTCGCAGGGCCTAGTACAGCGAATGTTGGGTGTTGGCAACATCACCGTCAGCGGCAGTGACAAAACCGATCCTGTTTTGATCATGCAAGGAATTGACAATGTTGATAAAGTGGCTGGCATGATCGACGATGCTCGTCGCAGCGAGCGTCGCAAACATAGTGTGCATATCGAAGCTGTTTAAGCGAGTGCTGCATGAGTGATTCTCGCGCGGCTTCGAAGGAATGTTGCGTGAACCCCTTTTGTAGCAATGCTCAAGGGGTTGCGTTAAGGTGATAGTCGTTAAGGTGATAGTTATGGCATTGGGTACATGTATTACCAGACCCCTGTTGAGTGTGGCAGTCAATACAGTTTTGGAGAGTGATGGACTGAAAGCGGCCATTGTCCTGTAGAGAGTGACAAGCTGTGCATTGACTTAAGGTTGGCAGTGTCAAATGAGGTTCGTGTCTAAAGCGAGTGAATGAGCGAATCTTCGGATCACTTTCAGCAGCTTGCCATAATTGATCGTTGTGGAAGTTGTAGTCTATTGGATGTTCGTTTTTCTGGTGACGCAGCTTATGGCATTCGGTGCAAGTCCCCATGCCTTTCGGAGCGAGCATATCAGAAAAATGAGGGGAAGCATCAGTCGCTGCTTGAGTGCTTGCTGCTGCTAACCAGCTCTTGAGCGTCAGATCGGAATGTCCGGTCGGAACATAGATAATGGCCAGCCTTCGTTGATCGATCATCCATCCTCCGTGTGGCAGGTGCGTTTGGGGTGACATGGCGGGCAGTCGAGTCGATTCGTTTTTTGTTGGATTGCCTTTTTCGAATTCAACCTTGGCTTCATCTTGTAATAGCGGATCCTTTTCTAGGAGCGGGTCCTCTTGTGCGTTTGGGTTGGGTCCGAAGCTAACCGCTGCGACCGGTGATTTTGGGAAGATAGTTTGGGTCATTTGTACGGATTGATCTTCAAACCAAATCGACCAAGCAGCTCGAAAGATATCTGGCGATGCTCCCGAACTAAGCAGCGCTGCTTTATTGGAAAGTACCGTTGTTTGCAGAGTCGCGTTATGTGAGGTGTCTATGTTGGATTGTTGGATATGCATAGCCCGAGTCAGACGGCTTTGCAGGGCAGGCTGTCCACCCTTCGCCAATTCCTCGACCAATAGCCTTATTTCATTGGCGAGTTCGACTTGCAGCTTGAGCGACTCTGCCGTGGACATGGATAATTCGGAGAGCTTTCCTCGAACCGGTAGTTTTGCCAAAACCGCTCGTCCCTCTTTGGAACCGGACAAAAGCCAGCGGAGCATTGGGGATAACGTTCCATCGGTCATTAAAGATGCTTCGTTGGGCCAGGCACCGAGTGACAAACCGGCTGCTGCGATTTTCTCGCGATCAAAACTGGGGAGATCAATTACCAAAATTCCATCGGAGAGGGAATTGCGAAGTGGTTGATCATGGCAAGCAGCGCAGGCTTTTTCGTAGTTTACGGACCTGCCTACCGGCCCCACGACGCTGGGATGGGATTCATCAAAATGACAACTGCGGCAATCAAAACTGGCTCCCTTCGATGCAAAATGCTTCGATGCATGAGACTTATGATCGAATAGGATTCGACCTTCTCGATGATTGGGATAATCCGTGAACTCCGGATGGCCTTGGGTGAAACTCTCGAAGCGATTGGTGTGACAGCTTTGGCATTTTTCGTTGCTCAAAAAGGAAATATCATTCAAGCGGCCCCGATGCTCGATATGACAGTTAGAGCAGGCGAGATCAGCAGAAATCAATTGTTGACTGGGCAAACTGGCGGCTAAGGATGTCCAGCGAGTCGCGGGAGTGCTCTTGCGCGAGATTGCGACCAGCGAGGAGTTAGGAAGATCGTGCGGCGAGAAATTTTTTGCATTCGGTAATTTTTGTCCGTGGCAATCGAGACATTTAATCGATTGGCCTTGTCGATCAGTCACATGCCCACTCCATGACTGCACCAAGAAAGCAGCGACCGATTCGGTTGCATGCAGTTCGTGGCAAGATGCACAGCGATTCTCGGTGGTTTGATGACTCAAAATTTGAGCATGGGGAGATGAAAGCTCACCCGGTACTAAAATTTCTTTGTCGTGGCCGCTTAGGATGAGGATGGCAAGAATACTGACAACGATTAAGCCGAAAGCTCGGGCCAATCTTCGACGTCGCCACCATAGCGAACGTCTTGGCTTGCAGTAATCCTTTGCCTGACTGGGTTCCAGGTTTCCGGAAATACGACATTTGCCCGTTGCATCCGGACCGCAATCGCAGGGTGTGCCGCTGCGCAAGCGTCCGCACTCCCAGTTGTCCGAAGGGCGAAAGTACTTTGGCGGGGTTTCCCATTGTTTCCAATGCATGTTTTATTCCATCATCCTCGTTGAACAAATGCTAGGACGGTGGTTACATGCACGAAAATGAGTAGAGCCAACGCCCACAGACCAACGATATGCATCGTCAAGCAAAAACGGAGTTGATTTTGCATCGCCCAGTGCACATCGAGCTCATCTTTTTTGCGAACGAGATCACAGATTTGATTTCGCAGCGAGCGACCTTCAACGCTCAAATAGCGATCGAGTGTATCGAGTTCTCTCAGCAGACGACGGCGAGTGCGAATAGAAGGTATGACCCCAAAAAGCAGACTGCGTGGCGAGTGAAAATAGGGCACAAGTTTCTGTTGATAGTAATCTGCTAGTGTAATGCCTTCGCCCAACTGCGTTGACTTCATGGCTAGTTCATACGCTTTCTCTGCGTGCTGCTGCTGTAACCGAGGTATCTCTTCCAAGATAACGTCTCTACCCACGGCGAGAAGTCGTTTGGGAATTCGGTAACTGAGATACCATAGATACAGTCCTGTGCCGCCTATCCATAGAAAAAGCGAACCGAGCATTAGTTCTAGCCAACCGCCGTTGAACCAACCGACATGCAACACAAAGAGGACCAGTGAGAGGATTCCTGCGTACAAATGTACTTGGAGCCATATTTTTACCGGCCCTATTGGCAGGGCTAGCATTCGTTTTCGTATCGAAAGGAATGCGAGCAGCAGGCATACAGCCAAAAGAGCATAACCGGTGAACATATCTGCCCGACCGAATCGTACTGAGAGCAACCATACGAGGATTAATGTAATGATTATTGCCAAGCCCGTAATCGCTAAGCCAGTAACGCGCTGAGCTAAGAAAGTGGACGGTCGATCGACAACTTGTAGGATGCTACGCTGCATGACGTTTCAACCATTCAACTAGATTTGGCATTTCACCTACGTTAATTCTAACCAGAGCATCATGGGGGCAAGCTCGTTGACAGGCGGGACCGGTCGGATGATTTTGACAGAGATCGCATTTGGTTGCTTGAAGAATGGGAAGTTGTTTTTGATCATCGACCAACTTGCGTCCTTTGTGATCGCTGATCTGCACCATTCGAATATTGTCGTAGGGACAACTGTCTGCGCACGTTTTACAGCCGATGCATGTATCTGGGTTGATCGAGACGACGCCGTTATGCATATCGCGAGCGATTGCCCCGGTTGGACAACCGATCATACAAACCGGATCGCTGCAATGCATGCAAGCATGTGGAAATAACCACTGCCCATATTGAGGCCCTTGACGTACAAAGCGAGGATTCCCATTATGGAATGTGGCACAAGCTCGGACACAGTCATCGCAACGCGTACAGCGAAGCGTATCAATAACCATCGTTTCGCGACCGTTGATCAACCGTTCGTCTACCAAAAATTCAACCAGTCCCGTTTCGATCTCACCGCTTTGGGCTTGTAAGGAGGAATCAACGATGGGGCGAGTGGGTTCGTAACGCGGTTGGTTGATGGACAAAGGAAGTTCGGAGGTACGAACAAAGGGAAAGACTTTTTCATGCAATACTTTCCAAGGCAATCTGAGGATATCTACATAGCCGATCGCGCGCAATGAGCGTTGATAGGGGAGGAACTGAGTACGCTCGGTGGCTTTCCAATTGTGAGCCAGTTCATCAAGGCCAAATTGTTGTCCACGTCCGAGATAAGCGAGCGTGCGATGACCAGCCCCTTGTCGCTCACTGAGTCGAGCAAAACCGGAGCGGAGAAGTATCAGGTGATCCGCTTGAGTTCCCTCCTCTGCTATTAGGGTTTCGCGCTGAATACGTTTTTGAACGTCGAGTTGCTGGGTCTCTTCAAATTCATTGTACCACTCGAGTTCGCCATAACTTTCGAAACGAATTTCGCGAACCACTTCGGCGAGTTGTTCGTCGCTGAGGAATCGAAAGAGCGATATCTCGCAGAGATGGCTGGCTAGACTATTGAGTCGATAAAGATTGTCGAGATATTCGCGAAAACCGGGATCGCGGCGCAGTAGCCTTAGACCTTGCCAGCGTATTTCCAAGAGGATGGCCGGGCCATCAGCCACCACAGAAAAAGGCCGGGGTGTTCGGTTGATGGCAGAGAGTTCACCGAAGATTTCACCAGCAGAAACCGTGTTGGTTTGATGCGAGGAAAAGAGTCGATCAACGTCTTGAATAAAAACGTGCGTTGAGCCATTGGGTTGGCGAATCGCGATCGAACTTGAGTCGGCCGGTCCAACCTCGGTTGGTTGGCGTACTTCGGCATGGCGATTTTGCCGCAGCGTTGAAACGAGAGACTGCCACCAAGACTTCTTGGGAGTTTCTTTGCGACCCAGCAGGGACTCTGCCAAGCGGGTCACAAAAATGCGCACATTTCCTCGCAAGACCAAGAATGCCGAATTGCCGTAATCTCCCTCTCGGAGAATTACATCGCCATGTTCGAACTGGCAAACACGGCAGTCGTTGCGCACGATCTCCAATAATGGAGTACTTTTGGGAAAACGAGTGGGATCTAAATGGGACAGAGGTGCTATGCCAAGCAATAACTCAGCATCGGCTTGGGTGATACCTGGGTCGAGTGGTTTATCCCAGCGTTTGGGTCGTCGAATGGGTAGTGTCGTTTCCAATTTTCGGCTTCCTGCCTGGGCGACTCATCCACCTCACCCATCCGTTCTCCGATGGGTTGGTGACCACTTTGGAAATTCTCATTACTTCTTTCATCGGCAAGCTTCGTGCTGCCGGTCAAAGGATTGCCGAAATTGAAAAGATTACTGTCGCCGAAAATGCTAGCTTGGCAACCTGCGCCACGCGTCTGACACCATCCCCCGCGCACCCCGCCACCCGGTGCCTGGCACCACCCAGTGCCTGGCACCCCGCCACCCAGTGCCTGGCACCGAAATTCTGTTCAGTGTCTGGCACCTCGTCCAGTCCCTGCTCGACTCGGCGCCGGCCAGTC
>Ga0169931_10012208_pt1 | contig 11959 bp, 7 predicted proteins | sample Kivu_15m_20L_FD_129675 | JGI IMG/M metagenome (GOLD analysis project Ga0169931, IMG submission 129675) | Freshwater microbial communities from Lake Kivu, Western Province, Rwanda to study Microbial Dark Matter (Phase II) - Kivu_15m_20L... | ecosystem: Environmental > Aquatic > Freshwater > Lake ...
GATAGGAATGTATATGTGCATCTTCGCTGGCATGTTCGGTTGTCGATATGATCCAAGTCGCCAGATTCTAGGACATTGGTTTTTCTCGCCTTTAGCTAAAGTCAGTTTCTGTATATATTTGACTCACTTTATTGTGATTGTTGTTGGAACTTTTTCATCTCGCTCGGATCTTTACTGGCAGACTTCATCTTCACTTTACAATACAATCTTTACTATCTTTTTAAGTATTATCGCAGCAACTGCCCTTTCTGCTCTTGTTTAGGTGCCTATACTTGGACTTTAGAAAATTTTCTTGAGACCTAGTGGCCCCAAAAAAAGTAAGGAAAAACTTTTGGAAGATGTTTCGAAGATCGAATCTCCTTAAAAGTCTAAGGAAAAAGAATAAGTTAAGTCTTCGAAAGAAGTTAAGGGAGAACTTGAGACACCTTTGCTTGGATCTTAAAATTTAAATGAGACTCTGGTACCTGTGAGTATGCCTCCACCTGTAAAAGAATAAGAAAATCAGCTTTTGTGATGAGATTGACTAGATTATTGCTTTTGTCTGACAAAATTTATGACACTATAGGTCTTAATGACATTTTAATTTTGTATTTTTTATAATTTAATAGAACATGAGCATATAGCATCAGTAGTATTCTTCTTCATATTCTTCCATTTTGACGCGCTTGCTTCCTCTGTTATCGAACGCATGCTGAATATTGACACTTTGATGAAGCTCATAATGTTCAAATTTTTTCTCAGCCTCTTTCATATGTTTTTGAGGCTAGCTTTCTTTACCTGAGTCCTATCTTTCTCTCATCACCATCTAGTTATAAAACTCCTGGTATGTATTGATTACATCTTCCTTGGATAGTTCCTTCCATCTATGCTGAGTCTCTTCACCTATTTTTTAATTCAAGGCATGATTGAAAATTGGACTGTTTCTGGAAAAAACTTCTATGAAGAAAAATTTCCAATTTTCAAAAAGTGCTTGTATCTTTTTTCTGAAGGATTCGATAGAGGCTTACTATTACTAGTTTAAAGGAGTGAGTTTTATCATGAGTATTTTTTTGCAGTCAGGTCGATGAGGTTTTTATAATTGTTTTAGAAGATCAAGAGGATTAGAAAATGCTTATTGATTGTAGCAGATGGTAATAAGATGATAGAAATGATATGAGAAATAGAAAGGGTGTTTGATTTTGTTACGAATGTTTGCTGAGCTGTAGTAATTGATGAAACCTGCAAGTGAATACTCGATAACATGCTTACTTTTTCGTTAAATTTATATCTATCTGAGACTTATTTTTTATTAAGATTCTTTGTGACTCATCTTTGATTTATTTTTGACTACTTTTTTATCAAGATGGCGCTGATCCAGAGGCTATACAAAAATTTAAGGAGGAATTAATTCAGATATAAAACTATTGCTAGCGTTCTTTTTTCGAGCTTCTTTTCTTGAATCCACATAGATAGAAGTTGAAATAAAAGACTTGATCATTGAGCGTGATTTTTCTTCATTTTTTGCATAAATCATGACAATAAGACTAAACTTTCTTCTCTAAATATTTTCCAATTTACTTAATGATTAAAAGATGTCTCAGAAAACTTTAGGTTGTTGAACCTTACCGAGCCGTTGCTTGTAATTTCTCGCTTGTTTTAACCTTAAAGGGTAACTTCTTAAACATAGTACTAAGTTTTTCTACGCAAGGGATATCCTGCAGTGATTTCACAGAAAATACGACTGATACCCAGTTGCGTCTTAACAGCACTTAGGTCTTTTTTTGATATTTTGACTTACAAAATCGGTATGTTCCAACTTTTGTGCCAGGTAAAGCCTGATTCTTACTCAAAGTTTATCTTCTTTTCCATGAGGATTTCGATGGCTAGTTCGGCTTAAGATCCGTCCTATTAAAGTTAGATGTTATATTCGGATTAGAGAATTTCGTAGACTTGAATTTGACTGTGTTTGTTGTTGCGCTTGAGGGTAAGGTTGCAGTCGTACCATGTCCACTACATTACGGGCTATTTTGGGGATTACCTGTCAATGTTAGGGTACATCATATATTATAGTTTACATAAGATTAGATGACAGCAGATTACATTTATCTGATCAGAAAAGTTTAATTATATTTAATTTGTTATATTTTATTTATTATTCCCCAGTTATATATATTTTGTGCGAGTCTTGATGATGAAATTTAATAGTGGTATTTTTTCAAGTTAAAAAAACATGCCTTAATAATAATTTTTTCAGAAAAATATGAATAGAATCGTAAAAAAGCAACGAAAATCTAACAAATAAAGTACTTTTTTGTGATTATTGATCAAAAGTAGATTATATAAAAGCCAATTTTGTTGATTAAAGACCATTACATTACCATTAAATTTATAGTAATTAGAGTCATATTTTATATTAATGGAGTAACAACAATAGCAAAAACATAAATAATAGCCACAAGAGCACAAATAACCACAATAAGCACATAAATAGCAATAGTCTTCCGTAGACAAATGCAAGGTATACGTCAGTAACCTTGATTCTGCAGTAAATGCTGCGACATATAGTTTTCTAATCGCAAAATATAAAAAGATCTTGACGAACTTTGCTCGCCTTATGGCAAAATCAATGACATTATAGTCAAGAGAAACTAAAGATACAAAAAATTATACGCTTTTGTGAAGTTTTAGAAGCCATAGCATGCTCAATAAGCCATCAATAAGTACCAAAATATTAATCAAGTCTTAACAATACATACATAGGTGACACACGTATCAAAGTCTAATTGCAAAAGATCAATAAATACAATCAAAATAATTCTTAGAAGCAAGATTAAAGGCAGCCCAGATAAAGATACAATTTTAGAAGAAGTAGAGGCAATTCTTCAGGTGGATATGGTCGCAGAGAATCTTCAAGTAATAATATAAAAATATAGGAGGACTTGGAAGAAATGAAGAGTCAGATAAGAAAAAATCTCGCAGAAGAAGTCGTAGTCATTCTGATCGAAAACGCAAAGAAGAAAGTAGAAGTAGTAGTGGAAGCTCAAGTTCTGATTCTTAAAGGAGCAAAAGAAGAAATAAAAACCATTAAAAAGTTAAATAACAAAGTAGAAGAAGGGCAAGATCAGATAGCAGTAGTTCTTCTAGAAGTGATTGATTCTAATAGTAAACAAATCTTCATGATGCTATACTGATAGTAAGCTGATTTAATTCTTAAGTAATCATTAGTCGTCATCATCCTACGCAGCATACGCAGCTTCTTATTCTTTTCTCTTTTTCTACTACTCTTCCTTGGACAGGGATCCAATAATGTACAACATTCTGCGATTTGTAATATCATCTTCAGATTGCTTTTTAAATAACAATTTACGATATCTGGTTTGCCGTCGAGATGACGATAAAGATTGAGAGCTTTTGTTCTTTGACGTTTGAATGCTTTTATGAATCCGTTGTAGTTTGATCTGTAAGGTTTCTATATGAAGAAAAAGGTACTAGAGTATCGATATCGTGGGCCAGACCTAGAAGGTGCTCGTGAAAGGTGTTCAAGCCTAGCGAGAGCTATTGGACGTAGATAGGGTAGGTTTGGATGTCACCTATGACTGGATCTGAACGATCTTTGAATATGTTGACGATGTCAGTTGACTATACTTTGCCTTAATCTCCACCTCCTTTCTTCTTTTTTGGTCCTCTGATCATTTCGTTCTATGTTTTTTTAGTATTACTGTCAGACCAACTGCTCTGCGCATGAGCTGAGCTACTCTCATCACAAATAATTATAACCCCCTAAAAAACAAACAATTATGATTATTTGGTCAATTTCAAATGATTTATTAAGATTCTCAATAGATGAATATGTTTTCGATCATATGTTGATAGCTTTGAGCTTTCCTTGAAGCGCAACTGCAGCCTCATAATCCTCCAAAAACTTATTGAATTAATCTGGATCACAAACATACAGTTTGCTAAAACTGAACAGCCATTCGTCGATATTAACTGAATGTTTATTGCATATGGCAGTCGACTTCAGGAAATCATTAGCGTCTTTTTCAGCTTTAGCTTAGGGGATGTTTTCTTGGATATACTTGTTGAACCTGACTGCTTTGTGTAAATCAATAGCTTTCAGGTCATCGAAATCGATGTCGTTGTATATTTAAGTAAGCTTTTTTACTTGATCTTCATTAAGGATTCCAAATGCTTTTTCTTCGGGTATGAGAGTATTGCTTAAAAATCTTTTTTAAGGGAAAAATACATTCTAGCTTCGATAATATTTTCGCCGGGTTTAAAGCCTTTATTGTTTTTTATGTGATGGTCCGAGCCATGCATCAAGAGAAACAAGATTATTTAGAAATTTGGTTTGTCGCAAGCGAGATGCAAGGGCGTATTTCCTATGTTGCTTGATCCTTACCTTCACTATTTTTAAGATCCTAGCCTGCCTTGAAGTTGTATCTGTTCTCAGCAAGCATTCTTAAGACTTAGAGCTGATCATTGAGCGCAGCCACGTGAGCAGCTGTATTTAGAGCTGAGTTTATGAAAAAAATACTTCCACTTTATTTGCAATTGGGGTCAAGATTGTCTTTTCTTAGCTTTTTCTAGGCGAGTTCGACATTACCTTTAGCGCATTGATTGATGAATTATTCTTCGTTGATGGCTTGAGTCATTTTTATTATAACTTACAACTATCATCAAAACTATTTTTGATATTAAGATATGAATTTCAAAAATTCATATGTTTTCATTATTTGATGATTTTTGCCTCATTTTTTGAGATCATATCTATTATTATTTTATAAAATTTTAATGTTGACAAATCAAGTGAGGCTCCATTAGTTGCTTCGTAAGTAGCGTCCTTCAACCAAAGAGCGCGAAGAAATAGTAAAATTGCTTAGAAACGGCAAATATGATTTGCCCGAATGCGTTTTCTAGAATGTTTTCACACTGTTGAAGCACAACAACTCATTCCAACAAAGTATTTTATGATTCAATATAGGATTTTTCAACGTAAAAGATCTGATTTTGTCGGGTCTGTAGCTTAAAATAGGTGTTAAACTCAAAGGATACCTGAAAAAGTTCAAGTAGGCTTTAGGTGAAGTACCTTTTAGCTCAAAATTAACTGCTCTAGTTGACTACGTAACAAGTAACTAAGCCACCTAACATCATTTTTAAGACTGCATTCACGATGATAGCACTGATTACGACTCCAAAAAACTTGCAATAGGCGTAGCCAAGGCAACTTACTAATGGGACTAGTATGTGGCAAAGTTAAACGAATATCTTAAATAAAACCCTAATGATGGTTAGGCCTGGATGTAATTGGGAGACATTTATGCATAGAAATCTCAATATTTGCGGGCACTTTTTTGTTACTAATAAGTTGTGATTCTGCATCCCTAGAACGATTATTACTTTGTGCGTCTGGCAGAGCTGTATTACACTGATGGTGGCAAGAATAATCTGTCGACTGCAGTACAATACTTTTCGTATGTGATTAGTCGAAATCCCAACAATGTGAGGGCTTTGTGGGGATTGTGGCGATCTTTATGGGCTCAAAGAGATAGTTTAGACGAACAAGATCAAGAGCTTATGGCAGTAAGATTTTTGTTATGTAGAAAACTAAATAAGCGATTCAGAAGTTGTATAACAAGAAAAATCCGAAAATCAAGATTCATCAAGCACTTTGATATCATAAATATCGATATAATTATCTATAAATATTCAAAAATTTAGTAAAAATAACTAGTTATCATAAATTTTGCACATAATAGAATTCAGTATAATCAACGCAGCTACATAGTCTGAGATTGAATGTATTGCTACTTATCGTACGATGTCTATGTCGGAAAGACATTCCAGAAACGAAGAGTTTAGTCACCTGCCCCTGTTACGATAGTACTGCCATCTGGACTCATAGATAAATACAAAACTCTATGTGAATGCCCTACAAGAGTAGCTATTCTTCTTAGTTTTGGATAGCTCCACACATTTATTTAGTTTTGAGAATATCCATGTGTACTTACTAGCTCATGTACGTTTTTACTGAAGGCTAAATTACATATCTGAGACCCTGTATCTTTTTCACATAAAATTTAACCGGTAAATACGTTTCTAAGTCTAAGTGTCCGATCAGCGGTGCCTCCACCACTGGCTAACAAACCGTGTTGCTGCGGTGACCAGGCTAGTGCCTTGACTGCTGCATGATGGTCTGTAAATCTATTGATGGCTTGACCGCCGACTGACCACACGCAAATTTTGTTGTCATTTCCACCAGATGCCAGATATTGATGATCATTAGACCATTTTAACCCGCAAACTTCTTGAGTGTGTTAGAGAAGTTTGTGAGAATAGTCACGTCTGGCTCGAATATCACGAAGAAAAATTGATTTATCTCTTGAGCCAGTCGCCAGAAGATTTGAGTTCCAGGCTATTGTGCCAACACGAGTCTAGTGTCCACTAAGTCTTCTGAGCTGAAGGCCTTATTAAACATCCCAAATTTGTACTGAACCTCTGTTGCATCCTATGGCTAAAAACTTACTTTGTTAGTCCCACGACACTGACGTGACGATATCATTGTAAAGTTCGCAAAGCTTAGTGACTTTGCTGGTCTAAGCGTTCCACAGGTAGACACAGTTACCCAATCCAACGACTAACTAATTTTTTGAGCTCCAATCTATCAAATTAAGGTAAAAATCATCTTGCAAAGCTGGAGCATCTAGCACTTTACATGGAATTTTACTGATTTTTCTGACCTTCTGGTATCCCCCTTGCATATCTCCAAAAGGATTAATGATTTCTTTATGTTGATTCAATCTTTAGTTTTAGTTATAACGCAGAATGTTGCTGTTAACAAAAAGTCTGAGCGATTCTTACTGTTGCGGTGGGTTTGTGCCTAGAATCGAGGTGTTGTATATGGATGAAATCGAAATGCTTTGTGGGTCATTTTATTAGTGATTTTAGTTTTTATAGGGGTATTACTGTCGATCGTAGTTATTAGTAAGAGTCTTACGATTAGGAATGAATCTATCTTGCAACTTAGATGGGGTTACAGGCTGATGTGGTATCGGTGCTAACTAGTCAAAAGAGGACAAAAGACGATCACGACCTATATGTCATGAAAAATACCTATAAAATCTATGATTTTGAACGGTTGTTGAATTTGAATAGTTTTCGGACGAGACTGAGCATTTCTGCGGTCTTATTTATTGAGAGATTTGTTGTAGAGCTGAAGATGAAGTTTGTTCATGAGAATAAATATAATTGGCTCTATAATATATTTTGCCTATACTCTAGGTTAAAGATATGATTGCCGTTTTATGGAAGAATTTTATACACTAGTCAAAATTTTAACTTATATAAAATTACTTTACAAAGTAGGCTTATATTCATTTTAGCAATGTCAAATATTTCGCCCAGAAACAGTTTTGAAAGTGTCTACTTGCAGGGTTCACAAATCAACCCTAATGACCGAACAATTTAATAGGAAGTTCTTGAGCCTGTTCAGGTCTAGATGCTCAATAACCTCAAATTGACAATTATGTCAGAGATACCTGATCCATTTTAAACAGATGCTAAACTAGAGCTCGGGTTATAAAGTGCACTACAAAAGTGGTCGTTACCTTGTTTGGTTATAAATTAAGAAGATTTTGAGGAATCAATCGCTAGCAACAAACCAAGTTTGGGACATATACCTGCATAGCAATTTGTGACTGCACCTATCACTAGTGAAGACTATGACCTGAAACTTAGAAACAGTAAAGAATAGTAAAGGCATACAAAAAGCAGCAAAAAGAGCAGAATAAGTAAAAGTTGGCAATAGATAATCTCAAAAAAAGCTGAAATTTAGTCATAAAAGAAAAAACTGATGTTTCTTATTGAATAAGCCTGCTAATTTTTGACAAAAGGCACTCTGCTCAACAAATATTGTTTCGGTCGCACCAAAATATAACAAGTTGTCTTATTTTTCAGTGAAGATCTCAGTCAGATGGGTCTTTTTCTCAGCTAGAAACAAGAAATGCAGTACTATAGTATGTAGTAGTTTGTGGATGGATTCGTGGGACTAAAAACTAAAAGATTTCAGGAGTATCTAGAAGACGGGTATCAGTTGCAAGAGGACTCTTGTTTTAGTTTGGTGTTCAAATAAAGGAGCTTTGATTTTAGTGCTGGAGACGGACATACAGCCTATAAGACTATCGAACATATAAGACTTTTGAGAGCTTGTTTGATTTGAGTGTACATTTTTTTGTATTTTTTTGTATTTTTGCAAAATATTTAGTAATAATATGCTTTGATTTTTAAGTTTTTGAGCGTTTTGTTGCTGAATTATGACCTAGAAAGAGTTTTTTATTGATAATTTTTAGATGTAAAAATACAAAATAATAAAAACAATCGGGTAGGGCTCATTCGGTGTCGTTTACAAAGCCCTTGCTCCGACAGACTAGATCGTCGCAATCAAAAAAATGCTAAAAGTCAAATACCAGGACTTATAGTAGGTGAGCAACTTGAAGTAAATAAAATGTCTGAAACGAATGGATCACCCAAACATAATAAAACTTCAATAGGTCATCGTTGCAAATTCTTAACTCTTTATGGTCTTTGATTACCTTTAGTGCAATTTGTTTCAGGTCTATACCCGAGCTAAGTAGAGCAATAGGACATTGACATAGAATTAAATAAAGCTAATATTTTACAAGACAGCAAGTGGACTTGCATACCTACACAAGAACGGGTATTTTCACCGCGACCTAAAACCTTAAAATATTTTATGCCACAATAATTAGATAAAGTTATGTGATTTCGGGTTGGCGAGGTAAATTAGATCAAGACCACCTTTTACCGAGTATGTCGCTACAAGATGGTACAGAGCGCCTTAGTTGTTGCTGCATGGAGGTTATAACTCTCAGGTTGACATTTTTGCGTTGGCTTGTATAATAGTAGAGCTGTATATGATGGCACCACTTTTCCCAGGACAGACAGAAATAGAAACTATGAATAAAATAGTTGATACGATGGGGACGCCTACAAGGAATTAGTGGCCTGAGGGGTACAAAATGGCTAGTGTAATAAGTAATTCTGAAAATATTTAGATTACAATTTTCCAGATAGAAAGAAGAAAGAGCTGAGTGATCTCATACCTAATGCTTCCCTTTAAGCAGTTTAGCTGCTCGAGAAGATGCTGGCGTATTCACCTCGAAAAAGACCATCTGCAAGCGAGTATTTTATGTCTTATGCAGTATAATTAAAGATGATTTTTTTAGCAACATTCATTAGATTGGATAGACTCACGTGGACTCTAAAAAATAGACAAAATTTTCATTTTATCAGAACAAAATAATATAAATTCCAAAAAACTTGCCTAAAGAGAATCGAGAGTAGATGTAGATGCGTAAAAGTCAGATAAAATTCGGAAATTCTTTCGGATCCTCATTTTTCATGAGTAAATAGGCCTTTAATAAACGCAAGTAGTAGCGTGAAAAGTAGCAAGATAAAGAAAAGTAGAAGGACAAAGTGTAGTGGAGCAGAGTCAAGGAAGATTTTATTGAGTAGGTAGCAGACAGCCCAAGCAAGATGGAAAAGACTCTTTAGCATAAGCCAAAACAAAAAAAGAGAAATAAAGAAACTGAACAACATGACTAGATAACCAAAAAATTTGACGAAATGTAATAGATTTTGGCAGAGTTACAGAAGAAAGAGAAAAAATAGTAAAAAAGAATGTAACCGATCTACGAAATTTAAAACAATTATGAACATTAGACACCCAAAATGGATTCACCTAAAAGAGAAGGTGATAAGATGATGTTATTCCAGTTTGGCATGGGGTCGCTTTCTTCTTTAAACGCTATGAAAAATTTGAAGAATGCACCGTTTGGAAAGGGAAGGGTGGGCGAAAGTAAATGATTTTGATTGTTTCTTTGATCGAATTAATTAGAAAAACAAAAGTAATAGTACATGTAGATTTATTTTGTTAAGATATATGTAACTATTAAGCAACACATAATCATCATGCGAGTTTGTTGCTCTTGACCGTCAGCAATTTAAGATTGTCTTAGTTTTCCATATATGACTTGAACTCAAGCATAATCTTTTTGAAAGCTTCAAACTATGTGAAACTTTCAAGCATATCCAATATTTGTTAATCAATCTGTTCTGTTCTTCCCTCTAACAGCCCTGTAAATCTCTTCATATCAAATCCTTCAACTCTTTTTTGAAGATTCTTGATTCTTAAAAATTTACATGTTGCACGTATTGTTATATTTCTTGTGAGTATAACTTGAAGACCTCCATATACTCGATTTTGTTCTATTAGCTGTCGTGAAAAATGGAACAGTGTTTGCGCATAAAGGTGTTTTGGGTTTATTAAAACTGCGGATCAAATATTATCTATTGAAGAGCCAAGTAAACATGATCAAAATAGATATCTTAGGGAGACTGAGAGTGATCTGAGTGAGCTAGATATACCTTAGGCGAGGATTTAAAATTATTATTAGTCGAGGTCCTAAGGTTCTTCTTGGTGCATTTTGAATGAAGAAGAGTATATATAGAATAGTGTGCCAATTCGGATTTAAATCATAGGGTAGTATTTAGTCTGAGCTCGTAAAAAATGATAAAAAAAAAATACTTATATCATGTTATCTAATTGATTTAAATAAACTATTAATTTGTTTTTTTCAATCATAGAGGTCATCCACATCGACTTTTTCTTCTTCTTAATCCTACTCAGATTTGATAAATCTTAAGAAATGCGAAGGTCTGTGTGACTCATGATAGAACTATTTTGGAGTATTGGGCACAATAGTGTACTTTAGATTGCTAACGATACCTAGACCGATGAAATTATAATTCCAGACTACGTTGTCAGGTACCATGAAGAATCCTAAAAACTTTTCAGAAAGCAAAAGCTGAGTTTTTTAGTAGCAAGCATTGGTATACATCGAGGGATTCGGATTAGGATTGCTCTTAAGGAATTAGTACCCATGTGAAGTCAACTTATAAGCAGTCAAAGAAAGGCTTCCAGGTGTGAAGGCAACATTCAAGCATATTGTCTTTTCGACATTCCAACCGTGATTTTAGTTGAGGAATTTAGTATGCATGAGTGCTTAGCTGATTGTAAGTTGATTTTTTTATTCAGGAGAAGTATGGATCCACCCAATAAGTTAGTAGCCTTTTAAGAACTGTGATTATGGCATTTGATGGGGTAAAGTAATACCTTATCTAGAGCCGACTTGGGGCACCATCACGATTGTTCTGATTTCTCGAACTGTGTTCTAAATAGTGACGCCGTAAAGATAACCGAAAATCTGAATTTTTAGATCAGAAATGCAGACGAATTTCTTGAGTAAATTTTTCGGCATGATATAAGTAAAGCCTGATTCTTTGATATCTTCTGAATTGGTCCATACATTATTGGTCCTCATGAGCATATTGGTCGCTGAAAGGGCTCTTAGCCTCCAGTCAGTATGTGACTTGAACTGCATTTGTTCATAATTAGTAGTCGTAGTTGTGGTGATCCTTTGATTTTGGTCATTAGTCGTTTGTACTGTCACAGTTGCGCCTTATTGAGCTTTAGCTTAGACATTTCCGACTTGTTAATTTTGAACGTTAGGAGGAGGCAGCTACATACCAAGAATGATATCTCTGATTTAAAGTTGAGTCAAACTTGCAGGATTTACGTTATTTTTCTTTGCATAGTCGTTTATCACTAAATTTTTCAGCTAAACTTAGACCTTGATCCACTATTCGTCAGTAAGTGTAGGCCAAATATGATTAGGTTTCGTAATGATAGTCTTATTAGGTTTCATGATGACTTTAGATTTGTCTACACTAACATGGAGAGCTCTCATGATCAACATAAGTCTTGAAAAGGCTGTGAAACTTGAAACACTTTTGAGCCAATCGTCATAAAGATTGAAAAGCATCATCTGAGGCTAAGTCGCTTTGAGAATAATTTATTGGAATTTTTAGATTTTAAGCGATGATTGGAAGGGAAGCTGAA
>Ga0169931_10012209_pt1 | contig 11959 bp, 9 predicted proteins | sample Kivu_15m_20L_FD_129675 | JGI IMG/M metagenome (GOLD analysis project Ga0169931, IMG submission 129675) | Freshwater microbial communities from Lake Kivu, Western Province, Rwanda to study Microbial Dark Matter (Phase II) - Kivu_15m_20L... | ecosystem: Environmental > Aquatic > Freshwater > Lake ...
TTATTTATTTTGTGATACATAATAAAAAGTTTATATCATTATTTACTTTAAGCTCAGAATTAAAAATAATCCTATAAACTTTTCTTTTTCATAAAATTATAATCGCATGATAAGAAAGGATCCTTTTAATTCAACACATATTAGAATTAATTAAAGAAATTATTGTAGACTTATTTATTTTATTATTAACTCATTTACTACTATTCGAATATATCTTATGTATTTCTTCTTGTACTTTTTTGTGTACTTGGCTTTATTTTTCGATCGAATTCTATCTATTATACTTATTATTTCATCAATTAGAAATTCATATTTTTGTAATTTTATGATATAGTTTAAAAATCATCTAAAATCTTTAATTTTTTTGGATGTTTTTCATTTTTATCATATAAAGATGATTGTTTTATATTTTTTAAAAAATTACGTAATATTCCAATTCTATCGAACAAATGTTATCTAAAATTGAAATCATATTTTTAACCTAATCTTAATTGATAATAGTAATCATCTAAGCTTTTTTTAGGTAATCCAACTATTTAAGCTGCCTCTTGTAAACTTTTTTTCTTACAATTATGTCGAGCATTATGTAATTCTCTCCATCTTTTTACTATTTCAATAACCTCAAAAATAACTCGCTCTTTGCTTCTTTACTTTTTATTAGATGATTGAGAAATCGCATCTTTTTATAGAGAAAACAGTGAACTCCCTGACTATACAGAGTTTTATTCTTATCTTCGATTAATCTTCAAAAGGATGATATTATGAGGGTTATTAATCATAAAAGACAAAGGTATTAAACAGTTATTAGAGTCTATCTCTATGTACATATCACGAGAGAAGTCATAGCATTTAATTTTAATATATTTAAGTTCAGAAAGAACTTCTGTTAATATATTCATTAATTGAAACATTCCTGACTCAATAATAATAGAAGCCGGTAAAATTTTAGTCACTTAAGTCGATTAATCTTCTATTATTAACGTTTTAGTTTATTGAATTGAAAAGCTACTTGTATTTATCATTATTCAAAATTTTTGTTAGAAAAATTTTTTCTGTTCACTTGATCAGAAAGTATTATGATCAAAATTTAAAAGTATAAATAAATTCTATAGATAATTATATTATTAAAAATGCTTATAATTAAAACTTCATAATAATATCTTAACAGTAAAAACTTTTATGATGTAATTATATTCTTGTCTTATTAAATTAATATGACTTATTTTTTTATAATATATTTATAGTTCCATAGTGAGATAATAAATCAATAAATCGATAATTTATTGAATACTTATCAATATAATATATATGTTTTTGATTGTATTTTACCAATTTATAATTAAGATAGCAAAAACATTTTTTATAAATTTTTACTTTATAAAACAAAATATACAAATCAAGCCAATTGAAAAATGATATAAATACTTTCATATATGATGATAAGCCTAATAAAAACTTTTTCTACTTATATTTAATTTTCTTTTATGATTTTTAACAGCAGTACTCTTTTTTACATTAAACTACGGCAAGATAGAAAATCTTTTGTTTTGAAATTATAATTATTTCTAAATTAATGATAAATGCCTCTTATCTCTTCTTTATTGATAATGCTTAATATATGATTTATCATAAGTTATTGAGTTATTTACTATTGTAGATAATCGATTTGAACAATATAAATGCTTATTTTTTTATTTTAAGTGATCTAATTTATAAAATCGTAATTTTTATTATTTCAATTGAGTTTGCTTCTTAAAAAGTTCATTCAATTTTTTTATTTTGTCTAATGGGGTATCATTCATTTGTCCTTATGAATTACATCTTCGATTTTTTGATATATTTTTTATTGATTGATTTTAATTTTTTTATTTTTAAATAGTTTGACTTATTCTCATCAAATTATTATAGCTTAAATTTTTATCTTTTAGTTCTTATTATAAAATTTTTCTTTTTTATAATAATTAAGGCTTTATATCTCTATCTACTATTTATAAAACTATTTGTTTTTATACTTTTAAAAGTTATGCATGATCTGAACTACAAATTATAGAATATTCAAAAGGAATATCATTTAAAAGTTCATTTATACCACATACTTCAGATTTTGTATATCTACAAAATGCTGATTGGTAAGTATCTTTCTTTTTAATGTGAAGAGTTAATTATCCTTATAAAATTACATATAAATACTATGCCTTCTCATTTTGCTTAATTAATATAGAATTTCTTGATATTTTTCGAATTTAGCTTGATAATAAAATTCTTTAAAGTAAAGTTTTTTTAACTAATTTGAATATCCATACATTTTGTAAGAAATTTATCTTTTCTTTTAATTCATCATATTTGAAATAACCTGCAAAAGTTCTATAAAATATTGATTTTTCTAATTGAAGAACGTAACATATATTAACTGCACGAACACTATCTATAAATTATTTGCCATATTGAATCTTTTATCCAAAATGTTAATTAGCTTACATCCTTTTATACAATTTAGGAGGGTCTTCATTATTTTTATTCTTTGAAAAAATCATTACTGATCCTCTTAATATATAATTAAAAGTTCTGTTTTATTCTTTATTATAAATAATTGATCCAAATTCATATTTGACTAGTTTGATATGATTTAGTATGATGTTAAAATTTTATCCGCCTTTTTTCTGATGAATTAACTAAAACAGAGGAATTTTTAATAAAAATTGTTATCTTTTCATTAATACTTTCCCACTTATTCTTAATTAATTATTGAAAATTTCTTTATTAGCTTATTATAAAACTTATATTTTCATTATAAATACTTATGATTAATTTATCGAATAGAAAATAATATAACTATAAATAATTTATATGCGTCTAATAATACTAATTCATTTAATAAAATTTTTAATCAAACAGATTTAGTTTATTATAATAATATTATTTTGCTATGTTTTTTCTAATATTATTTCTTATTCTATCTAATTTTTATTCTATTGATTTTATTCTATTATTATATTATTTTAGTTAATTCTTCTTTTTATCTGAGAATCAGAATGAGCATCTTTAAAAGATTCAAAAATATAATCTTAGAAATTGATATGTTTTCGGCTTCAAATATCATTAGTTACAATAGAGAAACTCAATACAAAACCATGACAGGAGCCATCATATCTTTAGCAATAATCATATTCATGTCCATTGGATTCTGGACATAAATTACCAGTACAATCAATAAAACTACTATTCAATCTACACTTTAAATCAAAAAATTTTTAGACCCGCCAGAAATCAAATTGACTTAATCAAACAAAAGTTTTATGTTCGGGATAAGTGTAAAACCTTTTCATGGAAGCAAAGTATATGATCTAGTAAATGGCCCTCAGATATTTGAATTAAGAGCATTCAAAGTTGAAAATTATCAAGGAGCATTAAAGAGTCATGTCTAGATAAATATGACATCTTGTACTCGAGATCATTGGAAAATAATTCCTTCTTTGGTCGATAATTTTTAAAGTATGGGCGTTAATAAGTGGTTATGCCCTTCATTAATGGAAAATTTTATCCTTTAGGGATTTTAGTCCTCTTAAAAATATAATAGAATAGCGATGGCACTGAGACCTTGCGTAAATTCAACTTCAAATGGTAATAAATGTGCCTCAAAATAAATAATAGATCAAACAATAAAAAAATCATCAATTTTTAGAATTATATTAAATTTAGTTAATCCTGTTATTAATCCTAATCAACCTAAACATATTTAATATTACTTATAAGATCGTAACGTAGCTTTAGCTTCAAATTCTTTAGGAGTTCAAATCAATTTGGAATTTTCCGATTATCGAATTTAAACAGACACTAGTTTTTTACCTTATCAAAAGATTGAGCGTTAAGCAGGATTCATAGCATAATAATTAGGCCATAATTATCATTATCTTCTTCATGAAAACGAGACTGCTTTAGCTAAATTTACTATAAGTAGATCTCCAAATGAGCTTATATATACAAGAAATGTAATGAAAATATCATAGGTTATATCTTACATTGGAGGTTTAATTAGTGCAGTTACAATTGCATTAATTTTAGTAAAAATATATACATAATTTTCTTTGCATATGAGCATAGGATTCGATCTGCTGGCTGATCATCAAGAAAATTAGAAAAAAAACAATTAAAATGAGAAGGCTAGTATAAATTAGATGCCTAAATAAAAACTAAATGCAAAATCAATAAATTTCAACTTCTTTACATTTTGTAAATACTATATTTATAAGGTTTTAAAAGTTTTTAAATTAGAAAACGGATGGGATTTATCCCAGAAAATGTAAAGATATTATGAGTAGATGCGCCAGCAATTAGACATTACAATATTACTAAAAAGAATAATTAAACTCTAGTCCTGTATTGGTCATCTATTGAAATAAAATTAAATAGAATAGATAAAAAACTAAAAAGAAATAACTTACTAAAAAGCTAGATAGTTACGTACTTTACTTCATAAAATTAATTAATACGACGAATAATTTATTAAATCTCTACATTAACAAAGGAGAATAACATAAAAATAACTTATGGATAAAGTCGATATAAATAATTAAAATGATAATTTTAAAGATTCAGCTTTATCTTTAAAAATTAATCATCCATAATTACTTTATAACTAAAAAAATATCAATTAAAATATCGTAATTACTTAACTCTAAGATTAAATTAATAATAATCAAGTAAAACCTAATAAAAACAGTATAGAAATATCAAATAAATCAGCAGGCATTTTGAAAAAGAAGATTTTTAAAGAAGTTCATCCAGTTATTAAAAAAACTATTTAGTAATTTAATATTGAAGATATTCCAGATGCTAATATAATTTAACGTAAAAAATGATCATATGTTATTTTATTTAATATAATTTTTAATGAGTTTAAAATGTTAATAATTAATATCTTCTATCTACTAGATTTTACCATATAATTAATCGATATTTTTATTAAAATATACCTCATAATAGGTCTAAATTGATGGAGAATCAATTCGAAGAAAATATTAATGATCAAAGTTATAAGTTCTTATTACTAGATTTATAAATCTAGATATTTTATTGATTTTTATCATTGATTTCTTTAAAAATTTATTTATAAACCTCCTCTTTTAAATTAAAACTTAAGCAAGATATTATAAATTATTTATATAATATTTATAATAAATACGATTATTAAGTTTATAGCAATTTTTTATGTATTTGTATTGGCATATAGATAAATTGGTAACAATTTATATTGCTTATAAAAGCAATATTAAATTTGCAATCATTACATCAATTAATGTTTATATATAAGATAAAATATTTACTAGATTAGTTTATTATTAAAGAAAACTATGAATACTTTTTGTTTTATAATATTAAGTTTATAATTATTTTAATTATATAATATTATGGTTAACAATATTTTTAATATGTTTTGAAGTGCCTGATCATCAAATCCATATTCAATGAAAATCAACCAAAAGATTATTCATATGTTTTGAGATCTTTTGCACTATTTATTTAAAATTACCATAGAAGCAACAAAAATCAACATTCCCTAGCAAATGTTGAAAAAAATTGCCTATAGGCCTAATAAGGACACTGAGGGCTTGAAATATTTTGATTTTTGTTAATAAATTTTTTTATGAAGGAATGAACTGATTTTTTGACCGTATAAACAGATAGATATGTTTGATTTTTTCAATAATATTTAAAACTAAGTGATATGAGCGCTTTAAAATAAATAAAATAAAGAGTAGCTTCATTACCTGAAAGCACAACATAGCTTAACCTAAGCAAAATCAAAATAGGCAAGTTTGATTAATAAACAAAAAAAGTTCTTTAAAAATATAAAAAAGTACAAATATTAATCCTCACCGAGTGCTAATTATAATCTTTAGACAACTTGCCTCCATGGAAACTGGTAGCTGTTGAACTCTCCTAGAACAAGTAAAAAAGATTTTATAAAGATTAACTGATAGTGTCTTTACCCGCCTTATCACATACACATCTTTGACTCAAATAATCTGTAGTTCAAACAAAATAGAATCTTTGGATAGCTTAAAATCTCTTTCAAGTCTTAAAAAACTTCAAGAAGTTGAATTTCTCAATAATCCTGTTGCAAGTCAAGCTAATTACAGAACTATTCTTTTTGATTCGTATTTAATGATTTATCATAGAATAAAGAGCCTTTAAGTTGTTGATCAACAAGATGTGAATGGTAACCCAGTTGAAGAATAAGAATAATTTGATGAAGATGACTAATAAGAATAATATGAAGATGAGGATGGCGATTTTGATGGTGATGAATAAGATGACTAATACTAATAAGAATAATCAAGCTAAAAGCCTAAAAAGAAGAAGAAATGATCCATAAATCAATAATGTCTATTATAATAACTTATATAAATAATTTTAAGACTCTAGAAAATTTAATCTAACTCATAATAAGATTCATTATTGATTGATATTATATTAATAATAGAGATCTATAACTTATAATTTAAAAAGTTCATAATAATCTACGAATATGTATAATCAAAAATAGAAAGATAAAAATGTTGAAGGTTAATCGAATATATTAGTCGCAATTCGAGTTCGTCCTTTAAATCAAAAAGAATCTAATTCTGGAGATTGGGATGTAATTCGAGTACAAGATAACCTTATCGTATGACATAGTACATTCCAGATTATTCTCGATCCTATATAACGATAATTTGAGCATTAAAACAAAAAAATGCTATAAGTTTATCATAGATCCAAGTAGCAAAGATATGCCTTTGATAAAATATATAGAGATTAAACATCATAAAGAATATATGATTAAACAGTCAAACCACTTATCAAAACTGTTTTATCAGGCAGAAACGCAACAGTTTTTGCCTATGGACCAACAGGGACTGGAAAAACTTTTACAATGCTGGGAAACCAATAAACTTATGGATTAAAGTATATTTAATAATATAAAGTGTACTTGCTATCGCCAACATATTTGACCTTATATAAAATGATGAAGAATTTGACTACAATATCATAATTACATACGTTTAAATTTATAATTAAATGATCAGAGATCTACTTATTCCGACTTCAGGTTATTTAGAATTAAGAGATGATTCTGATAAGGGTATAATATTTTTTATCTAGGCATTACTATTGCTGGAGTGACATAATTTAAAGCATAATCAACTTAACAAGTTATGAATTTACTTCTTGCAGGTAACAAAAGAAGAACGACTGAAGCTACAAACGCGAATTTAACAAGTTCAAGAAGTCATGCAGTCTTCCAAATTAATATTACAAAACGATTGAAAACAAAAAGTATTAATGTTGAAACTTTGACTGGAAAATTATCTTTAATTGATCTTGCTGGCTCATAAAGAGGAACGGTTACTGAGAATCGAGGACTTAGGTTAATGGAAGGGGCTAAAATAAATAGATCTCTTCTGGCTTTAGCAAATTGTATTAATGCTCTTGGTGATAAAAACAAAAAAGGATTTTTTGTCCCTTATAGAGATTCTAAACTTACTAGATTACTCAAAGATAGTCTAGGCGGTAATTGCAAAACAGTCATGATATCTAACATTAGTCCAGCAAGTTCCCAATTTTAATAAACAATAAACAGTTTAAAATATGCAAATAGGTACTTTATTTTTCTTATATAGAGCAAAAAACATAAAAACAAAAGCTATTACAAACAAACAACTAGTTTCAATCCATATAAGCTAATACAAAAACATAATAAATGATTTGAGACAATAGATAGATCAGCTTAAAATGAAACTATAAAACAAAGGAAGTAATATCTAACCATAACAATAAATAACACCGATTCATATTAATCATAATTATATAAGAAAATAAGGACAAGTATGTCATTGTGGTAGAATATAATAAGGACAATAAATAAAGAGGATTAAATAACAAATATTTTAAAATTTTAATTAAAGAATACAACTCAGACGTATACTAATGGAAATATAATAACAAAATTCTATTAATTTTTCATAGATAAGGAAAAAGCAAATTTAATTAGTCAATTTAAAATAAAAAGATATTCCGTAAAGTTAAGATTAATATCAAAAAAATATATTATAAATCAAAAAAATAAATCAATAAATTTATACATTAAAGTTAAACAGTAAAAAGAACTTAATAAAAAAGTAAATAACAACAATCCAATTGACAGACAGTATGTAAACAACAAAAAAGATTCGTCAATAAACAAACCGTGTAATCCGTACAAAATAAAACCGTGATTTCTTAGACATCATAATAAAAAATCATATTCTCTAACTACAAAACATCTAACTCTAAATAAACCTCTAAATTCAATAAAGAATGATGTAAAATTTAACATCAATAGTCTCTAAAAATAAATAAATAATCCTTAAAAATAAACTAAACATCTAAATCTAAGACAATTTAATCTAAAATTAAGATAATATCTAACTATAATTAGATTAATAAGATTAAATATAAATATAAGATAATTAATATGAACAAGACTTTGAAGACAATTAGATTATTATTGATCAGAAAAAGATCAAAAGAAATAAATCTGGTAATAAAATTAAGATTATAGAGGAAGAAGAAAGAAGATAAAAAATAGAATTTGGCAATAAAAAGAAAGATAGATAAAGATAAAAAAATCAGTTTATGAGTGTTGATTAAAAATATAAAGGAGGTAAAAATATTGAAGGCCTTGATTTAAATTTAAAAGGATTCAATTTAAAATTAAATTAAAAATTACCATTTGTCATGAATAATAAATAAAAGAAAAAGAAATGATTATTATATGTTTTATTATATAGTATATTTATTTAATTAGTAATATCATATTGGTGGAATAACTGGAATTCTAGCTAAATATATCATCAACATAACAGATGTCAATGTTACTATAGCAGACATTTGATGTAAATTAGCCCTTTAAGGAGGAACAAGATTTAAAAGGGTTAAAATGCCACTAAAAGCTTGATAATTTATCATCAAAACAGCCATAAGTCCAGCCACTGTAAATGGACCGCCTATCTTAGCTTTTAAGATCTTATACAATAACATATATGACATTGACATAGTTACATAAGCCATGTTTCTATGATTAAATTGGACCATTGCAACATTTTCAAAGAAATTAGTCCATAAAGGTTTTTCTTTATCAACTAGACCAGTAGGAACAACTTATCCGTTCATTAATGGCCATGTATTATATCTAATTAAGATAAATAGTACACTCTACCAGCATCGATTCCTGCGACAAAAGCGCCAGTTAAAATATTCAAAATAATACATTTTACCATTATTATTCCTATAATCCTTAAACTTTTTAGATATTTTATTTTAGCTAAATCATTAGCATCGACTTACGCAGGTTTGATGAGTAAATTGAACGCATTCCATATCAATCCTGCATATAAAGTAGTTGCCATTCCTAAGTGAGTTGCAAGTCTATAAGGACTTACTCGAGGTCTTGATTGATATTATGCTTTTTAATTTAATCCACTTTTGACCATCCACCATCCAATTAGGCCTTGTAGACCTCCTAAGGCAAATAAGCCCAGTAGTCTATTTCTTAATTTAGGCTTTAAATAACCAGAATATGCAAATATACTAAATGGAATCGCAAAAGTATAACCTAAAATCATTCCCATTTGTCTATGAAAAAATTAGACCCAATATATAGGCTTGAAACCTTCTAAAGTCATTTACTTATTTACAGTTTGAAATTATACACATTTTTTATATTTATCAAACTCTACATTCCATTCTTCTTAAGTTTTTGGATATTTTTTAGTATATGGACTCCAATCTGTCATACTCAACCCTGAATGTGTCAATCTTGTATACCCTCCTAGCACTATCATACCTAATACCCCAGCAGCAGTAAAGAATAACCATCCACCAACAATTCTTTCCTTACCTTATTTAACTAACTCTGTAGAATATTTGAAATTATTATTTGTATTTATTTTACTAAAAGGATTTCTAAATATGCTTCTATTGATTTTTCTGGTAAACATTATTATTATAAAGTTATATCTATCCAAAATTAAATCTTATAACATAATAAACAATAAAATAATATATGAGAACTCAATAAAAAATATTTTTTTATACATAAACTTTTATTAACAATTTATTGATGATTTTTTTATTATTTATTTTTATAATATATAAGATAATAATTTAGAATGGCTTTAAAGAACGGCAAAGTTTCATAATTTTTATGGTACGGTATATTTACAGGAATGGTCTTCTTTGGAATAGGTGCATACAGACCTAAATATTATTATACATTCGCCAATGTCAAAAGAATATGAAATTGATCATCGATATAACATAAATATTATCATCAAACATAATTATATCATATATCTATCTATATTATCATTAAAGCTATTTATCTTGGACATATTAATAAATGCTCAATGAATTATACTTTATTATTTTTGACATCAATGGAATCTTTAAAAACTAGTACCTTTATGATAAAATATCAAATAATAATATGATTAATTTCAATAAAACAATCATTTATTAACATGCAATTGAATATTTTCTTTATCACTCTTATTATCAGGCGATCCCATTTTACTATTCAAATAATCCAAAGGAGTCTTATTTCTATTACTATACTGTTTCTATTTGAACGGACTTATGACATTTCTATTGACCCTAAATTTAGATAAATGATTAAATTTAATCAACCTATGATTATCCTATAATATCTGATTATACTATCTTTGTAAAGTATTATATTTCAATAGAACTAATTCATATTATTATGATAATTCATTATATTGTCTTGTTATTTTTTATGTGTTAGTATTATTCATTGATAATTTAATACCCTCTTTGAATTGTTACTAAGCAATTGTTTAAATCTATTTCATCAAGACTTAGACTTAAAATTTGTTTAATTTCTCTTTTTAATTATATATAGTATTATCGATTATAAAGTTTAATTTGTTAAAAAGATCAATATTATCATGTATAATAGTATTTTGGAGAATATTTATAAGTTTTTTATTAATATATCTTATATAAGCATCTTTTTATTGATTTTTAGATAGTAGTTATTTCTATGTATGAGAGGACTGTAACTCTTTTTACTTTAACTTTGATTTTAGTTAATGAATATCTTTTAATTGTTGTTAGAAGAGCTAAAGAGATTGTTAAAGCTGATTTTAAAGGTTTAAGATCTTTTATTTGGATGATTTTAGTTCAAGTTATTGAGAATAAAGTTTTTGTTAGTGCTTTTAATGAGTTTAATTTAATTGAGATGTAAACTCTTGTACTTTTTATTGAATTAAATTGTATATAGTACTATGATGGTTATTAATAGAAGATTAAATAATATTATTTTTTGAATAATTTTACAATAAAGAAATATTAGGATTTTTATTTTATTTTCCATTTTTAGGATTTTAAGTTCTATGAATAAAATTAGTGGCTTTTTATTGTATTGATTATTATTGCTTTTTATTAAAAAAATCATTAGTTTTCATACAATTATTAAATAAAGATTATATAGACTGATTTAAATTGTGCTAAATTTGAACAATATTTTTACTATTTTATTATCTCATAACTTTTTATCTTAATTAACAATTTTATTTGTATTTGACCATCTATTTTTATTTCTCTTCAAACTTAACTAATACCATTACTTTTTCTTCTTTTTATTTCTTCATCAAAACTTAAATCTCTTTGATCCTTTCTTACAATATAATATTTTTGTTGTTCTCTTCTTTATTACTATTAATCAATATTTAATTATAATCTTACAATCGATTAATCTCTTAATTGCTCTATCTGATCTCATAATTCAACTTATTAATTAATTATTTCTTAGTAGATAATAATCCTTTTAAAGTCAGGTTTTATTATTATAGACCTTTTATGGTAGATCGATATGTTATGTTTTATTGCTTAATGAGACGATGTTAGATACGAA
>Ga0169931_10012210_pt1 | contig 11958 bp, 6 predicted proteins | sample Kivu_15m_20L_FD_129675 | JGI IMG/M metagenome (GOLD analysis project Ga0169931, IMG submission 129675) | Freshwater microbial communities from Lake Kivu, Western Province, Rwanda to study Microbial Dark Matter (Phase II) - Kivu_15m_20L... | ecosystem: Environmental > Aquatic > Freshwater > Lake ...
CCCACAACGTGGATCGTCGATCTGAATGCTGCGATCACTTATCCAGCCGTGGTGACTGTCCAGCTTGCGACGGTCCCCAAGTACACGCCAGATGGTTTTCTCTGCCTCCCTGACGGCGATGGTTCAATCGCTCTCTCGGCGCATGACGCCATCGTGTCAGGAGAAAAGCTGCAATTCGAACCTCTGACCCACAAGAACACGGTTGGCTACTGGGTGAATCCTCAGGATCATGCGGATTGGAAATTTCAGACTCCCGCAGAACCTTCGATGCCCCGCGAAGTCCGCTGGGATGTCCACGTCCTTCAAGGCTGTGGTGCGGGGCAGGGGGGAAGCCTCGTCCGCTTCGACTTTGGAAACACCTCCCTCGAACATACGGTCGTGGAAACGGGCCATTTCCAGAATTTCCGCTGGTTTCACTTAGGGGAAATCGCACTTCCTCCAGCCAGCGACCAATTGCTTCGAGTCCAGTGTCAAAAACTGGCCCGCGGTGCGGTGATGGACATTCGTCAAATACGCCTTGTCCCGCAACAGCAGCGCGCTTCCTCCACTGAAGTTGATCGCCCTGCCAAACGGATCGACGAGACAACTGCCGATCTTCAGCCTCCACCCATCACCGAAGGCTCTCCGGCGCCGGGTCGCCGAGTGATTCTAAGGCTTCCCGACCAAGAGTCTCGATCGCCTGTTTATTCGACTCTCTATCTACCGACGAACTGGGATCCCAATCAAAGCGCTCCGGTGATTGTCGAATGGGGGGGCAACGGCCCTTTTCAGAACCCTCTTGGAGATGCCAATTCCGGGCGTGTCGAAGATGGAATCCTGGGGTATGGACTGGCTGGGAATGATGGTTTCCTCTGGGTTTGCCTTCCCTACCTCAATGATGCAGGAACGCATCCTGTGACCCAGTGGTGGGGGAACGAGCCCCAGTACACTCCGCAAGCCACACTGAACTATGCAATCCGCGTCGTGCAGCACGTCTGCCAGCAGTATCGCGGCGATGCGGAAAAGGTGGTACTCGTCGGCTTCTCCCGGGGTTCAATCGCTTGCAATTATCTTGGTCTGCATGACGAAAAGATTGCTGCGTTGTGGCGTGCATCGATCGGTTTCAGCCACTACGATGGGGTCCGCGATTGGCCCTTTTCGTTCTCGGATCGCGAATCGGCATGGCAGCGACTCCGCCGCCTGCAAGAAAGACCTCAATTGATTCTTGCCCAGTCCCTTGCCGCTTCCCCATCTCCCGCGAACCCGCCGACGATCGACGAGATCAAAACGCATCTCGAGAAAGGAAACATCCAGGGCGATTTCACTTTCCTCGAAACCGGCTTCGTGAACCACGACGACGACTGGGTTCTGCGCCCGAGCCCTGCCCGCCAACGGGCGCGGGTCTGGCTGCATGAGAAACTGCAACTTCCGCCGCGTGGCGAATCCTTGTAACCGAGCCTGTAATGAACCAAGGACTCGCCGCGAAAGGGGCTGGTTCAACCGGCGAGCTGACGAAATTCTTCTTCGCTGATAACCTGGACCCCTAACTCGCGAGCCTTGTCCAATTTGCTGCCAGCTTTCTCACCAGCGACAACGAAATCGGTGCTTTTGGAAACCGCACTTGCCGCCCGTCCTCCGCGCTGCTCGATCAACTGATGCGCCTGCTCACGAGTCAAGTGCTGGAGGGTCCCAGTGACGACAATCGATTTTCCATGGAACGGACCTTGGAGCTTTCCTGGTTGTCGGTAGGAATCCGAGTGCAGGTGCACCCCCACGGCGCGAAGTCCGTCGATCGTTATTCTCCCATCTTCGCTGCGGAGAAAATTCGCGACACTCTTGGCGATCACGGGGCCGATTTCAGGAATCTCCGACAGTTGTTCTTCGGACGCCTGCGCGAGGGCATCGATATCGGGAAAATGTTTGGCGAGGACACTGGCCACACGGGGTCCGACATGGCGAATCGCGATTGCCGTCAGCACTCGTGCCATCCCACGCGACTTGCTCGCGGCGATCCCCTGCACAATCTTCTCGGCTTTCTTTTCCTTCACCAGTTCCACACTGCGAATCAGATCCTCAGGCTTGAGTCGATAAAGGTCTGGAAAATTCGCAACCAGTCCCTTCTCGACTAATTGATCAATCATCTTTTCCCCCAAGGAATCGATATCCATTCCTACTCGGCTGGCGAAAAACTCCAGCCGCTGTCGCAACTGGGCAGGACATGCAGGATTGGTACATCGAATGTAGACACCCCCTGCATCTTGTTCGAGATTCGAGCGGCATTCAGGGCAACGAGTCGGATAATGAAAGCTTGGCAATTCCTCGGTGCGCCGGTGTTTTTCCACGCGAACGACCTTTGGAATGATCTTTCCAGCCTTCTCCACCACCACCCAATCCCCGATGCGAATATCGAGGCGTTCAATTTCGTCTTTGTTGTGCAAGGAAGCTCGACTGACAGTCGTTTCCGCGATTTCGACGGGCATCAGATGCGCGACCGGAGTGATGGTGCCGGTCTTTCCTACCTGGACCTCGATTCGTTCCAGTTTGGTAACTGCCTCGTATTTTTCCACTTTGTAAGCGATCACCCAGCGTGGGCTTTTCGAGCGTTCTCCCAACAAATCGCGTTGTCGGAAATCGTTCACTTTAAAGACCAGCCCATCGACTTCGAAATCCAACTCTCCCATCGCTTCCTCGCTCGCATCGAGCCCCGCCAAGGCGGCCGCAGAATCGGCGTACTGGACGACTCCTGGGGTCGCCGGAATCCCGAGCTCCCCGACAAAGCGAAGGAAATCCATATGATTCTCTACACGCAATCCTTCGGCGTAACCAATCCCGTGGCAGAAGAAGCGTAAATTCCGCTGCGCAGCGATGCGTGGATCGAGGGTTCGAATGGTTCCGGCAGTGACATTTCTTGTATTCTTGAAAGGTTCCAGCCCCAGCTCCACCTGGCGAAGGTTCAAATCCGCCAAATCCGAATTTGCCATATAGACCTCCCCGCGGACTTCCAAAATCGCGGGAAGATGCGTTCCCTGAAGACGGAGCGGTAGGTCTCGGATGGTGCGAATGGTGTGCGTAATGTCGTCTCCCACCGTCCCATTCCCGCGCGTCACGCCGCGGACTAAGACCCCATTTTCATAGAGTACCGACGCTGCGACTCCATCAATTTTGAATTCGCGGACCCATCTGATTTCGACTTCGGGAATCAACTTTTCGGTGCGCCGGAAATAAGCCAGTAGCTCATCGCGACTGTAGGTATTGTCGATCGACAACATCGGGACTCGATGGGGCACCTGCGAGAGGTACGGAACCGGAGCATCCCCAATTCGCTGCGTGGGACTATCATGCGTGACCCACTGGGGATAGGAGCGTTCGAGGTTTTTCAGCTCGCTCAGCAACCGGTCATAGGCGAGATCGCTGATTTCCGGCTGTGCTTCGACATAATACAGCCGGTCGTGATGACGAATCTGATCGCGGAGCCACTTGATCCGCTCGCCGGCCTGCACCTCCGATGTCACCACAGGAATCCTTGATCAAAGAGGGCGTTACATGTCCAATGAACGGATATCTGACGAACTCAAAAGCGAGTATTGTACCGCAGGTTTTTTCTGTATGAAGCCTGATCGCTTTGGGCGGATCTGCAACCGAGCCCTTGGAATTGACAGCTTCGAATTCATCTTTTCCCGGTCCGATTACCCTCCGCGGTGGTCGGATGCACAATCTCAAAAACATCGATCTGCAGATCCCCAGGCATCGTTTTGTTGTCGTCTGCGGCGTTTCGGGCAGCGGCAAAACATCGCTCGCCTTGGATACTCTCTATGCCGAAGGCCAGCGGCGTTATATCGAGAGCTTTTCACCCTACACACGGCAGTTTCTCCAGCGGCTGGATAAGCCCGATTTCGATGCCCTGGAAGGTCTCCCTCCTGCCATCGCTGTTGCTCGTGGGGGCGCTAGTCGAGGGAATCGTAGCACCGTCGCAACGGCGACTGAAACGGCGGATTATCTTCGTCTGCTGTTCGCCCAGGTATCCCATTTGGAGTGCTATCGCTGCGGCCTTCCGGTACGGGCCTTTGATCCCCAGTCGACGGCCGATGCCCTTGCCGCATTCCCGCCACACCTCCGTGCGATGATTGGTTTTCCGGTCACTTTCCCCAATCGTCGCGAGGCAGCGGAGATCCTGGCAGACCTCCAGAACCAGGGTTTTGTGCGGCTCATTCTTGGTCCATCCACGTACAACCTCAGCGATGATGATCGCCGTTCCCTGGCCACAGCAATCTCGCCGAAAAAGACCACCGAAGCCGTTGTCGTTGTCGACCGTGTCACGTGCGGCGATTCCTCCGGGCGGGTCGCTGAATCGCTGGAGACCGCGTTTCACTGGGGTGATGGAAATATCATCCTCATGATCGAACCGGCAGCCCAGCAGGACGCAGCGCAAAGCACACTGCCGCTCGTCCCGCCAATCGCCCAGGAGCGAAGTATCGACGACCAAGCGTGGCTCGAGCTCCCGCTGGGGCGCAGTAGATGCTGTCAAGCGTGCGGAATCGATTATCCCGACCCGCAAGCAAGCCTCTTCAGTTTTAATCAGCCTTTAGGGGCATGTCCGGAGTGTGAAGGTTTTGGCGATGTGATGGAAATCGACCTCGACCTGATCGTTCCCGATCCCAGCAAATCGATCCTCCAAGGCGCGATCGCTCCCTGGAATACCCCCAGCTACCGTCACGAGCTCGAGGAGCTTTTGGCAATCGCGAAAAAACGCAAGATTCCCACCGATATCCCTTTTTCGCAGCTCGATGCCGCGAGCTTGCAGATCATTCGTGAGGGGAGTGCGGAAGATTCTTTCGGTGGCCTGCGAGGCTTTTTTGCCTACCTGGAACGCAAGAAGTACAAGATGCACGTTCGCGTTTTTCTCTCTCGCTGGCGTTCCTACCGTCGCTGCCCAACCTGCCAGGGGAAACGCTTTCGCGATGAGGCCCTCGCCTATCGGATCGGAACACTGCACATTGCCCAAATCATGGATCTGCAGATCGATCGCGCTGCGGAGTTCTTCAATCAACTGCCCCTCAGTCCACGCGAAGCAGTAATCGCTCGGGATCCGCTCGACCAAATCCGTCGCCGCCTCAAATATCTCCAAACGGTGGGGCTTGGATATCTGCAACTGAGCCGCACACTGCGAACCCTTTCGGGAGGAGAAAACCAGCGAGTTTCGCTCACCGGTGCCCTCGGCTCGAGCCTCGTCAACATGCTCTATGTCCTTGACGAGCCGACCGTCGGCCTGCACCCGAACGATGTCGATCGACTGACCACCGCGGTGCTCGAGCTCCGCGACCGTGGGAATACGGTTGTCGCTGTCGAGCATGAGGAATCGATGATGCGGGCCGCGGACCATCTGGTCGAAATGGGGCCCGGAGCCGGAGCCATCGGCGGAAAAGTCGTCTTCGAAGGATCGCTCGATGAGATGCTCGACGGCTCAAAAAGTTTGACCGCCCAGTTTCTTACGGGCCAGCGTGGGCAGAGCATCACCGGGGGGACGCGCCGCCCGCCTCGTGGCTTTATCCAGCTCCAAGGTGCGCGCGGCAATAACCTGCGCGGCATCGATGTCCGCTTCCCCCTCGGGCTCCTGTGCCTGGTCACCGGAGTCTCGGGCAGTGGCAAGAGCTCGCTTGTCATGCAAACCCTTTTTGGCGCCCTCGCGCGGCGAAAACGCAAGCCCGCCGTGCCCACTCTTCCCTACGACGACTGTATCGGCGACGGCCAAATCGAAGACGTCTTGCTGATCGATCAATCCCCCATCAGCCGAAGTCCGCGAAGCAACCCCGTCACGTACATCAAGGCGTTCGATCCCATTCGAAACGTATTCGCGGAAACCATCGACGCAAAAACCCGCGGCATGTCCGCAGGATGTTTCAGTTTCAACAACGTCGAAGGAGCATGCCAGACATGCCAAGGAGACGGAGTTCTTTCGATCGACATGCAATTCCTTGCCGATGTCACCATCCAGTGCCCTGATTGCAAAGGAACTCGCTATCGCCCGGAAATCCTCAACGTCCGGTATCGCGACGCTTCGATCGCCGACTGTTTAAACCTCACGGTCCGTCAGGCGATGAGCTTTTTTCGTGGCCATCCCAAAGTCCTCCAGCAACTCCAGCGCCTCATCGATGTCGGCCTTGATTATGTGACGCTCGGGCAATCCGCCACCACGCTCTCCTCCGGTGAAGCACAACGCTTAAAACTGGCGACGTTCCTCGCCTCGGCCAGACGCTCCCGAACGCTGTTCATCCTTGACGAACCCACGACGGGACTCCACTTCAGCGACATTATCACCCTCGTCGATTGCTTTGATGCGCTCATTGCCCAGGGGCATTCGCTGCTGATTGTCGAGCACAACGTGCAACTTATGCAGGCAGCCGATTACCTGATTGACCTCGGACCGGGTGCGGCAGAGCAGGGGGGGACCGTCGTCGCGGCCGGAACACCGGAGGAAATCATGAAGGTCTCGGCATCGCAGACAGGGCAAGTCCTTGCCCGTCTGGCAGAAAAAAAATCCCCTGCCTAATCCACGTCCTTGCAATCGCCGCGGTGATCCAGCGGCATCCCTCGGGCGGCTAGAGCGGCACTTCACTCATCGGCCGCTTCGAGTGTCACTTCCAGCTCCAGTTCCTCACCATGGCGAACGACTTTGACCTTTTGAGCCGTTCCCGCCGCACGACGCTCGATCACCTGCCGCAGCTCCGCAGGTCGACGCACGCGTCGCCCGCCAAACTCCGTGATCACATCCATCGAGTGCATTCCCCCTTTTTCCGCGGGAGAACCTTTGGTGACTTGATAAGCCACAACCCCCGAATTCATCTCCATCCCCAACTGGTCGGCAAATGCTCGCTTGAGTTCGGCCAGCTGGACACCGATTTTGGATCGCCGCACCTTGCCATGCTCGAGCAATTCCTCCGCAATCCATCGCGCTTGATCGATCGGAACCGCAAAACCAATCCCCTGAAACACCCCGTTCCGCGTGGCGATCGCCGTATTGATCCCAATCACTTCACCGTCGATGTTGATCAGCGGCCCACCCGAATTCCCAGGATTGATCACGGCGTCGGTTTGCAGCAGCGATGCCCGGGGAATATTTGGAAGCGCACGGTCTTTGGCACTGATGATCCCCGCGCTCACCGTCGCTTCCAATTGGAAAGGACTTCCAATCGCCAGCACCCAATCCCCAATCTCGACCGCTTCGGAATTACCCAAACTGGCCGTAGACAATTGGGCATCTTCCGCCAATCGCAAAGTGGCGATATCGCTGGTGACATCTCCAATCACCTTCCCCACATTGAGCTCCGTCCCATCCTGCAACCGCACAATAACCCGCTTCGCATCGCGTACCACATGGTTGTTGGTTAAAACCACATCTTTCGCAATTGCGACGCCCGAACCGAGGCCTGTTGGAGGCAAAAAGGAGGGTCCCGATTCCAAAGGAACATTTTCGAACTCTTCGTCCATCCCCTCTTCTTCTCCCTCCTCCGCCTGTCCAAACACGATGATCGTGACGACCGAGGGAATTGCCTTGCTGGAGGCGTCGCGAAAAGCCTTCGACAGCGCCCGCGGACTGCTCGACAAATCGTCGCTCACAGCTTCCAATCCGCTCGTCCCTGAAATCATGACAAAGACAAAAACTGCGACGTTTGACAAGAAACGTGGAAAACGTGGACTTCGCACGGCCAATACCCTTTCCTCTCCCTCACGACCAACCGATTCAGAACCCGCGGACGCTCGGCCTGCCATTTGATGCCATGGAAACCGCGAGCCGTCGAAACATCTTATTGTGAACGATCTTAAGGGAACTCGCCACCGCCGTCCCCCTTCGTCCTCTCTGCAAGACCAGCCCGACGATGAATCCTACCACTTTGATCCGAAAAAAACGCGAAGGTGAGAAACTCACGCGCGCCGAAATCCAAGCATGGATTCAGGGATATGTGGAAGGTCAAATCGCCGATTATCACATGGCCGCGTGGGCCATGGCAGTCTGCCTCCGCGGAATGGATGCCGAGGAAATTGCCGCGCTGACCCTCGCCATGGCCCGCAGTGGCGACTCCCTTGAACGCGAGCCAAACTCGCCTCTTCGAATCGACAAACACAGCACCGGTGGATTGGGTGACAAGATCTCCCTGATCCTCGCACCGCTCCTCGCTTCGTGCGGACTGCATGTTCCGATGATCAGTGGGCGCGGGCTGGGGATCACCGGAGGAACCCTCGATAAACTGCAGTCCATTCCCGGCGTGGTCGTCGATTACCCGATCCCCCAGACGCCGCGACTGCTCGCCCAGGCCGGTTGTTTCATTATCAGTGCCAGCGATGCGATCGCCCCGGCCGATCGTCGTCTCTATGCCCTCCGCGACGTGACCGCGACCGTCGAGTCCGTCGCACTCATCACCGCCAGCATCCTCAGTAAGAAACTCGCTGCCTCGCTCGATGCCCTAGTCATGGATGTCAAAGTCGGCAGCGGCGCATTCATGCGCGATCTCCCCCACGCAGAAGCCCTCGCCAGCTCCCTATGCCGGACTGGCACCGCCGCCGGCTTGCGGGTCTCCGCGCTCATCACCGATATGAACCAGCCGCTCGGATCCGCCGTCGGAAACGCGCTCGAAATCCATGAAACCCTCGAGACCCTCGCGGGACGGGGACCCGCGGATGTTCGCGAGCTCACGCTGACGCTCGGGATCGAGCTGCTCATCATGACTGGCTTCTGCGATTCCACGCTGCAGGCGCGGAATCTGCTCACCGAACACCTCGATTCAGGGAAAGCACGTGAATTTTTCGACCGGATGATCAATGCCCAGGGAGGAAAGCTTGACGGAAAACTACCCCTCGCCCCACGCACTCCTCTTTTCGCCGCTCGCGATGGATATCTCGCGGAGATCGATTGCCAAAGACTCGGAACCCTTGTCGTCGATCTCGGGGGCGGGCGTTACAAACTCGGTGAAGCGATCGATCATGGTGTGGGGGTCGAAGTCTATGCGAGGATCGGCGATCGGATTGATAAAGGTCAGCCCCTCGCCTCGCTCTACTGCCGCAAACAGCCCGAGCACTGGTTGCAAGTGCTGGGGAAAACCTTTCGCATCGAAGACAGCCCCGCTGCTCCCTTGCCGCTGATTCACCGGCATATCGCCGGTCCGCCCACCGGTGAGGTTGCACCGGCAGAGAACCCTCCGGCTCACTCCTTCAAAAAATTGAATGCACAATGACTTTGCCCGATCCCCTCCCGAACGAGCCCGACACCGAGCGGAGGATCTGTACCGAGCGGACGATCTCCAGCAGCGAGACCTCGGAGCTCCTTGCCGCCGCGCTCGAGGCGCGAGAACAGGCCTATGCCCCCTACAGTCATTTTTTTGTCGGGGCCGCGATTCTTGCTAGTGACGGCCGAATCTTTAGCGGCTGCAATATCGAGAATGCCTCTTATGGCGCGACGATTTGTGCCGAACGAGTCGCGGCCGGAACGGCGATTGCGGCGGGAGTACGGAACTGGAAAGCGATCGCCGTTGCGACCAGCGGAGGAATCGCTCCGTGCGGATTGTGCCGACAATTCCTCGTCGAATTCGCGCCGCAAAGCCTGGTCCTTTTGCTCGACTCGCACACCCGCCACCATCAAGTGACCTCTCTGGCTGACCTGATTCCTCTTGCCTTTACCAGGCACCATCTCGATTCTCAGCCCATTTCCAATCTACCCTTGCCTCGACCAAACACCCCATAACGTTCAACCTTCAAAGTCCCATTCCCTCACCCTTCGCGTGGCTGGAGGCTCAAAAGTCCCTACCGGGGAGCCCGTGAGGGTGCTAAGATACAGTGCCCGTGCAGGGTGAAGGCTGGATAGCAGTTTTTTGAACTTGCGGCACGACCCTCTCGTTCGACTTGTCTCCTTCCTCACGCTGTTTTCTCCACTCCATTCTCTCTGACCTGATCATTTGATGACCTCCGGCGATTCCCCCATCCTCGCTTCGTCTTCTGAACCATCCCCCCAAGAAAAGATTGAATCCGAAGCTTCCGTGCGAGCCGGATCGTCATTGGCACGAGGCTCCGGCCCGCTAGCGGCTCGCGGTCAAGGGGGCAGCAAGCCTGCTTCACCCACGATGACTTCGCCCCCATCCGGAAAGCAAAAATCTCCGGAGGGCAAGAAGAAAGAAAAACGCGACGGGTCCACTCCGCAGGAAAACACACCCCGCCAGCCGCAGACTGCCGGTTCACAACCTCGGAACCCGCAGCGAGTCCCCTCCTCGCAGCCGATGGGTTCTGTGGAAGGGCCCTTCCGCCCCTTTGGTACGCCACACGGAGCAACGGTTGCCGATCTGAATTCCGCAGCTCCGGCAATTCCCACGGCGGCTGAGTCTGCTGCCGAGCCGACCGCGACTCCATCGGCCGCGGTCCCTGTTCCTCGTGGCCGCGTCTCGGTACCGAACATTCGTCAACCCTTGGCTGATGAGCTGCAGGCAGCGCTCGAGGCGGAGCTGGCAGCGGCCGATGTCGGTGCACTCCTCAGCAGCGGCGCGGGACTCGTTAAGCGAACCCAGCTGGAAGAAGGTGAGCGGATTCGTGGACGGGTCATCAAGTTTGACGATGAAAATGTTTTCTTCGCGCTCGGAGGTCCGGACGAAGGAATGGTCAGCCGCTTGCAGTTCGAAACTCCTCCCGATGTTGGCCAGCTGCTCGACGTGGTCGTTCGTGGATTCAATCGCGACGATGGTCTCTATCTTCTCGTCGTCCCTGGACAAACGCTCGATGTTAGTGACTGGGAAGATCTCGAAGAGGGTACGGTGGTCGAGGCCCATGTGACGGCCGCCAACACCGGTGGTCTCGAAGCGACCGTGGGCAGCATTCGCGGATTCATTCCAATCAGCCAGATCGCTCCTTATCGCGTCGAAGACCTCTCTGAATTTGTCGGCCAGCGATTTGCATGTGTGGTCACCGAATGCAACCCGAGGCGGAAAAACCTCGTCCTCAGTCGCCGTGCGGTGCTCGAAAGGGAGCGAGAAGAACAGCGCCAGCAGCAGCTCGCTCAAATCGAACCCGGCAGCGTCCTTGAAGGAACGGTGCGCAGCATCAAGGACTTCGGCGCGTTCGTCGACCTCGGTGGACTCGATGGGATGATCCACATCTCCAAGCTCAGCTGGGAAAATGTGAAATCCCCCGCCGATGTGCTCGAGGTTGGACAGAAGGTCAAAGTCAAAGTTGACAAGATTGATAAGCAAACAGGCAAGATCTCCCTCTCCTATCGCGATCTGCTCGAGAATCCATGGGATCGAGCCGAAGCGAGTTTCCCGGTCGGTTCGGTCGTCCAAGGCACTGTCTCACGGCTCGCAAATTTTGGAGCGTTCGTCCGGCTCACTGCCGGTATCGAAGGGCTGGTCCACATCTCCGAAGTCGCGGGGCATCGCGTCTCGAATGTCAGTTCCCTGCTGAAGGAGGGAGATGAGGTCCAGGTGAAGATCCTCTCGTTCGAGCGTGAGAGCCAAAAGATCGCCCTCTCGATCAAACAGGCACAGACGAAAGCCACCGCGGCGACGGAGAAGAGCGACCAGGAAGAAGACGAGCCACCACGTCAGCCGCTCGTTCGCCGCCAGGGCACAGGCCCGCTTAAGGGAGGCGTGGCAGGTGAATCAGGTGGCTCCGCTTTCGGCCTCAAGTGGTAACGAGCGACCGATCACTTTCGCTCGACGACCACTCCCCGCGAATTGAGATCGCGATTGATCCCAAGAATCACGCGATGACGCCCCGGCGATAGCTCCATCGTGGACGCAGATTCGACGGGGGTGGGGCGACCGTCGATCCACATTTCCATCCCCTCGGCCGGTTCGATCCGCAAGCCCGCAACCCCTTCGTTCCCCGCTTCAATCTCGAAACGAATGAAGCTCCGCGCCGGAATCCCCTGATGCTGGCGATAGGCATCCATTTCGCCGACCAGTAGCATCCCGTCGACTTGGCTCGTCAGATCGCGCCACTGAA
>Ga0169931_10012211_pt1 | contig 11957 bp, 11 predicted proteins | sample Kivu_15m_20L_FD_129675 | JGI IMG/M metagenome (GOLD analysis project Ga0169931, IMG submission 129675) | Freshwater microbial communities from Lake Kivu, Western Province, Rwanda to study Microbial Dark Matter (Phase II) - Kivu_15m_20L... | ecosystem: Environmental > Aquatic > Freshwater > Lake...
ATTTAAATTGTTAAAAAATTTACTTGGGAGGATTGTGGATTGGGGATTGGGGATTGGGGATTGGGGATTGGGGATTGGCCCAATCCCCAATCCCCAATCCCCAATCCCCAATCCCCATTATTAAAAATATTATTGAATTCCTTCTATCAATAAGGATAAAAAATATTAATTCAAATATTAATTATTTCTAAAAAAATTAATTTCCCAACAAAATGAACGAAATAGACTTATACGAAAGAATGTGTCGAAAAATCGCTCAGCTTACGCGTGTCATCTTCAAACTTAATACAAAAAACGACGAAAACGAAGCAATAATGGAAGGAGTAATTGAAGGTTACGAAAAAGAAATCGAAAACGTTCTAAAAGAAGCAAACAGTTTAATAAACGGATTGAAACGTCAATTGGAGAAATTCAAAGAAAATTCAAACACAGAAGACAAAATAAAAGAAATCAACAAAAAGTACGAGGACTCTTTATATTCATTCACAATCGACTATGAAAGATTCAAAAAAGAAACAGCCAAGAAAGAAAAACAAATCACAGACGATTTTACAGAGAAATACGACAAAATGCTGAAGGATTTGTCCGATTTAAAATACAAATACGAAATAAAACTTTTAGAAACTACAAAGAAATCTGAGGAAGAAAAAAAACTTTTATCAAACGAAAAAGAAATCATCAAAAATTCCTTGACAACAGAAAATGAAACATTAAAGAGAAATTTGCTTACGCAAATTTCTGAGTTTAATCAAAAAGAAGAAAAGATGAAGAGCGAAATGAGCTCAGCGATTTCTAAGATGAAAGATGATTACGAAAAGAAACTCGCAGAATTACAAAAGTTTATGGAAAAAAATTCAAACTCTTCAAGTAAAATTTTGGAAGAGATTAAGGCGGAATACGAAAAGAGATTAAAAATAACAAACGAAGAGAAGGAAAATTTAAGCAGAAGGATCAACGAGTTGAATTCGCAGATTTCAAATCTCACTGCGCATAATTTATCCCTAGAAGAAAAATTGTTGAATAAACAAAACGAATTAGAGAAGGCACATTTCGAATATAAAAATCTTCAAGATAGTTACAATGATAAACAAAAAGGTCAAAATGATTTAACAGAAGAGAAAATGCGACTACACGATGAAATCTCAAGATTAAAAGAAGCTCTGGGAATATGCGAAAAACAAAACGAGTCGATGAAAAATGAATTTTTCGAAATTTCTGAAAAAAACAAAAATCTGGAAACAGAAAATAAAATCCTACGAACAGAACTCAAAAATCTACAAAGCAAATTTGACTCAGAGGCAATCAGAAAGGCCGAACTTATTTCTAGATTAGAAGACGAAATTCTCGAGCTTAAACAAAAACTCAAAACGAATTCCACACAATACGAAGAAACTTTGGTAAAAATAAAAACACTTGAAGCCGAAAACGAAAAATTCAAAAATGATTTGGCTAATTTGAAATCCTCACAGGAAAAAGAGAATTCAAATTTATCACAAACCCTTTTAGATAAGGAAAAATTTTATCTTAACAAAATAAAAGAACTTGAAGAGATTAATAAATCGAATATAGAGAAATTACGCATAGAGAAAGAAAATTCTGAAAAATCGTCGACAGATCTAATATCGAGATTAAAACAAGAAATTTCACAAAAAGCAAACGAAATCGCAGAATTAAAAAATTCCTTGCAATTAGAAAAGGAAAAATATAAAGAAGCCCAGAATATTATAAATGGTCTAAACCAAAAAATCCTTGAGGGAAATTTCTTAATCACACAAAACCTGAAAAAAGTTGAGTCCGAACTTAAAAAAAAAGAGGACGAGCTGAATTTGAGAATTTCAGAAATCGAATCCCTTCGTAAAAAGAATTCCGAATTCTTAGATGAGATAAAGAAACTAAAAGAAGATATCGAAAAAATAAGAAAGATTTATGACAAAGAAATTTTCGAAAAAATGAACCAAATCTCTCAAATGCAAAGGAGTCATTCAGAAAAAGAACAAAAACTTTCCGAAAAAATTTCGCAACTTGAGGAACTCATTTCTGATTTGAAAATGTCACATGAAAAGAAACTTTCAGAAATAGAATTCAAACACCGAGAAGAAATGGACAAAATAATCCTGAAAAACAATATAGGTCTTGAAGAAATGAAAGCGAATTTCGAAAGAGAAATTCTCCATTTAAAAAACGAGATCGTCAAGATAAAATCAGAAAACTCCAAAAATTTGAAAAATTTCGAAATGAAAATTTTAGAAATCGAACAATCTCACAAAACTGTAAAATAGAATTTTTATATAATAAAACTCCAGGAAATTTACAACTTAACCCAAAAATTTTCTGAGGACATAAATTGCATAAATACCGAATTTACTGTTAAAGAAGCAAATCTTATCAGGGAATTTGAAAAAACCAAAAACGAGTTGATCAGAATTTCAGACGCGAAATTAAAAGAAACACAAACCAATTACGAGGCTAAAATACAATCGATGAAGGAAAATTTCAAATCAGAAATAAACTTCTTAAATTCTGAATGTCAAAATAAACTTGAGCAACTGAAAAACACACACGAAGCTGAAACAAAAATCCGCAATGAATTTTTTGATAATAAAATAAAGGAAAAGGAAATAAAGATCGAAAGCTTATCAGATAAAATCGAAGGTCTTCACAAAACTCTAAATGAGAAGGAGGAGTTTATAAGAAATCTCAAAGCCGAAATAAAGGAAAAACTCGAACGGATAAAATCGATAGAAACGGAAATTTTAGAGACGAAAAGAAATGCTGAGATGATTAAGGAAACTTATAACAACTTACAAATCATTTTGGAAAGAGAATATCAATTGAAAAACGTAAGCTGAAAAATAAAATATCAACCCCTTTAATTATAGAAAGAAACTCTTGACAATTTTAACTCTAAAGTCGAAGAATTTAAGCAAATGCATTTAGATGAAATGAAAAAAATCAGAAATGAATTTATCGAAACTGTAAAGATGCTGGAATTAAAAATATCTGGGATGGTCAATAAGTACCAGGAGCTTAGAGAGAAATTCGACACTAGACCTAGCAGAGAGGAAGATATGACATTTATCAATCAATTGCAGGAAGAGATAATTAATAAGGAAAGACAATTGAAGGAGGCTGAGGAAAACATGGAGAAGTTTAGGAATATGCTAATTAACAATGAGGAGAATTATAATAAATATTTCGGAGCTAATCATAAGATAGGATATATTAATCCCTTGAAAGGCAAAGAAATGATAGTTAATGGAAACGCAGATAAAAAAGATAATTATAATCCAGCAGGCAGCTCCTCTTTTAAGGTAAGGCTATCAATCATTTAAATATCTCTAGAATAAAACTTCTACCTTAGGGAAGAAAGATAAAGAGTCAGGAATTAATGCCAATTATGGGCTGATTTTTTCAAAAAAATAAAAGAATGATGAAGAGTCCAATACCGGGATGATTTTAGAAAGTTTTCTTATATCAACAATAATTAAAGCCCCTAAAGGTATGAAATTTTTAATATTAATACCCTATTTATTTAAAATTACAAATTTTGTACCTTGCTAAAAATAAAATTCTGTTTATACTTGTGATTTTCTTGGATTAAAATATATTTAAACCGTTTATACTATCGCTATAACTAGTTAAATTATTTATACCTTCCTATACCTGTTTTAATTTTTATTTTATATTTTATTTTAAGTTATAAATAATTTTCTATAATCACAATGTCCGATCATCAAATGTTTAATTTCACTCCTCAGGTAGTGAATAACAAGGCAAGATATCGAGATGAAGAAGAAAAGAGAAAGTAAGAAAAATTATTTTGATATAATAAATCAAATTATTTCTCTATTTGTCCATAGCAAAATGACATACAACTTCGTCACAGACCCAAGATTGAAAAGAGGTCATAATTTCGGTGTGGTTTATGTAACAAACACTCAAACAGAAGAAAGAGATGATACAATTCAAAAGAAAAAATCAGAAGCTAAGACGAAAATGATGGAAGCAGAGGTATAAAAATTATTTTAAATATTTTAATTTGCTTAAAAACAGACTGAAAAGCACGAAATTCATAAGAAAATCGAAAACTTCGACAATAGGCGCAGTAACCTAGGAGTAAACACAGATCCAGTTATCTCAACTGTTAGACCAAAACCCTTGACATTTGAAATAGAAACACAAACTGGAGAATATTTAGATACCCCACAGATACCTTTGTTCTGGCCTGTACAAACAGGGAAAGAAGTAGCAACACAAATTGAAGATGGGGAACTTTTTGATTTTGATGAGGAAGTAGAACCAATTTTAAACGTCTTAATGAGTAAGATCCTTGAACAAAGCAGAATGGAAGTGCTGGAAGAAGAAGAAATCAGAAAAATGAAGGATCATCAAAGAGAATTTGAAAGACTCAGAAATAGAGAACTCGAGGAAGTACAGACACTCGAGAAGAAAGAGCAGAGAATAAACGAAGAAAAAGTGAGAGAATTTATTAATAATGATTTCAATTTATTTTAGGAAAGACGAGTAAAAGAGCAGAAACAGAAAAAGATAAACGTAATTATCAATCAAAAAAGACTTTTCTGTCGATCATTCGCGAAAGAATATTTAAAAAATATCAAAAGCAATACAATTAATCATTTGATACAGCGTGGGGTATTTAAAAATCCACTTGAAGATTTATACCATACAAGACTTCTACCTCAGCTTCACCAAATTGCTGAAGATATAAATAATCAAGACTTTGTGGTGCTTAAAAAGCTTAATAAAACATTTAGAAACAATTATCTCTTGAAACAGCAAAATCTTCATAGAGACGCATTACACAAGGAAAAAGAAAGGAAAGAGGAACTTGAAAGAAGACGCCTTGAAGAAATTGCAAGAAAAGAAGAAGAAAAAAGAAAGAAAAAGGATGAAGAAATCAGACGCAAAAGGGAAATTGAAATTCAAGCATTGAAAGCCTTGATACATGAAGAACTTATAAAATACGCAGAATATACAGAAGACCCTGTTGCTATATTCGATATAAACGGATACTATCAAAAAGATATTAAATACTCCCCAGTAGTAGGAGGGTACTACGGTCAATTTGCAATTATCATTGCCTATTTAAATAAATTACAGGAGGATTACATGAACGAGGAGAAACTGGCTAAGGTTTTAGAAATATTCCTTCCGAAGTTACCTCATTTTTACATAGTATACACTAGTCAAGATTTTGAAGAATATAAGAAAATCGCTCCACTGTTAAATGAAATAGAAGAGGTCTCAAGACTAGACGAAAACACCTTCGTAAGAAATTAATTAAATTCAATTTAGGCAAATATTTCAGAAAGAATTTCCACCGATTTATTGAAAAATGACGAAATTCTTTTAAAAATTTTAGAAACCTTCAACAATCTAGGCTATGAAGGAATTGAGAAAATTTATAAAATTCTAATTTCAACCATATTGCGAATGACAAAATCGCTTGAGTTTAACGACAGAATAAAATTCTTGCTTAAAGACGCCAATGTAACGAATGACTACGCAGCAGTGTGCGAGTTATATACAGATTCCATACAAAAGGCGGTTATCCCTCAACAGACTATGACCCTACCTACAGCTGCAAATGCAAAGAAATCGATTTACAAGAAACATAACACGATACCCGTAAAAATAACATTCGATCCAGAGTTTTACGAAAAGACTGTGATTCTGCCAACAATAAACGAGAAAATGAAAATTCTGGCTATCAACCATAATTTCGAAAGGATGTTAAGGCACAACATAATTGAGTGCATGAATAAAATATCAAAAATTGAAGGGGACAAGGAAATTATTAAGCAAGAATTCGAGGAATTTTACACAAACCAATTTTTAGACAGTTTCATCGCGGATCTCGCAAGTAGTATTAACAAAGAAAGATTGGAGTTTAATATTTCGCCTCCAGCAGTTGTAACTGAGTCTCAGCAATAATCCTGAGTACGCATCCTAAATGAAATAAATCAGCATTAATTTATTCAAATTTTATTAAAATATTAAATTATTTTTTAATTTATTAAATATTAATTCAATCAATATGTATCTTCCTACTTTTTGGAAATTATGTCAAGAAAACAGAGGCGTTGCAAATAGACACTTAGTTCCATGGGTACTCCCTATTACTTTCTTCGGTAAATCATAAATTCTTAAATTTTAAATCGAATAGCCTGTTGGATCTCTTATCACAGTTTATACAACTGGATTTTTACAAGTGTTATTCCTCCTGATAGAGGTAATTAAAATATTTGGAAAATAATTTTTAGGTGTTAAAAGAAGAGCTCTTAAATAAATTAGATAAAGAGAATAAAGTAGATAATTGATATAATATGCGAAATATTTTATATAAAAATTTATATGATGGAAATAAGGAAATATTTTTAATTTTATTGACTATGTTTATATTAAGAGAGAATATTTTTAATTTAATATAAAAACAAATTTGAATACATTTAAATACACCTGATTATATATTTATTCATTTATTTCTTAAAAATTTAAAACAAAATAAATTATATACCAGAATACACAGCTTATTAATTCTTGAAAACCTCCTCTTTATACATTTCAGTCACAAAGCTGTCCAACTGCTTCACACAGTAATCAAGTTCTTCGGAAAGAATCTCATTTACAAATTCTTTAACTATCTCGTCATATAAAATGAAAATATTAGGCAGTAGAAAACTGCCTGTAGTTTTCATATAATCGAAATATTCTTTTGAATAATTTTCGCAGTTTTTGATAAGAGGTGAGGAAATTTTTGTTGAATATTTTCTTTTGATGTTTGAAGTGAAGATTTCTTCAGATAATATAATATTGGGATTAGTCCTTTTTACATTATGAGCTTCTATTCTATGTCGAGAATTCTCAAAAGGATTTCTATAAGCAATTAGCCTATCATTATTTTCGATTTTTTCATAGTTTATTTGACTTGGTTTAATTTGGTTTTTCTCGAGATAATTTCTACTCATAAGATTTTCCGAAATTTCTTTTTCAAAATTTTTCATCATCTCAAAATTTTTGAAATAATCATCAATGAATTCTTTAAAATTTTTGATTTCTTCTCGTTTGTTTTGTGTATCTTCGATCTTCTGAAGTTCATCAACACATTCATAAAGAAGATCATCCAAAAGCATGTCACAGATTTCTTCCATGTGCAATTGCAGGATTGTTCCTGAGTGTTTAGATGCCATCTTTACAACAGTAGGGATACTATCATAATCGAGGGGATTTATTTTTGAAATTTTGTTCAGGGTCGTCTCCACTTTTTCTATTAGAGCAGGTAACCCTTTTGAGTAATTAGCAACTTGTTGATTAAGAGAATAAAGAACCGAGTGCTTATCATTAGATTCAAATTTATCTTCTAATTGGTTCCTCTTTAAAGTTTGGGGAGCGTCTATGATCGGAATGTCTCTCGAGAAAAGCAGATGGTTGTTATTATTTAAAGTCTTGTTATCAATGCTTTTGTTAATATTGCTTTTGAATAAATGAATATTATTTAAAACCTGAGGCGAGTCCAAATTGCATAAAGTAGATGAAGGTACATTTATTTCATGGTAATTGTAGTTTTTCAAGTCTTCTTCATTTAGCTGATATTGCCTATTGAAATTTGTCACATTCTGATTCTTGTTTGTATTTACATTTAAGTCATTTATTCCTTTCGTGGGAGGGTTATTTAAAACGTTTATATTCATGTTAGGAATATTTTGGAAATCCCCATTGTTTTCATTTAATCCATTACTATCAGGTTTATCTTGTGTTTTATAATCCTTTCCTGCATAAAACCTTTTCTTAAGATTGTTTCCTTTATGAAGCAAATTTTTATACACTGAATTAAAAGATCTGTCTACTATTCTCGATATTTTGGGCTTCATATCCTCTATTTTGTTTCTTACCTTGGAATCTACTGATTTGTTTCGTCTATGGGAATGAGGAATTTTATTAAAAGTTTTAAAAGCTATGACCGACTTGCTAAATTTATCTTCCCTTTCTCTTGCTGTATTACGCACATTTCTCACAGAGAAATGTTTTTTATTTTTTTTAGCCACGCTTTTAGGCTTATAATTATTACTATAATTAGTAGTTTTATCTAAATTCGTAACAAGCTTATTCTCTTTACCTAAATCTAATGCATTTTTTATTCTATCATACATCTTTACTTCTTGTTCGTATTTCAATTTGATCTCAGCTCTCATTTTCCTTTCATTTGCTATTTGTTCCTCCAACGATTTAATAACTGCCTCATGACTAGAAAAATCAAACTCAAGATTATTCTTTTTTACTTTGGGCTTAGGCAAACTTTCTAATTTCGAGTTTATATCCTCTTTTACTCTCCTTACTTCTCTTTGTTTTATTTTTTCTTTTGATAAATTATCCTGAACTTTTCTATTTTCTAAATCCTCAAGCATTTCTAGGTAGTTGTTATACATTTCGAATTTTTTGATTTTATTGCCGAATTTTAAATCGTAATTTTTTATCTTCTGGAGACGTTCGTGTCTTTGTTCTGAAGTTTTCTTTGCAAAATCTAATTCATTTTTCTTTAGACCTGGATCAAATAGGCCTTTTCTAATTGGATTATTTAAATTGAAATAATTAGGTTTCTGATTTATCTCAGTCGTGACACGATTAGAATTTGTTTTCTTTTTAATTTTATTTCTAAGATGAGATTTTTTCGTTTTAAACGCTGATTTGTATTTAGCAATACTTCTTTTGGATGAAATTTTTTCAGAATAATTTTCGAAATGCAAAGGAACTGGTTTTTGTTCAGGAAAAATGTTTTTATTCATATTAAAATATTCTAGTTGCTCATCGATTTCATTAGCATGAGGGATAAATTTATCTCTATCATTTCGATAGACAACATGTCTCTCTCTCTCATAATTTTTCAAATCTTCAAATTCTCTCTGATTAGTATAAGAATTCCTTAAATTTAAATCCTCTTCGTTATTCAGATTGAAGTACTCTTTGTTAATTTTATTCGAGAACTCTAATTGATTTTCAAACATTTTTTTATGATTAATTTTTCATAATTTTAACTAAATGAAAATATCATAAACTCATCCTGTACTAAAGCTAAAACTGCTTATGTATTATAAATAAATCCTTCAGCTACTTTGTTAAATTAATTATTAAAATTATTCAGATAATAATTCTTAAAATGAAACTAAAATGGATCTCATTATTGACAGTAATCTCTATGTTAAATATTCTTTATTCATCATCGAACTTAAGATACAGCCCGGTAAAAGAAAATTTCAAAAAAAGTGGAGAAATCTCTCTAATGTGGGCAGTTGGTGAGAAATATAGGAATATTAACCAAAGAAATCAATTTTTCGATCAGGCGGAAAGTTTTTCTTTAATTAAAGATTTGTCGGGTCCGGATGAAGATTACGAAAAAATATGGTCATCACTTACGAATTCCATTTTTTTTTCTGATCAAAATTACAAGGGGCCTCATTTAGATTCTAATTCTGACTATACAATCAGAAAAATCAAAATCTATAACAGAGATTTCTTGAAATATGGACATCACGAATATCTTCAGTTTTGTGTAACGAATCGTTTGAATGACGAGTTCTATTTTGTTATACATAGAGGAGCTGCTCGTTTAAATACGTTTGAAAAATTTGTGGATGCTATTCCGACTCCGGAAACGGGTCCTCCTATTTTAAGAACACTTGTAAGAGTAATTTATACCGGATATAAGAGAAATTTTTATGATGGTACAGGTAATGCATACAATCAGGAAAATCTTTGTGCTGAAAGCTCAGAAGAGTGGGCTGAAAACAGAGGCCGCAGAGATAATCAAGAAACATCTGATTCTAATTTATTGGATTCAGCTGGGGACTCTCAAAACTTTCTTTTCAGAGAATTTAAGATTTTAATTAAAGGAATCATTAATTATGTCATTAACTTTCCTGAATATGATATTTTTGGAACTAACTGCCAGCACTTTGCAACTGGAGTTTTTAATGCAATCACTAATAGAAATAAAGCTATTTCAAATCCTAAAATTTCATTTATTCCTGAATCGGAAAAAGATTTGAAAAATATTTTTGAAACAATAACGTCTGAATGATTGACAGAAAGCAAAAAAGTTAAAGTAGTTAGATTTTTTTTTATATTGTATGAATTTCAAAATCGGTAATTTTTATTTAGAGATAATTTATTTTATAAAAAAATAATCGTAATAAATCCGATTATGACAAGTTTCATGAATTTAATAAATTCATGATTCAATAAAAATAGGGTAATTATTGGCAAAGATGGATTATAAATATAATAAAAATAATTTTATTTATGATTATATGTATATTTGTTTAAACAAATAAAGATTGATGTATTAAAAAATGATAAGATATTATATGATGAATCCTAAAATTAAATAATTACGAAATTTCAAATCACAAATATTCGATCTTTAAACAATTTTTATGTTATTTTTAATCTTTCTTATCATCTTCTAGCTAAAAATAATTATTATTCTTATTTTTAATTTTTTATGAGAAAAATTAAATCTTAAATTTTAACGATATATAAGGAGTATAATTTTTATTAAATCAAGTCATATTAAAGATTCATATAACTTTAGGTTCATTTCACATGTCTACAAGTGTGTAAATAAGTATTCAATAGATGAATATAATAAATTCATTTTCTTAATTATTTAACAATAAACACTATATTATATTATTAAAATACCTTTTAACAGCATATTAAACTATTATTGTATCAATAAATATATTCTATCAAAGCCGAACTATTCAATTTTATAATTTATAAGTTTTCTAATAATGACAAAAGCTTAATATTATCTTAAGTAAATTATCTTAGAGTTTATGAAAATTAATCATTTTAAAAGGAAATTAATGGTTAATATCTCAACTATTATAAATTATTGATAAATTTTTGTTTATTTTATTTTAAATATATTTAATCAATTCCCATTTTCTACCTAATTGATTTTAATTAAATGTCGAACAAAGTCTGTTTAGAAGAAAATGATCCACCAAAACAAAAAAAATTGCTATTCGTATTAAATAGAGAGAAAAAAGCAATTAAATGGAGTAAAGAAGATGATGGAATGTTGTTATCTCTGGCGGAAAAATACAACAATAAAAATTGGAACAAAGTAGCCAAATATTTCGATGGTAAAACAGGAATTCAATGCTGCTCAAGATATAAATTAATAAATCCAAAAATTAAAAAAGGACATTGGACAGTTGAAGAGGACAGAAATTTATTAGAATTAATTGAAGTCTATGGAAAGAATTGGAGATTGTTATCTAAAATTATCAAAATTCGTTCTGGGAAACAAATAAGAGACAGGTACCTTAATTATCTTGACAGAAATATTAATAAGGATAGGCTGACTGAGAATGAAGAAAAGATTATCTTAAATCTTTATACTAAATTCGGTCCCAATTGGACTTTGATCGCTAAACATTTACCTGGGCGAACTAATCAACAAATCAAAAATAAATGTTATGGTAGTTTAATTTACGGTTTATACAAAGATAATATGCGTGTTGAATCACAAAATTCGACATTTCCAAACGGGTGTGAGGCAAATATAAAAAATTAAAAAGAAGAGATCAATGAATTTATTGATGATATTAATGAATTGTTGAATTAAATTTTTAATCTTTTTATTAATTATCATTTTTCGACAATGAAGGGTAATCTAACATTTGTTCAAATTTAATTAATATAATAGGTAAGAAATATTTAGATTCATAATTTTAATAATAATATAAAATAATATTAGACACAATGTAAACCTTTCAATTTATAATTATTTTTAAAAAATAGAATTTTCATTGTAATTTATAATTAAAATGGGGATTGGGGATTGGGGATTGGGGATTGGGGATTGGCCCAATCCCCAATCCCCAATCCCCAATCCCCATAGTTCTAGTTAATTTTTTCTCCTTTTATAC
>Ga0169931_10012213_pt1 | contig 11956 bp, 17 predicted proteins | sample Kivu_15m_20L_FD_129675 | JGI IMG/M metagenome (GOLD analysis project Ga0169931, IMG submission 129675) | Freshwater microbial communities from Lake Kivu, Western Province, Rwanda to study Microbial Dark Matter (Phase II) - Kivu_15m_20L... | ecosystem: Environmental > Aquatic > Freshwater > Lake...
CGCTGTTAGTCCGGGGGTCCCTGGTTCGAGTCCAGGTCGGGGAGCCAAAAAGCGTTGGTGTGTTGGCGAGCCATCGTTTACACATCATTCCGGAGACGTCGTTAACACCTTGGGACCGAAGGGGTTATCGATGGGCTCCACTCTACATGACTCCAAGTCAAAGTAGCCCAAGTCGTAGTTCATGAAACTGACGAGCCAAATGCGCTCGTCAACCTGTTTTATCCCCACATCATGTCCAGCAAGCACCGTACTGAGGTGGATTTTCTTGCGCTCTACGCAGATCCGGCCGCATGCCGTGATGGTGATGGTTTTGTCATGGAATGGGTAAGACATTGGGGGAACACCGTTGCAAGGGCATTAGCACTCATCTCAAGCGGAATCAGAAAGTCTTCACGCAAAACCTCCCCAGGGTGAACTGGGCGCATACGGTTAACAGGGCGGCTCATATTTCCACCTCAGTGATAATCAACAATTTCAGCATTGACACCTAGTTCGATGGCCCAGCCATATATGTGAAGACCGGCCGCCTCGGTTACTGGATATCATCTACGCTTTTTTGTCATGAAACTTTACATCGCAAATCCAAGCCCATTCGCTCGAAAAGTCCTCGTCACTCTGCTGGAAAAGCAGATGCCGCATGAGATCATTATCGACAATCCCTGGCAGCCAGGAAAGATGATGTAACATACTAGATCCTTTTTTAAACTCTCAGTAATTCACTTATTTTTGAACTAGTTACTCAGGTTTTGATTGACCCATCGCTCAATGTCCGCTGCTGACATCGCTCCACTCGTTCGGGCAACCTCTTGCCCTTGCCGAAACAAAGCCATAGTCGGAATGCTGCGAATTCGGTAGCGAATGCTGGTCTGGGGCGCAGCTTCAGTGTCCAATTTCACAAACCGAACGCCTGCCATTCGAGCGGCGGCTGCTTCGAATTGTGGTGCCATCATGCGACATGGTCCACACCACTCAGCCCAAAAATCGACCAAAACAGGCAAGTCAGTCCCTTCCGCATAACGCTGGAAATTTTGATCATTTAATTCAACAGGCCGCAGCTGTATTAGCTCTTCTCCACATTTTCCGCAGACAGGATTATCGTGTAACCGATCATCAGGAATACGATTTCTCGCACTGCAGCGCGCACAAACTACTTGCATTGGCAATCCTCTAGTTCATTTTATGGAATGTCCTTCACGGTCAATCACTTCGACCGAGATTGGAATACCCTGACCCACACTCTGAGTCACGGTACAAAATGCTTCAAACTGACTCATCACTCGCTCACTCTGCTCCAGCGAATCCGCAGTGACACCAAGTCGCAGTACCGCATGTACATTCAATATACGTAGACGTTTCTCAGAATTTCGACCTACTTCAGCTGTTACCACGCATTCCATTGGTTCTGGCTTCTGATTAAATTTTCGATATGCAAACAAGAGCGAATCTGACAAACAATTACCAATCGCCGCGCACAGCATGTGTACTGACGATTGACCTGCCCCTGTACCGAGGGGCGGCGGCTCATCCGCAATGAGGACAGGGATATGTCGGTCAAAATGCACCTCAAAACGATAATCCTCTAATTGTCTCAGCGACACACTGACTGTTTTATCTGTCATGAAATTGTTCCTGCATAGTAGCGCTTGAAGTAGCGTTTTCTTTGCCCATTTGCCGAAATCGCAGAACATCTTCTGGCGGAAACAAATGCTCCGACATATCACGTGGTCGGTACTTACGTTTTCTACGAGGCGTTGCTTGCTCAATCGAAGGCATTGAAGGTAAGGCACGCCTAATTTTTGCAGCATCCCTGACTGTGTTAGCCATGTGCAGGGCCCAACACGCTGGGCAACCTTTAAGGAGCCATAGCGACAATCCCAATAAAGGAAAGGCGACCCAAGGAAGAGATGACAGCAGCGTAACGGACCAAGCCAAGAGCCCTATACCGGCTGCGCCACGAACGAGCATAATGCCGATCTGATTTTTTGGAACAACTTCACAAGACGCCGACTGAAAGGGGTTCATACGGACCCTTGGGGCTGGTGACTGATCAACTTTCCAAACTACCCTGAGCGTTAATTTGAGCGCATCTCATTCAACATCGGTTGGCGATTAAGTTTTTAAAGTGCATTTAAAGGGATCTTGGCGTACGCAATACCGTTGTCTTCTTTCGGCGGCAATTCACCAGCACGTATATTGATTTGAACTGCAGGCAAGATTAGCACCGGCATTTCCAAGGTGGCGTCGCGCTTGGTCCGCATTTCTACAAAATCTGCTTCAGAAATTCCGTCTTTGATATGAATATTTTTTGCGCGTTGCTCCGCTACCGTTGTTTCAAAACGTACCGGGCGATCGCTCGGCGGATAGTCATGGCACATGAACAAACGTGTGTCCGGCGGTAAGCTCAGGATTTTTCGGGTCGAGGCATATAAGGTTTTTGCATCGCCGCCCGGAAAATCGCAACGGGCCGTACCGACATCAGGCATGAACATGGTGTCGCCCACAAATACCGCGTCTCCGAATTGGTACGCGACGCAAGCTGGGGTGTGGCCGGGTACATAGATCGTGTGGCCGCTGATGGCGCCCACTTGGATAGCCTCGCCATCTTTGAAGAGGTGGTCGAACTGCGAGCCATCTTGCTTGAAGCCTGGCTCCAAGTTGAAGATGCCCTTGAACACGCCCTGCACGGCGGTGATGTGGTCTCCGATCGCTGTCTTACCACCCAGGTGGGCCTTAAGGTAGGGGGCAGCGGTAAGGTGGTCGGCGTGTGCGTGGGTTTCGAGAATCCATTCAACCTTAAGGTCATTCGCTTTTACGAATTCAATCACCTTATCAGCCGAATCGTGGCTCGTGCGACCAGACTTCGGGTCGTAGTCCAAAACCGAGTCAATGATGGCGCAGGCCGAGCCCGGCTTCTCGTAGACCACGTAGGTCACCGTCCATGTGACAGAGTCAAAAATCCCATGAACCTTAGGGTTGCTGGAGGTTGCGTTCATTTTGAGCTCCTTTCAAAATTAAGTGTTACACATTCTATTGACAAATACATTGTATGTCAATATAATGTTTGGAAATAGATTGTTTTTACTGATTTCGAAAGGATGGTGACCGTATGCGCGAGATCGCCTTAGACCCCGGGAAGATGAGATCGTCGGCCGATCAGGCTTGTCGGCTGATGAAGGTTCTGTCTAATCCCGATCGACTGCTACTGCTTTGCCAGCTTTCTCAAGAGGAAAAGCGGGTCGGGGAATTGCAAGAAAAGCTGGGCATTTTGCAACCCACCCTATCCCAACAACTGACCGTATTGCGTGATGAGGCTTTGGTCACGACGCGACGCGACGGCAAGAATATTTATTATCAAATCGCTAGTCCACAGGCGTTGGCGATCATGAACGTTTTGTTTGACCAATTTTGTGGACCACAAGCAGGAGAACCAGCATGACTATCGATTGGGCGCATTTCACGCCATGGGCATCACTATCAGGCGGCATTGTCTTGGGTGTTGCGTCGGCGCTTTTCATCTTGATCAATGGAAGAATCCTCGGTATCAGCGGCATCCTGGGAGGCTTGCTTCCTCCCAAGCTAGGTGACACGAGCTGGCGTATTGCATTCTTATTGGGATTATTTGCCGCGCCAACCGTTTTTCATGCCGTGGTACCCGCCGAGTACATCATCGCCCCGCGCATAGAAGCGGCCGAGTGGATGGTCGTGGTTGCCGGCCTCTTGGTTGGAATCGGCACTCGCTATGCCTCAGGCTGTACGAGTGGCCACGGTGTTTGTGGTTTGTCTCGACTATCGCCTCGCTCTTTAGTCGCCACCGCTTCATTCATGAGCGCTGGTTTTATGACTGTCTACGTCGTCCGCCACCTCATCTAAGGAATTGCCATGATTCTGCAGAACCATATTTATCGCGTCACTGAATTTGCTGTGGGCTTGATGTTCGGCGTGGGCCTGATGGCGTCGGGTATGACAGATCCGGGTAAAGTCATCGGCTTTCTAGATCTTTTCGGGGCTTGGGACCCTTCTCTAGCGCTGGTCATGGGTGGCGCCGTCGTAGTAGGCTTTTTTGCTTTCACTCTCGCCAAGAAACGTACATCCACTTTCTTGGGTGGGGTGCTACGTTTTCCAACAAACACTCAAATGGACAAACCCTTGGTGATTGGCAGCCTGATGTTTGGTGCAGGCTGGGGACTCGGTGGGTTTTGTCCCGGCCCGGCACTGGTGTCGATGGCAGATGGTCAACCGAAGGCGATGTTGTTTGTCGCGGCCATGCTGATTGGCATGCTGGGCTTTGAGTTAATGGATCGATTTGTTCATGCACCACGTAAGGCCAAACTCAACGCCGCTTGAACTCACCCCTTGGAGACGACATGGATATCAAATCACTTACCGTCGATCTTTCAGTCAGCCCGCAACTTTTATTCAACGAGATCGAAGCCGTTGCGCAAGCCGGGTTCAAAGCCATCATTTGCAATCGGCCAGACGGTGAAGGATCTGACCAACCGAGTTTCAAGGAAATTGAAGCAGCCGCCGAGCATTACGGCATCAAGGCGTGTTACCTGCCTGCCGAGACGGGCAAGGTCAGCGATCAAGATGGTCAAGCCTTCGGACAACTACTGCAAACATTGCCGGGCCCGATCTTGGCGTATTGCCGCACCGGCATGCGCTCCACCACCATGTGGGCGCTGTCTCAAGCGGGTGCCATGCCTTTGCCGGAGATTCTCGAAGCCGGTCAAAAAGTAGGCTTTGACCTGAAAGCCTTGGTACAACGCATCGCCAATGGCGGCAAAACGCCGAGCAACCAAGCGTATGCCAGCCACGATATTGTGATCGTCGGCGGTGGCGCAGCGGGCATCGCTGTTGCCGCCAGCTTGCTTACACGCAGCCCACTGCTCGACATCGCCATCATTGATCCAGCCGATGCGCACTACTACCAACCCGGCTGGACCATGGTGGGTGGCGGTGTTTTCAATGCGGGCGAGACAGTACGCACGATGGCCTCTGTGATTCCCACGGGTGTTAACTGGATCAAGGCGGCAGTGGCTGCTTTCGAGCCCGAGAGTAATCAAATTGTTTTGGAGGGCTGTCGGGCAGTGAAGTACAAACACTTGGTGGTTTGCCCAGGCTTGAAACTGGATTGGCAAGGGATTGAAGGCCTCAATGACACCTTGGGTCGCAACGGCGTCACCTCCAACTACCGCTTCGATCTAGCTCCCTACACTTGGGAGCTTGTTCAAAAACTGAAATCTGGCAAAGCGCTGTTTACACAACCACCGATGCCAATCAAGTGTGCCGGTGCGCCGCAGAAGGCGATGTACTTGTCAGCAGACCATTGGACCCGTCAAGGCGTACTCAACAATATTGACATCCAGTTTTGTAATGCGGGCGCTGTCCTGTTTGGTGTCGCCGACTATGTACCAGCGCTGATGGAATATGTGAAGAGATATCACATTGGTCTGAATTTCGGTGAGACCTTGGTCGCGATCGATGGCCCGGCCCACAAGGCAACTTTCGTGAAGAATCTGGCCGATGGCAGTAAAGAAAAAGTAGTGCGGGACTTTGACATGATTCATGTTGTACCGCCCCAGAAAGCGCCCGACTTTGTACGTGTCAGCCCGCTGGCTGATGCTGCTGGTTGGGTCGATGTCGACCCCGCCTCGTTACGCCACAAAATCTTCACCAATGTGTTCGCCTTGGGCGACGTGACCAACACCACGAACGCCAAAACTGCTGCCGCTGCCCGCAAGCAAGCACCGGTAGTCGCTCATAACCTGTTGGCTGCCATGGGCAAGCTGCAAGGTGAAGCCAAGTACGACGGCTACGGCTCGTGCCCGCTGACCGTCGAGCGCGGCAAAATCGTATTGGCCGAGTTCACCTATGGCGGCAAGCTCGCACCGAGCTTCCCCGCGTGGTTAATCGACGGTACCAAACCTTCCGCGCTAGCTTGGTATCTGAAAGAACGTGTATTGCCACCTATCTATTGGGAGGCCATGCTCAAAGGCCGCGAGTGGTTAGCACAGCCTGAAATGGTGGGCTAATGAATGCTGCTGCACGTTGGTTACCAGCATTACCGATTCTCGAATGGGGCCGTCAATACAATCGGGAAACACTCACCAACGACTTGGTGGCGGCGCTGATCGTCACCATCATGTTGATCCCGCAAAGCTTGGCCTATGCATTGCTTGCGGGATTACCGGCCGAGGTGGGCCTGTATGCCAGCGTGGCGCCGCTGTTCCTATATGCCGTGTTGGGTAGTAGTCGTGTACTAGCCGTAGGTCCTGTCGCTGTTGTGTCTCTCATGACCGCAGCGACTGTGGCCGAACACGCCGCTTTAGGTACGCATGCGTATTGGCAGGTCGCTATCACCTTGGCATTCTTATCCGGCGGCTTATTGCTACTAATGGGTTTACTCCGCCTGGGCTTCTTCGCTAATTTTTTGAGCCATCCCGTTATCTCCGGTTTCATTTCCGCTTCAGGTTTACTGATAGCACTTAGTCAAATGAAAACCATCATGGGCGTGAAAGCGGAGGGTCATAATTTTATTGAACTGCTCAACTCGCTCATTCATCAAATGCCGAGCGTACATCTGCTTACTTTGTTACTCGGCACAAGCGCGACCATATTCTTGTTTTGGGTACGCAAGGGTTTAAAGCCCTTGCTAGTGAAAGCTGGTTTAAGTCTAAGGCTCGCTGACATGGTGGCTAAAGCGGGGCCCGTAGCCGCGATTGCAGTAACAACACTATTGGCATGGCAGCTGGATTGGCAAGCACAAGGCGTTAAGTTGGTCGGTACGGTACCGCAAGGCTTGCCACCGATGACCATGCCTCTATGGGACTTGAACCTCTGGCAAGAATTACTGGTACCTGCCCTGCTGATCAGTGTGGTTGGATTTGTCGAGTCGGTATCGGTGGGTCAGACCTTGGCAGCAAAGCGTCGTCAACGTATCGAGCCGGATCAAGAGCTGGTTGCTCTGGGCGGTAGCAATTTATCGGCGGCATTCACCGGTGGATTTCCTGTCACGGGTGGGTTCGCTCGCTCCGTCGTTAACTTTGAAGCAGGTGCTGTCACACCAGCGGCCGGTATCTACACCGCCATCGGCATCACCCTCGCCTCGCTGTTCTTGACTCCGGCGCTATTTTATCTACCGCAAGCGACCCTAGCCGCCACCATCATCGTGGCTGTCCTTTCCTTGGTGGACTTTCAGATCTTGAAATCTACCTGGCGCTTCTCGAAGCTCGATTTCATTGCAGTGGCGACGACATTATTGGGTACCCTGTTTATCGGCGTTGAGGCGGGCTTGGTGATGGGCGTCGTGACGTCACTCGCGCTGTTTTTGTTTCGTGCGAGTCGCCCGCATATCGCTACGGTCGGGTTGGTACCAGGCACAGAATATTTTCGTAATGTACAGCGATATGATGTCCTGACAAGCCCAAAACTACTGTGCCTACGCGTAGACGCCAGTATGTTTTTTGCTAACGCACGCGGCGTGGAAGACCGCATCAACGCTGAGGTAGCGACCCGTCCTGAACTAGAGCACGTACTCCTGCAATGCTCAGCTGTCAACGATATTGATGCCAGCGCCTTGGAGAGTTTGGAATCTATTGCTGCGCGTCTAAGAGACGCCGGGATAGCATTACACTTCTCGGAAATCAAAGGCCCGGTCATGGACAAACTTAAGCGCAGTGACTTGCTTGATCATTTACATGGTCGCGTATATTTGACCAACTACCAAGCGATACAAGCGCTCACGCCTGAGATTATTCGCTAAGGACATGATGTTCAGAAAAATCAACCAAGGTGAGCCACAACAAAAAGGCAATCATTTTTTCCAGAAAAAAGGGGGGAAACTGTTGCTAATGTCGTTGGTATTATTTCAGACAACGACTCATGCCGCCTGGGAAAAGCTACTGACAATCGATAATACCACTGTGTATGTCGATATGAGTAAGGGTCAAAGTACCCAAGACGTCGTTACGGTATACGAACTGCGCGATTGCGGTGAACAGCGCGAATTCATGGGGTCGATGTATGGATTTTCTTTCCGATCTTCACAATTTCTCACCGAATACAAGTGCAGTACAAGAGAGATGAGACGTCTTGAATCTGCTTGGTTCGCAGATCAAATGGGGAATGGAAAAATCTCGTTCAGAAAAATGAACCCACAGGACTGGACTAGTGCGGATGACGATCCAGTAAATAAAGCCTTAGTCGATAACTTCTGTATCTCGAAATAGCTGAATCAAGGTGGTTGACTCATCCAGCCCAGATTGAGCCAGGCAATAATTTCTCTTGGAATTCATGGCCTAAATCGATTGGCTTGCCGTGTTACACGCCAACCTTCCTAAAAATCCCGCTGGAAGCGAAGTCCAACAAACCGACTTGGGAGTAAGAGTACAACCGCCGATGTAAGAATTGTTTTGATTTGCACAGCTACACGCCACGATCTCATGCGCATAGGGTGATACATGAAACTGCATCTTCACCAGCGAAACCACGTGCGATTAGATCGGCACAGCAATACGAGCTATGACTACATCATCCCAGGGTTATTAGTTACCCCGATGATTTTTGGCGAGTTAACTTGACGGGGCGTGATGGTTTTATTGGATCGTAGCCACCGAGCTACCACATCCCAAACGGGTTCTCCGTTCGCACCCTCAGCCACCGGGGCCCAGCCAGCGACTTTGTATATTTTGTTGGCTTCGATGGGTTTATCTTTCAGCCGCATATCTTGGATACGGCCACCTATTTTGCGGAAGGGTCAATGGCGTAATGCATACCCCCGACGCGCACCATGTCACCACCCTTCTGATAATAGGGATCCGGGTTAAACAAGTTATCCGCAACATCCTCAAGAATTGTCTTGATCATCTCGCCCGTCATTTCAGTGAGGGTGGAGTATGAATAGGTTGTCGCAGTTTGATCGAGCAAATGCTCCATCTGAATCGTGCTATTGGGCAGCAGCGACGTTCCCCAGCGAAAGCCAGGTGAAAAAGCGATATCAGCACCTTTTTCATCCATCAGCACATTAACGATCAGTTGATCGAACGTACCATTGAAATTGCCGCGGCGGTACAGCTCGCCCTGTGTCAACGCGAGCGGCTCGTTCAATTTGTTTAGATACGGTGCTCGTATTTTTGTAATGAGCGATGACATGTAGAAGATGAAGCGGTACCCAATCGCGAGGCAGTAGTTGGGCGATTTGGCTTAATCCCACATTGGTCCAAAGACGACAAAATCAGCCGTCATACCTATAACGCACGCTCCGAGACAGTGATGGAAAAACCCAGTTTTCGGGATGCATGGCGCAAGGCGCAGCATTGCATCATTCCTGCTGCGGGAATCTACGAGCCCGACTGGCGCAGTGGTAAAGCAGTCGCCACGCGTATCGAAGGGAGCGATGGCCACGCCTTGGGAGTAGCGGGCCTGTGGAGTACGTGGCGAAGCCCCACCGGCGAGGTGGTTAGCAGTTTTACTATGCTGACGATTAATGCCGACGATCATCCGCTCATGCGGAACTTCCATCGTCCTGAAGATGAAAAACGTATGGTGGTGATCTTGGCACCGGATTGCTTTGATGCGTGGCTCAGTGCTAAGCCAGAGCAAAGCGCTCGGTTCTTAATCCCCTACCCGAGCGCCTTGCTCCGCACGTCAACACGTTGAAACGATAAAAACACACACTGGGTCTAGCAAATACCCAGCGGTGAGTTAGATCACTTGGTCACCAGACATTTAGCTGGGTTAATGCCATAAACGGTGCCATTGTGCGCCTGGGGCCTATGCTCATAGGTACAGTCCCCTTTTACGCCCACGTATTTACCCGTCATCCCCTCCCAATTCTGGACGCCCCCAGTACCAGAATTCGCTCTCGAGAACTTCAATTTGTACTTATCGCCCTCACCGTCGGTGACTAAGCAGGTACCTTCCACCTTGCTGCCCCGACCGTCTGCGGTTGAGGAGCCGGCGCATTCGGCAATAAAGGTTGAACCCACCTTGATGAAAGACACATCGGACTTTAACGTCGTACCGACTAATTTGATTGTAAATACCGTGTGTTTTGAGTCACCGAAGTCATTGGTAGTTACTTGATATGGGCCACCACTAATACTTTCCACCGTACCAGATTCTGCGAACGCTACCTGTGAAAAAAACATGCCGAGAAATAATATAAAAATTGGTCTCATTTTTTCTCCTTGTTTTCTTGAGGACGATTCCCCGACAAAAATATAGCGCGTTTATTAATCGCTGAGCATAAAAATAGCCTAAATTTGAATGCACGGATTAGCGTAAGGTCAGCTGAATGCTGTAGGTAATTTCCAAAGTTTTAATGAAACAGCCTACTAAAAATAGATCAGCCCTACCATTGCAAGAAACTGCGAATGAGGATTTTCCTAGGGCGTCACTACGGGTTGATTTAATTGAAAGAAGGAAATAGTCGGCATTCACCGCTACCTGGCACTTTCCCTTTACCGAGCTCTTACGAAGGGATTGATAGTCAATAATCGATCAGATTAAGAAAAATATGATAAAAACCTATCGAGTAAAAACGGTCGTTCATACCAACTAACCTAGCGAGGCACGGCCATGTCAGAAAGTAATCCAAAAGGTAACCTCTTCGTCGGAGCTGGTGTTACTGCCAACGGGACAATGACAGCACCCGGCTTAATCGTTATAGACGGCTCGGTGGACGGCGTTCTGAACGCAAGCGCGATTGACATTACCCGTAACGGTATCGTCAAAGGCGAGACCACGGCCACAAATATTCGCGTTGCCGGACAGCTCATGAACACAAGCACCGCGCACCAATCCCTGCTGATCGAGGCAACCGGCGAAGTCACCGGAGATATCAGCTATGGTGACCTCGAGATCCAGAAGGGGGGTAATATCTCGGGAACCATCAATTCAACCCCGCCAAAGCGTTAAGTCCGTTAATTCGGATCGACGTCGGTTTCGTTTGCATTTCGACCAGGCACCTCTTAGGCTAAAAACTACGGGTATAAGGTGGAGAAATGGATCGCCAATTTTTGACGAGGCACTTGAATCTCGCCGATGGCGAGTCCGAGGATACGGCTGTCTACATTTCTGTCTGGCTGCAATGTAGTCTTTCATCGTTGTAAGACATCGTGCAGCCGTCGGAAAAATCGGTAAGCAAGAATGCGCTAACTGCAATTCTGCTTTATGAATTGTCTCAGCTTGAAAAGCTATCAGCCACCGATCAGATGCGTGCAGCATCTGAACTCAGTGCCGCGATTCAGACAATAAAAATCGCATCGAAATCGGATCAAAGTTTTTTCAAAAACCAGGTAAGTTTTTATAAGTCAGTCAAAGACGAGTTAAGCACTTCCGGTTCTTCTAATACGGGCACAACAAAATTCATCGTTGCAGGCGTCATGGAATGTATTTGCAAATCGGCTGAGATTGACGGGCTACAAGATACTTTGATAACTTCAGTAAAGCATTGGATCCGGGGGTCAGGAAGAAATAGCGCTGAAAAGAGTAATTGCGTGGCAGATTACCAAAGAAATGAAATCTCAGAATTTAACCAAAACTGAGCTCGCCAAGCGGATGCGCACCAGCCGATCGGCGCTAAATCGATTACTCGATGAACAGGATGCTAGTCTGACCTTAACAACTCTTGCCAGTGCGGCGACTGCGCTAGGAAAAAAAGTTAACCTGCAATTAGGCTGAATTTCACCGCCACCATACTAATTAACTGGAGAGACAAGTGAATCCCAAAGACATCCGTAACTCATCTGATCCAGTTTTAGCTGGCTCGAAACTAATGTTAAATTTGGTAAACAACAGACCAATTGACTTCGGTCCATCCTCACGCCCTCATCTTCAATGAAGATTTTCATTTCCGATCGTTTAGATAACTTGCTTGCATCGCTATTGCTCGGTCTCAGTCTTGGCGTGTTTATGGTTGAGGCGCACGCTATTGATGCTGGCAATAGTCGGTGTC
>Ga0169931_10012214_pt1 | contig 11955 bp, 8 predicted proteins | sample Kivu_15m_20L_FD_129675 | JGI IMG/M metagenome (GOLD analysis project Ga0169931, IMG submission 129675) | Freshwater microbial communities from Lake Kivu, Western Province, Rwanda to study Microbial Dark Matter (Phase II) - Kivu_15m_20L... | ecosystem: Environmental > Aquatic > Freshwater > Lake ...
GAGATCATCAAGAACAAGCTCGTGCGCGACATGAAGATCGGCGTCAACGTCGGCAAGCCGCGCGTCAGCTACCGCGAGACGATCACCGGCAGCGCCAAGGACGTCCGCGGCCTGTTCAAGAAGCAGTCCGGCGGCCGCGGCCAGTACGGCGACGCCGTCGTGACGATCCTGCCCATCACGCCCGAGGAGGCGGAGGCCGAGGGCCTCGAGATGGAGAACGGCGTGGTGTTCGAGGACAAGGTCCAGGGCGGCGCCATCCCGCGCGAGTTCATCCCGAGCGTCGAGTACGGCATCCGCCAGGCGGCCGCGAGCGGCGTCATCGGCGGCTACCCCGTCATCAACTGCCGCGTGCAGCTGGTGTTCGGCTCGTACCACGACGTCGACTCGAACCAGATCGCCTTCGAGCAGGCCGGTGCGCTCGCCTTCCGCGAGGCGTTCACCAAGGCGCAGCCCGCGCTGCTCGAGCCGATCATGAAGGTCGTCATCACGACGCCCGATGAGTTCTTCGGCAACGTGTCGGGTGACGTGGCGAGCCGCCGCGGCCAGATCATCGACAGCGAGATGCGCGGCAACACCCGCCAGATCACCGCGGAGGTGCCGCTGAGCGAGCTGTTCGGCTACACGACCGCGCTGCGCTCGATGACGCAGGGCCGTGCGGCCGCCAGCATGGAGCCGCTGACCTACCGGCAGATGCCGGAGCGCCTGAAGCAGGAAGTGCTCGCGAAGCAGTGAGCCCGCCCCGGCCGCGCGCCGGGACCACGTGAACCCACCGAAGGGCCCGCGCGCCGCGCGGGCCCTTCGCGTTTCCCGACCCACCCTCCGGTACCCTGACGCCATGGTCGAGCCCACGGATGGGACGCTCTTCAAGGCCGAGTACGAGCGGGAGATGGAGCAGTGGCTTCGCCGCCGCTTCGGCTGGCTGCTGGGCGCGCTCATCGTGTACGAGCTGCTCTCGCTGCTCTTCGCGATCGCGGGCCTCATCGTCTACCGGCTGACGAAGGACGCCGACCTCGCGGAGGTCGCGAAGGAGGGCGAGGAGGCCGCGGAGCGCCTCGAGGCCCTGCGCGACGGCGCACCCGCGTACCTGACCGTCACCATCCTGGGCACGATCCTCGTCCTCGCGGTCGCCGCGCGCGCGTTCACCACCGTGCGGCCGCGGCTCGGCTCGCGCGAGCAGGTGCTCCGGGCGACGAACTGGCTCATCCTCCAGATCGGCGCGATCACCTTCGCCGCCGACCTCGCGACCCAGTTCCTCTTCCCCGAGGAGATGCGCGGCGGCGCCACGAGCGGTCTCGTCGCGATCCTCTTCTTCCACCTGCTCCCGAGCGTGTTCCTTCCGTGGAGCCCGCGCGAGAGCCTCCGCCCGACGTACCCGCTGGTCTCGATGTTCATTCTCGAGATGGTGGCGCTGAAGGTGGCGGGCCTCGTCGGCGCGGGCCAGGTCGTCGGAGCGCTGGTGGGCGTGCCGCCGGTGCTCGCGCCCGGGCTGCTGCTCTGCTGGTGGCGCCTCCGGACCCACCGGCGGCGGTTCGACCGCAGGATGGTGGCGAAGGGTTTCTTCGCGATGCGACGCGAGCTTTCCCAGGCGCGCGCGGTGCAGATGGCCCTCTTTCCGCGCCCGGTGCGGTCGCCCGAGCTCGAGTTCGACTACTCGTACTTCCCCGCGAACGAGGTGGGCGGCGACTTCATCCATGCGAGCGTCGACGCGAAGGGCCGCCTCGACGTGGTCATGCTCGACGTCACCGGCCACGGCCTCGCGAGCGCGCTGACCGTCTCGCGCCTCTCGGGCGAGATCGAGCGGCTGCTCGCCGAGGACCCGGACATCGCGCCCGGCGCGGTGCTGCGCGCGCTCAACCGGTACGTCGCGCTGACCCTCGCGAAGCACGGCGTGTACCTGACCGCCATCGCGGTGCAGGCCGACCCCGCCACGGGCGAGGTGCGGTACGTGAACGCGGGGCACCCGCCCGCGTGGCTGCGCCGGGGCGACGGACGCGTGGAGCGCCTCGACTCCACCACGTTCCTGCTTGGGGTCATGCCCGATGCGGACTTCTGCGCCGACGAGACGTCGCTCATGCTCGCCCCGGAGGACGCGCTGGTGCTCGTGACCGACGGCGTGCACGAGGCGCCCGACCGGGCGGGGAAGCAGTTCGGGCTTGCGCGGATCGAGGAGTGCATGGCGTCCGCCCAGCCCGCGGGCGCCGCGGGCGCGCTCGCCTCGGCCGTCCAGCAGTGGACCGCCGGCAACGGGGACGACGACGTGCTGGTGGCGAGCATCCGGCTCCCCCGCGCGAAGGCCCCGCTCCCGCCGACGCGGTCGCTCGCCGAGGACCTCGAGGCCGAGGTCGCGATGGGCGGATCGGCGCGATGAGCCGCGCCTGGGACGCGCACATGGAACGCGCCGCGCGGCTGGCGCTGCGCGGGCACGGCGGCGCGGAACCCAACCCGATGGTCGGCTGCGTGATCGTGGCCCCCGACGGCCGCGCGGTCGCCGAGGGCCACCACCGGCGCTGCGGCGGCCCGCACGCCGAGGTCGAGGCATTGGGCAGGGCCGGCGAGCGCGCGCGAGGCGCCACGGCCGTGGTCACGCTCGAGCCGTGCGACCACCACGGCCGCACCGGCCCCTGCAGCCAGGCGCTGCTGCGCGCGGGCGTCGCGCGCGTGGTCTACGCGTGCGCCGACCCGCACCCCGCGGCGTCGGGCGGCGCCGCGACGCTTCGTGCCGGCGGCGTCGAGGTCGTCCACGCCCCGCACCCGGCCGCCGAGCGCGCCACGGCGCCCTTCCTCGCGCGCGTGCGCCTCGGGCGGCCGTGGACCGTGGCGAAGTGGGCCGAGTCGTCGGACGGGCGGATCGCGACGCGCCCCGGCGAGCCGCGCTGGATCAGCGGCGAACGCAGCCGCGCCATGGTGCACCGCGAGCGCGCGCGCTGCGACGCGGTGCTCACCGGGATGGGCACCGTGCTGCGGGATGACCCGCTCCTGACCGTGCGCGGCACGCGCGCCCGGCGCACGCCGCTGCGCGTGGTGTGGGACCCGCGCCTCGCGCTGCCGGCGACGGGCGCGCTCGCGCGCACCGCGCACGAGGCACCGGTGCTGTGCGCCTGCACGCCCGGCGCGATCGCCGCGCGCGCAGGCCACGCCGACGCGCTGCGCACGGCCGGCGTCGAGGTCGCCGCGTTCGAGGGCGTGGCGTCGCTCTCGCGCGCGCTGCTCGCGCGCGGCGTGTCGACGCTCCTCGTCGAAGCCGGTCCCGGGCTCGTGCGCCCGATGGTCGACGCGGGACTCGTGGACCTCGCCTGGGTGTTCACGGCGCCGCACGCGCTCGGCGACGTGGGCGCCGGGGGCGATGCGCCGATCGCGCGCGACCGTCTCGAGCGGCTTCCGTGCTGGTGGCGCGGGATGCGCGGGCCGGACCGCGTCGCGCTCTACCGCCTGCCCACGTAGGCCGCGGCGTCCGTCGCCACGTCGAAGCCCGCCGGGTGCACGCGCAGCACGCCGTCGGCGTTGTCGAGGGCCCACTGCCCCGCCTCCTCGCGCGCCACGCGGATGCGCGCGAGCTCGGCGTCGCCCGCCCCGAGGAGGCGGAACTCGCCGCGCATGAGGGCCTCGGGCATCGGTTGGAACGCGACGGCGGGCGCCCGCGCCTCGCACAGCTGGGCCAGCAGGCGCCGGGCGCGCTCGCGGTCCGCCGGCTCGGGCGCGGCATCGGCCGCGGCGCGGATGGACCATTCGTCGAGCGAGCGCTCGAGCACGAAGTCGGGCTCGGCGGGCGCGGCACCCACGCCCGCCGCGCCCGCCCCGGCCCGCCGGAACTCGATGCGGCGCACGTCCGCGGGCACGGCCGACGCGCCGCGCGGGTCGACGAAGAAGGCCGGCGGCGGGAACAGCGCCGCGAGCGCCTTGTTGCCGAGCTGGACCACCGTCGGTCGCCCGTCGATGCGCGCGAAGCGCTCGGGCGCACCCTCGGCGACCTCCACCCCGACCTCCACGAGGCTCACCGTCCGCGGTGGGCCCCCCGCGGGACCCGGGGCGGCCACCAGCCGCACCGACTTCTCCGGCACGGCGAGCCCGAACGCGCCGGGGTCGGCGACCGTGTCCGAGGCGAACGCGTCGATCTCGGCGCGCAGCAGCGCATCGACGTAGCTGCGCGCGCTCTCGGCGTCGGCGCGCGTCGCGAACGGCCGCTCCACGCGCCATGCGCCGCCGGCGCGCGCGAGCGCGACGAACTGCCCGTCGCCGGGCCCGTAGCGGACCTCGATGCGCGCGACGTCGGCGCCGGCGGCGTCGAGCAGTCGCGTCGAACGCCACTGGCGCGGGTCACCCTCGACCGCCGCGGCGTGCAGGGACGCGTCGACGCTCGCGGCCTCGTCGCACCCGCCCACGCGCACCCACGCTCGGCCGGCGACGGTGCGCCGGCCGAGCTCGATGGCGCGCTCGCCGCCCGGCCAGCCCACGACGAGCCTCGCGCGCGGCGGGTCGAGCCCGAGCGACGCGCGCGCGTCCGGCTCGAGCGCCGCCGGGTCGACGGCGCGCGTCGACTCGAGAGCCGCGGCGGTGTCGAGCACCTGGCGAAGCGCGGCAGGATCGGCCGGATGCGGGAACGGCTCGACCTGGTCCCAGCCGGCATCGGACCGCCGGAACTCGATCGCCGGCACGCCCGCTCCCGGCCGTTCGAGCCGCACGCGATCGACCGACTCGAGCGGGATCTCGTCGGGGGCGAACAGCGGACGCCGGTCGACGGTGCCGGCATCACGCCGGGCGGCACCGCGCAGCGACCACCATCCGCCGAGGGCGACGGCCGCGAGCACCGCGAGGATGACGAGCGTGCGCGTCCTCACGTCCGCAGCCTCCTCCGCACCACCACGGCCGCGCCGATCGCGGCGATGCCGGCAGGCACCAGCACCGCCTGCACGGTGTCGATCGCGACGACCTGCGCCCGCGACAGGCGCGGCACGCGCTCGACCTCGCGACCGGTCCCGGCACCCGCCACCTGCGCGTCGCGCCCGGCGAGCCACAGCACCGCGTTCACGAGCAGCTCGCGGTTCCCCGGGTTCCGCAGCGCGACGCGCCCGCCGCCGAGCGGGTCGGCGGCGTCGCACGTCGCGGTCGTCATCCACGTGGGCGAGCCCACCAGCACCGCACGCGCGCCGTCGTCGGACGAGGCCGCCACCACCGCCACCGGCTCGGCAAAGCGCTTCGACTCCGGCGCGCTCGAGCGCACCCGCTGGTCCCGGCGCCAGTCGTTCTCGACCCAGCGGTCGCGCGACGGCTCGACGACGCTCACCGCGCGCGCGCCGCGCGAGGCGTCGGCCTCGACCGGCACGGGACGCTCGAGGTACAGCCGCTGCCCGTCGACGGACCGGCCGAGCGCATGGGTGCGCACGCCGTCGAGCACCGCCTGCTCGGCGCGGGACTCGCGGCGGCCCGGGCCGACGGCGACGAGCTCGAGCACGGTGCGCCCCGTCTGCGCGCCGAGGCCGCGCGGCCCCAGGAGCGTCGACCACGGATCCTGCTGGCCGAGCAGGGGAAGCAGGCTCGGCCCGACCGTCAGCAGCACCGGCTGCCCCTGCGACACCAGCCGCCGGGCCGCGGCGAGCAGCGCGCGTTCGCGCGGCGACTCGTTCACCGCGTCACGGTCGGAGGGCGGCACCACGATCCACACGATGGGCCGCCCCGAAGGGGCCGCCGGCTGCGGCCCGTCGCCGGGAACCCATTCGCGCACGTCGATGCGTGCCGAACGGAGCGCATCCGCCGCCGCGGCGAGGTCCGATCCGTCCGGCGCGTTCCGGAGGATCCCGGGTGCGCCCGAATGCACCACCACCGCGATCGGCGGCTCTCCCGCCACCAACGAGCGGATCGCCGCGGCGATCGCCTGCTCGCCGCGGAAGCGGCGGTCGAATCCCACGGCGCCGGACGCGCCGCTCGAGACGATCTGCCACGGCGGGACCACCGCGACCCCTGGAGGTCCCATGACGAGCGCGCAGTCGCCCGCCGCGAGCGCCGCGCCGACCTCGCTTCCCCAGAGGCGGGGCAGCCGGTCGAGCGCGTCCTGCGCGGCGCGCAGCTCGCGCGCCATGGCCGCGAACGACGCGGGCGCGTCGGCGAGCCACGCCGCGAGCGCGGGCGGCGCCGACGGATCGGCCGCGCGCTCGCCGAGCGTGCGAGACGCCGCCGCGAGCTCCTCGCCCCAGTGCTTGAGGTTCGCGCCGAGCGCCGCGGCCGCGCGCGCCTCCTCGGGGAACGGGCGCGCGTCGCCCGCGGTCCGGAGCGCGTCGATCGACCGGTCGAACGCACGCTTCTGCGCGACCAGCTGCGCGAAGCCCCCGCGGAGCGCGTCGAGCCCCGCGCGCGACGGGTCGCCCGGCGTGAGCATCGTCACCAGGTCCTCGACGAGCGGCGCCTGCGCCGCCGCCATCGCCGCCAGCCGGTCGAACGCGGAACGGCCCGCGCGGATCGCCTCGTCGTGGCGCGCGAGGGCCGCCGCGTCCCGCGCGTGGACGGCCTCGAGCACGGCCTCGTACCGCGCGGCATCCCGAGGGTCGGCGGGGTCGACGCGCTCGGCGCGGACGCGCCCGTCGCGCATGGGCTGCTCGGCGAGGCGCGCGAGCACCTCGTCCACCTGCCGCGCGACCGCGGGCGCGGGGCTCGAGAGCACGACCGCCACCCGCCACTCGCCCCCAAGCGTCGCGAGCAGCCCGCGCGTGGGTTCCGAGAGGGTGTAGGCGCGGGACTTCGTCATGTCGACCGTCCGGCGCGCGGCGGGCGCGTCGAGCGCGGCCACGCCCGCGACGCACGCGACGAGCCCGAGCGCGAGCCCCGCGGCCACGCGCGCGGGGCGCGCCCGCGCCGAGGGCAGCGACGCGCGCGAGGAGGCCACCACGGCCGCTCCCAGGAACCACGCGACGCACGCGGCGAAGAACGCGACGTTCCCGGTGTCAAGGATGCCGATCGTGAAGTCGTCGAGCCGCCGAAGCGGGTCGAGCGCGAAGGCCGCGTCGGCGGCCTGCGCGGGAAGCACCGCGGGAAGGCTGCGCGCGAGCGCGAGCCAGGTGATCCAGAGGAACGCGGTGAAGAGGTACGCCGCCACCTGGTTCATCACCAGCGCCGACATCAGGATGCCGGACGCCAGGTACGCGGCGCCCGCGAGGAGGAGCCCCGCGGTGCCGGTGGCGGCCTCGAGGAGGTCGGGCCTCGACACCCACTCGAGCGCGGCGACCTGCGCCGCGACCGGCACGGCGACGGCGATGGCCATCAGCGCGAAGGCCGCCAGGAACTTCCCCGCAACGATCGACGCGAACCCCGCGGGCGACGCCGCCAGGAGCGCCCAGTTCCCGCTGCGGCGCTCGTCGACGATGGTGCGCATCGAGAGCGCGGGCGCCACCAGCATCACCGCCCATCCGAGCGCGATGAACGTGCCGCGCAGCGTGGCCGGCGCACCCGGGCGCAGCACGGCCACCGCGAACACGGTGCCGGCGAGCGCGGCCATCGCGGCCATCACGCTCCAGCCGAGCGCGGACCCGACGAGCACGCGCCACTCGCGCCGCGCGACCGCCGCCATCGGGGCGAGCGCGCTCACCGCGGCGCCCCCGCGGCGAGGATGCGGTGAAAGACGGATTCGAGCTCGACCGGCGCGCGCTCGATGCGGCGCACCGCGGCTCCCGCGTCGCGCAGCGCGCGTCCCGCGGCGCCGCAGGCCTCTGCGGCGTCCGCGCCGCGCCGCAGCTCCAGCCCGATGCGCCACCATCCGCCCGCGAGCGCGGTGGCGGTGGCGCGTTCCACCGCATCCAGCGCGCCGAGCGCGGCCGACGCGTCGCGGTCGCACTCGAGCTCGACGGCCTCGCTCGCGGCGCCCAGGGCGCGCAGCTCGTCGAGCGTCCCCTGCGCCACCGTGCGCCCGCGGTCCACCAGCACCGCGCGGTCGCAGCTGGCCTCGACCTCGGCGAGCACGTGGCTCGAGAGGAGCACCGCGGCATCCTCGCTCAGCGCCTTGAGCAGCGAACGGAACTCGCGCACCTGCGCGGGGTCGAGCCCCGACGTCGGCTCGTCGAGCACCACCACGCGCGGGGAGTGCACGATGGCGGCCGCCATCCCGACGCGCTGGCGGTAGCCCTTGGAGAGCTGCCCGCACAGGCGCCGCCGGACGTCCGTGACGAGGCACCGCGCCAGCGCCCGGTCGACCGCCGCCCGGCGCGCCCGCCGCGGCACGCCCCACAGCTCGGCCCGCAGGCGCACTAGCTCGTCCACCGTGAGGTCCGGCTGCAGCGGGCTCTCCTCGGGCAGGTACCCCACCGCCCGGCGCGCCTCGCGGGCATCGGCGTCCATCTCCATGCCGGCCACGCGCACCGAGCCCTCGTCGGGGGCCATGGCGCCGACCACCATCCGGATGGTGGTCGACTTGCCCGCGCCGTTCGGGCCCAGGAACCCGCACACCGAGCCGTGCGGCACGTGGAACGACACGCGGTCCACCGCGACGATGCGGCCGAACCGCTTGACGATGCCGAGCGCCTCGATCATGGAAGGGGCGGCCGCGCAACCCTGCGCGCCGGGTCGACGAATCCTACCGAACGTGCCGCGGGATACACTGCGCCCAACGCACGGAACGCGATGTCGCCGACGTCCCGACACGACCTGCATGGCGGAGATCCAGCGCTGCTCCTCGAGGAGATCGGCGACGGGATCGGCGTGGTCGACCGCGCGGGCGAGCTGCTGTGGATGAACCAGCGCCTCGAGGCGCTCGCGCCGGAGTCGATGCGCCGGTTCTGCGAGGCGTGCCGCGACCTGCTCGCCGAGCTCGCCGCCGACGGCACGGACCGTCGCACGCACCTGCGCACGTTCCGCTCGGGCGACCGAACGTGGGAGGTGGCCATCACGCCGCTCGTGCGCGCGGGCTCGCACGGCCCGGCCGACCGCGCCGTCGGCGTGCTTCACGACGTGACCGCGCGCCAGGCGATCGTGGAACGCGTGGAGGCGATCGACGCGACGGGCGGGGACCTCATCGCGCTCGACTCCAAGAGCCTGGGGCCCCTGAACGTCGCCGAGCGCCTGCGCCTCATCGAGGGGAAGATCGTCGCCGCGCTCGAGCGCCACTTCGGCGCGCGCGAGTTCGAGGTGCGCCTGCTCGACGCCGCCACGCAGCGGCTCGAGCTCGTGACGAGCCGAGGCATCGAGCCGCTCGCTCCCGGGCGCTTCCTCTACGCCTCGCCCGAGGGCAACGGCATCTCGGGCCGGGTCGCGTCGGGCGGGGATCCGTACCTCTGCGCCGACTGCGCCACGGATCCCGCGTACGTCCCGGGGCTCGCGGACGCCGCGTGCAGCATCACCGCGCCGCTCATGTTCAACGACCGGGTGGTGGGGGTCATCAACGTCGAGAGCCGGGAACCCGGCCGCTACGGCGAGGAGGACCTCATCTGCCTCGAGCTCCTCGGCCGCTACGTGGCCATGGCGCTCAACATCCTCGACATGCTGGTGGTCGAGCGCTACACGACCAACCAGCGCGTGAGCGGCACGCTCCGCGACGAGATCGCGGCGCCCATCGCGTCGATCCGCGGCGCGGTCGCGGACCTCAAGCGCGACCCCGACGTCCCGCCGCAGGCGATCGCCGAGCTCGAGCGCGCCGTCGCCAGCGTCGAGAACCGCGTGCGCGGCGCCACCGGCGGGCCCCAGACGGTGCTCGGCGTCGACCGCGTCGACCGGACCAAGGGCGCGGACCCCGACATCGCGGGCCGCCGCGTCGCGGTGCTCGACGATGAGCCGGCCGTGCGCGACGCCGTCGCCGACGTGCTGTGCGAGTCCGGCGCCGCCGTCGACCGGTTCGACTCGAGCCACGCGGGCTGCGACGCCATCGAGGCCGCCGCGGCGGGCGGCCGCCCCTACGACGTGGTGATCAGCGACGTCCGCATGCCCGAGCGCAACGGCTACGAGGTGTTCCGGGTGGCGAAGAAGGCCTGCCCCCGGACCCAGGTCATCCTCATGACCGGCTTCGGCTACGACCCCAACCACTCGATCGTCCGCAGCACCCAGGAAGGGCTGCATTGCTTCCTGTTCAAGCCCTTCCAGGCGCAGCAGCTGGTGGACGAGGTCCGCAAGGCCCTCGCCGAGTGGAAGGGCGAGCGGCCGCTGTCGGAGCGGTGACCGGGGCGGCGCGCCCGGTGCCGCGCGCGGCCATGGGCGCACCTCACCCCGCGCGGCGCGCCACGAGCAGCCTCCAGTAGCCCTCGAAGTCCTTGCGGACCTCGGCCGCGCACAGCCCGCGATTCGCCTTCGCCGCTGCCAGCACGTCGTCGCGCTGGCGGTGGCCGATCTCGCACAGCAGCGTGCCCCCGGGCACCAGCCACTCCTGCGCCTGCGCGATGAGCGGCGCCAGCACGTCCATCCCGGCGGGGCCGCCGGCGAGCGCCGAGCGCGGCTCGTGGTCGCGGACGTTGGGGGACATCTCCTGCCACTCGTCGTCGCGCACGTAGGGAGGGTTCGAGGCCAGCACGTGGAACGAGCCGCGCTCCTCCGCACGAAGCGGCGCGAACAGGTCTCCCGCCCGCAGGTCCACGGCATCGGCCACGCGGTGCGCGGCAAGGTTCGTGCGCGCGAGCTCGAGCGCCGCGGGCACGAGGTCGGTGGCCACCACGCGCACGTCGATCGCCGCGGGGCCGGGCTCGCCCGGCTCGGCGCCGCGCCGCTGCCCTCGCAGCGCGCCCGCGACGCACGCCGCGATGCACCCGGTGCCGGTGCCGATCTCGAGCATGCGCACGGGCGCCGCGCCGGCGGCGGCCGCCGCGCGCAGAGCCGCGACGGCCTCCTCCACCAGGTGCTCGGTGGCCGGCCGCGGGATCAGGGTCGACGGGCCCACGGCGAACCGCTTCGACCAGAACCACGCCTCGCCCACCAGGTACTGCACGGGTTCGTGCCGCGCCGCGCGCACCACCAGCGCGCGCAGGCGGTCGAGTTCGCCGGGCGACGCCGGGCGGTCGGCCTCCATGTAGAGGCGCATGCGCTCGCACCCCAGCACGTGGCCGATCAGCATCTCGGCGCACACGCGCGGGCTGTCCACGCCCTTGGAGGAAAGGTGCCCGTCGATCCAGCGCACGAGGCGCCGGGTGGTCCACGTTTCGCCGCCGGGGCCTGCAGGATGGCTGCGCGCGACGGTATCCATGAACGGGGTATCCTAGTACCCCCTCCGCGGCGCCCGAGCCGCGGGCACCGGCATTCCGAGCGAGACCATGACCGCCATGACCGACGCCATCGCCACCGTCCGGGACCGTGCGCACGCGAGCGAACGCTTTTCCGCGATCGAGCTCGAGGGCGCGCGCCTGCGCTGCCGGGCCCGCGACGCCGCCGCAGAGGCGTGGTACGTGGTCGACCGGGAGGGCGATGCTTGGTTCGTCGCGCTTCACACCGCCGACCGATGGCTCAGCGAGTCGATCGAGGGCGACATGCTCGAGGGCCGCGACTCGGCCGAGGACCTCGTCGACGACGAGCTCGTCGAGGTCGGCTTCCCGAACCGGTGCGGCAAGGTGAAGCACTACCGCGACGACGCGAAGACCTACGTCTTCCGCGCCGAGGTCCCGCTCGCGGGCATCGCCGACCCGGGCGCCGGCGTCGCGACGTTCCTCCTCGCCTTCGAGGCCGCCTTCGGGCAGCTCGGCGACATGCCCGGGGGCGACTGAGCCGTGCCCGACCGGCTCCCGCGAGTCCTCATGCTCGGCTGGGAGTTCCCCCCGTTCATCACGGGCGGGCTGGGCACCGCGTGCCACGGGCTCACGAAGGCGCTCGACGCGCAGGGCGTGGACGTCACGTTCGTGCTGCCGAAGGGCGTCGCGGGAGAGCATGCCTCGCACGTCGAGCTGGTGGCGCCCGGCGTGGGCGCCGGGACCGGCCCCGAGCTCCGAACCGGCGCCGCGCAGCCCGTGCCGGTGGACCGCCGGAGGCAGGACCGCGGCATCGGGGCGCGCGCCGTGGGCGCGA
>Ga0169931_10012215_pt1 | contig 11953 bp, 11 predicted proteins | sample Kivu_15m_20L_FD_129675 | JGI IMG/M metagenome (GOLD analysis project Ga0169931, IMG submission 129675) | Freshwater microbial communities from Lake Kivu, Western Province, Rwanda to study Microbial Dark Matter (Phase II) - Kivu_15m_20L... | ecosystem: Environmental > Aquatic > Freshwater > Lake...
AAGAAATGAAGTATCAAAACATAAGAGAAGAAGAACTAAAAAACAAGGTAGCACAAGACTACTTTTGGATATACGACTGCACCAAAATAATTGGCAACGTTGACTTTTGTGTATGTATGCACCAAAGCCAAAAGGAACTTTTTGAACAAGAATCTCTACTTTGGGCAGAAGCAAAAAAAGGTTCTTCAGACATTTACAATTCTATCGTTCAGCTAATCTTGACAATAGGTAAAGCCAGGACTTTTGACAAGTTTTTACCACCAGCAATGTTAGGAGCATTTGACGGAGAAAAAATCGCTTTTATTCCTTACAATGATATTCACGAAGTTTTTTACATTAACGACTTCAATTGGAATGTAACTCCTTCAAATCACACAACAAAAGAGTTCAAACTCATTCACGAAAAAGTAAAAACAGTAATTGCCAGCAAAGCATTACTATTTAACTTTTTGTCTGACGACCGAGAACTAAAAAAATTCATTAAGAAGAATTTTATTGTTGGCAAATTCGGCTTGACCAAAACCAAAATTGACAAGAACAATTTTATGGTCATTTACAATAAATGGCTTCAAGCAGTAAAACCGACCATTGCCGTAAACTGGGACATTGCAAAGAAAACAGGAATTATTGACGGTGACTTTTATCTTGCCGACCTTCTTTCACAAGAAAACAATACTTTAAAAGAAAAACTTTTTGTTCTATTAAGACACGACCATTACGAACTCGACAGAAAATTAGATGAAACAGGAATGTTCAGCAGTAAACGGACTGACTTCACAGACAAACAAGTTGCCCATACTCAATTTTGGAACAAATACGACCGACCACCCAAAGAAGAATATTGGGATTACATTGTAGAACGAAGAGATTTACTTGTTCCGCAGGACGTAAGAGAACGAAAAGGAAGTTTTTTCACTCCGCAAATTTGGGTTGAACTTTCTCAAAAATATTTAACTGACGTATTAGGTGAAGACTGGCAAGACGAGTATTATGTTTGGGACTGTGCCGCAGGCACAGGCAATTTGCTTGCAGGGCTTACGAACAAGTATAATATTTGGGCTTCTACTTTAGACAGTCAAGACGTTGAAGTAATGCACGACCGTATAAAAAACGGTGCGAACTTGCTTGACGACCACGTATTTCAATTTGACTTTCTTAATGATGATTTTAGCAAATTGCCAAGACCACTACAAGACATTATCAATATCCCCGAAAAAAGGAAAAAATTAGTTGTTTATATCAACCCACCTTACGCTGAAGTTTCAAGTATTGGCGTAAAAGGAAAAGCGGGTGTAAATAAATCGAAAGCACACGACAAGTATTCGGAAAAAATCGGCACAGCAGGTAGAGAAATCTACATTCTCTTTTTTGCACGGTTATTTGACGAATTGAATGGTTGCATAATCGGAGAGTTTTCTAAGTTAAAAGCATTGCAAGGGTCAGCATTTTCAGAGTTTCGTGACTTCTTTAAAGCTGAATTAGTAAAATCATTTGTTGTTCCAGCTTACACTTTCGACAATGTTAAAGGCAACTTTCCTATTGGTTTCAAAATTTGGAATACTTCGGTTAACAGCTCATTTGAAGAAACACAATCAGACGTTTTTGATGAATTAGGCAATTTAATTGGACAAAAAACATTTTCAGTAACTGAAAAGAGCGACTTCATAAATAAATGGATTTCCAAATACAAAGTAAAAACTGACTTTATTGGTTTTTTAGCAGGGACTAATGGGAATGACTTTCAACAAAATGGCATTGTTTACATTCTCAACAAAAAAGAACAAATGGCAAACCCAAGGGGAATTTGGATAAGCTCGCAAAATTTAATTCAGGCTTCAATTTATTATGCGGTTAGACGTTGTGTTGCCCAAACTTGGCTTAACGACCGTGACCAATTTTTACACCCAAAAAATCAATGGGAAACAGACACAGAATTTCAAAATGACTGTTTAGTTTTTACTCTGTTTAATACACACATTCAAACACAATACGGAACGAACAACTGGATTCCATTCACAGAGCAAGAAGTGAATGCCAGAGAAAAGTTTGAAAGTAATTTCATGAGCAAGTTCATAAACGGCAAACTAAAAACCGACAACAACGGAGATTTATTTGGCAACCAAACTCAAAGGACAACACCACTTGTATTTTCAACCGAAGCGACAGCAGTTTTAGACTCTGCCAGAGAACTTTGGAAATATTATAACAGACAACCAAACTGTAACGTTAACGCTTCACTTTACGACATAAGAGAGTATTTTCAAGGCAGAAACGAAGCAGGTAAAATGAATAATAAAAGTTCAGACGAAACATATATGAACTTAATTAGCGACTTGAGAGAAAAGCTCAGACAACTTGCCGACAAAATAGAACCAAAAGTTTACGAATACGAATTTCTAAAACAATGACGAGAGAAGAACAACTGGTGCTAACAGCGGTTTGGCAAAAATGGCGGTTCAGGTCTCCGCAGACACATTTGTGGTTAATCAAAGTTTGGTTCTCCGTATCAACATTTGTGGTGTAAATCGCCACCTTCGCCAAGCCCGAAAACGTTATGTGCAACCCTAACAAACAACAGGGCAACATTAAACCGACAGAATAAATAATTAAATTTAACGTATGAAACGAACAACATTTTTCCTCATTTTGACAGCTTTGACAATTTTAAGTTGCAACAATTCGGACAAATCAGTCGACCAACAATCACTAACGACTATGGAGACTAAAGAAAAAACTTCGATTTGTTCAGCCGACTGCAAAGCCAAGAGCAAGACAGGCGAACTTTCTTGTAAACTGACAACCCCTGAAATGCAAAAGCGTAAGGAGACAGTTCTTGCAAGTTTGAAAGCACAAATGATAGAGAAGAAAGAACTTAAAGACGGTTATGCCTATAAGTTTCCTGGGACAGACAAAGTGCTTGACGAAATGACCGAATTTATTAAAACCGAAAGAGAGTGCTGTGACTTTTTTACATTTAATCTTTCAATTAGTGGCGACAAAAGTGAAGCTTGGTTAGAGTTGACGGGTGTTGACGGAGCCAAAGATTTTATCTCGACTGAACTTGGACTGTAACAGACAGACAAAAAGGGCAACACATAACAGCGGCTTGGCAAAAGGTGGGCTGACGTGCTTCGTTGAAACATTTGTGGTTATACAAACATTTGTGCTTCGTATGAACTTTTGTGCTAAAAATCCCGCCCTTCCCCAAGCCGCAAACCGTTGGCCAAAATATTCCGCCGCATTAAATGCAAAAAGAAAGAGCCGCGCTAATGAAAATATCATATAGGAGTTTTTGAAATGTTTAACGAATCTTTTATAGCTAAGGCAGTTGATTATTCAGCTTTACAATGGGGTATTACTTTACCAGTAAAAGCTCGAAAGGCATTTAAGTGCGGGAAAATAAAGCGAGGCAGTCATCGGCCCATAACTATTATATGGGGGCGAAAACGATTTAAGGCTATTTTAGCCCATATACACAGAACAGCTGCTCCAAATGTTTTCCAAATCAGATATGACACAAACCATCCTCTTCTGTCCCTGCTTCGCAAGACATTTGCCCATACACATATAATGACTGAAAGTCAGAGAATGCTCAAACGAAAAGGGCAATATCGGACAGATCCAGGTTCTCATGGAAAAGAATATTTAAAAGTTTACCCGCTGTCGGCAAGAGAAATTGTTTTCGAGCCAATGAATATTATTACTGGTGTATATCATCATTTTCACCAACGGCTCATCGAAGACAATATTTTTGATTATTTCTTAAAGAAGAAACGCCTTCAATTAATACGGACATCAAAGGATTGGATGAAAAGAAGTGAATTAACTCATCATTATAATCAAAAGTGGTGTATTTATACCTTACTCGACACTCGCAATCAGTTGATTTATGTTGGCAAGGCTGATGTGCTTGGTCCACGTATTAAAGGAGATAGGTCTGCCAGTGGTATTCCCAAATGGAATTTTTTTCGATATGACGCTATTAATCCAGAATTTCGAGACTTATTGGAACGTATAGAAGAACATACCTATCGGGTAGTAGGTCGTTTATGTCAAAGTCGGTTGCAGCTTAAGGGCCGCTTTTCTAAATTTAAAATGACAAACAAATCCATACGTCGCGCTTAATAACTTATAAAGGGAAAAGCTATAGCGCGGCAATCCCGCCACCTAAAAAGTCTATGCGGATGAAAGCTAAAACCTGTTATGCTAATGCTGAAAGCAAGCGCGATAAAGGGTTTAATTATCTGGAAGGAGTGATTACATCTAAAAAGAGCGGTTTACAAATAAGTCACGCATGGAATGTAGATTCTAATGGGCGTCACGTTGACTTTACTATCATGGATACTGATCAGTATGCCTACTTGGGGGTGGTTATCCCATGGCCGTTAATCTCAGAAGTCGCTTTTTCCACAAGGACTGAGTGGTATACATTTCTCCCATATTTGACCTACGCTCGCTAAAGGCTGTTTTTTGTCCTTTTTTGGCCCTCATGGGCCTAAATAGTTCATGCCCCTCAATTTTCGTTTCAGGCCCGGTTAACAGGCTAAAATGGGCTGTTAACCCAATTTTTTCCATCCGTGTCTGCCTGTATGAACCTTCAGCCCGCCCAAAAAGGCAAATCCGCAGCATTTTTTCCATAGATGATTAATTAACTTAATCATGGCATACATATAAAAAAAGTGTGAGTAAAATTTCAACTTGAAGCAATAAAATAAATTAGGTATATATTCTATCTTTGGTTGGACGAAAGTTTTATTTTACAAATAGATAAGTCATGAAATATTTAATTACACTGATTTTTGTAACAGCATTTTTTACTTCTTTTGGTCAAAATGAAATTTCAAACCCAAAGCTCATTATCTGGAAAACTATTCCAAATTGGGCCTCTAATTTAATTTCAATAAACTTAGGTACTTATTATGATGCATTGAAAGAAGTTAATATGAATGAAAAGATTATTGGGTTTTTATCTTGGGGTGATCAGAGAATAAGCAAATCAGTTCCTTACAGCAAATTTTTATTCGTAAACCTTAGTGGTAATGAGTATTTTTTGAAATTTATATCTACAAAAAAAGAAGGCAAAAAGCTGACACACACCTTTGAGAGCGAAAGAATAAAGCTTGAATTAATTTTTGATGGCATTGAGTATAGTAAAAGTGGAGTTGGTAGTGGCGGAAAACTTCATCTTTATTTTCAAGGAAAAAAAGTTGCTTCTTCGGATTTTTGGAGTGCGTAGTTATTAGTTTGCCTAGAAGTCAGCGATTAACCAATTTCCATACCTGTTGATCAAATATACTTCTTCTTGGTGCTCTCGAATGCTAGATTTGTACCAAACTGGGACGATGGCAGTTTTTCCATCTGGAGCGATTTTAGCACTTCCATTTATGTAAGATTCTCTAATATCGTATAGCTCCTCAATTAATCTTTGATCTTTAGTTATTATAAGATTTTTAATCTTTCTTAATTCATTAGGAGCAATTTCTGGATCAATTAATAAAGAAGCTAAGAGTATATCTTTTTTTCTGGAAGCAGTGATAAATGCCTTAACTACACTTGATGGATCAGTGAAATCTAGAGTGCTATTTTTTAACTGAATTGTTTTTTCCCAAACGTTTTCGACAATTAGTTCAAATATTAAATGCTCAAATGGTTTAATCTTCGATTCTTGTGGAGGATTCATCCCATAGCCCAGATATGATGGGACGTAAAAAGTAGCTTGAGCTCCCTTTTTTAGATATTTAAGTGACTCATCAAAAGAATGAAGAATCTGATTGGCACCTACTTTAAGACTTATTTGACCTACATTGTTTGAAGTTGAATCAAAAAAAGAAACAATGTTTATGCCATTGAAAGTTTTTGCAATTATCTTTATTGATATGCTATCGCCAGTGTTTATATATTCGCCCTGGCCCTGTTTCTTAATTTCAATAAATGTACCATTTTGAGTTCTGAAAATCGATGAAGACTTATGCCTAAGAAAATTTTCAACATAATCACTTTCTTTTTTATTGAAAATTGCATTTTCTAGCGTTTCATCTATTTTTTTTAAGCTGTCGTTCGGAAAAACATCATGCACCTTGAAAGTTGTAAATATTGTGTCTCCACTCTTGAAGCTCTTGGGAAGGCTACCCATAGGTAGCCGTTTTAAAAAGGTATCCATATGTTGAATACATGCTAATGAATCGCCTTTATGCAAGCCAATAAACATTTCAGATATGTCATAATCCTGAATTGGATCAGAAACTAATATGTATAATGGTAATTGATTAAAATTTGTAAAAAGTGTGCTGTCGTTGACAGTTTGGGTTAGACTTATCTTAAGATAGTTACCCTTACTTGCTTTATTTATATCATTATTAGTGAATATTTGATATTGCAAGCCTCCTTTAGTTTTCAGAGGGTAGAATTTATTTGAAATTTTATCTTTACTAGGCGATATTGTTTGTGTAAAACAAATTTTTGGACATAAGAAAAGAGCTATGAATAAGTAAAATGTTGATTTTTTTATGTAAATAAAGATCATTAATAAAAATTTTATTAAATAAATTTCGCAAAGAGCATTTTGAGTTACTGAGTATATCTCTATTGACACCAGAATTTTATTTCATCAATATAGTAACTATAATAAGTTGAAATGCTTGGAAAATTGATTCGGATGATATGATTTCCCGGTAAAATGTTTTGCGTCTCAAGTAGCATCCAGTTTGTATAACTTGTAGAGCCATCTATTAAAATTGTGTTAGATGTTATACCGTTTACAGTTACTATGGGCGTTCTATTTGGATATCCAGGGTTCATGCTTTTTGTCCAAAATGTCATTTTTGTTGTATTGGTAAGATTGATTGAAAACTCTATATATCCACCATAGCAGTTTTGAGTTAAAGCTAATCCATTACCTGAGTAGCCTGAGCCAACATACCATGCTGCGTTACTTGACGGGGAAATTTTGTAGACAAAAGTGCTAAAATTAGCTAGTGTTTCACAATTATTGTAACCACATAACGCTGCCTTTGTCTTAAATGAAACTTGATTTCCATACGAAGTGCCAAAAGTATTTATAGCGTATGCTCTGACATAATAAGTTTTGTTTGGTACTAGGCGTGTAAGACTACTTGAAAAAATCCCAGTTGATACGTTTGAACCAAGACTTGTAGTTGCATCTAATATTGTTGGCATTGGATTCATAGACCAACAATGTCCATAATTTGAGATTGAAGCGCTGCCAATAGATTTAATGTCTCCTGAAACTGTGGATGTTGATTCAGAAATATTTGTTGCTAGGCCTGTTAAAACCTTCGGTGAGTCTCTATTAGGAACCAGGTAGCCACTAGTATCGCTTATTTGCCCATCAAAAGGGTTACTGCGTGGGAGATCCCACTTAAAATCCCCTTTTTTACAACCTAAAATAATGATTGTAAATAAAATTATTATAAACTTTGTTTTTTTTATTCCCATGTTAAAATGTCGTTTTGAATTACTATCGGTCCTTTTTTCAAGCTATTTCGTAGGGTGCTACTTCGCTTTATGTTTTTAATCCCTTTTGATAAAACCCACAGGATGTCATAAAAATATAGTGAACCGGATATACTTGCTGAAACTAATGAGATTTTATTGCTTAAGTTAGCATTTATATATAGTTTATCTATGGTTGTTGGATTTGTAGCGCTTAAATATTTTTCGTATTGTGAGTTGGAATAAATTTTAGATCCAATTGAAAGGCTGGATGAGAGTAAGAACAAAGTGAAACGCCCCCATCCCTTTTCACCATGCGTAACTTTCAGGGTTCCCATTCCGGGTAAAATCATTGAAAGAAATATGGCTTCAGGGCCTACAGTTTTAAAGTCAACTAAGCTTTTTGTGAAAAATCTTTTTCCATTCGCCTCCTTACTCTTGGTTTCAATAGTGTATTTTCCAAATTTTGTAGCTTGTCTATTTATATAATTTTCAATTAATTCCGAGTTTTGGTCAAATCCTTTTACTTGTACAATTCCTTTTGAATTTGAATTAAAGATACTCTTAGTGGTTGACCATTTTACATCAAAAGAAATTCTCTCTTGAGATGCTAAAAAAAAGCCTGATTCATTTGACGGATTTAGATTCGCTGTTGATATTATGCTTTCAATTGCTTGGGTATATTCCTTTAATGACGTCTCAAGATTTTCAATTTTTGAAATGTTATTTCCTGATGTATCGAAGTTAATCTTGTAGGATAAATTTAAAAAACCATCATTAAATTGTATAACACGATTGTTGATGTCATTTAATAATATTTTTTTAAGATTTAAGTAGTCGTCTTGATTTGTATTTCTATAAGAAAATGTTTGGGTTCTTCTTTTTTCTAAAATATTTATTATTTCATTAATTTTATTTACTTTATTTATTGCATAAATATTTAATTTATCAAGTTGTAGTATTGTTTTGTATTTGTCTAAGGCTAAGCTAAAATATTTGCTATTGAAATTACGATCGGCTTCTATTTGCAAATTATTTATTTTGATTTCAGTAATTTTTTTCTGTGCTATTTTTATCTTTTCTGTTAGAGATATTTGAAATTCTGAACATTCTTTTGCTTTGCTGTATGCATTTATAGCTTCGTCGTATTTATTTATAGTGTATAATGAATCACCTTGAGAAATGAGTGCTTGACAAATTGCTTTTTCACATAGGTTAATTTTTGATTGTACATCGCTATTGTTTTCAAGATCTAATGCAGTTGCATACTTTATTTTTGCATCGTAAAAGTTATTAGACGAAAAAAGTAAATCGCCCTCCGCAATTATATTAGCAATCTTCTTGTTTCTTTCTATTGCTAGTTTTTTTAAGGCTTCATCTTTTTCCTTCAAAATCTGAAGCTCTTGAAATAGAGCATTTGAGTTATAAACTAATATGGAGTATTGCCGACTAGAATAATCGTTTTTGTATTCGCGAAATTCTATGGTTATTCCATTATCTTTAAAGATTGTAACTAGTTTATCTTGATTTACAATCGTTTTTCCTTTTGCTGTAGAAAAACTATTCAGTAAACTGTTAAAGCAAGTGGAATTAGATTGATAAATTATAATATTTGGTTTACCGTTCGAGTTATACAAAATAATATTCCCTACATTATTATAAGATGATTTTTCCCACGATACGATATTGTAATTTATTGGGTAATCAAAGTAATTATATGATTGATTAATTTTTGCTCCATTAAACGACCAATTTTCATTATTTAAAAAAAACCTAATTTCTTCTATGTTCGAAGATTGCATTTTGAATAGCTGATATTTACTCAAGCAGTCGGTGTTATTTTGTGCATTGCCATCATAAAAAAAATGAAGAGAAATTAGTATGTAAAGTATTTGAATGGTTTTTGTAGATAATATTTGCATTGAATTATTTTTAATAACGTGCTGTATCTACCTGAACAGTACCAGGATTATTTAATGTGTTGTAGTTTAGTTCATTTGAGATTATAAGAATTATATTAGATTGATTTATATAGGACTGTATTTTTTGTGTTTTATTTTTGAAAATGTTTATTTCTGTAGTTGATTGGCTTTCGTCTTTTACATAGCCTTTAAATGTTTTTTCAATTTCACTTTTTACTTCCTTTTCTTTCCCGTATCCTTTGCCTGTTAGTGAAATCATATATACATATGATTCAATAGCGGCATCTAAATTTAAAATTCGCCTGGTGTACCAGCCATCAGGGACTTCTTTGTACGCATTTGCTATTACATAAAAGTTCAATGTGGCATCTTTGGATATTCTTTCGTTTTTAATTAGTAAATGCTCTTGTGAATATAAATTGAATGCATTTTCTGGTAAAGAAAGTTTAGAAATGACATCTGAAATTTTGTTACTCATTAAGAGTCCTTTAGGTGTGTTTACGTTTACACTACTTATTATTGGAGTTATATTGAAATAGTCTGTAAATGCATAGTTATAAACTTCTGTTTCATTTAGGCTGTACATTAATAAATCCAAAGAAATATCATCATACTGTGGATTAATTACATACTTTCCCTCTTGATCTATGAATCCATATTTATTATTAGTTTGAACTAAAGCTAATTTCCCATCTAAATAAGGCAAAGCATTGTCAAACTGGGGGTTGATTGTAATTTTACCTTCTTTATCTATAAAACCCCAACTCTTGCCTATTTGAACTGGGGCTAGTGAATTTCCTAAAAATGGGTTTGCTTGTGTAAACTGTGGGTTTATAACAATTTTGCCATTCTCATCACACCAGCCCCATTTTTGATTTAGCTCAATTAAATATTTGCCATGATCTTCATTCATTGTTGAAAATTGAGGGTTGATTATGTATTTTCCCTTTTCATCAATTAATCCAGCTTTACCGCCTGAATAGACTATTGCTTTTCCGCTTTTGAAGTTATTTGCAAATTCAAATTGATAGTTTATTGCTATTTTTCCCTCTTTGTCTATAAATCCCCATTTAACATCACTACTACTATATACAGCGCATTTCCCATTTGAGAAATCTCTAACTTGTGTAAATTGTGGTGGAATTTTAATTTTTCCTTCTTTATCAACAAAACCCCATTTGGTTTCACTACTATCTGAAACACTAAATGCAGCAAATCCTTCCTTAAATAGCCTTACTTCTTCTGCTTCCTGAAGAGTAAATTTAATTTCACCCTTTGTATTTATTGCAGTAGGATAGCCGTTTTCAGTAACAACCCATGCTAACCCATCACTAAAATTTGTAGCAGATTTATAACTTGGAGTAATTGCATATTTTCCATCTTCTTGGATGTATCCAAATTTTGATTCATCTCCGGACGTTCTTACTAGTGCGAGGCCATTATTGAACAGTGATGCGTATTCAAATTGCGGATTGATAATTATTTTCCCCTCTTTATCTACATACTGATAATCTTTGCCACTTTTGACTGGAAATAGATTTACATTTTTTTTTCCGCTACTAACATCACAGGAGGTTAGGGCCATTAACATAGCCGAAACAATATAAAATGTTAATTTGTAATTCATTTTGAGTTTTTTATTATTTAAGTGGTTGTATTTGTGAATTTCAGAATTATCAAGGTGATTTTAAAAATATTTTTTTGGAATTTCACTAATTTGTTATTTCAATTATTAATACCTATGTGAATACGCTTAAATCATTGTAAATTTTAAAAACTTTATAGCTGATTTTAAAAATAAGTGATAACTCTTATCGGTCTTATGCTTTTTTTGAGTTCTTTTCACAAATTTGTTCTGTGCATTTTTACATTATTGTTTGATATTTGATGAAAATAACATTAATTTAAATGATGCGTTATAACAATTTGATTCTGCTTTTAAAATCGTAATTGATGGAAATTAAAATTTTTTTCGGCATCTTATCTTTTCTCTCTATTTGCAATTCTGCTTATTCTCAATTAAATCTATTTAACTTAGAGCACGGAATATACACTTCAAAGTGTTTTCCAAAGGAGAGGATAACTATAAATAGTGAAGCTGGTAAAAATTGGTGGGTCGCATCAATTAAATGGGAGCGAGGACCTATGAACAAAAATTATGTTCTACTTCATAACCAATCTACAACTGATGTTTGTGACGAAGAGGTAAGCGATGACGATCCGACAAGAAGGGACATATTACGAATAAAAAAATCCCGTAAAATATTATTAATTGTAACTTCAGAAAAAACCTTCAAAACTAGTGAGGGATGCGAATGGTCTTATTCAGCTTCCATGTGATTATCCCATAATAAATTATTTAATAATCACATTTCCTTAATTCTATAGGTTGTTTCTTCATCATTCTTTAATTGATTGAAAATCAATATTGAAATCTAATAGGTCACTTAGCACTGAGTTAGATAATTGTCCTATCCCCGGTACTAAACAGGACTCTTCGGGATTTTCTTGAAGAGTCCTGTTTTTTATTTCCACACGCATCTGATTTTTTAAACTAATTCAGCCCCACTAAGAAAATA
>Ga0169931_10012216_pt1 | contig 11953 bp, 12 predicted proteins | sample Kivu_15m_20L_FD_129675 | JGI IMG/M metagenome (GOLD analysis project Ga0169931, IMG submission 129675) | Freshwater microbial communities from Lake Kivu, Western Province, Rwanda to study Microbial Dark Matter (Phase II) - Kivu_15m_20L... | ecosystem: Environmental > Aquatic > Freshwater > Lake...
AAGACGGAGTTCAACAGCGATACTTGTGCATGTGAATGCCCATCGTAAACTTGCTCTGCACCAACGCCGCAACTAAATAGCTCAACCTGCGAATGTGAATGCCCGGTTGCAGACTGCACTTCGCCTTAGACTTACAATTCTTCTTCATGTTAATGTGAATGCCCTGCGACAACTTGCGCTGCACCTAAAACGCAGCTGAATAGCTATACATGTGCTTGCGAATGCCCGTCATGCTCTGAACCTAAGACACAACTAAATAGCTCAACATGTGCCTGTGATTGTCCAACGACAACGTGTACTGCGCCTGAGACTCAGTTTAATAGTTCAAATTGTACATGCGAATGTCCGACAACAGCTTGCTCTGCGCCTAAGACGTCATTCAATACTTCCTCATGCTCCTGTGAATGTCCGGCAAAGACTTGTTCTTCACCCAAGACGCAGTTGAATAGTTCAAATTGCACATGCGAATGCCCCACTTTCACGTGCACTTCTCCTAAAGTCTTAGACTCAGCTAGTTGCACCTGCAAGTGTGCATCAACGACTTGCTCTGCAGGGCAATACCAAGACTCGACAACTTGTCAATGCACTGCATGCACAACGACATGTACTTCTCCTAAAGTTTTAGACTCATAAACTTGTACTTGCAAGTGTCCAACCGCCACCTGTTCGACTGGCCAGACACAAGATAGTACTACTTGTTAATGCGCTGCATCAAGTAGCACGTGTTCGACGACATGCACATCCCCGAAAGTTTTAGACTCAGCAACTTGCGTCTGCAAGTGTCCAACCACCACTTGCCCGACTGGCCAGACTCGAGATAGCACTACTTGTTAATGTGCTACAGGCTCAAATTCAGGATCTTGCACAACTAAATGCGCTTCTCCTAAGGTCTTAGACTCAGCTACTTGCACTTGCAAATGTTAGCCAGTTTCCTGTCCTGCTGGCAGGGTGCAATCAAACAATTCATGTTTATGCGTTGCAAAAGTCACTCGTAACCCACTCTGTGCTGAGTTTATTTTACAAACTGATTACGCCTCGTAAAATCCAGTTGAATGTACCTGCAAACCTCCTTTAGTAACGCCTACTTGCTACAACGGGTAAATTATTGACCCTACGAATTGCACGTGCATCAAATAATTGTTCGCGTATGACAAAATAATAAAAGCTTCAGAGTATCAGATTTTTAAGTAGGATGGAACTCTTGATCATCCGTGCTACGATGATCCAAATGGTCCAGGTTACAATTGTTTTTATAATACCACATCTGTAGACTAGTATTTCGCTGCGCTCCTCACCACACCGGTAGCAGCCGCCTAATCTTTCGAAGAGTTTTCGCCCTATGACTTCGTACAGCGTAGTTCAAGAATAAACAATAGACTACTGTAGACGGTTCCAGGCTTAACTAAATTATAAGCGCTTGAATAACTAAAATTGGCAGCGGACCCATGCTTGATTTACGGAGATTAGCCAAGAAACAAGATCTGCTTGCGTTGCAAAACGGAGCTTGTGGTAACCACTTTCAATATAATGGGGAAGTATGATGAAGACACAAAACTTTGTTAACAGTTAGTTCTCGAAAGCACAACATAAACATCCGCTCCAAAGTTCAACTACAATGGAAAAATTTATGTCTACGAAAGAGATGGATACATAGAGACAACTGATATGGACTTTGAAGAACTATATTGTATGATGCCCACAGATTACAAAGTTTATTAAGACATGGTTCGGACATTTACCCCTATCGGCGTTGGTTGCGCATCGGTTGACTAACAGAATTTTTACCCCTGGCCTCCCTCTTATCCTATGCCATTTGGTTTTTACGAATCCTAATACGAAGGGTACTACAATATGACGTATTACCCTCCATTTTATAGAGATAAAATCGTAGAATAGAAAACAAAAGTAGTAACAGTTCCCGAGAGTTTCAAAGGGAATTTCACATGTAAACTGTCTAAATTCGATACCGAGGCCAATGGTTACAGCGCTTATTCATCAACCGTATTCTTGTACGAAAGCAGGTTAAATTACACCACTGGCTATATAGAGCCGATCTGTTTCTTAGGATCTCAATTCGTCACTAAAGCCGCAGACCCAACACAATAAAGTTGCCTTTCTTACAAGGAAGATAGAAAGGATATAGATCTTTTGAACGCAGATTCACAATTGATTCTGGCCCAGTCTATCGGCTGTCAAAAGTGCAAATCAAATCACTATCCAAAGATCGTAAGAAATACCATGCTCGGGATTTACACTCATGACTGTATCCCGTATCCGGCTAACTATGGCTCTGTAGTGGACTTGCCATGCTCCAACCCGCTATAGATTTACAAAAAAGTAGGTTACACAGAGGACACAAAGACAATTTAATGCGTTGCGTGCAGTACCTTGATTCCAAACTGTGTCGTCTGCGGACCAGATAATACTTGTATAATGTGCAAAAGCCTTTATGTAAAAAACACATTGCTAGACGCGTTCGGAGTACCTCATTCAGTCTGCCTTTATCAGTTTTGCGGAATATAAGGACTTGCCCCTTCATGCGAATCTTCATGTAGCATCCCTGGCTGTCAGAAATGCGAAAAGGTCTCCTAATTGGAATTTCAAGAAACATGCACAATATGCAAACCAGGTTTCTACTCTCTGACTACTTATCATGAGTACTCTAAATAAATGCCAGGAAAGCCTGGTTAACCCCCGAAAACAGAGACATATAAGGCTGAACTCACAAAATGCTATCCATAAACAGGAGTCATGCAATACGATGTATTCATAAAAAGTACCGACCAGGAGTTTTATACAAAGACGGAATAGAAGGAGATGGAAGAGAACACTGGCATTAACATGCTTAGTCCTTACTACTTCATCAACAACCTCCTGTATGACGCAACGATTGACAAAAACGAATACGTGGATGACAATGTCAAAAACACCGCTCTTCCTATCAAACTGTTCAGATATGCCAGCGTCACGATCAATGTGTGGCTGTTCAAAGGTGTTCACCATTTCTTTAAATGCGAAGATGAAACTAAAATGCCGACTTTACTTGAAAAGTATATGACACAGATCTGTTCAGTCAACAGAAACAAGTACGAGATCCCAAAGAGCGACAATATTGTTTTTAATTTCAAACCGATGTACTGCAGCGAGCGTAACAACTACTTTTCACAATTAGATCGATATGGCAACGCTTATACTTTCGACAAAAACTGTGTCGATCTCAGCAGGGACCCAAAGCCTTAGATCCGACTCGCATCCGAGTACGCTCATTTCAACATCACTAATGCGATGACTTTTGATAACATTGAGTTTACTGGGTAGGATCTGCTTTATGTCTCGCAACACTCATATTTAAAGCCTTCGAATTACGCGATTAAGAAATGCTAGATTAATACCGTGCCTGATGGCCGCCTACTGCCACTTAATATAACTAACGTAATATCTCTCCCTGGTTAGCCTGCAAGCTGTCAGTAACCAATAAACTTTACGCATGCATAGCCAGTTTCAGAGGTTGATAAACGATGCTGGCCAGACACTAGTGGGAAATTCAAGTCGCGGCGAGGTTGTCTTGGTGAAACGTACTCAAATGACTTCTTTACAGAACACGCCAAGAATTTTGAAAAACGGCACAAGACGTTGTTCAACCTGTACAGCTTTGACGCGATGCGAAGCAACCTAAGGCACACGCCTTAACTTAACTTCACGAACTGCGAGTTCAGATACTTCCTCTCAAACATGACATCACTTGTTTAGGTCGAGACTAACAATTTCGGTATTGGAGCTATGCCAGATCCTCCAGTTGATTCTTCAGTCAATATCGAAAATGTCGTTTTCCCTTTTTACTTCGGTGAAGATCGAGGCGCTCGAATCGCAATCACATCAAGTGTGTTTGAGCATTCAAAATTCTGCAAGGGTCTTATTGTATACAAGAAAACTGAACCTATGGAGTAAGCAAACAACCAACTGCTATTCAATATCACAGCCAATTAGAACAACCTTTTGCCGAAGAGTTCTGATCGGACTCCGTCGTTTATCCTCATCAGCAAGTCAACGTTTATAAACCTGGCTTATGCGGAAATTCTAACCCACATTGGAATGCAATAATACGACACAACCACTAATGGATTCAGTATCGATCCCTCGAATATCCGAATCTTTAAACATGTTAAATGGCCAATTTTTTTCCACCAGGGATTAATTCTCAATGCTTAAGGCTTTAATGGGACCATCGAAATCAGGGACTCTTAGTTTGAGCGGAATATGGTGTATATTAAGGATACTTTCATAAACCGTCAATCAAATTCGAGATAGAAGTACGACGTTGGTGGCTTAGCATTCAGCGACTTCACAGCAGTAAGAAGAGAGGAACTTTAGCTTAAGTCTTGTAACGTAGGCTATTCTGCAAATTATTTCATGGACGAGTTTTTAGGCGCTAATCGTGAGTTTGACGACAAATCATTAAGTTAGATTCTAGAAACAAACTCAGTAATAACAATAAGGCACCCATTTAAGCCGGTAATCATGGTGAATAACCGCTTTACAAACAATATTGGCACATTTGGAGTTATAAATATCTTCAACCCAGTATTTATCAACAACCCGTCGTAGCCCGCATTTATCATGAAGTCCAATTTATTCAAGCAGAACATGGCATACTTTGCTGGCAATTCATTTTACATTTTTGTTGCAATGTATGTGAACAAACAAGGCATCGATGTGACATAGACTTGCGGGTCCCAGATACTCATTGACTCTAATAGCTTCACCAACAATATTGGAATGAAGCGACACAACGGAGGCGCTGGCGTCTTGCACTGCGATGTTGGGCCATTAAATCCAAATCTTTACTCAAATGGAAATTACATCAAAAAGATCAAATTAGACCGTAAAGCTCAAACAGCTGCCGAGTATTTAAACGTCACATACACAGATTTCGATGATCCCTACTACGGAGGCCCTTATGATGACCCATCAACAAACCTTAAAACCCTGAATAGCACCCTTGTTCCACTCGAATAATACGAATTCCTTACTTATGGCACCCTCATAAAGAAGAACGTTTTCTCTGGCAATATGGCAGGCTTGCGTGGGACTGCGCTTTTTATTCGAAACATACACGAGCTTCAACTGCTCAACAACGACTTCATGCAAAATGGCCCTCTATCAGTTTACCAGGAAGTTTACTATTCCCCGTACTACAAATACATGGCGTAAGGCACAAAAACAATCACATACTATGACTACGATAAAGGGAAATGCTTCTCTGAGTTCGATTACTTCCATAAATGCGCATCCTCTGACTACGAGATAGATATGCCCTAGACTCAAGGCGCGGTCCATATTGTAAACTGCAACGGTTCGATGAACTGTTATTATGCATTGACCGACATGAATAAAAAGAATTCGTTCAACTCAGAAGCCGACCAGACAGAGTTTTGGCGCAGGTTTGTAGCTCGAAAAATGCCGCACAATAAGTTGACAATCCGCTAAAACTACTTCTTTAGCAATACAGCGAACATTGTGCTTCAAAAGTCTCAGACGCTTCCCTAAGCATCTTCTCTATTTGTGGTTGGTGGTGGCAATAATGTTATTGAGGATAACCGCTTCAGATCACATCGGGGTCCTTTCAACCCATGGGTATTTAACTATGCGTACGATCTGTATGCGTATATGCCTAAGAATTATTTTGTCTACTCTTAGGCGCCCGTTATGAGGTTACACTATTCAGAAGACGTATTCTTGACGAGTAATATGAACCAGACTAATACTTTCACTGGCAATGAGTTCAGAGACAACTACAATTTTCAAGTTTTAACATTTGGCTTGAAGCAAACTTACTCAGGTAGTCTGATCGATTTTGATTCGCAGATGCCGCTTGTTGCGTTCAATTTCAGCAAAAACTTGGTGATCTAAAACCAGATCATTGGTGAAAACTGTGGTCTGATCAGTTTGACAGGAGGCCTCGCTACAATCAGTGACAACACCTTCAAATTTAACGGCCACCTTACCAGTGTTTAACTAAGTGCTAATCCAAACGATATTTAGCGGGAATTCAGCTATAACTACTTCCCTTACGAAACGTATTCGCTTAAGCAGGCTCAGGACATCGGTATCTTCTATTTTAATTTTATCTGGAATGATGTTCCGGAAGGTCAAGGCCACTTTATCTTTAGAAACTCCTTCAGCTATAATTTCTGCTTGAAAGGTTGTGCATACGCATTTGGTGGAACGACGATACAGCATTTCTCGTTTTCTGATAACATATATAATGTGCAAATTGCCGATGAATACGGTGCAGTTTCAGATGCAAGTCGGCTTAGCCTCCCCTAAATAGACGAGTTTAGCCAAACCTGGATCCAAGTTTACACCAACGAAAAGATAATGTACAGTTTTGGGTCCGCGATCAACATCATGAATGCAAACAACTATCCAATAACGATCGTAGAGAATTCCAATTTTTTCCATAATGTGGGTTAGAATGGTGGGTCTATCTCCCTGAACAACGGAGGGGCCATTTTTGTGGCTAATTGTACGTTCAGCTCAGATGAAGAATCGCCTTGGTAATAGCTCGATGATAACTTGTTGGACTGGATGTTGAAAGAAAAAAGCCATCCCATTAATAATAGCACTTAGTATACGTACGAAGGTCTTTTTAGCGATAAAATTTTGGCCAACTACACCGATACACGGCCGCTCAAATTCCTCGTTTCAAACGATTACTTACTAGACGTCGTCGACAACGCGGTCAACACAGACGGATAAGTTTGCCTACGCGCAAGTAATATCGGCATCAAAGGTTTTACTTAGCCTTTGATCGGCAGAGGGCAACTACCGATAAATTAATACATCCTGTAAACGTTCGAAATTGACATTTCAGCCTCATCGACTATTATTGATTCACTTTTCTCGTTCTTACAGGGTGAGATTTCAAGTACCATATCAATCTACTAGTCTACGCTAAACTTGCTAGCACGAGGTGACCCATGGGCCAGCAAAAACTTTTTGCGAAATTATTCCAGCATCGGGTCGACAATTTACGCGTCATACTCAACTTTGACGACCAGTTCCCTCTACATGTATGAAAATGAGTCGATCCAAGGAGGTTGCATGCTCCTTGACAACTCTAAGATCAAATCAGAAAACTCGGTGTTTTAGCTTAATAAAGCAAAGTAAGGTGGAGTTTTCTTTGCGATCCAAAAGTCGAGGTTTTTAGTTTAAAACGTGACTATTACCCAGAACTACGCGAAAGACTCTTCGGTCCTTTACGCGATGGCAAACAACTAGCCGAGTTCTTTGGTGATTAATAATTCCACTATTATAGCTAATCTGGCGGAGCTGAACTTGATGCACCTTCTTTTGACTTAGGTGGCCATTTATAACTCAACACTGGAAGACAACTTTTCAATGCTTGTCAACAATGGTATCACTTTGATTAGCTCGGTGCTTACAGTAAGCAATTCACTGATTCAGTCGGTTAGAGAAATTCCAACTGGTTTCGACGTAACAAAGGTTGACACAGGCTTTTTTAACCTCTATCTCGGGTCATCTCTAGATATGGGCCAAAACACAATCATTCGAAACCTAACGGCTTAAAACTGCGCTGTTATCTCCGCCCTGTCCTAAAGCAGTGTCAAGGTCCACGACGGCGTCTACTTTGAGGGTAATTCCGCAATCATAGCTGAAGGAGCCGCAACCGTCTGCCTTTCCAATGCAAAAAGTGCGACTTTCGACCAAGCCCATTTTGCTAGGAACAAGCAAGTCAACATCATGTCCTCACTGGGCTCACTGAGTGTTTATAATAGCACATTTACGGAAGGAAGTAACAGCCACATCAGTGGGACTTAGTCTTAAGTCGACCTGAACTTGGTTCGAATATACAAATCGTCTGATAATGCGACTGATGGTCACGGGTTAGAGTGCTTTTATTGCACACGCCTTACCATAACCAATTCTACATTCGAGGATTTAACAGCTTTCCGTGGAGGTGCCATCTACCTGGATTAGCTGCTGACAAGTGATTCGTACATCGTGAATTCAACTTTTAGAAATAACCAAGCGATGTCTAGAGGAGGAGCTATCATGTTAAATACACCTTGGCAACTGGGCATATATGGGAACTTGTTTTAGAACAACACAGTTATGATGGAACCCGAGACTCAAATTAAGAGTCAAGATGGAGGCGCTATTTTCTACTAGTGTGATCCAAACACTGATTGCAACCTTACGCTTGCCAACAACACTTTCATTGCTAACCAAGCCAAAAACAAAGGAGGAGCCCTTTTGTGGGTAAACCGTAATATTACAGCCTACAACCGCACACAAACAACCCGAAGAAATCTCTGCTCCAACAGCACTGATTGCTAGACGGACATGAATCTGTTTGAGTCAAATGCAGCTACTTACGGACACAACATTGGCAACTTCCCGGCTTAACTCAAGTTTTCTCTCTTTTCTGACGACGAAGTTATTGGGGCAAATATCACCGAGGCAGGTGATGCGCTTAGACTTGCCCCCGGACAGCCATTCGGACTGACTATTACGATTTATGATCAAGACGAAAACATCTACAATGATGAGAACAAAGCCATCGCAGCGATAGACTTCGTGGAGACTTAACAGCTTGACAAGAACTCTGTCGTTGTTGGTCGGTAGGCCGTTGCCAAAGAAGGACAGTTTAACTTCCCTTTCTTAATGCTAAGGATCAAGCCGGAATCGTAAGCGTAGGTGAAGTTAACTATTACTGATCTGGAGATTTATGGCAACGATGTCAGTTTCATTAGTAATGCACCAGTGATCAATGTCACCGCACGTGCCTGCGTTGAAGGTGAATACTATGATCTTTTTCTGTCATGCCTGCCGTGCGCTCCCGGCTTCTACAGCTATGTTAGATAAACAGAAGTTGGAATATGCGACCCATGCGATATCCGCGCTATTTGTTATGGACGCAACATAACTACAGTCAAAGAAGGTTTCTGGCGTCAGAACGCAACAAGCGTTAGCTTTCTAGATTGCAAAAACAAAAATGCTTGCTTGTAAGTCAACCTATCTAATCTCATCTTATTAGGCAAGGGGATGAAACCCATCCAGTTGGTATATGCTCAACTGGCTACCGTGGCATTCTCTGCGCAGACTGCCAATATGGTTACCGCAAGTCCGGCTTCAAGTGCCAAAAGTGCCCAAAGCTGTCTTCAAACTTGACACTGCTAATTTTCCTAGGGCTTGCTATTCTTGTGTTTATAGCATTGCTAGTTCGGTCGACCTTGACGAGCGTTTAGATACAATAGCCTCTGTATTCAGTCTACTATAAGATCGCGTTGACTCATTTCTAAATTCTATCAACGATATCATCAATCGACTTTGAATGGCCGCCAACAATCCAAGTGGTCTTGAATTCATAGCGATTTATATCAGACGCGCCCGCTCAGGCCTTATCACCGGATTGCATCTAACAAGCTTTCTATGGCTCAGAAGTGAACTTTTCCCGAGGGCTCAGACCGATCAACTCGTCAACGGTTTTGTACACACTATTGCCTATCGGAATCTTCATTGCTGCATTTGTCTTCTGGCGCGTTTTCGGTTGTATCGCCCGATTAGAAAGATAAGACATGGCAGACAAGATTCTTGCAACTTAAGTGATCGTTTTGTTTTTGTTTTACCCAACTATTGTTGGAGTTCTGGCGGATTCAGTGAACTGCATAAACATTGAAGGACAGTCAAGACTCTTTAAAGACCTGGAACAGATTTGCTGGAAGGGGCAACACGCATACGTGTTCTACTGTGCGACAATTCCAGGGATGGTCTTGTGGGCACTTGGAATTCCTCTATATGCTCTCTACAAGCTGAAAGCCAATAAATTGACGCTGGCGAAGATGCGAGAACGCACTGACCGCGCGGAAGAGGGACAGTTTTAAGAGCTCAATAAACGATTCAATATCCGGCTTGGGTTCCTAAAGGCAGGTTTTGAAGAGGATCAGTATTATTGGGAGGTTGTTCTGCTGATGCGCAAGACTATTATTGTAATGTTGGTGACGTTCCTGGCACCAGTAAGTAACGGTGTTCAATCGCTCACTGCAATCTTAGTGCTCGCCGTCTTTTTCTGGCTGCAGCACCGATTTAAGCCTTACTACGCAGAAAGCTTAAACCAAATGGAACGAATATCGCTTTTCGTGCTGATTTTGACGATATACGCGGGTCTCTACTACCAGTAAGGCAAGGACGACTCAATCATGCAGTCAAGTGCAGTCATGTGGATAATCTTTATCATGGTGCTTCTGCCATCCACTAGCTTCGTGCTTTTTTTCATGTACCAGATGCGCATCGAGATATTCAAGGTTCTTATCAGACGCAGTCCAAAAGTGTTTATGTTCATAACCTGCGGCATGGTTGACATGCACAAATTCAGAGAGCTACACATGCAAGATGAAAACTAGCCCTAGCACGTGACCGAAATTGCCGATGAGAGTGATAGAGACGTAGTCGACGAGCCATTCAACTTTAAGCAGCTACCCGACTCAAGCGTAGTCCAAGGCAACCTCACAGACATGACCGGAAATGATATCACAGGATTCCCCGACGAAGAAGCGCAGGTTCACCTTGAGGACATCAAGTTACAGCTCGAAAAGACTGCGAAATTCTAGGAAGGAAAAGGCATTCCTGATGAAAGCGAAGGCGGCACCCCTGATCCGAAGATCACGCACCGCGACTCAATTTTCTTGCACAAGAAAGATGGTAGCAAGAGCGCCCGTCTAATCGCTGACGGCAATTATCGAGACTAAGTTCAGTTCGAAGGCGAGAACCTGCCTAGAGATAAGCCGTTCTTGAAGCATTTACAAAAGCACCTTCAGGATGATGTAATTGACGAAGATCCTGTGAGCCAGTTTACAGCTCGGCGCCGCGACAATAGTCCGATTCCTACCAGCCGGTCATTTTCTCAGATTTCCGGCTATTCAAAAGTATTCCCAGCGAATACGCAAAACCGGCATCAAAACGAGCTCTCATCGTCAGAAGCCTAATCTATGTTCCAAGAAAAATTCAAGCAACCCATGCAAGTCGTGCAGACTGATCTGAACAACACAGATAGTGACTGTGAAGGTGAAAGTTCATACAAAGCAAGGAAACTGATCGAGGAAGAAAGTGGTGGCTCTATGCAGATGTCCGACACGTTCGCTTTTAGAATTAAGAAAAAGCATGCTGATGACGACGATATCCGGACACCTTAGTCAAGCCTTAACATGAACTCGGACATGCATCTGAGCACTGACCGAATGAATGACCTTGACTTACAGAGCAGGCAAAGCTTGCGTGACGGGGACTAAGTGAGGGATCTTAAGCTGGCAAGAGTTAGAGCTGCCAACGAGAGAAGTAACAAGCACTTGGAGAATCGCCAAAAGAAAAGAGTTTTCGAGCTTTCACCAGACAGCTCTAGCTCGGACGACAAGTTGAACACTTAAGATCGGTTTGATGTCAAAAATATCAAGAAATTGGTCGGCTTGGGTCAGAAAAACGAACCAATTATTAACACGCAAAAGAAGAATTTGTTTATCAATCAAAGAGACAAAAGTCCATAGAAGTCTCCATTAAAGTCGAACATTAAAGACTAAAGGGCTGATCTTGCGAAGGCAAACATGATGAACCGTCCGAATGGTAAAACTTCAGATTACTCAATAAGTAATGACAGCTCACTTGATTTTGAACAAGAATAGAAATAGATCAAGAAAGACTAGCGATATAATTCGAAAAATAGAGAGCAATTACCTGTATCCTAGCGCTAAAAAAGCGAAGTGCCACTCCTTCCCAGTAGAGGCACCACCTCTTCCGATGGAGTTGATGGCGGCGCAACTAACGGCACCAGAGACAAGAAGACAAGCTCTGAAGAGCCCAAAGATAACCAGATCTGAGTTTTATTCATTAAATCATTTCAAACTTATTCTCTTTTTGGGGTTTTGGGGTTTTGGGG
>Ga0169931_10012217_pt1 | contig 11952 bp, 7 predicted proteins | sample Kivu_15m_20L_FD_129675 | JGI IMG/M metagenome (GOLD analysis project Ga0169931, IMG submission 129675) | Freshwater microbial communities from Lake Kivu, Western Province, Rwanda to study Microbial Dark Matter (Phase II) - Kivu_15m_20L... | ecosystem: Environmental > Aquatic > Freshwater > Lake ...
CAAGGCGGAGCCCTCCGTGAGGGCGCGCTCGAGCCATGGCTCGGTCCGCCAAGCGCGCGCCTCGAGCGCGCGCTGCTCGCGCTCGCCGAGCGGAGCGCCGTCGCGCCCGCGCGTCGCCGTGAAGCGGACCTCGCCCGCGGTGGTGATCGCGAGGACGTAGTCGAACGCTCCGCCGCCGACCACGACGCTGTCGAAGAGCGACTCGACGTTCGGCGAGAACACGCTGGCGTCGTCGTCGCGCCCCTCGAGCGCCAGCTCGAGGTCGCGCACGTGCGCCAGCACCTCGAGGTCCGCGAGGCGCTCGTCCACCTCGCGATCGAGCCGCTCGGCGAGCTCCGCCGCGTGCCCCAAGAGGTGGTACCGTACGACGTCGTCGGAGATCCGCTCGCGGACGAAGCCATTGACCCACCAGGCGAAGCCCACGAAGGGCACCATCACCGCTGCGAACACGGCGAGCACCCACTTGGTCGAGATCCGCCGTATCATGCCGCGCCGCCGAGTCTAACGCTGATGCGTGTCGTCATCGTCCGCCTGTCCCACCTCGGGGACATCGTCCAGACGCTGCCGCTCGCGCACGCGCTGCGGGCGACGGTGCCTGGGCTCGAGCTGGCCTGGGCGGTCGAGCCGCCCTTTGCCGAGCTGGTCGCCCCCATCGCAAGGGTGTTCCTGTTCGAGCGCCGCGGCGGGCTGAGGGCCTGGCCGCGGCTCGCCCGCCCGCTGCGCGACTTCCGGCCGGACCTCGCCCTCGACGCCCAGGGCAACCTGAAGAGCGCGGTGGCCACCCGCGCGAGCGGCGCCCCGCGCCGGGTCGGCTTCGCGCCCGTCGATTGGCGCGAGCCCTTCCACCGGCTCGCGCTGACCGAAGCCGCCCCGCCCGCCCCCGGGCCCCACCTGGTCGAGCGGGTCTGGAACCTGGCGCGGTACGTGGCGGGCGCAGGCCCGCTCGCGGCGCACGCGCGGGGGGCGCCGCTGGACCCGCTGCTGTCGCAGGATGAGCGCGCCCGCGGCCGCGCGCTGCTCAGCGAGCGCGCCCCGATCGGGAGCGGGCGGCTCTGGCTGCTGCACCCCGGACGCACGGGGGACCCCCGCACCTGGCCCACCGAGCGCTTCCACCGCCTCGCGGTGCGGCTCCTGGCAGCGGGCCAGCGAGTGCTCGTGCTCTCGGGCCCGGCGGAGGCCGACGCCGGCCGCCGGCTCGCCCGCGAGCTCCCGCCCCGGCCGGGCCTCGCCCACTGGCCCGAACAGCGGGGCCTGCGGGACCTCGCGGCGGTCTTCGCTGCGGCGCGCACGGAGGGCGCCAAACTCGTCGCGGGCGACTCCGGCCCCGCGCACCTCGCCGCGAGCGTCGGCTTGCCCGTGCGGCTGCTCGCGGGGCCGACCGACCCGCGCCGGACGGGCCCGTGGCCGGTCACGGAGACCGGGGCGACCGCGCACCGGGTCGTGCTCGCGCCGCCGCCGCCCCTGGACGGGACGGGCTGGGCGCCGCGCCCGATCGAGGGGCTGGACGCGGACGCGGTCGCGAACTCGCTCCTGCGCGAGGACGGCGGAGAGCTCTGAGCGCCCCGTCGCGCGCGACCTCAGCCCTTGGGCGCCTTGGCGAGGCGCGCGCGCGCCTCTGCGAGCCGCTGCTGGACATCGCGGTACTCGGGCCAGATGAGCTCGAGCTGCCGGTACAGGTCGACCCGCTCGGCGTCCGTCTTCGCCTTGCGCGCCTGCTCGTAGAGCTCCGGCGCGACGCGGATGGCGTCTTCGAGGGTGCCGAGGCGCGCGCGCGCGTCGGCGTGGACTTGGCGCGTCGCCAGGAGCTCACGATAGGCCGCGGCCGCCTCTTCGAAGCGGAAGTCCGACTCGAGCGCGAGGGCGGTGTCGTAGAGGTGGTCCGCCTCGGCCGTATCGACGACCAGCAGCTCGTCGGCGATCGCCTCGCTCTGGCGCTCGCTGCGCGGCTTCGCGGCCAGGAGCAGCTCGCGGGCGCGCTCGAACTCGCCGCGCAGGCGCGCGATGTCTGCGGCCTGGCGCTGACCGGCGACGTCGGCCTCGACGGCGTAGTGCTCGCGCAGCGTGACCCCGTTCGGGACCTCGGGGTCGAGCTCCAGCGCGCGCACGAGGGTGCGGTGCGCGGAGCGCCAGTACCCCTTCTGCGCCTGCTCCTCGGCGAGGTGCAGGAGGCCGATCGCCTGCTCGCTGCGCACTTCGTTGAGGCGGCGCTCGGTGCGCGCGGGGTCGCCGTCTTCGTACTTGCGGGACGACTCGAAGCCGGCGCGCGCTTCGGCGAGGCGCGAGCCCGAGAGCGAGCGCACGCCGTGGTTGTAGTACTGCCCGGCCGAGTCGCGGCGCCAGCCGAGGTACTTGGCGAGCTCCTCGATCTGGAAGCTCGCCGCGGAGTTCTCGGGGTCGTAGGCGAGCGCCCTTTCGTAGCCCGCCATCGCGGCTTCGAACTCGCTGCTGGCGTGGGCCTCGCGGCCGATGCTGAGCCAGCGCTCGCTGAGCTTCGCGATGACCCGCGCGCGCCAGGCGGCGGCGACCTCGGAGGCGGGGTCCACCGCGAGCGCCGCGTCGAGCTGCTCGAGCGCCGCGTCGTCCTGATCGGCGAACGACAACCGCCGGCCGCGCTCGAGCAAGAGCGCGACGAGCGCCTCGCGGCGCAGCGCAGCGCGCTCGCCATCGTTCGGCGCCGCCGCGGCCAGCCGGTCGGCCAGGACGAGGGCCGCCTCGAACTGGCCGCCGCGGACGAGGCGCTCGACCTCGGCCGGGGTCTCGGCCTTGCGCCCCGAGCCGGCGCAGGCGGCGAGCCAGCCGAGGGAGCTCGCGAGGCACAGGGTCAGCACCCGGCGCCCCCTGGCCCGCTGCGGGGCACGCGGCGGGGACTGCAGGGCGGGGCCGGTGGGGTCCGGGGGGCACAGGGCTCGCATGGCGGCTTGGACGCTCGCGGGGGGCCGGTCTTCCCGGGACCCCGCGGGTGCACAGGGTACCGTCCTCTGGGGCGCCGTCGCCCCCCTCAGCTCCGCATCGAGTCGAAGAGCACCACGCCGAGGCTGCCGAAGGCGAGCACCGGGATCCACGCCGCCAGCACGGGCGAGAAGCCCCCGGACAGCCCCATCGTCCGGAAGACGAAATCGAGCGCGTAGTAGAAGACGCACAGGATCCCGCCGAGCGCCATGCGCTCCGCCCCGCGGCCGCGCTCGTAGGTGAAGAGGAGCGGCACGCCGACCAGCAGCAGCACGAGGTTCGCCAGGGGGAACGTCAGGTGGTAGTGCCAGAGCGTCTGGTACGTCAGGTCCTCGGGCTCGCGGCGGATCAGCTCGCTGACCTCGCTGAAGCTGAGCTCGAGCGGCTCGCTCTGGGCGCGCCGGTACGTGAGGACGACCTCGGGCTCGAGCTTGTACCCGATGAGCTCGTCGATGGCTTCTTTCTCGAGCGGGGTCGAGGTGTCGCCGTGCACGATGCGCGAGCGCAGCCCGTCCCGCAGCCGCCAGAACGTGCCCGACCAGGTCGCCTCGGGTGCCTCGATGCGGAAGTAGTCGGAGCGCCCGCCGCGCTGGCGGTCGCGCGTGATGACCTTGAGGTCGACGAGGCGCGGCGGTCCCCCGCTCTGCGGCGCGGGGTAGAAGGCGCCGATCAGCGCGGGGCTGCCCGAGGTGTCCGTGACCGCGATGTCCTCGAAGCGGACCTCGTGGGTGCGCTCTTCGAGCACGAACTGGAGGACGTCCCGCTCGGCGGAGAGGCCCCGGCCCACCGCTTCGCGCAGCAGGAACATGCCCAGGCAGAGCGCCCCGCCGAGCAGCAGAACCGGCAGCACGAGGCGCCGCGCGGAGAGCCCCGCCGCGAGTGCCGCCGTGACCTCGTTCGTCGAGAGCAACCGGTTGAACGTGAACATCCCCGCGAGGAGCGTCACGAACGGCGCGACCTGCAGGAAGAGGTAGGGCAGCGTCAGCAGGTAGTACCGCACGAGGTACGACACCGGCGCCGTCGAGCCGTCGGGCCACGTCTCGAGGAAGTCGTCGAGGTGGCTGGCCATGTCCATGACGAGGAAGAGCCCCGTCATGAGCAGCATCGCCGTCGCATACGAACCGACGAAGTGGGCCGCGACGTAGCGGTCGAGACGCGAGCCGAGGGGCAACGAACGCCCGCTCGCCCGCGGCGCGGCCGGCGCCTTCGGCGCCGCGGGCCGCAGTCCGGGCTTCTTGCGCGCGCTCATCGCCGGATGGCCTTCCGCAAGAGACCGGTCGCGAGGCCGCCCCCCACGAGGGTCGTGATCCAGGGCCCGAACCACGCGGGCAGGGCCTCGGAGAGCCCGAACTCCTTGCCGATGCGCATGCTGAGCACGTAGTACACGATCCCGTACCCGGCCGCGACGGCCAGGGCCCCGAGCTGCGTGCCCCTGCGCAGCAGGAGGCCGGTCGGCGCGCCGAGACCCAGGAACAGGAAGTATGTGCACGCCATCGCCGTCCGCCGGTGCAGCTCGTAGAGCGAGGGGCGGCGGTCCGGCTCGGGGATCGTGCCCGCGGCGAGCGCCGCGCGGATCTCGGACGAAGCGCGGTAACGCGGCTTCTGCCAGTCGCGGCTGTCGCGCGCGACGCTGCGCTCCAAGTCGACGACGAGCTCGACCTCTTCGAAGCGCCCGTTGCGGCCCTCGCGCGGGTCGAAGACCTCGGCGTCGCGCAAGACGCAGTGGAGGAACCCGTCCGCGATCCGGATGTCGACCGAGCCCGCGAACACGTCGCCTTGGACCTTGCCCTCGGGGGAGCGGATGTACGCGTCGTAGAAGGTGCCGGTCACATCGTCGCGGTCGGCCGCCTTCAGGTAGAACCCCTCGAGCGAGATGCTGGTGCGTCCGGGCTGCAGGTTCTCGATGACCGACGCGGCGGCTTCGACGAGGAAGCGCTTCTGGCGCTCCTTCAGCCGGGGCAGCTCCTCCGAGACCATCCAGTAGGTCCCGAGGGCGAGCACCAGCGCGAGCGCGAGCGGCGCGAGGAAGAAGCGCATGGGCCAGAGGCCCGACATCTGCATCGCGATCCACTCGCGGTCCGCCGCGAGCCGGCCGTACACGGCCACCACCGCCAGCATGAAACAGAGCGGCAGGACGTAGGGCGCGAGCCCCTTCAGGACGAGCGGCAGGAACTCGAGCAGCAGGGCCGGCTCGACGTTCGGCAGCTTGTGGACCGCGCTGACGACGATCCCGGGCAGCGCCACGAAGAGCAGCGCCGCCACCGCGAAGAGGAACGCGGAGCCGAGCTGGCGCGAGATGTAGGCGTGGAAGCGCACGGGGGCGGGGAGAATACCCTGGGCCGCGTGCGAGCGCGCGCCCGAGCGGGCTACGATCGGCGAGGTGGCGCCCGAAGCACGACAGCCCCTGAAGCGGAACCTGCGGCGGAGCGTCGTCCTCGAGCACACGCCCGCGGGAGCGCGAGTCTGGAAGCGCTTCCACGCGGAGAGCCCGTGGCGGCGGCTCTTCGACCGCGCGCGCGCCGCGCGCGAGGCGCAGCGGGCCGCGGCCGCGCGCGCGGCGGGGCTGCCGGTCCCGCGGGTGCTGGAGGTCGGCGAGGACGAGGGCCACCCCGCCGTGGCCTTCGAGTGGATCGTAGGGGCGGCGCCGCTCGCAGGGGCGGCGCTGGCGCCCATACCCGGGCTCGCGCGGCGGCTCGGCGCGGCGCTCGCGCGGGCCCATGCGGCGGGCCTCGCGCACGGCGACCTGCACGCGGGCAACATCCTGATCGACGGCCGCGGCGCCCCGTGGCTCGTGGACCTGCGCGCGGCTCGGGTCGGCGTCGCGCGCGGGGGCGCGGCCCTGCTGCGCGACCTCGCGCAGCTCGGCGCGGACCTGCGCGAGGGGACCAGCCCCCTCTTTCGAGCGCGCTGCGCCCTCGCTTGGTGGCGCGCGCTGCCGTCGGCGCTGCGGGAGGGCCTCCCGCCGCGCAGCGCGCTGCTCGCCCAGCTCGAGGACGAAGCGCGCCGCGCGCGGCGCGACTACGTCCGCGCGCGGGTGTCGGTCCACCGCCGCGACAGCAGCGCGACGCGCCGCACGACGGCGCCCGACGCGGTGGAGCGGCGCGCGCCGCTCCCCGAGGGCGCGCCGTTGGTCCTCACCGGCGCCAGCGCGGGTCGAGCGTACGACGCCGCGGTGCGGCTCGAGCTGCACGGTATCCCCGCGCCGCGGCCGCTGCGGCTCGTTCTCGGCCCCGAAGCGCGCGCGGAGCTCGCGGCGGGCGCTTGCGCGCCCGCGGTGCTGCTCGGGCGCTTGCTCGACCGAGGCCTCGCATTCCGCGCCGCCGACGGTGCCGCGGTCGTGCCCGATCCCGCCCTGGCGGGCGGCTGGGCCGCGCTCCTCGGGGGCTGCGCCCTCGCGGACGACGACGCCGGGCGACTGCTCGCGGCGTGCGCGGCCGCGGGCCTGCCCAGGGACGTGGGCTTCTGGACCGCGGTGTGCGCCGAGCAGCGGGGCACCCGCGCCCAGCGCCGCGCGCTCGCGCGGGCGGCGGCGGCGCCCCACGGCGCGGACGCACACGGCGCGGACGCACACGGCGCAGCCCCGCCCGGTGCGCTTCGCCCGGCGCCCGCCCAGGCTGCGGTGCCCCTGCGGCGGCGGGCCCGGGCGGCGCTGCTGCGGGGTGGGGTGCAGGCGGCGCGCGGCTTGCCGCCTGCGGCGACCGCGGCCATCGCGCGGGGCCTCGCCGCCCTCGCCGCCCAGGGCCCGCGCGGGGCGCTCGCCCGGGCGAACCTCGCGCGCGCGCTCGGCGCGGACCTCGACCCCGCAGCGCAGCGCGCGGTCCTGGCGGCCGCGGCGCGCTTCGCGGGCCGCCAGCTCGCGGAGTGGCTGCGCCTCGCGGTCCCGTGCGCGCCGGGCACCGCGCACGCGGCCCGCGGCGCCTGGATCGACGCTGCCGTCGAGCTCGACCCGAGCATCGCGCGCCTGGACGCGGTGCTGGCCGAAGGGCGCGGGGCGGTCGTCGTCACCGCGCACATCGGCAATTGGGAGCTCCTCTGCGCGCGCCTCGTCCGGCGCGGCCACACCGGGGCAGTGATCGGGCGCGTGCGCGAGCGCGACCCGAGCCACTCCTGGCTGACCGACATGCGCCGCGCGTACGGGGTCGAGACGATCCCGCAGGACGCGTCGCCGCGGCGCGCCCTGGCCGTCCTCGCACAGGGCGGCGTCGTCGGCGTCCTGTCGGACCTCTACGTCAAGCGCCTCGACCACCTGACCCTCGAGTTCCTGGGGCAGCCCGCGCCGACGCTGACGGCGCCGGCCGCCTTCGCGCGGGCCTACGGCGGCCCCCTGGTCCCGATCCGCTGCGTCGCGGCCGAAGGCGGCCGGGGACGCTATCGGCTCGTCGTCGAGGAGCCGCTCGAGCTCGCGCGCAGCGCTCCCCGCGGCGCGGCGCAGCGCGACCTCCTCCAGCGCCTCAACGACGTGTACTCCGGCTGGATCCGCGCGGATCCGGAGCAATGGGCCTGGCACCAACGCCGCTGGCCCAGCGCGTGAGCGCGCGGGCCGCCGCCGGGATCACTCCGCCGTGATGCCGAGCGACGTCGCCTTCGCGCGCACGATCCCGTTGGCCATGATCGCGTCGAAGGTCTTGCGGCGGTAGGCCTTGTAGCCCGGCAGGAGGCCCGCGAACTCGGGGATCTGCACCAGGCGCCGCGCCGCTTCGTCGGCGAGCTCAGGGTCCGCCACGACGGCCACGAGCTCGACGAGGATGTTGACGGACTCCGCCGGATTGAACTTCGACGGGTAGTTCACCTTGTCGTAGTAGACCGCCGCGCCCAAGAGCTCTTCGTCGAAGAACTTCTTCTGGTTGTCGAGCTCCTGCGCCTTGAGCGCGAGCGCTTGGTCGCGCTCGGCGCCCGACGTGCGCGCGGTGAACTCGTCGATCGCTGCGAAGGCCTCTTTGTACTTCCGCGGCTTCGCGATGGTCGCGCGGTTGACCTCCCACTGCAGGTCCTCGAGCGTCGCGGGCTGGTCGAGCTGCGCGACGGGCTCGAAGCGCGCCAGCATGCGGTCGACCCACTCGCGCTGGTCGTGGTTCGGGTAGCGCTCGCGGAAGAAGCGCAGGCGCCGCACGAACACCCGCGCCTTCGGGCGCGTCGCTTTGCTGGCGAGGTGCGTGTCGTAGTAGTTCGAGAGCTGGTTCTGCCACTCCTGCGTGGCTTCCATCTGGCTCAGGCCCTGGGTCGCTTGTTTGGAGCCCGCTTCGAAGCGCGCGCGCATCTCGTCGTACTCCTTCTGCCACTCCGGCGTGAGCGACGCGCCCTTGAACTCCTCCAGGACCTTCCCCGCCCCCTTCGTGTCGCTCTCGCGCCAGAAGTCCTCGAAGCGTTGTTTCGCGCCCACCGGGTTGAACCCCCCGGAGGTGGCCGAGGAGAGCAACCCCGGCCCGAGGGTCACGGCGAGCACGCCGAGCAGCGCGAAGATCGCGAGGATCGCCCAGGTCGGCATGCTCTTGCCAGCGGGCCGCCGGCCGCGGCGCGCCACGGCCGTGTTCGCCTCCGCGCCGCGCCCCGCGGGCGCCTGGGTCGACTTGCGCGCCCCCGCGCGCCCCGCCGCGGCCCCCGCAGACGGGCGCGCGGCGGGCGCCGCCGCTGCGTTGGGCCGTCCGGCCGCTTTCGGGCCCTCGCCCTCGTCGTAGTCGAGGGTCAGCGTCGCCGCGCCGAGGCGGATCACGCTGCCCGCCGCCAGGATGGTCTCCTGGGCGACGGCTTTGCCCCCGATCGTGGGCGCGAGCACGCCCGGGCGGGGCCTGAGGCGCGCGACGCCCGCCTCGAAGAGCAGCTCGGCGTGCACCTCTGCCACGTCGGGCGACGCCAGCTTGAGCGTCGCGCCATCACCGCTGCCGATCGTGAGCTTGCCGGGGTTGAGCTTGAAGCGCCGCTTCGCGCCGTTCTCTTCGAGGGTCAGTCGCGCCATCCGCTGAGGTCGAGCTGCTGCTCGAAGCTGGTGTCGAGTCCGAACTTCTGGGTCCAGTAACCACCGGCCGCCCCAGAGGCCATCTCCTTGTGATCGGCCCCCAACAGATTGCGGTGGTGGCCGCTGGATCTCAACCAGCCCGCGTGCGCATTTGCGGGTTCGGCGTCGCCCTTGTAGCAGTTCTCGCTCTTCCCGCGCAGGTAGCCGACCAGCTTCATGCGGTCGAACGGGGAGTGCCGGGCGGGGTCCTTCTCGTAGTGCCCGAACTCGCCGGTCTGGTTCATGTAGTCCGAGTGCCCGCGCGAGGCCTCGTTGAGGGCCGGGTGCCAGGCGAGCGCCCGGCGGCCCATCATCAGGCGGTAGTCGTTCGTGATGCGCACCTGGTCCCGCTCGCTGCGCGTGGCGACCTGCGCGCCGGACGCGCGCTCGGCGTCGAGGCGGGCCCAGAGCGCTTCGTTGCGCGCGAGCACCATGCGGCTGCGATAGAGGTCGCGGGCCTCCTCCGGGCGCCACGCGAACGACCGCACATCGACCTCCTCGAGGTCCTGCGGCAGCCCCTCGACCCAGGCCGGGAACTTCTCTGGCAGCGTCAGGGGCTGGGTGGCGTAGGACTGACGCCGGCGCAGCCAAGCGAGCTCCGGCAGCTCGTTGCGGAGCTGCTCGGGCACCCGTGCCGAGGTGTTGCTGCGCCAGATCCGGGCAACCTCGGCGACGAGGTCGTCGACCTCGCGCTGGACGGCCGGGTAGAGGGCCGCCTTCTCGGACGGCACTTCAGGGCCCGTGTAGGGGTAGAAGTAACGCTCTTCGTCGAAGATGAGCCGCAGGGCGCGCTCGCGGGCAGCGTCGAGCTCCTGGCGGGCTTCGGCGACGCGCTCGAGGCGCCGCAGGGAGCCGGCGCGCTCCATGCGCTGCACGGAGCGCTCGAAGCGCGTCGCGAGGGCCTTGCCGAGCAGCTCGCGGGCCGCCGTCGAGCGCTTCGCCGCGAGGAGGAGCTCGCTGAACGCTGCGTCCCGCTCGACGAGGACTCCAGTCGTCTCGAGGCGCAGCGCGAGGTCCAGGACCGCCGCGCTGACCGCGCCGACGGCGCCGACCTCGCCGCCGAGACCCGGCCCGAGCAGGCCTCCGCCGAGGGCCTCGCCCTCGGCGCCGCCGCGCTCCGCCCCCGGCTCGGGGCGCTTGCGCTCGGTCACGGCGACTGCGCGGCCGTCGCCGGCCCGCCCGGAGCCGCGGGGGTCCGCAGCGTCCGGCACCGGGCCCGCGCTGGCCGCACCACCCGGGCGCGACCCCGCAGCGCCCGCTCCAGCGGCGGGGACTCCTTCGCCGGCGGGCACCCCCGCCCCAGCGGCGCGGTCGCCACCGGCGCGGCCGCCGTCGGCCTGCGCGAGCGCGTCGCCGTCGGGGCGGTCCTCCGGCGCGGCGCCTGAGCCCGCGCCACCCGCGGGGCTGCGGCGCCCGGGGTCGGCACCAGCGCGCGCGAGCGCGTCCTCGCCCGCGAGCGGCGCGGAGCCGCCGAGCTCTGCGAGGACCCGCGCGACGCCACCGCTGGCGCCGTCCCCCTCGGGGAAGCGCGGGCGCGCGGCGGTGAGCAGGTCCACAGCGAGGGCGCGCTGGCCATCGCGGTCGTGGCGCCAGGCGCGCAGCACGAGGTCGTCGGCCTCGCGGGCGGCCTGCGCCAGGGCCGAGCGCCGCCAGTCGGCGAAAGCCTCCCGCACCGGGCCCGCGACGGCGGGGTCGTCGGCCCAGCGCGAGGCGACGGCGACGGCGCGCCGCCAGTCGCGCTCCTTCACGTGGCGCTCGAACTCGCGCAGCGCGGCGGCCGCGAGCGGGTCGGCGGGGGTGCGGCTGTCGCCCTCCTGCGCCACTGCGTCGCCGGGGACCGCGCCGCGCTCGGCGGTGGGGCGGGCCGCTCGCTGGTGGGCGGCGGCGCTGCGGCGCTCGGCGACCCAGTCGTAGGTGGTCGAGAGCGCCACTTCGGCCCGCTCCCGCACCACCGGGTCCTTGGCGCCCGCGACGAGCCCGCGGAGCGCGTCGAGCACCTCGCCCGGCTCGCGGGCGTCGCGGGTCGCGAGGAGCGCATCGAGCTCCCCGAGCGCGGCGGCCCGCGCCGCGCTGCGCTCGGCGATCGCCGCCCGCAGCCGCTCGACGGCGGGGCCCGAATGGGGCGCGAGCAGCTCGCTCGCGCGCTCGAGGCGCCCGGCCGCCATGTGCCGCTCGGCATCGGCCAACGGCACGGCGTCGCCGCACCCGAGCAGGGGGAGCAAGGCGAGGAGCGTCGCGGTGGCGAGGGTGCTCGTAAGGCGCATGGGCGGGCGGAGGGATCGTAGCGCGGTGTACGCGCCGCGGGCAGGCAGGTGAAGGTTAACTGCACCGTAAGGCGCTTGGCAGCGTCCTGGGCGCCGCGATTCGCCCACGGGCTCACGGGTCGCTCACCGAAGCAGTGGCGCCGGCGCCGACAGTCCGAGCGGCGGGCGGGGGCGTCGCAGCGCGGGTCACCGGGCCGCGCCGGCGGGTCCCCGACCCGGAGGCCGGAGCGCCGCCCCCCGGCGCGCGCGGTCGGGCGGGACGGGCGGTCAGCCGACGATGCGCGCCGACAGGTCCGCGCGCCGGATGACTCCGTCCGAGAGCGCCGCAGCGCGCCGCAGCTCGTTCTCGAGCTCGCGCACGTTTCCGGGCCAGCGCCAGGCCTCCAGGGCTGCGAGCGCCTCGGGGGTCACGGACACGGGCCGCCCGAGCTCCCGGGCCGTCCGCTCCGCAAAGTAGCGGACGAGGTGCGGGATGTCGCCCGCCCGGGCGCGCAGGGGCGGGAGCTCGAGGGTGATCACCGCGAGGCGGAAGTAGAGGTCCTCGCGGAAGGTCCCCTGCTTCGCCCCCGCGACGAGGTCCTTGTTGGTGGCGGCGACGACGCGCACGTTGACCCGCCGCGACCGGTTCGATCCGACCGGCCGGACCTCGCCGTCCTGGAGGACCCGCAGGAGCTTCGCCTGCATCTCGAGCGGCATGTCGCCGATCTCGTCGAGGAACAGCGTGCCGCCGTCGGCGGCGACGAAGTG
>Ga0169931_10012218_pt1 | contig 11952 bp, 10 predicted proteins | sample Kivu_15m_20L_FD_129675 | JGI IMG/M metagenome (GOLD analysis project Ga0169931, IMG submission 129675) | Freshwater microbial communities from Lake Kivu, Western Province, Rwanda to study Microbial Dark Matter (Phase II) - Kivu_15m_20L... | ecosystem: Environmental > Aquatic > Freshwater > Lake...
ATCATGGGCTAACTTGAGTTTTTTTATGAGGCTGAGCTGAGGCTGCCACGAGTAAGTATTTCTTCTCGGGTCTCTGCTTGGGGATCGGGGACCAAGTCTCTATATCGCTGACGAATGTATCCTATCCTTCTCGCCCCCAAGCAGAGACCCGAGAAGAAATACTTACTCGTGGCAGCCTCAGCTCAGCCTCATAAAAAAACTCAAGTTAGCCCATGATCTGTTGAAGAACGCAGGATACCCTTCTCCCTCGACAGCGCAAGATTTATTTTTTAATGGGAACAACGTATCTGGTCTACCTATAGACAGACATGATTGCGAACAAGGTTTTCAATGGTTATGTGATTAATACGGTCGACATTGCTCAGGCATATTTAAATGCACCAATCGATGGAGATGTCTTCATGTATTTAGATTCAGAGGCAACACGGAAATCAATGAAACTATGCAAAGAAAGAGGAATTACGGTGACCAATGAATTTCTAGACGAGAAAGACCGCATCATAGTGCAACTAGATAAAGCACTATATGGACTGCAACAATCAGCGACATTGTGGAATAGAACTTTGTCTAATGCGATCATCGGTATGGGGTATAAAAAATGTACTGAAGACCCATGCATATTCTTCAATGATTCGGGAGAAATCATGATTGTATATGTCGACGATCTCTTACTAATGCACAAATCTCAGGAAAGAAGCAAGGACTTTATTAAGACATTGTCCAAATATTTCGAAGTCGAACATACAAGTAAGGAAGCAAGCTACAGTTACTTAGGGATGAATATTGAAGTGCTCGAAGACAAAATCAGTATTTCTATGAAAGGATTTATTGATGCCTTACTACAGGATTACGGCAATGTGAAGCCTACCAAGAGCCCTGCAACAGAAAATTTATTTGTAAACAATAAAAACAAGTATGAGGAAGAGGTAACGATAATGGAATAACAACGATTCCATACGTTCACGGCGAAACTATTGTACTTATCTCAGTGGATTAGGCCTGACATCTATTTGACGGTATCGTATCTGACGACAAAGGTCACGGATCCATCACATCAAGACATTCGTAAGTTGGATCGCGTGATGGGATACATCTTACACATAAGAGACTACGACTTACGATTCAATCGTACGGCACGTGATTCTACTGATAAGGAGCAAATTATAGCCTACGTAGACGCAAGCTTCTGTGTTCACTCTGATGGAAAGTCTCAAAGCGGTTTGGTTGTACGTTACTATGGTGGAACGATTGCTACAAAGAGCACCAAGCAAAGCATGGTCAGTAAATCATCGACAGAAAGTGAACTTATCGCCCTCTCAGACTACTACACTTGGATAATGCAGTTACACGAATGTCTAAAGGAATTAGGAATAGTCACAGCTGTACCCGTAATTCATCAAGATAATGAAAGTGTTATCAAGTTGCTCACATCGAGAAATTTCTCACACCGAACAAGATATCTAAAGGCTAGGACGCTATACGTTGCAGACGAATCCAAAGACATAAGGTATTGATTGATAAGATACACACCACTTGGATGATCGCTGACCTCATGAACAAGGTGTTACAAGGTAGTTTACTCCGATGGACAGTGCGTTTGGTACTTGGTCATGTCGACGAACCTGTAGGACAAAACGAGAGCAAGAATCTCAATCTGCGGGAGCGTGTTGACATTACTAAACTACGCCGTATGTAAGGATAATACGTATGTTACGTACTGGACTCAGATCGAGATTTTGCGGACCATCGTGACGACCCAGACCTGACACTGCAACTTGAAGAAAGTTGTCATTAGCCAAAGAACGATGGAGCAAGTAAGAGGGGATCCAGTACGGAGCCCACGGGAAGTTGAAGGTTGAAGGAAGATAGATTTAAGATCTTGAAGAGCAACGTATGAGGGTATACGTGGTTAAAGAACAATGTGTGTGAGACTGAAGAAAACAGGTCGTTTATATCACTTTGTAGCTCATAATTTATTAAAAATCAAAAGAATACATCACCTGTTACATCAATATAACTCATATCATCTACTGATCGATTTATATTTATCAATACCGTGAGTAGTCACATATTTTCCATCACGATTAGGTCAACGTGAGGCCGTCTGTCTGTCACCTCGGTCCCAATAGAACAGACACAAAGAGTTCAAAAATTTGGCTACGCTAGCCTCGTCGCACGTTCTACACAAGTATAGGACTACTAGAGTACCTCATCCTATACTGTATTACTATTTACAGTTTGCTTTCGGACATAAAGATCACATCGCACCAACAACCATGTCTTCTGCTGAGTTAAAACCACCACCATCTACATCCACTTCCACTTCGAATGATGTCAAGCACCCATCATCGTCGTCGAAATCCTCCTATGAAATGCCATATGTGGAAAAATATCGTCCGAAATCGTTGGAAGATGTTGTAGGGAATGAAGAAACGTTGATGCGTTTGAGGGCCATTGCCCAGGACGGGAATATGCCCAATCTTATCCTCTCTGGACCACCAGGCTCAGGGAAAACAACAAGTATGCATGCCTTGGCAAGACAATTACTGGGATCGTCCTATCCCCAGGGAGTACTAGAACTCAATGCCAGTGATGCTCGTGGCATTGATGTTGTAAGAAATAAAATCAAAACCTTTGCTATGAACAAGGTACAGAATATGCCCCCCGGTCGACATAAGATTATTATTTTAGATGAAGCAGATAGTATGACAAGTGCCGCTCAACAAGCCTTACGACGGACTATGGAAATATACTCTCATACCACACGATTCGCCTTGGCATGCAATCAATCCACAAAAATTATTGAACCCATACAAAGTCGAGGTGCTATTTTACGCTTTACTCGATTGTCGGATGAACAAGTTTTATTTCGTCTGAAATATGTTTGTGCTGCAGAACAATTGAGTTACACCCCCGATGGACTTGAGGCATTAGTTTTCACGGCAGAAGGTGATATGAGAAATGCACTGAATAACTTACAAGCTACTCAATCGGGATTTGGTTTTGTTAATCAAACCAATGTATTTAAGGTTTGTGATCAACCTCATCCACAAATTATACGAAATATTGTGGATTCGTGTCTTGGTGTAGGCGGATTGGAGAATAATAGCGCGGGTCATCCGAATTCAGGTGCTGAGAACCATCGAGATCCAGATACGTCTCTTCCTACTACCACGGGTGGTAATACTAGAGTAGCTATCAATCAAATGATTGCCTTATGTAATACAGGTTATAGTCCCTCGGATATCATAGGAACTTTTTTCAAAGTTGTAAAGGCACATGACAAAATGGGAGAGGCTATCAAGTTGGAATATTTGAAAGAAATTGGGTTTACGCACATGAGAATTGCAGAGGGAGTCAATTCTTTACTACAATTGTTGGGGTTAGTTTCTCGTCTTTGTCAAAAATCAGAGTTGATTCAACAAGGATAACGTTAACTTAAAAATCGTATTACAAATAGTCATTTGTTTAATTTACAATTTCTATTGAAGCCGAGGTTAATAATGGGAATGTATAAATGACACCCAAACATCGTTATGTGGAAATGCATTATCGAGGTTCAGTAAAAACAAAACACTGCTTAATAACATTATGAGGGATAACTCCTACAAAACCCGCAGCGGACTCTGTCAGCGGACGTCCGTGAGGCCGTGAGAGGGTCGACCAGGAGCTGGGTCGGTCTGTGGTCTGGACTGTCCGGGCGTCCCTAAAAAGCTGCGTCCCGACGAGCCGAACAACAACTATGCGTCTATCTCTTTACAATATATAATAAGCTCAAAAAAGGTACATTCCATCATGGCCGACACTCAACTCCATTCTACAGAGCACTATGCTATTATGGATGATGAACCGGAATGCGACTTACATGATTTTGAACTGAGCTACGTGGATGAGGAGTATGACGACAATGACGATCCAGACTTGAGTTACATTTTAGATGGAAGGATGGATCCAAAAGAAAACCAGTTTTATATTTTAGGAACACTTATTGTACGTGTAGCTGGAGCTCGAGAACTCAAGGTATGTTGTGTGTTCATATATATCGAGGATCAGTGTATCATTAAAAAGGCATCGGTAAATATATTTCTTGTTCTGAAATCAACCCAGCCCATGATCACAGGTGGTTTAAGTAACTTATTTAGTAGTAGTAATTCTATGATAGACCACTCCCGTAGCAAATCAAATACATTTCGAACTCAACAACCATCCATTCATCGAACTAGAAAGTTTATGGATAAGGGTTCGTCCAATCCCTATGCAATACTTCGTTTTGGAAATCAAACACAACGTACAACTGTAGCCCCAAGTACTATAGATCCTGTTTGGCCAAGAGAAGAACAATATTATTTTGATCTGTCTCTTCCTGTGATGCATTTGACTCACAATTCCATGGTACCCATGGATGATGAAAAGAAGAATACAACCTTTCGTCATTCTACTCAGCGACCTGTAGTACCCATCGTACATATTTCATTGTATCACGCTGAGAATTACCAATCCGAGTATAGTGAAAAGAAGAAAAAAGGTAATACATCCACAGCAACACATGATAATAAACAATCTCAAGATCCTCTCTTGGGATATACAACCTTGGATGTATCTAGTATTCTACTTGGGAAACAAACTTGTATCGATGAATGGCTAAGCTTACATGTTGGACATGAAGCAGAAGAGTCTTTATCCACTCGTGGATGGGTACGATTGATATGTGAATATGAACCCACAGATATCCCACCCCGCCCAGGTGATATGTGTCGATTTACTTCTCTGGTACATCCATATGATATCTATCCCCTATCTGTTTCCAATTCTTTTCGAGTCGATGATATTATTGGAGATGATGTATATATATCCTTTCGCACCTATCCTGAAAATTGGTTATCTACATGTAAAGTCCATCGATTTATGGTATTATGTGAACAACGACATCAAACAGCCGTAGAACGATACCAAGATGAAATTATTCAAGTAGCTGAAAAACTGATTCATTCACCTATGATTACTGTCATTCAAGAAAAGGTAGAACATCTACCTGAAGAAGGCATCTTATCCTTGGGTATGGAAACAATAACAAAGAGTATTGGATTAGTTGGGCGATGGTATCAGAATGGCATATCCACAGCCGTCGATGATGTGATTCATGTAACCAACTGGGATGGACGTTTCAATCCTCGTATGGATGATGGAGATTCTATGATGAGAAGTCATGAAGGTGATATGGATTTTGAGGATGATATGAATCAGGATTTATCCTATGATGATAGCAATCATGATGGAGTAATAGAAGAAGATGAGGATGATAATCGTCCAAAATTACCCAATTGTCCCATTACAGGTCAACCGATGAAGCATCCAGTAGTGGCAGCAGATGGGGTACGTTCTTTTTTTTTCTACTACAATATTAGTTATAGTACCTAGGTCTCTTTGCTATCTTGGTAAGTGTAAGCTAACCTACATATTGTTTTTGTCTGGTTTCTTAGCATACGTATGAGAGGTCTGCTATTGCACGGTGGCTTAAGACCAATGACACAAGCCCTCTTACTGGCACCGTAATGCCACACAAGGAGTTGGTTCCAAATTATTTATTGATTTCATCGTTGGGGATGAAATCACCTGGTATCTATTGATCGATTTTCATTGTGCACAAATGATAATAATTTGTTGTACGATCTTGTAGGACCAAGATAGGTACAAGAATATAATTTCGTATGAATAGAGCAGTATTAAACTGATTGCCAATTGTTTCTAACTTCTTGCGCATCGTTTATTGGTTTGGAGTTATGTTATTCTCTTCAAGGTCATGATCATGTATGCATCGAAAAATACATTTTAAAAATAACTCAATTCCATAAAATTCAAAAAAAGTAAAGTATAAAATTCTACGTAATATCTAGCTTTTATAGTATTTGTGGTCTTTGGCACTCTGTCAAAGAAGAGATAGCGAACCTGATCATCGACCTCGTACTCAAAAATTTACCATGTGAAATCTTAATCTCGTCTAAAAATGTCATGTAGCTCGAGACTCTTGATACATGGCATTCAGAGGTATACATGTTGTTGTTGTAATACAATGACAGCTCTCCACTCGTCCAGTTCATTTTGAAAACCGTCTCCTCGTACTAGAAAGCGAGTACTAACCCATGTATAGCCATTATGAGAAATATGTCTTGGATGATATCTATATTTCTTCCGTTACTGGTGTGACCAAACGAAGATAACAACGATTTGTGAAAAAGGATGATGATTTTGGTTTGATCTATCAGCCAATAGAATGCATTATCAGCGCACTTACATTGGTGAAGAAGCACGGAGATCTTAGAAAGTCTTTTTATCATCGAGACCAATAATATATCCTACATGAACAACGATGATGAAATATATACATAAATAGAAATCGTCTTCGAAGGACATAATAGAAGGTCTCATTCAGGTTTCATTCTTTATCTCAGTACGTATGTTGCATGGTTATCCTGAATGGAGACTTGAAGTTGAAGGCTCCAAAAAGAATACATTCCTCGACCCGGGAGTCTAAATGATGATCATATATTCTCGTTTATCCTGGTTTACTTCTTTTATAAGCAAACTGGTATAGCGGGGGAATAACTGATAGACTCTACGAGCCTATCCTCACGATTTCTATCTATATATTTCATATTTCATTATTTCATCAACGTCGAATGAATTCAAAAATGAAAGTGCGTGCGCACGGCGCAATCGCCGAGACGCCGAGACCCCACGTAAATAGAACAATAATGGGAAAGAATGGAGTTACTGTACACTGTACATACCGTAATTTTTGTCTAATTCTCGCATGACTGGCGACTTACCCTCATCACTTGAGACTTGAGACTGAGACCAGCATCTATGTGCGACACTTTCGTACAATCATCAATATCAATATGCCTTCAGGCTTCAGACAGGGTGTCTTATTCTTGATAGTTCTCAAAGCATAATGACCCCTACAGTTTCTCTTTCATCGGAGCCTATTTCTATTCTAAATCTACTTACATCAGCTCGAGATTGTTTTGAGACAACCTTTTCGGATTCGTCTCCTATTTCGCAGGATAAGAAGATATGTACTGTTGCACCTGGACGTGTTAATCTTATTGGAGAACATACGGATTACACTGGTGGCTATGTGTTTCCCATGGCTATTGAATTTTCTACCGTTTGTTATGGATATGGCACCATTCATACAGTATCGGAAAAGTCTCCATCGCCTCCTGAAATCACATGTGAAATTATCAGTGTCAATCAAACCATTCCATCGACTGTTTCATTTTCAACCACGTCACGACCTACACCCAAAGTTAGCAAGGAAGATAAGTGGGCGAATTATGTCATTGGAGTTGTTGCGCAATATTTAGATTGGATGAATTCGTCAAAGAATGATGATGATGATGATGATGATGATGATAATGCCTGTTATAAGACCATTTCTTTTCGCATAGCTATCGCCGGGAATGTACCACTTGGATCAGGCCTAAGTTCAAGTGCATCATTGGAAGTATCCGTTGCTACATTTATTGAATGTCTTTTGATCCGTTCTTCTTTTCAATACACTCCATACTCCTTCACACCCAAAGATCGAGCCTTGTTTTGTCAAAAATCAGAACATGAATTTTGTAATACCCCCTGTGGTATTATGGATCAATATATTAGTTCAGCTGCATGTAGTGGATCCGCCTTATTGATTGATTGTCGTTCATTGGAATACCAACTTGTGACCATGGGTAGCTGCGACAACAAGGAGGAAGAGCTACCGGTGTTTTTCATTTGTAATTCACATGTCACACACTCCAACTCTGATGGAGAATATCCAAAACGTGTAGCTCAATGTAAGGAAGCTACCCTTGCCTTACAAGGCTTTTATACGAATCAAAAGATTGACAGTTTACGTGATGCCACAGAGGAAATGGTTTGGGGAATACAATCCATGGTAGATTCTGTAATTTTTCGACGTGCAAAGCATGTAGTAACTGAAAATCAAAGGTATGTTTTAGTGTGTTCATCGAATTACCGGATAATTCATACTCATACTTTTATATATCAATTTGAAAAAAATAGAGTTCTTGCGGCAAAGATAGCTATGGAATCTGGAGATTGGTTACAACTAGGAACATTAATGAATGCGAGTCATCTATCCATGAAAATTGATTATGAAACAAGTTGTGAAGAAATTGATATCTTAGTAGATCTTGCACAAGGTTTCGATGGGGTGTATGGATCTCGATTAACGGGTGGAGGTTTCGGGGGTTGTACAGTATCCTTAGTTCGACGTAATGTTGTAGAAAGTTTAAGTGAATATATACAAGCTCAATACAAGGCTCGTACTGGTTTGGAATGTTCTTGTTTTGTTACGCATGCTGGACCTGGTGCTCGTATAATTCAACTTTGAATACTACAGTGCAACAGATTACAATATAGTAACAGAATAGATGCTTAATATTTATTATTTGCGCTCATTTGTTTAGACATCATGACCGTCTACGGATGTAAAGGTATCCACTCGTGGTAAGGAAAGTACTTCCATGGGTAGCCGAAAATGTACACAAATCATATTTTTATTTGGTGCCACATCACGTACAATATGAAATAATACTTCATCTCGTTTTGGACATAATGAACAACCCAATGCATCTTGAAATCGTTTTAATACATCCTCTTGATACGTTAATTCTTTACTAGCAAAACAATAAACATGTACCATGGGTAATCTTGCATTGGTACTTGTTGCTGTTGATTCATAGCAGCGTAATCCACAAAAGACATTTAAAAATTCGGGTGCTATAGCTGGTAAATTCATAATAACATGATCATAATATACATGATCTACTTCATACAATTGTCTTAAGAAAATTCTTGCATCCATGTTATAAACATGTAAATGGGTATTCTTGGATGATGATCGTTTCACATTCTTATCACGATTGATTTTCAAATAATGATAGGATATAGGATTTAAATCATTGGCATATACTTGTATTTGATTTTGATTGTATCTACATGCTAGCGGTATAGCGAAGGGACCTACACCAGCACATGCATCAACAACAATAAGTGGTCGATGATTGCATGTTGTTGTTGATGTTGTATGTGAAGAAGGAATAGATCGACCAATCCAATCCACTAATCTCAAGTGTTCAAATTGTAATCGTGAATTCCAGTACACTTGTGCAAAATCTAAATGAAAGATGGATCCACCTTCTTTTACTTGGACAGGTAATTTTGTACATATATCCCCTACTTGATAATTGGAAGAAGAATCATTGGATGATTTTGTATCTCCTCCTACATTCGTCTGATTCGTGTCATTATTGTTTCTTGTTGTATCGTCAAGTCGTGCTTTCTTTGGACGATTCGAAGACCCATGGTTATCATCATCATTATTATGATTATGATTCAACTTATCATCATCATGAATGGATGATGATTTCGAGGATGATACTGCAATAACTTGCATAGGAAAGGTACGAAATTCATTGGATATACTATCCAATTTGTTCACCACTAAATGTATACATTTCAATTTATCTAAAATTATTTGTCCAATAAGATATTGAAAGGGTAAAAGTTCTTTCCGTAAATTGATATGTGCAATAGAACCAATCATTTCCATAGCGGAGGGTATTTCAAGAGAGGAGGGTAGGATACGACGTAAAATATCCTCGGTTGTGTATTCATCATACCCAATAATGACTGTATGTGTAGCCTTACGTATACAATTTGTATTTGTGTCATTCTTGTATTTTGAAAATATATGTTGTATCAGAGGATGATCGTAAATAGATGTCGAGGAGGACTCTAAATCTAAATCTGGTGTAGAAATAGGTTGTAAAATTAATTTCCGTTCCTTATTGGGATCAGATTCTGGTATTGTATCCTCATCTGACAAGGAAACGACATCTCTTTGATTTTTCAATCCTTTCATTAAAATAGAAGATAATAGCTTTTTAATTTGAGATGTTTCTTTGGCAGGAATGATTAATGCTGGATAGGTATGCGTTGATATAATTTGATTTTGAAACGAGGAACAGTGTATCCATGATGAGGGATAGATTTGTATTATATCCGTCGGCGACGGTATTGGAAATGGTAATTTGGGACATTCCGATGCTGGTGATGACACGGAAAACATTAATGTGGAGGAGGAGGAGGAGGAGGGGGATGCCATGTGTGATGATTGGACTTGATGTGTTGTTGTGTTACAAACGCTATATACGCTGCGTGAAGTTTTTATGTAGTGTAAGACGTACTACGGTTGTTCAATTACAGTAGACGTAGGGTCCTAGGTCCTCTAGCTTTACTGTACAAGAGGCCTGCAAATACCTGGTTTTGCACGACAAGTGTGCTTTTAATTTAAAATCGTACTCATTCTAAATCTAAAAAGTGTTCGTCATTCAATTCTTCTACATTTAGGAGGGTATAAATGTTTGACAGAATGACAGATTGAATGGTCACGTTGTGAAGTGTAGACGGATCTCGCTGCCAATGGGTCAAACGAGAATTTACTGAAGTACCTACCCATACTTGCTCACACATTTGTAGTACCACACCTGTTATACAGCTGTCCCAATAGGTAGCGTATAGATTCTAAAGTCTTAAGTCGGTGATGTAATGTTAGCAGACAGATACTGTTTCTCCATTGTTTCTCTCTCATCGCAATACTTTTACGTTATAGATGTGAGTATTTTGAATAACCTCGACGAGGTACAATAAGTTTATGGAAATGGGACTCAGCTCAGCAGCAGCGAAACTGAGCCCAGTTACGCCGAGGATAAAGCCTCGATCTAGGTTCTTGATGGTTGCTGTTTTAGAGCCTCTTCGTTTAAGTCACATATATAAGAACCTTGTGATATGTATATGAACTATGTTTACTTTTATAGCTGACTAAATTGCGAACTGAGAAGATAAACTCTTTCATAATCGTCCACTGCACTATAAGGCGTACTCGTTAGATCATCTTACAGCTCTTGGATAGTGTTTACATCAATCACACAGCGGTCAGCGTCAGAGGACCCTGTCGACATCGCTTTCCACTGGTTCGATGCATCTTTGGCATGAATTACTCGATAATTGGGCTTAAATACCATTCGCTGCACAAAAGCTCAGCATCTTTTGAGTTTCAGGTACACCACCTATCAGTGACCCTTCAATTCTCTGACTTTTAAAAAGCATTTGAAAAGGAGAAATTGAGAATGGTTGAGGTACACCTCCAAGAAGAATGTACGTTCCGCCAACCTTGAGAGTGTTAACTAGAGGTGCAACTTCATGAGAGGAGCTAACCGTGTCCAGCACCAAATCCATCGTACGAGTCAGGGCCTTAATAACACTTTCATCTGAGTGTATTACAAAATCAGCACCCAAGATCCGTGCATCTTCGGCCTTCTTCTCACTTCGTGAAAGCACCGTAACTTCTGCACCCATAGCTTTAGCAATTTTAGCTGCCATATGACCAAGCCCTCCTAATCCAATGACTCCAACACGCTTTCCTGCACCTCCTCCATTCTCAAGGATGTGGCGGTTCAAAGGGGAAAACGTTGTGATACCCGCACACAGGAGGATCAAGATCCATGCTATCAGGTATAGAGAAAACGAAGTGTTGATTTACAGTGATGGCGGTACTGTAGCCCCCGTTCGTATGCGTGCCGACAGCCTGTTGAAAGTTGCCCCCCTTGCCAGCTGGGAATAGCGACGAATACGTCTGTACCATTTGTGGACAATGCTGCTCTAGGCCATCTGTACATAAGCCACATGATCGACATGATTCCACCATACATCCGACACCTACACGGTCACCAATTCGGAAATTTGTAACGCAATTTCCAACTTCCGATGTTGTAAATACTACAACTGGTGTTGTAGATAATACAACTGGTGTTTCAGCAGCAGCAGAGCAGCAGCAGCAGACAACCACCGAACACGATCACTACTGTAGTAGGTACACGTAGG
>Ga0169931_10012219_pt1 | contig 11952 bp, 7 predicted proteins | sample Kivu_15m_20L_FD_129675 | JGI IMG/M metagenome (GOLD analysis project Ga0169931, IMG submission 129675) | Freshwater microbial communities from Lake Kivu, Western Province, Rwanda to study Microbial Dark Matter (Phase II) - Kivu_15m_20L... | ecosystem: Environmental > Aquatic > Freshwater > Lake ...
CGCGATGTCCGATATGGGGGGGTATGGGCAGTTAGGGGCAATCGTCACCTATGGGGGTACTGTCCCGTTCCGTCCCGTTTGCCACTTTCCTCACGATTTTTACCTTATGTCCGGTTTGACCGGGGGTCTGCCGAGGTTCCGGGGCGGGGATACCCATACTTATCCCCTCCTATAATTCCTGTCACGCCCCACTTACCAGTAACCATTACTAGTAATTACTGGTATTTACTGGTAAGGTTCTAATGTGGACAGCAATGCGACGAGGAGCAGACCAGATAGGTCCCAACTCTCCGTACTGCTGGACTCCGGACTGGTCGCAACCCTGCGGTCGGCTGCCCGTCAGCGCGGCATGACTATTGCTGCCCTGGTAGAGAAAGCATTGGAGGTGGAGTTGGATGGTTACGTTGAACCTAGCACCGGAAGTGGAGACAGCCCTGCGACACAAAGCAGCACTGTCGGAAGCCTCAATGGACGAGTTAGCGAACATGGTCCTGTCTCGCCTGATTCTCGACGACGAGTAGATTGGGATTCAATCCTCTCGGCAGCACAAGTAAAACAACAGATTACACAAGTGCTCGTGCTGGACCCGCTGGAGGAGATTGCGTGAACAAGACCGAACTGAAGCGGTGGGAGATTTACTTCACCCAGCGACAGCAGGGGGTCGGGGTAGAGCAGGCTGCTCGCAAGGCACGCCTTACCTCCTCAACTGCCTATCGGTTTGAACGGGGGGACCAAGGGTCTAGTGGACTTATCGCTGCTGACCAACTTGGCATCACCCAACTGAACGGGGTTTACCTTGCCCCTCCGCTGACGCCGGAAGCCCAGAGAGCCCTAGAAGATTTTGCTTATTTCCGGCTAAGGTATTTTGGCAGAAAGTCGACCGCGTGGCAGACCGATGCTGCGTACAAAATCCTAGAACTGCTAGAGACCAAAGACCGGGAATACGTCGTCATGAACGAGCCGCCCGGCTCTGGTAAATCCACCTTGTTTTCCCACGACATCCCGTGCTGGTTGATTGTTAGAAATCGCACCATCAGAATCCAGATTGGCTCTCGCACCGAACGCCAAGCCCGAATGTATGTCGGTCGTATTAAGAGATCGCTGGAACGGGAAATCCCGCTGCGGGCTGATGCTGACTCCCTTGCAGCAGGAATAGCCTTTGACGCAAAAGCCTGTCTTCAAGACGACTACGGGTCGTTTAAACCAGAAGGTAGGTCTGAAATGTGGCGGGCCGAAACCCTGGTCGTGCAGCAACTCAACGGCATTTCCTTAGATGACAAAGAAGCCACCGTCTCTGCCTGGGGCCAGGACTCCGGATTCCTGGGTGGCCGCTTTGACTTTGTTATTTGGGATGACTTGGTAGACAGGAAGAATGTCAAAACAGAAGATAGCCGGGACAACATCCGTGAATGGTGGGATACCGAAGCAGAGTCGCGTATTGAACCGGGCGGGCTGCTGATTCTTCAGGGACAGAGAATCGCTACCAACGATCTCTACCGCTATTGCCTTGACAAAAAGAATCTGGACGAACAGCCCAAATACAAGCATGTCGTCTACCAGGCACACGACGAAGAGAAATGCACTGGAGAGCACTTAGACCTTAAGCCGTGGCCGGAGTCGTGTTTGCTCGACCCCTACCGCATCCCGTGGAAAATGCTGGAAACCATTGCCCATACAAACCCGCGTGCTTATGCGGTTATGTACCAACAGCAGGACGGCGACTCAGTCGGTGGCCTTGTTGACCCTGCGTGGATTTACGGGGGCGTAGACGCCGAAGGCTACGGAGCGCCCGGTTGCCTTGACAAAGACCGTGGTATTGGTGTGATACCAGCCCATTTGATAAATGGCAACGGCTGGTCATTTCTCACGGTGGACCCCAGCCCGACAGAGTTCTGGGGGATTATCTGGTGGGTATACGACCCAGAATCCACAACCCGCTATGCCATTGACATCATCAAGCGACGGCTAAACCCAGAACAGTTTCTCTCGCTGGACCTCAACACGTTTGAGTGGGAGGGCTTGGTCGTGGACATGTTTCAGGAATCCATTGACCAGGGTGCGCCCATTACCCACGCCATCTTTGAGGTGAACGCTGCCCAGAGATGGTTTCTTTCACAGCCGCACGTCCAGAAGTGGATGGAATACAGCGGTATGCGCTTTTTGCCGCACACCACGCACATTAACAAGCAAGACCCGAAATACGGCCTGGAGTCGATTGGTGACCTGTTCCGACAGGGCATGATTCGCTTGCCGTGGGCGACTCCAACATCACGTCTTAAGGTCAACCCGCTCATCGAAGAAGCAACACGGTATCCTGACCATGACACAACAGACCTAATTATGTCGACATGGTTCGGCAAATTAGGTGTAGAGAACCATTACACTCCTCGTAGGGAAGGCATGTATCGTATGTCAAGACCTATGTGGATGTCGTCGGCGCAGCGAGGAATTGCATGAAAACTACTGAGCAGATCATCGCTCTCTATAAGCAACGCTCCACATACTATGCGCCGCTGCACTCCAAGATGCGGCTTATCCAGTCAATATACAACGGCACGATGGAAGTCCCTCTACCTGATCTTGAGGAATCTTCTATGCCGTTTGCCCCAAATCTGCTTGCCCAGGGCATTGACCAGATGGCTGGTCGTATTACGTCCGTTACTCCGTCCGTTAATTTTGCCTCACTTAAGCCCGGCGTCCGTATATCGGATAGGCGAGCACAGGCAGCATCCCGAACCGTCACCGGATGGTGGCAACTGGACCGAGTCCCGCTGAAGATGCGGCAGCGCGGTCGGCATCAGATTGCCTACGGGATGTCTCCGTGTGTTGTCCGGTGGGATGCTAAGAACAACCGCCCCACTTGGCATGTTCGGCACCCGCTAGAGACCATGCCGTCAACTGACGTAATCCCAGGCCAGGTAAATCCCATCGACTGTGTCTTTGCCTACCGGCGTTCGGTAGGTTGGATGAAGCAGCATGGCTACGCAGACAAGGTTGTAGCACTTACTAACGACTACAACACGCACAACGACACGTCAGTTTTAATGATTGAGTATGTGTCAATGGAGGGAACCCAACTAATTGCAGCGGGGTACCATACGGCTGACCCCTACATGCCGCTAACGGCCATGGAGTCTGATGGTTCAACTCTGCGTGGCGTGACGCTGGAAGCAATCCCTAGCCGCATTGACATGTGCCCAGCGACGATCCCCATGCGTCTCACCCTTGATGGAGCACAGGGCCAGTTTGACAACATGATTGGCATGTACTACCAGCAAGCAAAACTGATGGCGCTTGAGGTGATTGCGGTTGAAAAGGGTATCTTCCCAGATACTTATCTGGTTAGTCGCCCAGGTGAGGTTGGGCGTTTCTTGGACGGACCCCATGATGGGCGCACAGGTCTTGTCAATATCGTGGCTGGTGGAGACATCAGAGAAATCCAGGCACAGCCGGGCTACCTTACGAACCCAACCATTGATCGTTTGGAGCGGAACCAGCGTATTACTGCCGGCATCCCTGCCGAATTCGGAGGAGAATCTGGCTCCAATATCCGTACTGGTCGTAGAGGCGACGCTGTTCTATCCGCTGTTATTGACTATCCCGTTGCAGAAGCGCAAGAAAACTTTGCCTACGCACTAGAGCAAGAAGACAAAGTTGCAATTGCGCTTGCCAAAGCCTACGACGGACGCACGCCTAGAACCATTTATGTTGGAACCGCCAATGCAGCACGACCCGTTACCTACATTGCCGATGAAACTTTTGAATCAGATCAACACACCGTTTCTTACCCTGCCACTGGCAGCGACCTCAATAACTTGATTATCGGAATTGGGCAGCGCGTGGGGCTTGGAATTATGTCTAAGCAAACGGCAGCATCTCTCGATCCTTACATTGATAACCCAGAAATGGAAAAGGATCAGATTATTGCTGAGGGCCTGGAGCAGGCGCTTGTAGCAGGTATGCAACAGCAGGCCGCTAGTGGGGCAATCCCTCCGCTGATTGTTGCAAAAGTTATGAAACTTGTCCGCGACGACAAGATGGAACTTGCTGAAGCCTTTAACAAAGTAACCGAAGATGCAATTAAGGAACAAGAAGCGGAGCAAATGGAGCAGCAGACTCCCGACGCCATGACCGCTGACGCAACTATCGCTGCCATGGCTGGACCGCAAGCAGCAATCCAGGGGCCGAACCCATCTCAACAAAATCTTATGAGTCTGCTTTCTACTCTACGTAGGCCGCAGACAGCGACCGGAGGCGTGTAATGCCACGTGGAGGAAAGCGTCAAGGAACTCCAGGTAAGGGATATTCAAACCGCACCGACATGGGCATGAACTACATGGGCCAGGAGCAGGCGGGTATGGCTACTCCTGCCGCTGGGGGCGTAGCACCGCCGTCTATGCGGGACATGATGCCCGCGTATCCAGAGGACACCCCCAACCTTCTTGACTCAACAGCGCGCCCGAATGAGCCAATTACCGCTGGTTTGTCTGTTGGGCCAGGGCCAGGACCAGAAGCCCTTGACCCTCGCGTGGGAGAGATTCGTCAACTTAAAACATTCCTTCCCCTGATTGAGCCATTTCTTGATAGAGAGGACACGCCCAACAGCGTCCGTGCCCTGGTGAAATACATCAAGGGCTCGTAATGTTCCTAGACAATCTTGCGGCATTTACGGATGCGCTTGGAGTAGAAAACGCGCCATCTGTTGTCTATTTATCAATAGTCCCGTGGCCCAGTGATGTAGAGCGGGACGACTTTATTAAGGCTTTGACTAATCTTGACCCAGGAGAGTTGTAGTGGCTGACGAACGCAAGGTGTGGGAGTTTAACGACTTTGACGCTATTAATAAGGGTCTGTCTGCATGGAACGCACAAAAGGGTGTAATCGCTGGCGTCTACACCCCGGAGCAAGCGCTAGCGGCAAACAAACTACCTACTGGCGTCTCAACAATTAAGACCCCTGGGGGTGGTTACACACCTACCACAAAAACCAAGCAGCAAGCCCAGATGGTCATTAATGATCCAGCGCAAGTAGAAGCGATTGCGAAACAAGAACTTGGCGATCAGTCATTTGCCGACCGCGCAAAAACAATGTTGTCACGGGTGTTTGACTACGAGGATGAGGCTGACCTTCGTGTAGGGCCGGTAAATCTTTCTGGGGTTGAGTCTGTATGGGATGGGATGCTTCGTGGATTTACGTGGGGATACGACAGACTTAATCAAGTAACCGCTGCTGGTATTTCTGGTTTGCCTGGTGGAATTAGAACCCTTACGTGGGATGAAGCAGGAAAGGTGTCTGTCGGTCAGGCGTTTCTTGCTTCGATGGGTGCTGCCGCTGGTCGCGCAGAGCGTGGCGAAGGAACTGTTGGAGACATCCTTATGGCTCCGTTTACAGGCTTTTCCACTCTTGCTGCACGGTTGGATACAAACAATATTTTGCAAGAAGAGTCATTCGACATCATGGATGAGGCACAGCGCAAAGCCGCCTTTGAGGATGATGAATGGGGCAAGTGGACTAGCGGATTGCTTGACGCTTCGTTTGCTATTTTCGGTGACCCGCTTATCGTGGGCGGAAAGTTTCTTAAACTTACTCGACTTAAGTACATTGACCGTCCCCTTACCCCAGAAAACCAAGCAGCCTTTATCAGCGAAGTAACCAATGACACCCTGAAGATTGCGTCAGGAGACACGACAAATTTGACTCCAGTGGGACGCTGGATGTATGGCGCGATCACTCCTGACGAAACAGGCAAACTTCCATCGGGATACAAAGTAATTGAGCGCGGCGAAATTAAAGATTCAAGTGACGCTGCCGGTATTGCTTCTGCTGTAAACACAATTAATGCCATTGCTCCAGGTCCAGAGCAGGTTGGCGAACGAGCAAAACTTCTAGCGCTGACTCTCCGCGTGGCAGCAGAGGACGAGTCGGCAGTTAGAGAACTTTATGAATCATCTGCCATTCTCGCTGAAGAACTTGTAACTACTCGTCATCAATTGTTTATGCAAGAACTTCTTGTTAATCCAGCACGGAAAGACAAAATGATGCTGGAGATTAATGGCAAGTATGATCGCGCGGTTAGATACCACGATCTACTTCTTCAGCGCGGAACAGCAAGTAGCGATGAACTTGCACTTGCTATGCGCAATGTCGAGGATTTAAAGCGACTACGCGACGACGTTGATAATTTCCGCGCTCCTGATCCACTGGCCGTGCCAGAAGAAGCGGGCTCTCAGGCAGCCAAAGACCAGCAAGAAATTCTTAAGGCTCAGGTTGCAGACTTAGAGCGGCGCAATGATTTTTTTGCGGCAGCAATGCGAACTGAGCGCAAAGGATCGTTTAGAGAGTCAGACAGATTTTTTGCATCCGATACTGCATTGGGCAGAGCCGTAAGTAAACGAAGGGAGCGGCGTGCGCAACGCGCATACGAGATTAAGGCTACCGCTGCCGGTGGTTGGAGGCATCGCGACTTCTTTGGAAACGGGCTTGGCAAAAAGATTTTTCGTTTGTGGTCCTACGCTGGATTAGAAAACCCAACTCCTTATATGACCACAAAGGGGACTGGCGGAATGTTTGCGTGGAAAAACGCACAGGCATTTCTTGACAAAATCACGATGTACTCCGGGGCAGGCAGAATCGTCGGGGATAAGGTTATTGGGGGAATAGCGCGAAAAGAAGAATTGTTTGCAGAGTTTATTAAAGCAATGGACGAAACGGGAGACGCATCTCTCGCCGTTACGCGCATAGAAAATCTTATGCAAGCAGATTTTGCGGCCTATTACGGAATGGATCCGAAACTAATGGAAGCCATAGTTTCCAAGTCTCGCTCTGCGTACAAGAATTACGAAGACTTTATTCTCGGCACAAATGGGTTTTTCCCAGATGGAATTAATGGAGCAGAAGAACTAACCAAGGTTCTTAACATTGCGCCAAACCTACCCGGCCAACTAGCGGAGGGACGCTACATCCTTCCGTTTGAGGAAATTGAACAAATCATTATCAACGGTCAGGCAGGAAAAATTCCTGGATTTGCACAGGGGAACATTGTAGGTCCGATGGACTCAGTCACTAACCAGATAATGAATGGTCTTGACAACTTTAACGACATATGGCGACCAGCAGTTCTATTCCGCCTTGGCTATGTTCAGCGTAACGTGGTAGAAGGAATTTTCCGCTCAATGGCATTTAACTCCAGTTTTGCTCCGATTGCGTGGGCTGGTCAGGCGGGAGCGATTGGGCTTTCTAACTTTAGGCGTAGCCAAAGGGTAGCCAGGAAAGAAGCAAAGATTCGCGCCGCTCTTCTAACACCCGATGCGGCGCGCGATGATTTCGATAGAGCAGTTAAAGGTCTTATGACCGAGCAAGATGTTTTGCGCCTTGAGTCGAATCGGTTGTTTAAATTGCGCGGGCAACTTGCGACGCCAGAAACAATTGCAGCAGCGCAGGTTGTAAAGCGAGGGAGCGCATACGTTACTGCTGACAACCAATACAGAATTATAAAAGAAGGAAACTCCTGGAATATCCAGCGCATAGAGACCGAGAATTTTAATTATGTAAACGTGGAAGGGATGTCGTTTACGAGCCTCAAGAAAGCCAAAGAAGGACTAGAGGCAAATATCACGGGAAGAAAAACTAGCGTTGTTGATGAAGCAACCGGAAGAACATACAACAGCCGTGAAGAAATTGATGCCGTTATAGCGGCAGATGAAGCGCGCATTAATCAACTTACAGAAGAACTCAAGGCCATGCCCGAGCGTCCGGTCCCCGCTTCCATGAAAAACAGTCGATTCCAAAAGTGGCGCGAGAAGAACCTGGAAGAAATGGAGAACCAGTACCAGGCTGCTATTGCGTATGAGCAGAATGTTCTTGAGACATTAAGAGAGTCTGGCGTCGCAATGGACGACGTCATTGAACAGAATCTTAGGTTTCTGCGCTACAACAACGAAAAACTTATGCGTGACATGCTGCTTGTTGAGCGCGACGATATTTATGCATTATCGGTGTGGCGGGATTCTGCGTCGACAAAAAAGCGAGTAAAGAGCAACGGAAACATCCCAGTTCCAGGACGCCCAGATCTGTTTGTCCATGATGCGTTTGACGGGCCATACGGTCCTATTGGCGCAGAACTTGCCTCATCCGACAACACAATTCGCGCTACTTTGTCATTGCGCATGGCAACAATGCAGCACATTTTTCTTAAGGCTCGATACAAGAACTGGGTAAATGTTTTGCCTAATCAGGGAGATGCGTACTGGCAAGGCATGTCGGATATGTTGCGACAGTACAACTCAAGTGATTTAGGAAAACTTCTCCTGGGTCCTGGTTCCGATGAAGATGTTGCCGTATGGCTTATGGGCCCACAAGGTAAGCGAGTAAGAGAACAACTAAACGACGCGTTCGAATTTGGAATTGCGTCTCTGCAAAGAAATGGCAAGTCCATAGAGGGACTTGGTCAAGGCGCAAGAATTAGAAGCGTAGAAACAGCACTTAAGTATGTTCAAGATATGCGCCAAGCGCTGTCAATAATTATTGCTGGGGACGCTCGCGTAGCAGCGTTAGCACTAGACCACGCCCCATCCCCCGGAGAGTTAAAGCGGATTCTTGACGGCAATCCTAATCTTCAGCCTGTCATTGGACACACAGATGAGTTGACCGGAGAGGTTTCATCTGTAATGGAAGTTATTAGGAATCTTTCCGCAAAAGCCTTTAAGTACATCGGCACGATGCCAGAAGATGCTTTTGTTCGTATGCCGTTTTATGCAAAGCGCTACCGCGATTTTGTCAAGGGAGCGATTGATAATTTGGTAAATCAATATCCAGACGTGAACATGATCCCAGCCAATCGCGTGTTAGAAATTCAGGTTCAGGCAAGCCGAAGAGCACTAAAAGACACCAAGGACTTCCTGTACACAATTGACCGCCGAACCAATCTGGGTCGCTATGGAGAGTTAATTTTCCCGTTCATTAGCGCCCAGCAAAACTCGGTTAATGCTCTAGGGAAGTTGTTCCGGCGCGATCCTTCTCTTCCAGGAATTATGCTTTTGTTGTGGAACGCGCCTAATCGTGTGGGCTGGGAAGACGAAGAAGGAAACATCCAGATTCCGCTTCCAATGGACCTTGTGCCGCAAGGAGCAAAAGACGCAGTAAAGTTCCTTACTCTTGGGAAGGCTGAACTTCCATCATTCACTACTCTGAAAATTCCTAAGTCTGGCCTGAACAGCATTTTCCCCGAAAGCGGTTTCGCTTTTGTGCCCCGGCCCATGCCACTTGTGCAGGTCGGTGCTAGCGAACTGATGAAGCGGAGTTTGTTTATTGGGCCAGAAGCACCACCAATCCTTGTTGATTTTCTTGGCGCAGACGACGCAGACACCCTGTGGACCTACTTTAAGAACTACATCTTTGGAGAAGAGTCCACTCTGTCAACTCAGCCGGTATCGGCGGATAAGGTGCTTCCCCCGTGGATGCAAAAAGCAATGCAGATGATTCAGAACGATTCTGCGTCGCAATACTCTTTCCAGTACGGATTGCAGGCACGGCAGGCCGATATGGAATGGCAAGCCGGTTTGCGAGACGAGTATCCGACAGCCGCAGAAATCCAAGCAAAAACCAACGGCATGTTTCTTTTGCGGATGCTTGGTAACCTTGTCGGCTACACGTCGCCACAGTACGACAGCCCCGTAAACCTCCTTGTTGATTTGCAAAATAGGTACGACCGGGAATTTGGGCTTCAGGGTCCAATGAAATTCTCAAATACATTTGGCAATGAACTTCTTTTGCTTGCCGAAACCAAGTCCACAGAGAGTGTCGGCGGGGCTCTGGCTACTACGGAAGTGGTTAGGAATATCAAAAAGTACGACACCCTTATTAGAGAAGTTGCTCCGTCGCTTGGAGATGACACTGACGTAATTGGTATTTTTGTCAATGGTGACGCGAGTAATGCAGAGTATGACCCCAACTCGTATCGCTGGCAGTTGCAGTCGCAAATCCCTGGAACCAGTCGGACATGGCGAGAGGTGCGCACCGGCCAGGAAGCGATGAACGAATCACAGCGTCAGGCTGGTTGGGTTGAGTACATCAAGTTTATGGGGATGCTAGATGTTCTTCTGCAACAGCGAGGACTTGAGAATTACCGAGTGAAGGGCGCCTCTGATCATCAGGAGATGAAAGCCCAGTTTATTGACGGCATGATGAATAACCCCATGTACGAGGGCTGGGCTATTGATTACCAGTCACGCGGTAGCGCTAAGACCTACAACTCTGTGCGCGCAATTGAGGCCGCTCTCGGCAATGAAGAGTTTATGAAGGACAACGGAACTAAGAGGACTTGGCAAATTGCAGCCTTGTATATCAGCGCCCGTAATGAAGTAATGCGCAGAGTCCAGGAATCCGGCCAAGGAATTAACACGGAGGCTAACGCTCAACTCAAGTATGAGTGGGATACTTTACGTCAGAGGTTTATTAATGACGATATTGGCTGGGCAGCAATAGCAAACAGGTACTTGAGAAACGACGACGATCCAGTCATGATCGGAGCATCAATGCGCGCGGAGGCAGCAAATGTCACAAATGAGTAACGAGGGAACGTACCAAGCGCCGCCCTCTTCTCTTCTAAGGACGTATAACCCAAATACCCCAACTCAGGTAATGGGTGGAGTAAATGCCTCTCAAGGGCCTAGGGTGTTTCTTGGCTACGAAGAAATTTCTTTGCCGCCTTCTTTGACTCGTCCCGGGGTATCAGGCAAGCAGCGTATCCCACGGTTCTATCCCGTTGATTATGCAAAAACACAGGCTCGGTTTCTTGGTCAAGAAGGAACCGAAAAACTTTTTCAAATTATTGGGCAGCAGTACGGCGATTACGCGACGAAGACCGACACACATATGAACTCTGCGTGGGAAGGTCTCGTTGATCTTTCTTTTCAAATTAAAACACAGTATGGAGAAAACGTAGCCCCCCTGGACGCCTATGACTGGTGGCTTGAGAGGACTGGGCGCAAACCAGGCGGAACAGCCGCAACTGGTGGTGGTACGACGAGGGCTCGTACGCGCGCGCGCGAGGAAACCATAAATTTCACAGACCCAGGGACAGCGCGAACTATTGTCGACCAGACTTTGCAAAGTTACCTTGGGCGCACCGCTACCGACAAAGAGTTCAGGACTTTTGCACAGGCTCTTAGGTCTGTCGAAGAAAACATGCCTGTTGTTGTTGAGCAGGAGACCATGGCCGCTGGAGCAAAATCTAACCGCACTCAACAGACAAGGACTGTGCGCCAGGGTGGAATGAACGCTCAATCATTTGCCGACGCATGGGCACGAGGGCAAGAAGGGTCAGCGGAATACACAGCCGCTACTCGCCTTATGGATGCTTTTAACGAAGCAATTATTGGAGACACGCTATGACCGCCGCAGTTCCAGAAAAGAGGCTGACTCGCCAACAGCGAGCCGCAAAGAAGGCTGCTGAAGAGGGCGGATACATTGACCGCAACCTCGATGGTTTGCGTGATCCAGACACGCTTAGCAAAGAAGAACTGGCTGCTGAATACTCAATTGCGTACAACGTAATTACTCAAAATTCAGAACTCGAAGAACTTTTTGAAGCAGCGTTTAATGACCGTGGCGCTCAATGGACTGACCAGAGATTTAAAGCGGCAGTTCAAAATACCCAATGGTTTAAACAGAATAATCGCTATTACCGCGAAGGGTGGCTCGCCAAGGCACGAGGCGGAGCGGATTGGTTGACGCTTCAAGAGAACGCTCGCATGGCTATTAGCGAAAAGGCTATGGTTGCCGGGCAAGAACTTGACGAACAAACAATCAACCAACTTGCCGATGAATACATCTTTGGGGGCTGGGACCAACCCGGCAGGGGCATGTTGCTAGAGAAGGCAATCATGCAGCGCCAGGGTGGGCCAATGGCACGTCCTAAAACCACGTCTCGTGGAGCCATAGGAGACATTAGCC
>Ga0169931_10012220_pt1 | contig 11951 bp, 10 predicted proteins | sample Kivu_15m_20L_FD_129675 | JGI IMG/M metagenome (GOLD analysis project Ga0169931, IMG submission 129675) | Freshwater microbial communities from Lake Kivu, Western Province, Rwanda to study Microbial Dark Matter (Phase II) - Kivu_15m_20L... | ecosystem: Environmental > Aquatic > Freshwater > Lake...
CTCATCGAGATAAAAAAATGTTGGGGATTGGGGATTGGGGATTGGGCCCAATCCCCAATCCCCAATCCCCAATCCCCAATCCCCATTAAATTTTTATATTTAATGCCAATACCAGCACCAAATTAAACACCAATACCAATACAAAAAAAAGAATATAAAATCAATACCCAATACTAAGGTAATTTTATTAAATCTTTTCCTTATATTCAGTAAATATATTTACTCAAATTTATCTTTATAAAATGTTTATCTTAAATTATTTATTCATTATTAATTTAAAATTAAAAGAAGACCTTCTTAACTCTTTTATTTATGCAAGACTAATATTTGCCAATTATTCTTAATTACAGTTCGTAATTATACTCAAACTTGTAATTATTGTCTTTATTATCTTTAATTATTAAAGAATTTAAAATTAAATGAAATTTTTTCAGTAAATTTTATATTGTGTAAATTAATTCATTTTCATTTTCTATTAATTTTACATATGATAACAATTAAGTAGACTTTTCAACTAAATAAAATAATTAAAACGAATGGAGAAAAAAGACAAATTTATAAACCCCAACCCCGAACTGGTTGAAAAATACAGAAAAAAATTTGATTCAATGGAGAAATCGAAAAAAAAAGAATTGATGACTGCACTTGGGTGGTTATTTTTACCAGACAATATTCAAAAGGCGACAAGAGAGAAAATACAAAACAACATGAAAATAAATGATAGAATAACATTGTTCTTAGCTTTTATCGGAGTAATAACGAATATTATAGCCTCTACTATATATATTACATTTTCTCAATCAAGAAGTAATCAATAAATTATTTTTATTAATATAGACAATCAAGTTGATCCTCCTACAATCACGATACAAGTAGTCCCAAATTATACAACAAGTGTAACAATAATTAGATTCATCACCAGCAGTACCACACTATTACTATTTGTATTTCTCATAAGGCATTACATTATAAGACTTAATTTCCTGATTAATAAACATAAAGCAGATGTCACCTCCACTCTTTATTCTACTGGGCTATTATGGAAATTAATTTTAGAAATTATAATATGTTCAATACATACCCCTCCTTACATGAACGATGTTAAGGTAAATATTCCCAAAACTAACGGGGAAGCAAATTTTGTGGATTTAGATCTGTTTTTAACTTCTTTAATTCCTTTAAGAGTTTACCTATTATTTCGCTATTTTTCCTTTTACTCGTCATGGGCAGATGACAGAGCAGAAAAAATTTGCAATGAATGCAGCACCTTAGGAGGAATCTCTTTTGCTATTAAAGCCGAATTGAAAGAACGTCCCTTTACCATGGTTGGGGTGCTTATGATTCTTTCTATTATGATATTTGGGTATGCCCTGAGAAATGTCGAAGTCGCTTTTATGCAGAATCGTCCAGAAAACAAATTTCAAGATTGGACCTATGAATGGAATGGGTTTTGGTGTATTATAATTACAATCCTAACCGTAGGATATGGAGACTTTTACCCTCAGACACATGTTGGAAGAATAATCGCAGTAGTTGCTTGCTTATGGGGAACTTTTTTAATCTCTTTAATTGTACTTTCTTTAAATATCAGTGTGGAATTCACATCTCAAGAATCGAAATCCTATGATGAACTAAAGAAAGGCGAAATGTTATTCGAATTAAAGAAGAAGGCGATTCAAACACTGAGATATTCAATAAGACTAAAAAATTATCAAAATATGGAAGATGTTACTGAAGAGGTCGACAAGATAAAATATATAAAAACAATCGATCAATTAAAGAAAAACTTAAGCGAATTCAGAACTGCAAGGAAGTTTTTCATAAGTAAGGAACATGAAGTTAGTGCCTTAAATATTTTGTACAGAATTCATGAAAACGTAAGTGTTGAAATGGAGGACATCATCATGACAGCTAACGATCAAGTGAATTCTCTTTTACAATGTTTGGAACTAAGTCAAACTATCCAAGAAGAAATCAAAGAATATACGAATAAATTGGACACTATGACAAAAACTTTAGAGGAAAGCATCCCTTCAGAAACAACCTAAATAATTATTGGTATTATTTTAAATAAAGAAAAATCTACTAAAATTATTCTATAAAAACTTTTTTAATTATTTAAAATTAAATTTTAAAATGGATGACTCGACAAGCAGTACTCAAACTAAATTAGATGAAATTACTATTTTTAATCAATTAAATATAAGAGAATATATTGGGACAAACATATCTGCAGAAGATGGAAATAATTCAATTTACATTTGCGGAAAAATATTTTCTCACCTGATTTCAGCCAAATACTCATTTAAAGCTTGTGAATTTTTGATTTACACACCATTCAACAATAAACTTTTTTATTCAACTATGAATTCAGATGAATGTTTCACAAGCACATTAAAATGGAATCATAATTTTTTCAAAAAAGTCAGACTGTGTTTGGAATCTTCAGAAAAAATTAACAACACCTACTTTTCTATAAATTATGAAAATAAAATAGACATAAAAATAAATAATACGAATCGAAATCTGATGAGTAATAATATAGCAACCAACTTTGAAATTGAAGAATGCGAGTACAACGAGGAATTTACCGATAAAAAATTATATTTTGAATTGCATTTTGTAGTTGATGGTCAAGATATTATCGCTTTTAGAATGCACCTAAATCACATTATTGATGATAAACCCAACAACACACTTTTAAACAAATTACTCGAATACGATAAACAAGAGACTGAGATTATAGCTGATAGGCAGATAAAATTACATGACAAACAGAGAGAAATAGATAAAATGGAAAAGGAAATTAAGAAAACTGAGGATGACTTTAGTCAATTCAAGAAGCAGAGTTTGTATAAATTATACTATTTAAACAAAGAGAAAAATAAGAAGATAACAGAATTAAATAATCAACTTAAGAAAGAAAAGAAAATTGCACATAAATTTATGTAAAATAATCATAATATTAAAAATATTTCATCATATACATATTAAATACATCTTTTAAGGAATTTATAATTTTATTTTAAAATCATCTGTTTATTTCTATTAAAACAAATCTTTTAATCATTATAATAGTAATAAATATCCAATACGAAATAAATATATTTAAATTATATTTATGAATAAAATAATTTTGCTTGGCATTTAATTATTAAGAATTTCAAGCACTCAGGTTAGGAATCCTTTTGATTACTCATTTTACTTTGAAATTAACTTGAAAATTTGAAAAATTAAATTAATCTTAAACTCACTTAAAAACGTTCAAAATTAAAAATGAAGAGGATGAAATTTTGTTAATTGCTTATTATTTAAAGTAAAAAAGGACATAATTAAAAAAATATTTTACTCCCTAAAAAAGTGATAAACGAATTGGTACTTAAAAAATGAAGATGATTTGATCTATGACATGATTAATTTAATTAGAAAACATTAAAATTTTAATACCGATGATTTAGAATGGTCTAATTTTATAAAGAGTAAAGCTGACAATGAAAATTTCGTTGAATGTAAACCAGGTAAGTACTGAGAAAGAGAAATTATTAAAAAAGTGTTGAGGAAAGAGGTAAGAAAAGATTAAAATTTAATGAAATAGAATGATATATTACAATCTAAAAATTATTGGTTATATATTTATAACTCATATTTTGTATATTTAATTAATAAGATAGACTAAAAAATTTATTAAGAATAAATATCATAATAGTAACAAATATATAAATAAAACATTCTATTAATTCATATCAAGATAAACTATTTTAAATTAGTATTCTTCTTTATATTATTTTTAAAAAATAAAATTAAAAATTTATCAATCTTGATTATTCAAATTTATTTTTTTTAAATCTATTTAATAAGATCTTCCCCATACGACATGTACTTGTGCTTTGGCCCCACAGAAAAAGCATTTTTCATCTTCTTGAACACCAGTTTGTTGTAGAGGAATACAAAGAGTCTTGCAGCTTCCTGCTACTTTTTCATCTAATCCAGATTTTTCAGATTCATCTTTAACTGCAGCCTTGACTTTCTCTTCACATTGCTGTACATTACACCAAGGAGTAAGAACCATATTATTGTCACTAATCAATTTTAAGAAGGATTCGAAGTCGATGGCTGTTTTCTTCTTAGCATCTAACTCAGATTTAGCCTTGTTGAAAATTCTATGTTGAATAGTATCGATTAATTTCTTGATAGTTTCAGTCACATCAGCAAATTTAATTTGTAGTCTTTCTTTGTTGTCTCTACAGAAAATAGTTACTTGTCCTTTTTCCATATCCTTCTTACCATATTCTATTCTGATAGGTACACCTTTTAATTCCCAATGGGCGAATTTCCATCCTGGATTGTGAATATCTGAGTCATCGACTTTGGTCCTGACTTTAGCTGCTTTCAAATCAGCGGCAATTTCGTGCATTTTGTCTTTTATTAATTTAGGGTCGTCTTTAGAAGTTATGATTGGTACAAGGATGACTTGAATAGGGGCCACTCTGGGAGGAAGAACTAATCCGGTGTCATCTCCGTGAGTCATGACCATGACTCCGATAGATCTGGTTGTTAAACCCCAAGAAGTTTGCCAGACATATGACTCTTCTCTTTTTTCGCTAAGAAATTTAATATCAAACATCTTCGAGAAGTTTTGACCGAGGTTGTGAGAAGTAGCGCATTGTATTCCTTTTCCATTAGCAGGAATCAATGTTTCAACTGTAGTGGTGTAGAAACCTCCTGCGAATTTTTCATTCTCTGATTTTCTTCCTGGAATTACAGGTACAGCCAACAAATCTTCATAGACTTGTCTATATAATTCTAGAATGTCAAAGACTTGCTTATCTGCCTCTTCTAATGTTGCATGTGCAGTATGACCTTCTTGCCATAAGAATTCTCTTGTTCTTATGAAAGGGGTAGGATTCTTGAACTCCCATCTAACGACGTTGGTCCATTGGTTTAGTTTTAGTGGAAGATCTCTGTGTGATCTTATCCATTTTGAATAGGATGGGTACATTATAGTTTCACTGGTAGGTCTAATAGCAATAGGAATTTCTAACTCTTTTTCTCCTGATTTTGTGACCCAGGCAACTTCAGGCTTAAATCCTTCGACGTGGTCTTTTTCTTGGTTTAAAGCTTTGTAACTAACAAATAAAGGGAAGTAGGCGTTTTCTACTCCAATTTCTTTGATCTTTTCATCAAAAAATTTTTGTATGATCTCCCAGATTTGGTAAGACCAAGGTCTTAAAATGTAACATCCAGAAATGTCATAGTATTCAATCATCTCTGATTTGATGATAACATCAGAGTACCAATCAGAGAAATTTTCAAACTTTTTATATTGTACAGACAATAAATATTGGTTATTAGCAGTGGTTGTTGCTGCAGGTTGAGCATTTGCTGTCTCTTTGGCTTTTTCTTTTACAGGTTCAACTTTCTTTTCTTCAGTTGGAACTTCTGTTAGCTTTACCTTTGAGGTTTTAATTCCGTGAGAAGCAAGTAAAGAAAGAAGATCGCCTGTCTTTATCCAAATTGTAGAAGTGTTGACCATTGGATGAATTGCAACATATTCAGATAGGATGTCTTCATCCACAACAAATTGAACCTGTTCTTTTTGTTCGGCTGTTAAGTTAAGCAAAGCCAAAGGTGTGACAGAACCTGGTTTGACACTTAGATATTCTTCTAATTGCTTAGCGTCAGCTTGTCTCAAACCATCTTTCTTAGCTTTCAAAATTTTTTCAAGATTTTTAAAAGTAAAAGCAGATGCCTAAAGATTTTAAGACTAAAAATATTACATTGTGTGCTGATAGAAGAATAAATCCTCCTGCTTTATTCTTCAAAAATAAATTTTTCAAAAAAGTGTATTCTCCCTTAGCAAATGTGATGGTTTTCAATTTCTCTACTCCATCGTTCACAGTCTTGAGCTCTTCATGATCCTCGACATGAGCAACTTCAACATTAGCATCGTCCAAAAATTTCAAAATGGCTTCTTTGTTCTCGAGTTTTGTATTTTCCATACTTTTATTACTAAATGAAAAATAATTAGATATAATGAATTTATTAGAATTTAATGATTTAATTTGGGAAGGTCTCTTAGACATAAATGAAAGTTTCATAAAACTCTGAAGAGTTTTGGCTTTATTTATCGGTGATGTGAATTGACTTGCAATAATCCTTCGTAACACTTTAAAATATAAAATTAATATAATTATAAATATATAAAGTAATTGAATTTCTAAGAATATTTGATTTAAGATGAATTTTAATTCTCATATTTTACGTTAATGATTAATTTATATATATTAAGGTAAAATTATTTTATTATGAAATAATTTTAAAAAATGTCTAATTCGAATTATGACGATTCACAAATTTATTTTCAAAACCCGACAGAAAACAAGACTGAATCATCATCACAATACCAAAGCCCCAATATGATCACACTTTCAGATTTATCTGATGATTCTATTTCTAATCTTCTAGGATTAAATGTAGAAGTTACTTTAAAAATAGAAAACATTATGAATCAAGAAAAAGTTAAAGGAAATATTTTCTCTATTATGAAAAATAACAATTTATTAATTTTACTGAGAAGAGATGGAAATGAGAAGAACTCAATTAATACATTCATGATCAATATACAAAGCATACAGAGCATAAAATTAAGTGAAGAAAAGTTTGATGTAAAATAGAATTTTATCATATTATTATTAAATTTACCAATTGTCGTTTCTCCGCAGGTCGAATTTCTAGAAATAAACAATCCCAATTTAGATAAAATTTTCGAAAACGAGAGAAAAAATTTAGAAAAGAATTTGCTGTTGAAAAAATCTGAATTAGATAAACAGAATTCAGAAGAAACTCAGAAAATTTATCAAAAGGGTTCCAACATTTATCAGAAACTTTGCAAATTGTAAAATAATCCAATTAAATAAATAGTTATAAATGTTCTTACGAAAACAATAAAATAATTCTTATAGAAATAGATGCTTTCATTGAAGAGCCCTTTAATGTGGAGAATATACACTGTGATAATGACTATACAAAGAATAGATTGATAAGAATGATTGAGCCTTGTTTAAAATAACCTGTGATTTTCGTATTTGATTATTTTATATAAATACTCAAACACTAAATATTTGAATATTAATTCTTTATATTTCAAATTTCTAATTATTCTGTTTAGTTATTCATAAATGGGTTCTAAATTTTTTAAAATCTTATATGAATTCTTCTTTAACTTTTTCGATTACTTTGAGAAACACAATGGCTCTAACGAAGAAGGTTTCTTGAATTATTTAGAAGAAATCAATAAATCAAAACTTAGTTGTTTTTATCTTAATCTGGATAGGAAAATTTCAAAATCCAAATTTTCAAAAAATCAAAATTCTTATAATGAGGAATTACAAGAAGAAATTAATAGTAATCACAAATTTGAAAAAAATTCTTCAACCCATTCGACACTTACTAATAAATTGCTTAAAAATGCTAAAATTTATCAAAACGAAAAATTGGAGAAAGATTTCCTCATGCAAAAAATTCTTAATAGAAAGATCAACAGAAAAATGAGGAAATTGAAAATAAATAAAACAGTGCATAACATATCTACTACAGATACAATGTACACATAAAAATACAAAGAATTGTCAAAATATAAAATATATCATTGAAATGAAACATATCAAATTATAAGAATTAGTTAGTGAAATATGTAAATTGATAATTAAATAAAATTAAAACTTCTTAAATTTTCGATAATCAAAGAGAATATTGAAAACTAAATTTTTAAAAATTCTATAAATAAATATATCTTAATATTTATCAAATCCTCAATTTACTCAATTTTTCTTTTTAGTTCTTTTCACAGCGATGTTAATACCCAACTCTTTTTCCAATCTATCCAATTTTTCATTCAAAGCGGTGATCTGTAGAATGAAATCGACTTTTTCCTTTTTAAGGGTTGTTATCTGTTTCTGTAAAAGTAAGTTATAAGCCTCTAGGTCGTCAAGTCCTTCGTGAAGGGTTGTTATCTTTTTCTTGATATCATAAAAATATTCATTTTCTACAGCATCTATGTCTATGTTTACTTTCTGGTCTAAATTATCGAAGTAATTTTTGTCTTTGTCATATTCTTTTATAAAATCATAGAGAATTTTTGAAAGTATCCCTATTCTCTCTTCTAAAACTGTTTCTGTTCCTCTAAATGTAACTTTCGGATTGTCGACTTCTTCTCCTAACAATGGAGCAATTTTAAGATCTTCTGTAACATTCTAAAAATAAATATGAGTAGGATAATATTGAATATATAAAATTATTATAATCTACAAATTTTTCCTTTTCATCATCGTAGAATTTGGGAAGTCTCTCTATCATTTTAATTTTTTATAATTTAAAATTATTATTTGATAATAAAAATTATATTAGTTGTATAGGTAATTAGAAGAAATTTTTATAAATGTAATTGATTATATAGTGTAATTTTAATTTTAGGATTTTTAAATTTTATTCGGGAATAAATTTTTTACGCAATCTCCGCATATATCAAAGTTACACACTCTATCATGTAAGGAAGATTGATCATATGGAAATTCCATATAACACATGTCACATTCCAAATATTCATCAACTTGTCCAATTGAGAAAGGGTGAGCATTTGGACAACACATGTAATTAAGAATTTTAATACAATTAAGGCAGTAATTCACTTCGCATGTAGAACAATTCCATCTAGTACAGATTTCATTTTCTCCGCATGTAGCGCATATACTATTCCAACTAGCCTTGAATGTAAGTATATGTCCAATCTCACATTTATAGGAAATATTACAAATCAGTAGATTAATTTTGTCTTCTAGTTCTTTTATTCTAATTTTGTTTTCTTTTTGTTCCTTCTCAAGGATTTCTACTTTAATTTTCATGTTTAGGAAATTTTCTGCAAAAGACTTTACACAATCATGTGATTTAATTGAGGAAATGTCATTATCTCTTTCTCTGAATGTTTGTGTGCATCTTTCACATTGGATTAATTTAAATTTACAAATTTGATTGTGCTCGTGATAGTCTTTTCGTAATATTTTCTCACCACATCCCTCATTTTCACATTTTAGTGTTGCATATTCACATTCTTTGAGATGGTACTCCATTCTTGATATTTCAGTAACAGTTTGGCAAGCCTCGTTCTGGCACTTAATTTTCAGCTCTCCCAACATTTTTTTAATAAATCTGTGAGCTGGTTTAATCCTCATTACACTGTCACATTTAACAGGGCACTGATTTGAAATCCTTTCCCATTTGGTTATACATTCCTTACAATAGGGGATTCCGCAGTTTTCACATTCATAAGGGTCATAAATGATATAAGTGCATATTTTACATATGAAATCATCGATGTTTTTTGGTTTTTCGACATCAGGTATTCTCGTAGTATTTATCTTTTCCATTAAGCAAGTTTAATTTGAAATTAAGAGTAATTTAAAATTTTAATATTATATATTACATATTCAATTATTTTTATTAATTAATGTTAAAAATTAAATTGTCTTGTTTTCTTAAAATTAATTTTCTTATTTGTTTATTTATTTTACTCTCAAACTTTATCATAAATTGTTCAAATTTTTCTATAATCGAGGTAACGAAGGAAAATATAGATACAATTTTAATCGATACAAAAACAGAAGGACAGAGCCAACTTATTTTATTCTATGATTCTTCTATAATTTGCAGAGACTGTCGAAAATGGGAAGAATACCTTACAAAAACCCTTGAGCATTTAAAAGAAGATTCCACCTCTCAAAATTTAGAAAAGTCGCAAATAGCAAAATTGATAAATAAGAAAGTCAAATTTATAAAAATCGACGGATTCAGATACTTTGAAAAACTCAACGATTACGAAATAGACACTCTTCCTACTTTGAAATTTATCTATAATTACTATAACATAAGTAAGGATTTGACTAAAGAATTTTCTGTTCTTTCAAACACAGTATCTATCAATCTCATAAATTATCTGACGACTAAGGTTGCAAATATAATTATAACAATATCAAGTGAAAAGGAATTGAATCAATACAATTCTAAAAATGCGGTTAATCTAGTTTTTGGTGATACTAAAGCTGTAAGAAATAATTACAAATACAACTACACAGAAATTATAACTGAAGTTGTAAAATCATTCGATGAAGTCTCAAATGTTTTGTATGTTGATCTTGACTTAAAAGGAAGTTCAAAAAATGTGACCAACTTATTGAATTATATCAATTTTGATAGGAAGGACCTTGAAACCAAACCAATATTGATGCTTTATAAGAAATATGATGATAATTCTGTGGATTTTTTTAAATATTTTCCTGAATTGAATAGAGATAATTTGTCTTTATTTCTCAAAATTTTTGCAAAACCTCTTGTTTCTTATTTGAACTTAGACGATGTATCTAACATATTCAACTGCAAAAATAAAAAGAAATTTTTTATTTTCGTTGATAAAGCAGAAAAAAATTCTCACAATTATAAAAGATTTAAAGATAGTAACTCCACGAATGAAAGCATAAGTTTTGATAGTTCTTACACTCTCTTTTACAAATATGGTTTGACTAATAGGAAAAATTTGATTGATAATAATTTTTTCTTAATTAATAATTTAGATGAGCCTGGTAAAATTATATATGATATGTTCGATATACAAGAACACGAATACCCTCTTATTGTTTCTGTTAAATTCTCTGAAGATGATGGAAATTGCAATTTTTCAAAGTTTAAAATTATTGAAGAAAACATGGCGGAAACTTCTATCAATGATTTCATAATTTCAAAATCCGAAAAGGATGAATTTTTCATCTCTGAATCTAATAGAAGCATTAAAACTAAAGAAAAAATGACTAAATTAAAATCTGAAGGTATTGAATACCTAGTTGGAGAAAATTTTGAGAATGAAATTTCCCAATCCGATTGCTTTTTAATTTTTACTATTCTAGGAGATAAAATTGATGAGAATATTTTAAAATTACTTAAGAACATTAACAAAAAAATTCAAAAAATAAGAGAAAAATCTGAAATATCAGAAATATCCGAAAATTCTAATCCATTAACAAGAACAGGTATTATAGACTTAACTTACAATGAAATAAAAAGAAACTTAGATCCTTTCAATCTTTATTTTTATCATCGAAAATCAAATGATTTTGATCTTTTCAATACCACTGTTTCTGATATTTCTCTTAAAAATTTGTTTAAATTTATGGATGAACACAATTTAAGTTCTGATTGTCTAGGAAAACAAAATTCGGAAAAGTTACAAGAAAATTATTTCTCAAAAGAAGATGAAGAAATTTTATACAACAAGAGTTTTTATTTTGAAGAAATTTACGAAAACCTTGAATATAAAGTCGGTTTTGAAACTTTTTCAGAACAATTGTCAAACTTAAAAAAACTTTCATACGGGAATAATTATATAAATCCGAAATCCAAAGATTCCACTTCAAATGAAGATGTTAAGGATATTTCTAAAAATAAACTAGACGAAACTAAAAAGACAGATTTATAATTAATTGAGACATGGTTAATTAATTTTAGATTTGATTTAAATAAACGTAATAAATATTTTTTATATTTTTATTTTTAGATTTCTAGTTTTTATAATTCGTTAAGAAAAAAATACAAAATTGTTCATAATTAAATAAGATCGTAATTATATTTAATTTTGGAAAATTATGGTCATAATTAAATTCATCTTGGGAAAACTCACATAACTTATTTTTCTAAACTAGTTGAAAACATATTAAAATTTTATTTTTTGACAAAATCTAATAGTATGTATGTTCCCATCTATATTAATCCATAAAGGAATTCTCAAGTATTCTTTCTAATACTTTTAATAAAAAGGACTGATAATTTAATGTAACTTTAGTTACAATAAGTGACATATATATTCTTGAATTTCATAAAATTAAATTCATTTTTTACCAGCAAAATTA
>Ga0169931_10012221_pt1 | contig 11951 bp, 13 predicted proteins | sample Kivu_15m_20L_FD_129675 | JGI IMG/M metagenome (GOLD analysis project Ga0169931, IMG submission 129675) | Freshwater microbial communities from Lake Kivu, Western Province, Rwanda to study Microbial Dark Matter (Phase II) - Kivu_15m_20L... | ecosystem: Environmental > Aquatic > Freshwater > Lake...
AGTATATGATTGCTTATAGTCATTTTATTAATAGCACACATTTGATGTTTGGCTGGTTCAAATCAAAAGAGTACAGGAACGTCACTAATACGCTAGACAAATATGGATATTTCTTCCACAATTTTAACAATTTCAACATCCGCGAAATAACTAAAACCCTTCTGAAGGATAATTTGCATTTCAACAGTTTTGCTTAGATCCTTAGAGAAACTAAATATACCCCCTCAAATCTGCTCAAGTCAGTGCTAATCGTGTGGCTGTACGTCCAGAGCTCGTAAAATATGCAGGAAAATCAACTGATTCTGTAGCTACTGAGACTGTTCGAATAAAGGTGTGACAAACTGTTGAGGCAAGTGTAGAAGTATAGTAGCAGATAACCGCGCACCAAAGATGACTAAAAAAATATGTAATCCTCTCAAGAAAAATTAGGAGATGTTTTAGACGAAGAAAATGTATAGAGTTCTAACAGCGAGTCCTTGGTGCTGAGTAAAGTGATCATGCCTCTGATCCGCAACATGGAGAAAATAATTTATTCCTACGATGACATATACAGCGAAAAATAGGAGACTCCTCTTGACATAAGTCAGTGTTGGGCCTCGCTTAATATGCTCAAAAAAATGGTATAGCTAAGGCATGCCATGTAGTAAATCGGTCGATATTATTTCAAAGAGTGGTCATTTGGAGTAGTCATCATGATACAGGTTCTCACTAAGGACATCAAAGTAAGCTTGTGTTAAAGCTAGAGATTGTATGCTCGAATCAGAGTATTTATGGAAAACGAACAAGTAGGCATCGCCGATTTGATTGAGTCAGGCGATCTATAGCAATAGTAGGTGTTCAATTAGTAATAACCGATGATAAGGCAGTTCATGGCCTTAGCGGGGGAAATAGAACGGGTTAATGATCACATAGTCAACATGTATCGGGGCAAGTACTTCGCACTCAGTCTTCACAGCAACGGCATTTTCCAGCCGTATCTCTATATCAACAACGCTCTCTTCGATGACCTATATGTGATTATGCAAAGCAAAGAAAAATCAAGATTCAGCAAAAGTAAGAACAAAAGCAAAAGTATAAGCAGAAAGAACAACAGAAATAATTAAGAATAAAATGTTGAATATGTATGATCATCATCATACTTTATTATTAATTTAATATACGAAAAAATATAAATATTTACATTTGTATGGCTGAATATGATGGAATTTAGATGATGTTTGATCAAATTCTCAAGGAAAGGAAAGCAGCCACGCCTGCTCTGATCCAGATATCCTCGATTTCCTTGGAGGGTAACTCCATGTACATTACGAAGTTGGTTGAGTGCCCTGTAGTCGACAGTGTTCCTCGTCGTGACTCAACTTTGTAAAGAGGACACGTGTAGATACCCTAGGTGGGTTGTTTATCTTCGATTGGTGCCAGGTGGATCATGGGTAAATCCGAGAACAGCTCTTTCGGGTAAGGATTGTTGATGAAATGTTTTTTAGAGTCCCACCTTGCTCCCTAAAGGAAGATACCGTAAATGTAGCAGCCGTTTTCAGGTTTTTCTTTGACTTCTGCGTGAGTCATTTGATCCATAACTTTTACCTAAAAATCGATTCGATCGACGGCAATTACATACTTTCTGGCGTAGTTCTGAAGGGTTCCAGTGATGAAGGCCTGAGGGAAGAAGAAACCAGAGATCCAGAAGACATTAGGTGTGCCTCCATCGATCCACTTTTGCAAGAATTGTATCCTATCAGTGAGATCCTGAGTCCAAGACCCCAAAGGTTTCATGGAAAGGAAACCGACATCAGCCCAAAGTTTGGGCACTTGTTGATCAAATAGCGAGTTGCACATTTTTTCGAGTTCCTAGCTCATCACAATCAGGCCCTTAAGGGCTTTTTTAGCATTTTTGATTGAAGAAATCATGATTTCAAGCAGTTTATTGTATCGGATAAGCTCTTGGATAAGCACAGTATTCATAGATTCTTCATAAAGTGTGGGATAAAGAACGTAAATGTCTTCGATGATCCAAGGTTGTGGAGTCCTACTTTAGACAAACACAGCAATTTCTTCAATCACTTATTCTCTGCTCTTCCCTGAAGCAGCGCTTGCCCTTGGCTGCACAGAAAGCATAATCTCTAAAAGCAGTCGTGTTTCATTCTGAGCATTTGTGATTTCAGCGTTGTCGTGAAGCCCGAAAGCTTCAGGTGAGGGGTTCAGAGGTAAACTTTGAATGTAGTTGATATACTGCTCTAGGTTGCCGGCTTCCATCGAGTAATAGACACCACTTTCTGAGAATTTGTAGCCATCTCTCATGACGTCTCCATGAATATAATTTTTAAGAATAGTTTTGATCAGTCTGACATCTTTATCATCAGTGACTCTGCCTCCATAGTTGATCTATGCGCCTAGGAAATTGATGACCTTGTAGGGTACCAAGTCGTACTCGTCAAGAAGCATTTTTAATTGTTTTTTACACACAGTCAAATCTTCGTTGGTAAATTAATATGCGATATTCCAGCCTATAGGTCCGAATTTACGACGGTCTTGAATAATAGCGTGGAAGAGGCAGAAACCAAACAATAATTTTTTGAATTAATTGGGTTTTCTACAGTCCTTGAGCTCTTCGTCGTTCATGTTATTGTAGGTACGGAGAAGGTTAGACCTCAGACCCTGAGGGGGCTCGATGGTCATTTTAACACCATTCTGCAGCACTGAAATAGGGAAAGCAGCTGAGGGCATAGAGGTTAGCCACAATCTGAAATCTTTATGCATATTGTCGTGTAGCTACTCAACAAGTTTTTAAAGATCAGGCATCCAGCTAACAGACAAGTGACAGTTTTGTAGTAGAACCCAGCCGCCCTTTGTTGAGTTGTCTTTGACCATCGCTTCAGCCTTCTTGCCTTGACCCTGACCTAGAGAAATAGATTAGACTCGCTTACCCATGCCTGATTCTTAGGCAAAACGAAGGAAATCAGCGACTGGATCTGAACCTGGGGATAGTACGAAAATAAGTGGTGTTTGTATAGAAGAATCTTTGTAACACTTGGCAAGATCGAAAGTAGGCGAGACGATGAATCTCTATCCCATTTGCTCAGTGATCCAGTTCTGGATGGCTGGAATGATTTTATCTGAGCGTAGTGACTTTAAGAATATCATTTTTTGGAAGTTGTTAAGCTTGTTATTCCAGTAGTCAGGTAGAGGCTCTTCATGCGGTGAATTTGAGTCAAATATGCTCCTGAACTCTTAGGGCTTCTTCATGAAATACTCGTCGAGTCCCTTAAAGGCAGGTAAAGTAAGCGACATACCATAGAACTGCTTGTAGACATCAGGCCAGGCATTCTCACTAATCCAGTTAGTAGGATTGATAAGCACTTTGATTTCACCAGCCGGACCTGAAAGCAGGAAACGGAATTCTTCAGCATTAAGAAGATTGCTACCGAACAAAATTTTCGTTGTGAGCATGAAAGAGAAGATGAGTTTGTGTTTTTAGAAAAGAGATCTGCAAATATTCTCATATAAGCTGTAAGTAAAGTAGTCGTTCATGCTGGTGAGTCTTTCTTCAAGAACATTGGATGGGGGTGAGTTCTCGAGACCTGACAAAAACAGATTGCTGAACCACTGAAGTGAGTATTGATACATAGGATCGATACCAGCCAGATCCAATATACAGAAATAAAGCAAACTTGCTCTGAATGCGACTGGTCTATATGACTCTCTGGCCTTATCAATTTCAGCTTAGGTAATTTTTGAATCCTTCACTCTCTGGTTGATTTCAGCTGCGAATTTTTTACTCGACTGAAGTTTATTGATAAGCGTTTAGTCCATAAGAATCTAGTTAATACCTCCTTTTGTCTATGACAAAGATTTTAAAATAGAGTCTTAAATGTTAAGAAGTTCTTTCTTATCGGCTGCATTTTTTTTTACAATTTAAGTCTTTTTCTGTTACAGATTGGGATTTTCGACAGTGACTATCTGAGCCAACATTTGTTCTTAGAGGCCGCTTGGTGTGATACCGAAGTTAATGATGGTGACCTTCACGAAGGTTTATGGAGAGTAATGAGGGTTGGGTAGGGTGGTAGTCATGTAGAACTTGAAAGAATTGTTGTATGCAAGTGTTTTGTCTCCGATCTGGATCACTCCTGAGTCTGATCCTCCTGATTTGACTACTTCCTGAGCAAGAATTGGGTCCAATGAGGCATCGAGCTCTTTCTGGACACCCTCAAGCAGCACCCACTTACCGTACTGAACAGCTAACTCAAGAGTACGCATGAGTGTATCGCCAAGCTTAACAACATCTATTCCCTCAGGGTGTTCTTTTGAAAGATTCTTAATGAACTTGTTAGCCTGATTCTGCGGATCTATCATAAGAGGCCACCTTCTTGTCTTGTCAATGATGATACCGTTTTCAGTTGAAGTATCGTCTTTGGGTAGCTAAGCGATATTCCATGCTTGAATTTTCACAGGATCTCCCAAGAAACCACGCATATTGATTCCTTCACTGTGCTTAAGCCCCGATTCCTTTAGCTTAGCTTGCCACTCTTTTTACATTTTTTATCGGAAAAAGCTGGTAAAAGCTCCAGAATAGCTCAACATGCCTGCAGAAATGATGGAATCACCTGGCAACATCGTCATTTTAATCTCGAAATTCTTGATATCGTTGCCCCATCTTACTTTTTCTTAACTGAGTCCATCTGTCAGCTTTTGAGCTCTTTCTAGTTTTATCTCGCACTCTTGTATTTTGTTTCTCAAATCTTCTTGCTGTCGTTTTGAATCTGCGAACTTCTTTTGCAAAATTTCAGTTTTAGCATTGATTTTCTCAAGTTAAGCCTTTTTCTTGCGTAAGTAAGCCATCTTTTATTCCACTGTTTTCTTGAGAATCGCCAGCTCCTTTCTAAGAGGCTCGGTTTGAGTGTACACGATGTTGTACTGATACATACATTTGACCCACATCTGAAGGAACTTAGCAGCATATGATGACTTTTCTACGATGTCGTAGTCAAATTAGGGCTTGAAAACTACCTTAGCCTTGAGTCTCTACATGGCCTTTTAGGTAATATTGTTTCGATCATACAACTCGATCATCTTGATGAGTCCCATCAAGTCCTTCATTAAGAACTTACGACACATTTAGAAGAAGTTTTCCTCCTTCTTGGATCCAACTGCTCCTGGAGCTGGCTTTTCGTAAATGATTTCACCGCCGTTAGCCATGATCCACTCCCAGAACAAAATTACAAGACCAGTGCAGACAGTTACGACTGCAGGAGAAGGATTGTTAAATCCTCTAATTTCGTTCAAATGCTCTTTTTTAAGCTCCTTCACTTTCTTCAAAGTTTAGTCAAGAGATTTCTGTGCGTCCTCGCACTGCTTCTAGGCTTATTCAGCTAAAGCCTTAGCTCTATTACTTTCAATGGTAGCTTTTTCTTATTATTCAGCCACTAGTGCCTGCTGTTCCTTTGCTTCGGCCTGATCTTTTTACAGACTAACCATGAGCTCTCCGACTTATTTGTTCTTTTGTTCGAGCTAAGGTTGCATTTCTCTGAGTTGAATTTTCATTTCTTCTACTTATTTATTGGCAGATTCTAGCTTGCTAAGACCTGATTTGAGTCTGTTAGTCTGATCACCAACTTCTTTCCTTTTTTGTGTCAAAATTTGTTTATACATGGTCAAAAGTTAGAGATATGAAGTAGGAGTCACATAGTTGTATCTTCTAACTTATTATCTATAGCTTATCGATGTTTTTTCGACATTCTTATGTATATTTTTGAACATTTCTACCAGCTTAGGGATCAATCCTTCAATACCGAGCTCTTGTTAATCATCGACCAGCTGTCCCTTGCCCACGTTAATTAAGGCTTCTTCAGGCCATTCAGTAAACCAGTCGATAGTACAACAGTTGATAAGAGAGGGGAACATTCTGAGTCTAGTGGTAAACTTGTTTCCGAGAGGACTCATAACTATGATCATGTGAATGTTCTTTTTGACCCTGATAAGATACTGAGTGAAAATGTTGACTTTGGTAGGAGGAATATTTTTCTTGACGCAATCGCCTTTACAGGCTGTAGTGATGTCTTAAAGATCTTTTTATTGATAGATGCCAGTTACATCACCTGAGTTCAAAATATTGTTGATATCCTCAAGCATCTGTTAGTTGATGATTTGAGTGTCACAGAAGAGGAAACTTATGGGTTTGTTTTCAAGACCTGCCAAAAGTAGAACTTTCTTTACATCCTAGCGCCAAGCACGCATGTTGTAGTTCTTGTTGACTTCGATCTGGAACAGTTTGTAACCAGTCAGATAGGTTGCCATACGTGAAAGACTCTGTCTGCCTGATCCTCCCACTCCCAGCACCAATGAGTGCCCTTGTGGCTGTCTGATAATTCTTGCGATACGGGTAATATGCTCAGAGGCGTCCAAGAACATAACCAATTTCATTTGTTTTCTAGCTCCGTTGATGATGAAAGTAATATCATTGTTGTATTCTTACTGGAACTGATCCATCTTGATCACCAAGTCAGGCAGATCCTCAATCTGAATGTAAGGTTTGATCTAAGAATCACGATTTTGGGTGAAGTCTCCGAACAATATGCGCTACACATTAATTACATCTTCTTTTTCGTACTCGAATTCTTTGAAATAACTACTTAACATCTGAATTAGGTAGTTTCTGTCTTCAGTAGTTGTAAGTCTGTCATGGAAAACTCTCATATTTTCATGATACCAAACTCTAAGAAGATCTTTACCTTCAGTGACGTGCTTGGGTGAGGCTGAGCAGAGACCTTGGAAAACTCGCCAAATGTCTCGAAGATTGAATGTGTAGTGAGATTTGCTTGGTGTTGGTAAAAGGTCTTACCTGACTCGATCATAAACATTAAGAACTGCATCGATCAACTTTTCCTGCATTCCTCTGACGTTTTAACTGTATTTTTTATAGAAATGAGTCATGAGTTGTGAAAAGATACTTTTAATCGTGTCTCTGTCAAGTTATGTATAAGCTATAACGTTGAAATGTCTTATTAACCTGGGTGTGATGAAGGTCCTTCCTCCTCCTGGTGGACCCATAGCAGCAAGGAAGATTAGTCTTTAAATACGCATCCACTGTAAATCCTTACGATTGTACCAGCCTTTATGATCCAGATATTGTCTAATAAGCTCAATCGGAGGCTGAGCTCCGAATTCTTCTTTTTTGGGCATGTTAAGATCGTCGACAAAAATGATGGACCGTTTGCCGATGGGTGGACCATAAACTCCTTTTCTGAGTTTATCAAGTTTTCCGTCGATAGTGTCCTGAGTCTGATTGCAGCCAGTTTGTGCACTGAACACCATAGTAATATACTGATATTCCTCTCCAAGTTCCTTAGTTAGAAGTTGATTGATGTTGAGAGACTTACCCGTACCTGTAGAACCGCAGTTCATCACATGTTTTTCTTTGAGAATCAGTTGCTTGAGGAAATATATATTTCTAGCTGAGTCACTAGTAGGAATCATGATCTCGTGGTACTGCAGTTTAGGGTCAATCATAAAGTTTTTGTTAGTTTCCTACCAAAGCTAGTAATTTTTGTTCTGGATATCGTACCGCCACCTGTAAATGTTGCCCTCTTCTGGATAGTTGAGATGTGGTAGCTTTTCTTTGATGAGTCCACGCACTAAAATATTAAGCTTATCTCTGCCCTAAAAGGTAGTTGTACAACACAATGACCACACAACGCTGAAAACAAACAGGTTCTAAATGCCTTATTCAAGCACAGCAAGCTCTTCTGCTGATATTTTTTTGATTTAAGTTTAAGTGAATTCGACGAAGAAAGAGTCCAGAATACGCATTAAAGATTGACAAATATTGTTGTCCATGGTCGTAACTACCTACTTCAGATTTATCCTTAGTTCACGAATGATTGGGTCAATAAAAATGCCTTTTAGTTTCTTTATTCCCTCCATTATTTTTTTGCTGGCTAAAATGTTTGCAGGAATGCTTTCGTACCAGCTCTAGAAAAGTACTTATGTGCCTAAAGCCTGAGGTTAAATATAGACCATGCCACATCGAGAAACAGTAGCAGGCGAAGCTACTGCCAGATCCTAAACTTCGAACATCATAGTCATCTGGGGAGTCAGAGTCAGAATTTGACCAGAGTTCAAACAAAGTTTTTTGTTATCGTCGAGCACTGTGTTCATCGATTCGATCCAGAGAGAATCAACAGGTCCATCAAAAACTATCCAGTGCTTTTATACTGATTGATCCTTTACACACTCACGCACAGTGTAAGCCAAAATACCATCAGACCACTCATGAGTGCTCTAATTGTAATCTCCGTAAAGCTGGCTGGGAATTTTAATCGATTTGGGGTTTAAAGTATGCAAATGTACCTTTGCGAACTATGCCACTTTGTCCTTAGCTAGAGCCGTAAGTCCTGAAGCAAGTGTTTTAAGCACAACGGTTTTACCACCACCGGTAGGACCCACCAACATGAGACCGTGTCTGACCAAAATAGTGTCATAAAGTTGCATAACTTTTTACAAGAATGGCTTGCAAGGTTGAAGTCTTGTTTCTTTCGATCTTTCTTTTACTGATGCGATCAGTTTATCATAGTCTATGTTAGGCTTTTAGATGCCTGGGAACAGATCCTTAATGATGTTTTCGAATAAAGGCAAATCGTCTTTTAAAAACTTAGGCACATTCACATCTCTAAGGGCTCTCAAAAGCAATTGATCTTCGTTCATGTCTGGGTCTGCGCTTTTGAGCAATCCAGCTGCGTTGATGACTGATCTGACTGCCCTCATACCGTAGTCGTAATGGTCCTGAGAGGAAAGTTGTTCTGAGCTGAGTTTGAATGTAGCCACCATCTTCTTTGCGAGATCTCTACCCTTGGCGAAACCGAAAGAATACAACATGATTTATCCGATCATAGCGTAATCTGGCACCATCATAGCCATTGGTCTAAATAAGGCTTTCAAGTTATCGGGTAGTTCTGTTCTGCCTGCGTAACCAGGATTCATAGTGATAAATACAGAAAAAGTTGGTAAAAGTTTAATTGTACTTCCTTCAAACTATACGACAGGTGTTCCTTTAGCTTTTTCACCAAACAGCACTAATAACTGCTGAGCAATCACAGACAGCACTTCGATATTGATTCTGTTGAACTCATCGAAACAGCACCAGGCTCCTGCTGAAGCCAACCCTTTGAAAAATTTACCAATCATGATGTAATCCATGGAATCTGAACAGTTGAACACGACACACTGCTTAGCTAAAGCTTTTGCTAAATCCTTTACTGACTAGGTTTTGCCTGTTCCTGCTGGACCAGCTGGAGCACCACCCATGTTCAGCTTCAAAGCACCCATCAGAGTCATATAACACTTGTCAGTCAAGGGGGTAATCACAAGTCGCAGAGTGTTACCCAGATACTCATATCCATAAGGGAAGTTAGTCTGAATACACTTAACGAAACAATCGTCATTCCAGTAGTAACGAAGCTGACTGATCCACTCAAAACTGCTTACATCGCTAAGATTTAATCTCCAGAGTTTCTCTACAATATCCTTAGCGTGCACATCAATGACTATAAGTGCATTTATGGTTGTTTTAGCCTGCACTGACAACTTGGTTCGAACCAACTCTACCAAATCAATCAAGTAAATGTTAAGAATTTACCAGTAATCTTTGACGCCCTGAACTCCACCTTTGAAAGCTTTTTAGACATCAGCTGTCCAGTGAATTTGAGAACCGTTAAGGACGACTTGTCCGCAGTGACTTACAGCCCATTCCGCTCTCTTTCTAGTAGGGTAGTCTTCAACAGCGTTGATCATGGATTGTCTCACTGACATCCTCATCATATTTTACAGCTAGCCCATCCAGTCTTATACATTCTTTTTGTTAGGATCCACATGCTTTACAAACATGACTTCTTCCTTCTCAGCGCTCTTCATCGATAAAATCTTCTTGTTTTCGTCAAAACTAACTTCCTGGATGTTTTCAAAAACTTTCTTCAAATGGGGCTGCACGGCTAAAGGCTACTTTGTCTGGGATAAAATTTAAAGCAAATCAGTATCTGACAAGAAGTAGAAACGAGCGAATTTTTATCTTTTCTTCTACAAGTAGCTTCTAAGTTCTTTCTGAATGGCTTATAAATTTTTGTTTGCCTCTTGTAGTCTTTATAAAAGTCCATCTTGAGTGCACATGGGGAGAACAAAACTGGTTTTGAAAGCTTGCTCCATAGTGTGTTTCCAGGTCGAATCTACTGTCTTGAATTTTTTAGACTCCTGTACGAGTTGCTTGGCGATATCTGCAGAGTCGAAGATAGGCTGCAGATACATCCATTCACCTTGACACTTTGCCCATTCTTCAAGTACATCACTCATTAATTTAAGTTTATCGTTCCAAACGTTGATTCTTTCCTCAAACGGCTTTTTAAAGGGACTAAACTGCATAGATTGAGTATTGACTATATGCTCGTCCAGGTTCATTTGGATATCATCATAATTTTTTATCAAAAAAGTCGATTTGTAAGATAATAGATTGAATATGATTCCTTACCAAATACCTTACATCTCGTTGAGACTCACTTAAATGTTGTACTCTTTAGCTGCACGCTAGCCCACCTCGACGCAAACTTCAGAATATTTCATCAGACCCATATCTAGAACCTTGGCGAAATTAAAGCCTTAAGTTGGGGCTACTTCGAATCCAATTTTGTTTGAAATTTGAGTCCAATGACGTTCCACCATTCCCTTCTTACGCAGAGCCACCATTAATGGCACTTTGGGCTTGAACTCATCAATTTCTGCCTTGACACGGGTAGCTATCTTGAGAATAGAAGCGATGTCTCTCTATTTGAAGAAACGAATAGCACTGCCTAGAATTCTCACACTATCTTAGACGAATCTTTAAGCAGCAGGCGCATCTAGAGTCTCCCAATCACCATGCATCCAACTTTGAATGTTTGTAAACCAGTTATGAGCATTGACCCATAAATTGCTGTATGGCGTGAATTCCTTGACCAAGGCTGCGATTTTACCATAATCAGTTTGCTCTAGTTAGAACAAATTTTAGCGAGAATTGAACTTTCGAGCCTAGTCTTGTAGGGCCACTAAACTCTTATTGATTTCCAAACAGCTCTTGCTGACATCTTCGTGTTTGTTGATGTCTTGATAAGTGTGGAAATTAATGATAGTGCGCTATAGATTGTCGATCGTTTCCTTGAATTCTTACTGTGACACCTTCATATCTTATAGGAATTTTGTTTTTTCTTTTTAAAGCTATTTCTGACGTTTTTAAACTAGTTAGAGGATGTCTTTTGGGCTACCAAAAATGATCCAGCGCTTGTCTAGTTCTTCTTTGTTGAAACGATAGTTAAATTCCTCAAGTATCTTGTAAATGTCAAAGCACTTATTCATCTCAATTCTGGCCTTCTCGAGTTCCAAAGGAATGTTAGAAATGTAGTCTCTAATGTCAGTAAGCCTCTAGATATCCTTGGGGATGTCCTTGAGATGCAGCTCCATTTGCTGGAAGCTACTAAAAATAGTCTGGGCTTAACTCTTGGCCTTCTTGGCAATCATATCGATCAAGTTTTTTTGTAAATTTTGGTATTTTTCTGACAAGAATTCTTTCATTTCCTTGCAGCTTATCTCGAAAACGCCTACCTTGATAGTTTCTGGTAGTTTCTCTCTCATTATTTTGTCTTTTTTGATAATTTATGATATCTCTGCTTGAATCTGATCAACTTCCCATGGGTTGTCGTCCATCTATATTTTTCTTGTAAACTCATCTGGGTCCATTTTCAGCAATTAAAGATGCTATTACCATGACTTTTTATAGTCTTAGAGAGGTTCAATCGCTCCATTCATCATGTCTTATACCTCACTAATGAGATACCAGATCCATTTGTTTTAATCTGGAAGCTTGCGAGGCATCAAGGATGGATCTGGGTCTATTGGTTCCTGGGTAGGCTTTATTGGAGCCTTAATAAATGCTTCAT
>Ga0169931_10012222_pt1 | contig 11947 bp, 10 predicted proteins | sample Kivu_15m_20L_FD_129675 | JGI IMG/M metagenome (GOLD analysis project Ga0169931, IMG submission 129675) | Freshwater microbial communities from Lake Kivu, Western Province, Rwanda to study Microbial Dark Matter (Phase II) - Kivu_15m_20L... | ecosystem: Environmental > Aquatic > Freshwater > Lake...
GCCGTGAAGCCGGTCACCGCCGAGGCGGTCGTCGTCTGGACGAACGCGTACGGCCCGAAGCGGACGCGGATCTTCAGCACGACGCTCGGCCACAACAACGAGAGCGCCGGCGATCCGCGCTACCTCGATCTCGTCACGCGCGGCGCGCTGTGGGCAACCGGCAAGCTCACCGACGACGGCACGCCGGCCGCCGGCTACGCCGCCGCCCGGTGATGCTGCCCGCGCGAACGCACGCGCCACGTCGAGGTGGCGCGGTCCGCAGGCGCCCCGGCGCTGCGGCAACGCATCACGGGGTGCCGTGAGCGGCCCGGAGTGGTCGGCCGGGGAAGGCATCGGCGACGATCGCCCCTCCTGCCACCACCGGTGTGCCCGCCACGATCACCCACTCGATCCCCACGGACGGCGCCTGCGGTCGGTCGTAGGTCGCCCCGGAGGCGACCGTAGCGGGGTCGAAGACGACGAGATCGGCGTCGGCTCCGACGCCGATGCGGCCCTTGCGTCGCATCCCCTCGACGCGGGCCTCGAGCCGACGCGCTGGCATGAGCGAAAGCTTCGCCAGCGCCGTCGGGAGCGTGACGTCGCCGCGGTCGCGCACATGGTGACCCAGCAGCCGTGCCGACGTGCCGGCATTGCGTGGATGGCCGACGAGTCCGTCGCTGGCGACCATCGTCAAGGGATGGGCCACGGCCGCGGCGACGCTTGCAGCGGTGTCGCGGTGCACGATGACCAGTCCGCCCGTCGCGCGGTAGCGGGCGAAACTCTCCGGCGTGAGCCGCTCGCTCGTGCCGCCCCACTGCAGGTCGCCGTAGCCGACGCCGAGCCGTTCCTGCCATCCGTCGGCGAAGATCGCCGAGCCGATGTCGGTCATGCCGGCGGTCCAGGGATAGACCTCGGCCGTGACGTCCTGGCCGCCCGCGTGAAACCGCTCGACGAGCCGCAGCATGTCGTCCACGGCAGGGCCGCTCGCCGTGGCTTGCACGTGCACCAGATGGAGGGCCGCCCCCGCCTCGGCCGCCAGTCGCGCCGTCTCGGCGGCCGCGAGCGCCGCGGCGGCACCGCGTGCCCGGAGGTGCACGTGGCATGACGCGCCGTGGCGGGCGGCCACACGGAACGCCTCGAGGATCTCGACGTCGCTCGCGACCGGCGTGTAGGCGAGCCCGAAACCGACGGCGACGGCGCCCTCCTCGAGCCCGCGTTCGATCCGGCGGGCGACCGCTGCCGTGAGTTCGGGCGTCGTGACGACGGTGCTCGCCCGCGACTGGGTCGGGGGCACGAACGCTGGCGGGTCGCCCAATTCGGCCATGCGCGCCGGCGGATGGCCGCTCGCCACCCCGTGATGGAGCCTCGACCGACCGACGCGCGAGCGGTACCACTCCGCCACATCCGACGTGCCGATCTCGAGTTCCAGTGCGCTCGTCACGCCATCCTGCACCTTGAGGGCGAGGCTCTCGTCGTCCCACGCGTGCTGGTGGAGATCGATGAAGCCGGGGGCGACCACGCGGCCGGCAGCGGGGATCGTGTGATGACCCACGAGGGGAGTCGTGCTGATGGCCGTGATCGTTCCGCCATCGATCCCGAGGTCGCACACCGCATCGAGGCCACTCTCCGGATCGATGACGCGTCCACCCCGGATGACGATTGCATGCGGCTCCGCCGCGACCACCGTGACGCCGGCGGCGGCACACATCATGCCGACGACGAGCCAGATCCGGGACGGCGGGCGCGACCCCGGGTTGAGCCGGGCTGTCCGGCAGGGCCTGCGAGCGGGCAGATGATCCAGGCTGCCGGCGTGGGGCATCGGTCCTCGTCTCGTCGTGACGCGGTCACCGGGCGGAGAGATCGAGTCGCGGGATGTCGAGCCGCCGCAGGACGTCGCTCTGGAGGGCGGCGAACCGCGCGTCGCTCGCCTGCTGGGCGGCGAGCGTGGCGACGCCGACCGAGATCGCCTGATCGATCGCCGCGTCATCGGCGATGCCGAGGGCGCGGAGGCCGTCGACGAGCGGCTTCACCCGTGGGTCGGCGAGGATGCGGTCGGCTGCACCGGGCGGCGCGTCGTCGCCACCGGCGGTGGCGGTGTCGCGCCACACCGTGGCCCACGTGCCGTCGGGGAGCCGTGCCTCGAAGACCGACTCGACCGTGGCCCGGCCCGCGCCCGCATCCGGCCGCACGCGCGTCGCGCGGAACCGGCCCTCGGGCGCCTGCGTTCGCGCGGCGTCGAGCCAGCGGTCGGCCCGCGCCGCCGGGGCGTTCGGATCGAGATCCTCGAGGAGTTCCGCGAGCAGCCCGCCCCCCGGGTCGCCCCCGCCGAGCAGCTGCGGGAGAAGCCGCACGATGTCGGCGAGTCCGCCATCGCCGGCACCGACCCGCACCACCGTGCTGCCCACTCCCTGAAACGTCACGGGCGTGCCGAGCGCCTGATCCACGAGCGCCAGCCGCGCGTGCCACTCCCGATCGTCCTGCGGCCTCGGCGGCAGTCGGTCGGCGAGATCTGGCGGCGCGCCATCGGGGTCGACACCGGCCTCGACGAGCGCCGCACGCAGGCGCCGGGCCGAGAGCGCCTCGACGTCGTCGAGGCCCTCGTGCCAGCCCCAGCGGGCGAGCCGCGCATCGGCCGCGACGGCCGGCGTGACGCGACGCACCTGACGGGCAGCGAGGTGCACGAGCGCGAACTCGCTGTCGTCGTCGCGCGCGGCCTGGAGCCGCTCACGCTCGCGCCGGAGGAGTTCTCCGCGCCGCGAGCCCTCCTCGGGTTCGGCGTCGAGCAGCCGCTCGATGCGTCGGACGACGTCGGCCCGCGCGGCTGCCACGAGCCGCCGGTCCTCCGCCGCGAGTCGGTCGACCTCGGCGCCCGCATGGTCGCGCAGCCACGAACGGCGCACCGCGATCGTCACGCTGCCATCGGGGCGTCGATCGAGGACGGCCCCGCGCAGTTCGCCACGGCCGGCGAGGTGCACGGTATCGGTGCACGTCTCGGCGGCGAGGCCGACGCCCGCGACGCCCGCGACGAGCGCGGCGACGAGGCCCAGGGCCGTGATGTCGGGCACGGCCCTCGGCGCCGCTCGCCTGCCGACGCCGTCGATGCTCGATCGCGGTTCGGCTCGCGTCGGTCGCTGTCCACGATCCATCAGACCACCCCACACACGGCACACCACCGGGGCCACGACCCCCGCACCCGAGCATACCCGGGCCGAGACGCGGTCCCTTGGCCGGCGGTGCGGCGGCGTCCTATTCTCCCGCGTCATGCCGCCTCGCCGCCTCGCCGTCTGGTCCGGACCGCGCACGCTCTCGACGGCGCTCATGCGCAGCTTCTCATCACGACGCGACTGCGTGGTGAGCGACGAGCCGTTCTACGCCGCCTACCTCGCGGCGACCGGGTTCGCCCATCCCGGCCGCGACGAGATTCTCGCGAGCCAGCCCACCGACTGGCGGGTGGTGGCCCGTGCGCTTTCGACCGGGGACCCGCCGCTCGATCGGCCGCTCTGGTACCAGAAGCACATGGCACACCACATGCGCCCGGAGATGCTCGGTGACTGGCTCGATCGGATCGACCACGTGATGCTCGTGCGCGATCCGGCGCGGGTGATCGCGAGCTACCGGCGCGTCGTGCCGACGATGACGATCGCGGAGACCGGATTGCCCTGGCAGGCGCGGCTCTTCGCCCACATCCGCAGCACGCGCGGGGCCGCGCCGCCGGTGATCGATGCGGCCGACGTGGCCCGCGACCCCGAGGGGACGCTGCGCGGACTGTGTGCGGCGCTCGCGCTCGACTGGGATCCCGCGATGCTCCATTGGCAGGCCGGGCCGCACCCGCAGGACGGCGTCTGGGCGCGGCACTGGTATGCTGCGACGTGGGCCTCGACGGGCTTCGCACCGCCGGTCGCCGAGACCGAGGCGGCACCGCCCGACGTGCCGTTTTTCGCCGAGGCGACGGCGCTCTACGACGGGCTTCGCGCATGCTCCAGCGTCCCAATCCCGCCAATGCCTCGATCCTCGTGAACATCGACGGCCGGCTCGTCCCGCGGGACCGGGCGGGCGTCTCGCCGTTCGACTCGAGCGTGCAGAACGGCGACGCGGTGTGGGAGGGTCTCCGCGTCTACGATGGCCGCGTCTTTCGCCTCGAGGCCCACCTCGCGCGGCTGCGGTCGAGCGCCGCCGCGCTGCGCTACGAGGGGATGCCCGCCGACGAGACGCTCGTGCGGGAGCTCGCCCGCACGCTCGAGGCCAACGGGATGCGCGACGGCATCCACGTGCGGCTCACCGTGTCGCGCGGCCTCAAGTACACGAGCGGGCTCGATCCCCGGATCAACGCATCCGGCTGCTCGTTCTTCATCCTGGCCGAGCACAAGCCGCCGGTCTTCGACAACACGGCGGGAATCCGTCTCGTCGTGGCGCGGCAGCGCCGGCCGTTCGCCGACGTGCTCGACCAGCACATCCACAGCTGCAACCAGCTGACGAGCATCCTCGCGAAGATGGAGGCGACGGCGGCCGGGGCGGACGACGCGATCCTGCTCGATCCGGCCGGCATGGTCGCGGAGACGAGCTCGACGCACGTCTTCGTCGTGCGCGGCGGCACCGTGGTGACGCCGACCACCCGCGCGTGCCCCGAGGGAATCACCCGCGCGGTCGTGCTCGCGCTCTGCGGACGCTCGGGGATCGTCGTGGAGCAGCGGGACATCCCTCGCGACGAGCTTGCCACGATCGACGAGGCGTTCGTCACCGGGACCATGGGCGAGATCACGCCGGTCGCCGCGATCGACGACCGGCGGCTCGAGCCGGTGCCGGGCGGCGTGACGGCGCGGATCGCCACCGCCTTCCGGGCATGCACGCGCGACCCGGCCGAGGGCACACAGCTCGTGCCCTGAAGCCCCCCGCCAGCTCCGCCGGGCGTCGGGCGGACCACGTGGTTGCATCGCGTCGCCGGGCGATCACAATCGCGACACGCGGGGGCCGCACGGTGTCCGCCGTGATCGACCCGTGACGGTGGCAGAGGAGCAACACGACATGATGGCGAAATCGAAGGCGCGGCTGGTGGAGTCGGAGGACGCGGAGGGGGCGGAAGACGGCGGGATCGCCACCGCGGAGGCCTCGAACGAGCCGCGCGTCAACAAGAGCGAGGCGATCCGCGCCGAGGGACGGGCGATTCTCGACGCCGGCGGCCAGCCGCGGCCGTCGGAGATCGTCCGCAGCCTGGCCGCGCGCGGCATCGACGTCGCACCGGCCATGGTGTCGACGGTGCTCAAGAAGATGGGCGTGCAGCGCCGGGCGCGACGCGCTTCGGCCTCAGCGACGCGGCAGGCGGCCCCGACCCGCGAGGCGTCGCCCCGGCGCGAGCCGGTGGTGTCGGCGGAGTCCTTCACGGTCGATCAGCTCATCACGGCGAAGAAGTTCGTCGAGACGGTCGGTTCGCCGAAGCGCGCGATGGCCCTCCTCGACGCGCTCGACCGGCTGATGTGAGGCCGCTCGCCCGCCGCCGGAGTCAGCCGCGCGGGCGTTCGAGCGTCTCGCGCACGAGCAGGTCGGCGAACTCGGGCACCTGCCCTGCCGTCCCCTCGAGGTCGAACTCGTCGGCAAGCCGCGTGCCGATCCACGACTGGAGCGGCCGCACGTCGTCCTGTGCGGCGACGTGCGTGGCCACCTCGGAGGCGAAGTTGAGCAGGTCGTACACGCGGCACTTCACCGGCAGGAGTCGCTGGCGCCGAACCGGCAGCGTGTCCACGTTCGTGAGGCCGTAGAACTCCTGGATGCGTCCGGTGAACCGATCGAAGTCCTCGAGCAGGCGCGTGCGAGCGGCGCCGGCCGTGGTCCTCATCTTGCAGATGGCGCGATAGAGCGAGTGCGCCTCGCGCACCGACGCCCACGACGTCTGTGCCGCCGCGAACCGCTCGCGGATCGCGGCAAACCCGTCACCATGATCGAAGCACTCGACCGCCCGGCGGAGCGTGTGCAGCGGATTCCGGCTCGCGGGGATGTCACTCGCGAAGACGCGGTGCATGGCGACGGCGCCGTTCTCGCAGACGAGTCGCAGGAGTGCGACGTGGATGCGTGGCAGGCCGAAGCCGTCGATCGGTACGTCGAGCGTGAAGCGGTTGGCGAAGTCGTCGTGCCCGATCGCGAGCGCCTGCTCGCCGCTGCGGGGCGTGAACGTGCAGGAGACCATGCCGTCGGCATAGCAGGCTCCCGCGCCACCGTGCGTGAGTGCGATCTCGGCCACCTCGTCGATCGTCACCGCGCGGCCGTCGGGCCGTGACGCGGCCAGGGCCGTGGGCGGGTGGCCCGCACGCCGCTCGATCGCGACCCGCAGCGTGTCGCTCCGCGAGACATCGCGAATCCGCGCGAAGACCTCCTGGGGATGGAAGTACCGAAACGTGCTCGCCCCGAAGCGGTACCGCGTGAAGATCGACTTCCAGAAGCGGTCGGTGACGCGGCAGTGCTCGCCGTCGATGTCGACCAGGGCCCGCTGCGCGCGGCCGTCCCGGGAGGCCCCGCGACGGCCGGCGGCCGCCGTGGAGAGGGCCTCGTCGGGCCAGTGCGTCTGTCCCGGTCGTTCGCCGTCGTTGAAGACGCGCAGGGCGCCCAAGCGCACGATCCGCTCGTCGATCCGGACGGCTTCGAGCGTCGTCCGCGGCGCGGCGGCGGGGGTGGGTCCCGCCGTGGCGTGTGCGCCCGCAGTCGATCCCGGCGCGGCGGCCGCCGCGCGTGCGTCTGCCCTGCCGCCCATGTTCGTCGTCGTCATGCTCACGTCCTCCCTGGGGTGTTCTCAGTCCTACGCCGCGCCCGGTCCTGCGCCTCGGCGACGTTGAATTTCCACGGTCGCAGCCGCTTGAGCCGCCGCGCCACCGGCAGCTGCTCGTGGGGTGGACCTTTCGCTCCGGCCATCGCCTCCTGGCCCTTCGACATCGTCACGAGCAGCTCGAGCATCCGCTCGCTCATCGCCTCGATCCGCCCGTTGAGGCCGATCGACCGCCACCGCTCGAGCGCGTGGGGCGATCCCGGCCCGGAGCTGCTCGCGTCGGCCGAAACGTACTGCACCGCGGCAGGCGCCGTGGCCGTGAAGGGATGACGCGTCCGCGCACACTGCACGACGTTCTTGAGCGGCACACCCTCGGCGCGTCGCAGGACACGGCCCGCCATCTGCACGGTGGGGCCGCGGCCCGAAGGGCGGCAGAACACGCTCTGGAGGGCGGGACAATCGAATCCCTCGGTGAGCACGGCCATGCTGATGATCACGGGGCACTCGCCCGCCTCGAACCGCGCGATCTGCCGCTCGCGATCGGTCGTGGCGGTCACGACCTCGCAGGACACCCCGCCATCCTCGAGCCGAGCGGCGCACGCGCGGCATTCGGCGAGCGTGCGGAAGAAGAGGAGCGACCGGCCCCAGCGGTCCGGGTCCGCAAGCCACGTCGCCGCCACGGCGTCGGGCGTGTAATGCGGAATCGTATAGTGGGCATAGCCGCTGAGGTGGCCGTCGAGGACGAGCTGGCGGATTCCAGAGTCGCGCACGACCCGCTCGAAACAGAGGCCCAGCCGGTCGGCGCGGTAGGGCGTGGCCGAGAGGCCGAGCACGCGCGCAGGACCGACGGCGGCGTGGAGCGAGGCCATGCTGCGCGTGGCGTCGTGCTGTGCCTCGTCGACGATGAGCAGGTCGCCGCGGGGTGGTGCGCGGTCGAACATCGAGACGAGCGCGAGATCGACGCCGAAGCCCCGATCGCGGTTTTCACGATCGGCCTGGGCGAGCAGGTTGCGACGCATGGCCGTCCACACGACCCGCATGCCGAGATGCTCCTGTGCCCAGCGGGCCACGAGCAGCGCCATCGCGGTCTTGCCGCTGCCGGTGGGACTTTCGACGATCACGGAGCGGGCCGCGGGAAGCTCCTGCCCGCGGTCGACGTGCGGTCCGGAAAACATCTCGATGACGCGGGCCACCACCCGCTGCTGGTAGTCGCGCGGCTCGAGGTGCACGCCAGCCGTAAGCCACTCGGGCAGGCCTCCGGCCGACGATCCGGTCACTCCGGCCTGCTGCCGGAGCATCGGCTCGGCCGGTCCGGAAAGACCGGGCATGCGGGCGGCCCGGGCGCGGGCAGGGGCAGGTGCATGGGGAGGGGCAGGGGAGGTCATCGTGAGCGCGGCCATACACCCTCGGGGCTCGAGACGCGGTCGGCGTCGGAACAGGGCGGCAGATCGGACAGGGCGGCAGATCGGACAGGGCGGCAGATCGGACAGGGCGGCACGTCGGACAGGGCCGCCCGCCCCGGAGGCGGACACGCACCATCGGAAGGCCACCCCAGTACTACCCGCGGGGGCCTGTCGCGCTCCGAGCCGGTGTGCCCGCGACCAGAAACAGCCGCTCAGGAGGGGGGAAACGACGTGCCGGAGTCGGGATTTTTTCGAACCGTCTGAATCAGTAGGCTCCCCCGGGCGTAGATTTCCGTGGTGAAGTGATGGACAGGTCCGGCCGATGCACGCCATGCGGAGACCCGTGCACTTCGGGGCAGCGTTGCGAACCGCGAGCGTTCGGTGTCGAGCGGCGCACGATGACCCGGAGAGCCTGCGAACCATGAAGCTTCCATCATGAAGCGTCCATCATGAATCTCGAGCAGATCGAGGCGATCCTCGTCGCCCAGGGGCTGAAATATCGGCTTCAGGCGGACCACATCGTCACGGGCTTCGCGACACGGCACTATCGAGACGCGTCGGGCCGGGCCGGCGTGGCGATCGTGATCCGGTTGAGCGAGCAGGGGACACTCCTCGAGTTCATGGCCCCCGGCCTCTATTGCTCCCAGGGGTGCCATCATTCCGGCGCGCTCTTCCAGGTGCTCCTCGACATCACGACGCGGACGAAGATGATCCGTTTCGAGCATGACGCCACGGACGGTGAGGTCCGCTGCTCGATCGACTTCCCGATCGAGGATGGCAAGGTGACCCCGCGCCAGTTTCGGCGGCTCCTCGACTGCCTCGCCGAGTCCGTGGATCGCTGGGCTCCGGTGATCCGCCAGGCGATGGATACCGGCTGCATCGACCTCGAGCGCCGCCCCGCCGAGGTTTCCGGTCGCGGCTGACGGGTGGCTCTGGACAGGTCCGCGCCCAGTCAGCGTTCAGTCAGCGGTCGGTTTTGCGGGCTCGTTCCCGGGCCGTGCGGCCGCCCGCCTACGGACCGCGACCGGACCGTGATTCGCTCCGGCAGGGATTTTCTGAAGCGCCGGGCGTGACAGGCCGTAGGACTCGGGTGTCCCGGGGACGATCACGCACAGGGAACGATGGCCATGACGCTCTACAACGTGAAGATTCGCTTCAACGGCCGAGTGAGCTGGACTCAGGTGCAGGCCAGTTCGGCTGGCCACGCCAAGCAGCTCGTGCTCGCCCAATACGGCGGCGCGGTGGATGTCCTCCAGGTGGACCGCGCCTGACAGACCGCCCCCCGCGACGGATGCACACATCATTTTAGAACAGTCATTCCAGGGACCATTCCGATGACGACACCCTTCGCACCGATGCTCAGTCCGCCCGTCACCGTGCAGAACCTCACGGCCTGGTTTCTTCTCGCGCCGTGTGACCCGCACCCGGAGAGCTTCTCGATTCCCGAGTACCGCGTGCTCGAGGAATCGATCGACGCGTCACTCGCCGTGCTCCACGAGACGGGCTCGGTGAACGAGCTGCTCATCGAAAACACCGGCGACATCGACGTCTTCATCCAGGCCGGCGACATCGTGAAAGGGGGCCGACAGGACCGGACGATCGGTGTCGACTTCATCGTCCCGGCGCGGTCGGGCCGGATTCCGCTGCCGGCCTTCTGTGTGGAAAAGTCGCGGTGGCATCGGCGCGGCGGGGAGGCCGCCGACCGCTTCTCGAGTTCGAAGCACAGCCTCTCGTCGAAGAAGACCCACATGGCGATGCTCTTCGCGAAGAGCCAGGCCGAGGTATGGAGGAGCGTGGCGGAGGAACAGACAGCCCTCGCGCACGCCCTGCAGGCCGACTCGACGAGCGCCGTGTCCCCCACGAGCCTGGAGTTGACCTACGAACTCGACCATGTCTCGCGGGCGGTCGACGACTACACCGGCCCGCTGGAAAACGCACCGGCGACGATGGTCGCCGACGTGGTGGGTGTGGTGTGGGCGATCGACGGCAGGCCGAGCCATGCCGATCAGTACGCGAGTCCCGTGCTCTTCGCGAAGCGGTGGCGAAAGCTCCTGCGAGCGGCAGCGACCGAGGCGATCCGCAGCCGGCCCGAGCGGGTCTCGGCCGGCGAGCCGCCAGCGGCGCCGTCGACCGAGGAGATGCAGCTCTGGCTGGCATCGGCCGGATCCGACGAGCCCGTCGATGGGCCGTCGGGGCCCCAAACGGTTGCCGTCGAGGTCGCGACCTGTGATCCTGACGATTCGCGTCCGCTCGATTCGCGCGTCGTCCCGGATCGGTCGCATGCCGCCGCGACGGCCGACGAATCGCTGCCGCCGCGAACCCGCATGCGACGTGCGACCGGACGTGCGGCACATCGTGTCGAGTGCTACGACACGGGTGTCCCCGTGACGATCCCGGTGCACGTGGCGATCCTCGCCCCGTGACACGAGCCCCATCCCTTTTGCATGGCGATTCGCCGACTATGCCGCTCTCCATCCGCTCCGTCCGCTCGCTCGACGACGTCGTCCAGCCGGCCCTGGATTTTCTCTCCAGGCCGGTCGATCCCTTCGCCCGGCAGCGGATCGTGGTTCCGACGGCCGGGGCGAAGGCGTGGCTGGCGGCGAAGCTCGCCGAGAAACTTGGCGCGACCGAGGGACCCGATGGCAGGCCCATGGGCGACGGCATCGTCGCGAACGTGGACTTTTCGTATCCGGGCACCATCTCGTCGCTGATCTCAGAAACGGTGCGGCCCGAGACGGACCCCTGGGACGTCGACCACCTCACGTTCACGATCCTGGAGGTGCTCGAGCAAGAGTCGCTGGAAGGGTCATCGGCCTTCAAGCAGCCGGTCGATCGGGCCGGCGGTCCGCTCCTGGCCGCCCGCCGGATCGCCGACCGCTTCGACCACTATCACTTCCGCCGGCCGGGCATGATCCTGGCGTGGGAACAGGGCAGAAAGGTCTTGAGCCCCGAGGCAGACGCCTCGGGCGCCATCCGAGAGAGGGAACTGTCTCCCCGCGACCACTGGCAGTTCGACCTCTGGCGGAAGGTGAGAGCCACGATCGGTGAGCCAAGTCCGCCCGCTCGCGAGCGGAAGGCCGAGGGCCCAGCGCCAGAGGCCGTGCTCGTCGCAGGCCTTCAGGGGCTCTCGCTCCATCAGATCGCGCTGCTCGAACGGTTGGCCACGATGCCGACGAAGCGGGGCTCGCCCTGCGAGGTCGATGTGCTGCTGGTCCATCCATCACCCCCGCTCCGCGAAACCTGGGCGAAGAAGACTCCGCCGGTCTCGAAAGACACGGCACCAGCCCGCGGGGAGCCGGAGCCGGCGAGCGACGCCGATCCGCTCGTCGATGCCTGGCTGCGGGGCACTCGGGAGTCCCAATGGCTCCTGGCGTCGCAGAGTCACGACGCGCCGCATGATTCCGCGGCCGCTGAGCCGACGCTGGCCGCCGACGCCTCGCTCCTGGCCAGGCTCAAGCACACCGTGGCCAGCGGCCAATCCCCCAATGCCGACTCGGGCAAGGCGGCCTTCGACCCCACCGATCATTCGGTGCTGATCCACCGCTGCCACGACCTCGGTCGGCAGGCGGAGGTGCTTCACGACGCCATCCTCCATGCCTTCCGTGAGATTCCAGGCCTCGCGCCCCATGAGGTCGTCATCCTCAGTCCGCAGATCGCAAACCTCGCGCCGCACCTCGAAGCGGTGTTCAACCGCGACGTGACCGGTGACATGACCGGCAGTGATGTGGGCGACAAGCCCGCCAAGCTGCACCTGCCCCTGCTGGTCGCCGACCGCGGCATCCGCGAGGTGAGCCGCGGGGCCGAGTTGCTCTCA
>Ga0169931_10012223_pt1 | contig 11946 bp, 10 predicted proteins | sample Kivu_15m_20L_FD_129675 | JGI IMG/M metagenome (GOLD analysis project Ga0169931, IMG submission 129675) | Freshwater microbial communities from Lake Kivu, Western Province, Rwanda to study Microbial Dark Matter (Phase II) - Kivu_15m_20L... | ecosystem: Environmental > Aquatic > Freshwater > Lake...
GAGGTAGTGGAGGGGTGGATAAAATCTCCTGGCCATCGTAATTGTATGATCGAGAAGGGGTGGCATACACAGTTCAAGCGCATGGGAGTTGGAATCTACCAAGGGCATGTAAATGTTTGGTTTGCGGAGTAAAGTAATAATAGAAATTAAAAAAAATTGAGCATGGAGATCAATAATATTGAATTCAGCAATATGCAAGTTCTATTAGTGCTTTATATTATTAAGCAGCACCCGGAAAAGATTAAGTATAATCCGAAAGTCTTCTATGTTGATGATAAATACATACGTTTTGGTATGAGTAAGCACTATGGCACGCTCCGCTTGAGCAAGTCTGCAATTACTGATGCTTTAACATGTTTAAATTAGACGTCTAATGGGAAAATCAATATCAAATAAGGCAAAAGTGTTTGCTATCGCACTTTTCTTCGCCAGCTCTTCATATGGGCAACTAAATAACTGTATTAATACAAAAGAGCATCCGTTGATAGTAGAAATCAAAGACTCGATTAAGGCAAATAATAATTACGTATCAGTACTTGCCTATGCTGTTGTAAAGGGAGACCGCCTTGGGTTGTCAAATAGTAAGATTCTAAGTCTTGCATATGCATGGGCTGCTTGCAAAAAGATTAGCAATCTGGGAATTAGAAATGAGGAGGAGTTAAAGTTTTTAGATAAAGTTCTCACCGATGAGGAATTTAAGAAGCTTGTTATTGGCACAGAAATTGACAACGGTAAAAATTAATATAACTAATTATCTAATAGTCCCGATTTGAAGTTTTTTGCAAATCAGTTTTATTAAGCATAGGTTTCGGGTAATAAACCTTCCTCCCGTAATTTATCTTAGAAAGTCTAAGCTAGCTAAAGGTTTATGTCGCCGTACCTTCTTTGAAGGGTTCAACCAAATTTGCTGATTTTTAGCGAGGTATAAATTTACTTTTCAAGTTTTTTGGTTTTAAAAATCTATTTGAAATTGATTAATTCTCTATATTCATCCTAAATCACAAATGATGAAGAGGAGATTGACTAAGTCAGATGTTGCAAAAATTGCAGAGTTGCTTGCTTCTGGAAAATCTACTTCTGAAGTGGCAGATTCTTTAAGTGTTTCACAGGCAACAATTTACAATCAGAAAGCCAAGCTTATTAGGGAGGGCTTAAAGCTCCCAAAGGGGAGGCGGGGTCGAAAGCCTAATAAGCAAATTTCTGAGCGTGATGCAAGTGATGAAATCCGAGTAATTAGACCAAAGAAAGGTTTCGAGGAATACCGCTTTTTAATTAACAACATCACAGTTAGGGTTTCAGGAAATGCCAAAGACATATTTATTTCATCGACTGAAATGCGTATTAAGTTCTGATAATCAATTATTTGCAGCAGTATCGACGTTCTAATGTTTCATAAAAAGCTGAATTTCAGAATTTTATAAATTATTGGTATATATCTGTGAAATGTGGAAATGGTGGGTTTAACTCAAGAGTTTATTAATTTATCTTCACTTCTTAAGTTAGTCAAAAGCAAAGCACGCTGCTTAAATACTAATTAATTTAGTAATATTGTCTACTTATTGTTTTAAATAAAGTAAAAGCAGATAAAATAGAGATGTCTTCTAACAAGCTACAATTTTCTGGTCATGATTCATTTGTCTGCAAGCACTTGTGGTTAAAGAAGGGTTATGACTATTTATTAGACAACAAGAATTTTTCGTCTGAGTCAGCCGTTGTTGATTTAGGGGTTGGTAAAAATATGGTTAACTCCATTTCGTATTGGCTGAAATCTTTTGGTTTAGTTGACGATAAGGGAAAACCAAATGACCTTGCTAAATATCTTTTTGGAAAAAGATCAGGGGTAGATCCATTCATTGAAAATCTTGGGACAATATGGCTATTGCATTATAAATTGATAGAAACTAATAAAGCTTCAATATATAGCTTAGTATTTAATCAGTTTAGAAAAGGACGATCAGAGTTCACCAAGGAACAATTACTGACATTTATTAAAAGACTTTTGGATACTGAAAGACTTAAAGGGTTTAATGCTAACACTGTTAATACTGATATTGGTGTTTTTTTTCGCTCATATTTAAAGCCATATTATAAGGAGTCCAAAATTGATATTGAAGAAGATTTTTCTTCTTTATTGATTGATTTGGATTTGATTAGCGCACATAAGGCTGAAAATGCTGAGGGTAAATTAGTTGATTGGTATAGGATTGAAAATAAATCACAGGTTGATTTACCTGCTGAAATAGTGCTTTATTCGATATTAGACAATCCTGTTTACGGCAAATCGATATCTTTTAAAGAACTGTTGACTGGGTATAATTCTCCAGGCATGGTATTTGCCATAAGCGAAGATGGCTTACTCTCAAAAATTGTGACAATTACTAGTCTGTACAAAAGCATCACATTTACTGAGTCTGCTGGTGTCCGGGAGTTGCAATTCAGAAGATCTATAAATAAATATGACGTTTTAAATGCCTACTATAGTCAAAAATAAATTTTCACCCTCAGTTAATATTTTGCGTGACAAAGGTGTTGCCTTTGAATACACACAAACTCGTAACTCCTCACTTTCTGTCAATACAATTTTGAATAATTACAGGAGTGGTGTTCGTTCATTTATATTAATTGGCGCCTATGGCACAGGAAAATCCTCATTTTTGTTGGCGCTATCTCAAGCCCTTTCAAAAAAGATTCAGCACTTTTCGGAATTTAAAAAGCAGTTTGGAGTTTTACCTGAATTCGATTTCATTGATATTGTGGGAGAGTATAGTTCTTTAGAAAAATACTTTTCAAAGCTACTTGATGAAAAGCAAAATCTGACTGCTGATTTAATAATAGAAGCCTTAGAGGCAAAAAGGAAAAATTTAGCCAAAAAGAAAAAGGGCTTGGCAATAGTGATCGATGAGTTCGGCAAGTTTCTTGAATATGCTGCAAAAAATAATCCAGAATCAGAACTATATTTTGTGCAGCAGCTTGCAGAGTGGGCTAACAATGCTGATAACGATGTCTTGTTTATTTCCACCTTACACCAAGACTTCTCGGCTTACTCGCTTCACCTTAATAGAACTCAAAGACTTGAGTGGGATAAAGTTAAAGGGAGATTAAAAGAGATTCCTTTTAATGAGCCTGTTGAGCAGCTTCTTTTGCTCGCTGCCAACAGAATTGAGAAAAAATTCAAGACATTTTCGTCCAACAAGGATTTTGATAAGCTTTACCAGATAATTGAGCAGTCAAAGGTATTTCCCTTTAGAAACTATTTCGACAGAGCTCTTGCTCAAAAACTTTATCCGTTTGATATCCTTTCTGGCGCTATTTTGACCCTTTCATTGCAGAAATATGGGCAAAATGAAAGGAGTCTTTTCTCGTTCATTGACTCAAATGATGAGTTAGCTATCGGATCTTTCAAGCAACTTAATAAACCATACTACTCAATACCAACTATTTATGACTATCTACTAAGTAATTATCATAGTTATATTTTATCTAAGTACAATACCCATTACAGCCAATGGGCAAGCATTCGCCGCGCAATTGAAAAAATAGATGGGCTATTTAGTGATAATAATGATCATGCTCATGCTGAAGAGTTAATAAAGGTTATAGGTCTTCTCAATATATTTTCAAGTGCAACTGCAAAGCTTGATCCGTCTTTTTATATTTCTTACGCACGTTATGCACTGGGTGTAACAAACTCTGAAGATTTAATCGAGGTACTTGAAAAGCGTAAAATTATTCGCTATGTAAAACATAGTGTTAAGTATATCTTGTTTGAGGGTACTGATCTTGATATTGAGCTGGCGATTGATGATGCAGGTAGAATTGTAGAAAAGGTTAGTAATATAGTTCAACAGTTGTCGCAGCTTTTTGAATTCCCTTTTGTTTCCGCTAAATCTAATGTATATCAAACGGGAACCCCTCGATATTTTCAATTTAAATTAACCGAGTCTCCTATTCAGTCCACGCCAGAAGGGGAGATTGATGGGTTTGTAAATCTTGTATTCTCTGAGGGAGAGAGTTCTAGGAAAGATGTTATAGAAGTGTCAAAAAATTGCAAGGAGGCTATTCTTTTTGGCTATTTCAAGAACACTGCTGAAATAAAAAATCTACTTTTTGAAATTCAAAAAATCGCTAAAGTTAAAGAGTTAAACTCGGAAGACATTGTCGCTGTTAGGGAATTGACATCAATTCAGAGTCACTATATTAAATTACTTAATCATCATGTATTAGATAATATTTATTCAGGAAACGGAAGTATAGATTGGTATCATTTGGGTGTAGGCGTCGATATACCTAATCGTTCTCGATTTATTCAGAGGCTATCTAAGATTTGTAATCATGTATATCCTGCAACACCCCATTTCAAAAATGAAATGGTGAACAGGACTAAGGTCTCTAGTCAAATTTCATATGCAAGAAGAAAATTATTTGATCGCCTTATAAATAATATTGACGAAAAGAATTTAGGTTTTACTGAAAATGAATTCCCGCCAGAGAAGAGCATTTATTTATCATTATTGCTAAAGACAGGAATTCATTCAGTTCGAAATGGCGTTGGTAAATTATCTACGCCGTCTGACGAATCATATATCAAACTATGGGAAGCTGGACGAGCTTTTATTTGTTCTACCAAAAATAAGGAGAGAAAATTAACGGAATTAATTGAGGTATTTTCTGCTAAACCCTTTAAACTTAAGGATGGTTTTATTGACTTTTGGTTACCCATATTTCTTTTAGCTAATAGTCATGAGTTCGCTTTATATGATAGTCAAGTATACATCCCGGAGTTGAATACTGATATCCTTGAATTAATTATAAAAAGGCCATCATTGTTTACAATCAAGGCTTTTGATGTTGCAGGAGTAAAATTTGAACTTTTTAATAAGTATCGTCAGTTTTTAAATCAGGGAAGTGATATTAAAATCACGAACCAGAGCTTTATCGACACAATTAAACCGTTTCTTGTCTTTTATCGGGATCTGTCTGACTTCTCTAAAAAAACCCAGCGCTGGTTGAGTCCCCAAGCTCAAGCTATTCGTGCCGTAATTGCTAATGCAAAAGACCCTGAAAAAACATTTTTCGAAGATTTTCCTGTTGCTCTTGGCTTTAATACTCAAGATTTTTCAGATAATCCAAAACTTATACCTGAATTTATACAAAGGCTCAAATTTTCAATTAAGGAAATGCAGGGGTGTCATGATAAGCTTTTTGATCATTTTGAAAATTTCTTTATTGCTGAAGTTCTGGGACTGCAAACTCAATTTCCGGAGTATAAAAGGTCTATTCAGCTCAGATTTCAAGGTCTTAAGGCACATCTACTTTTGCCAGCTCAAAAAACATTTATTACACGTCTCTTTTCTGAATTAGAAGATCGAAAAGCCTGGCTGAGTGCAATTTCTCAATCTGTTATTGGTAAATCTCTGAATGCTATAAGTGATGCGGAAGTTGACTTGCTTTATGAAAATTTAAAAGATGTCGTATTGGCTTTAGACAATTTGTGTGAGTTAGGTTCTTTCGAAGAATTAGCTGAGTTAGATGACGTCGTAAAGCTTGAGCTGACTTCTTTGCAGAAGGGATTATTAAAGCAAGTTATTCGATTTCCAAAGTTTAAGCAAAATGAAATAAAAAAGCGCATATCTGCTATTAAATCTGGACTTAGTACGGATAGAAGTGAAAATTTAATTATTTTAACGAAGATTTTACAGGACCTTTTATCAAATGATGAAAAATAAAGTAAGGCATCTTTTGGGTATTTCCGGTGGTAAGGACAGCGCAGCTCTTGCAATTTACTTGCGCGATAAATACCCGACTTTAGACATAGAGTATTATACCTGCGATACTGGAAAAGAATTGGATGAAACTTACGGATTGATTGATAAACTTGAGGATTATTTAGGTAAAAAGATTACTAAGCTTAAAGGATCGAATAGCAACAAGGATCCTTTTGATCACTTTTTTAATATTTATGGTGGTTATTTGCCATCGTCGAGTTCAAGGTGGTGTACTAAAAAACTTAAGCTTGATCCCTTTGAAGACTTCGTAGGTAATGACCCAGTCATCTCTTATGTTGGAATTCGAGGAGACGAAGACCGAGAGGGATATATTTCTCGTAAGTCTAATATTCAATCAATATTTCCATTTAGAAAAAATATTTGGAGCGAGGATGTAATAGGAAAAGTACTTCGGAATGAAAATATTCCTGCTTTAATTGAGATTTATACTTTTCAAAATGCAAATAATGTCGATCATCGCACTTTACAAATTCTCGAGCAGTATGTATCGCCTAAAAATACTATACAGCAGAAGCTTAATTTGATATTAGACAGAGGAATTAAGCAATTTAATTCAGCGGTATTTGAATTTTTAAAAACAACTTCATACCCTTTAGCTACGGAATCCGAGTTTTTACTTGTTGGAAATGAAGAAATATTAATTAGGGATGATATTTTCAATATTCTTAAGACTAGTGGAGTTGGTATACCGGCATATTACAATAAAATTGATTTTGAAGTTAATGGAAAAAAAGGAGCATATGCACGGTCAAGGTCGGGCTGTTTCTTCTGTTTTTTTCAGCAGAAAATTGAGTGGGTTTGGCTGATGGAGCAACATCCGGATCTATACCAAAAGGCAATGGAATATGAAAATGCAAAGGAGGGATTCACTTGGACTCAGCATGAGAGTCTTGAAGAGATGCGAAGACCCGAGCGAGTTCAAGCAATAAAGGAGGAATATCTAAAAAGGAATAATTTTAAATCTAAGAGTTCACTTCTTTTAGACTTACTTGATGACAGCGAGTCTGAAGGATGTGCAAGTTGCTTTATTTAGTCGTTTATATGATTTAATATATTCAATTGTGTAATGGATAAGGAAATTCTTTATATTAATTCAATTCTTAGTAAGAGTTCTATTGGTCTTACGTCTTCTGAAATTTCAAAATTAATTTTTGAAAAATATGATACAAGAATATCAAGAACTATTGTAAAAAATTATTTATGGAGTTATTTTAGAAGTATAATTAAATACGATTCGGTTAATTATACATATAAATTGACGCAAGATTTATTTCTTTTAGATGATATTGTGGTAAGATTTGATATTAATCAGTCAAGGGCGTTAAGTTCAAAGATCGAAGGCGGAAAGATTATTATTACGGCGGATAGAAAATTTGATTTAGAGAAATTTATTAGGGCTTTAGGTGTTTTGAATTTTAAAATTGGTTCGAATAGACACAATTTGGATATAATTAAGCAGTTGAATCGGGTCATTGAACAACTTACAACTACATGATGATTTTATTTAAAAATTTAATATCTGACATCCCTGATGGTAAAAAGCGAGAGTATCTAGGCAGATTATTTATTAACTCTTTGACTAATTTTTACAATTTAGTTGACATTGGCGAAATCGATCTTGATGATATAGTTGAAAAAAATGTTGATACTGTTCTGTTGAATGATGATTTCATTATTGATCTTATACTTTTTTCTAAAGATAAACTTGATTTAATTTTTAATGAACTGCGTTTGAAATTTAGCACAGCAAAAAGTGATATTCGTAAAATATTAATCCAATATTATAAGATTGAAATTTTAGATGACCATAAACGTGAATTGGTTTTAGAGAGAAAAGCAACATGCGAGATTCCATTGCACGATTTTCAAGATCGAATACGACGTAAAGTAATCAATTTAATCTTTAGTAATGAAAAGCGGTTTCTTGTTCATATGCCGACCGGAAGCGGCAAGACTAGGACTGCTGCAGAAATTATCCTTGATTTCATTAGACTTTCTTCAAGTAAAGCGCTTCTAAGTGAGAATATTAAAATATTGTGGATTGCTCAGTCTAGCGAATTATGTCAGCAAGCCGCAGAAACTGTTAACTTTATTATCTCAAAGAAGGGTACACAGGATATTTCATTTGGACATTTTTATGAAGATTCCTCTTTAGAAACTGATATTATAGATAAGCCGGCAATTATATTTTGTAGTATCCAAAAGCTTTTTCTTCATTATACCGGAGATATTTGGCGTAAAATTAAGAGTGATACTTATCTAGTTATTGTTGATGAGGCTCATAGATCTGTCGCCTCAAAGTGGGTAAATGCACTAAATTATTTTGTTGAAAATCCAAGTGTTTATCTTCTTGGGCTTACTGCTACCCCAGGCATTGGCTCAGGGGTGGATGACAGTAATTATTTATTATCTACCTACTATAATAGTAATAAAATTTCAATTGTGGACAGAGACTATATTGAAATTGATTCACCAATCGAATATCTTATTGGCCGAAAATTCCTGGCAAATATTGAAAGAATTGATATTGATTCTAATATTAAAATTGACAAATTGGGTTATTCAATCACTGGTGATGAGATAATATTTAACGATAAGACATTAGAAGAATTAACCGCGAATCCATCGAGAAATCTATCAATAATAAATATTATAAAGGACAATTTTGATAAGGGTAGAAAAATACTTGTTTTTACATGTGGTATTGAACATAACCGAGTTTTAAATAGTATACTCTCAGACTATCATATTGAGGCTGCTGCAATAGATGCTAATTCTAAAAATCGAAATACTTTAATAGATAGATTCAAAAATGGCAATTTGAATGTTCTTCTAAATTATGGGGTCTTAACAACTGGTTTCGATGCCCCAAAAACTGATGTATGTGTTATTGCACGACCAATTTCATCAATTGTAATGTATTCTCAAATGGTAGGGAGAATATTACGTGGCCCACTAAATAATGGAAACGAGAAAAATATTTTATATACAATTAAAGATAATCTCGGGCATGGTGACTATGATGCTCTTTTTAAAGTGTTTAATCAATTTTATAAGTGAAAAATATGAAAAGTAATAAGCGCCCTTTAATGGGAACTGATAATATCTTGGAGTTGCAGGATAATGGATATAAAAGTACGGTTTCAGCTATTTCTGAAATTATTGACAATAGTATCCAGGCTAATGCCAAAAATGTACAAATTGTTATCGTTAGAAACTCGACACGCGATTCGAACGAAATTGAAGAGATTCTTATAATTGATGATGGGGTGGGGATGAATAAAGCAACTTTTGATAAAGCTTTGCAAATGAGTGCTGGAACTCGTTCTAAAGCAAAAAGTGGGCTTGGAAAATATGGTCAGGGACTTCCAAATTCCTCAATTTCACAGACAAAACGGGTAGAAGTTTATACAATGCAATCTGGAAAAATATTGTTCAATCATATTGATCTTGAGGAAATATACCAAAGTGGAGAAGCTTATTTACCTGATACGGAGAGCAGACGTGAAATTTCTATTCCTTTAATAAAATCTGGTAAGCTCAAAGCGCCAGAAACTGGCACAATTGTGAGGTGGGTTCAACCAAATAAGGTAAGACCTAAAACAGTAAAAACACTTGTTTTACATATTGAGCAATTAGTTGGAAGAACATTCAGGTATTTTATACATGGTTTTAAGGATAAAGACAAACAAACCTATAAATCAAAAATTAGTGTCCCTGTTTTTGATTTCAATGGAAAAAATTACGAGCCAAATGAGTTTACATCTATTAAAGAAATTATTCCTTTCGATCCAATGTTTCTCATGTCATCAACACAAATGAACAAGGCTTTTACTGAAAGTATCCACCCTACAAGCGAAGTTTTTGGAGAATCAATAAAAAAAACATTTTTAGTAGCTTATAATGGAGAAGAAGTTGAAACTACAGTAGAGATTCGTTTGTCTTTTTGTAAAAAAGAGGAGAGAGATCGATACGGGAAAAAAGCTGGAGCTGAGCCTTTTGGTAAAAAGTATCTTTTTAGAAATTTAATAGGCACTTCCGGTTATCATAATATATCTATAATTCGTGCTGGCCGAGAAATTGATCATGGTAGTTTTGGATTTATTAGAGATGTTTCTGATCCAAGGGAAAGATGGTGGTCTGCAGAAATTATTGTAGAACCAATCATTGATTCAATTATTGGTATAGATAATAAAAAGCAGCAGGCAGCTAATATACAGTTTCTTGAACTAGATGAAGGTGATTATAATGATAATCATGAGATTATTCGATGGATATCAACATTCTTAAGTGAAAACATAAAACTTGTAAAAAATATTATTAACGCTCAAAATGCTGGTGAGAGTATTAAGGGTAAAAAAGATGGTTTAGTCAAACTTCCACCAGGTAGTGATACTGAATTTGGTGACCCTGTGCCTGGAGGTGAGGCAAATGGCACAGACGAAGAAAATATTATAAAAAAAGAATTTTATGATTGGATAAAAGAAAGATATTCGGACTTAAAAAATTCTGAAATAAAGGATATTGTTGACTATGCATTAGGCATGAGAGATAATCATATTTTCATTAAAAGTGATCTTGGTGACACACAGCTTTTTAGTTATAAAGTTTTCGGTACTAAGGTTTTAATTGAAGTAAACTATAGTCATAGCTTTTATAGAAGATTTATGAATCTTTTTGAGCAAGATGAAACTCAAGAAAAGTCCCTTAGGTCTATACGTCTATTAATAAGTGCAATGGTAAATGCTGAAATTGTTAATTCTACAACTGACAGAACGCTTCTAGCTGACAGGAAACGTATAAGAAATAGAATGTTTGAGTCATTGGATGATTACATTGAAGAACTGTATAATTAAAATTAAATGATTTTTACAAACGGGATTGATCTTAATCTATCAATTATTGATTTTTTAAAAAAATCTTCTTCTGTATATATCTATTCTGCATACATTAAAATTGATGCGTTAAAAAATCTAATCGATGATCTTGATAATATAAAATCGGTATTTGTGCGCTGGCAGCCTAAGGATTTTGTCTCAGGCTCTTCTGATTTAGAAATATATCCTTATTTGAAATCAAAAAATGTTGCTTTATATCGTAATCAAAGATTACATGCAAAAGCTTATATCGATAATCAAACAAAATGCTTTATAACTAGTGCAAACATTTCATCAAGGGCATTAAATATGCCCCCTAGTTTAAATTATAATTATGAAATCGGAACAGTAGTTGATGTATTAGATTTAGAAGCCAGATACTATTTTGAAACAATCAAAAATGAATCTTTATTAATTACTGATGGGTTATATGATCAATTTGTTAAACAAAAAAAATATTTTTCTTATGCTAATATTGAAGATGCCAAATTCGAACTTCAAATAGACTCTGTTGGGAAAGAGTTTTTAATCTCATCGCTCCCATTGACGCCATCTATTGGTATTTTGTGTGATATTTATTTTGGTATTCATTCTCCATCTGACGAGGAAATGAATTGTCTTTTACATGACTTAGTTTTGTACGGAATACCCTTTGGTCTTGAAAAAGAAGATTTATTGTTTAGATTAAAGAGTGCTTTTTTTAACCATAATTTTATAAAGGCCTTTTTAGAAAATTTAATTTCAAATAATGAGATTTATTTCGGTAAAGCAAAAAAGTGGATACATGACAATTGCGCAAATGTTCCGTTGCCTCGCAGGTGGGAGATTACCGAAAATATTCAAGTACTTTATAAGTGGTTCGTTGAATTAGGTGATGGTCGATTTGTTGTAGATGTTCCTGGTCAACGATCTGAGCGATTACGAATCAAATTAGGTAGTTGAAGGTTTATTACTTTCTCTGACACATCTACCGTTCCAAATTGGTCTACTATTCTGGGTACTCACTCCCCCCCAAGCAAAGTAGGTCTAATGCCATTAACATGTCATTATTCCAAATAAGACGGTTTAACACTGGATTATCAATCATTAGTGCAATGGTTTACTGTTGTAACTGATTAGAAAATCAGATCGTAATAGGTAGCCTACTGAAATAAGTTAGATCAAAAATCTTCAATCGGTGGACTAACGGTGGACTAAAATCCAACAAAAAAAGCGCAACTAACAGATTATCAGTTAATTACGCTTCATTTTAGCGGAGACTGAGGGATTCGAACCCTCGATAC
>Ga0169931_10012224_pt1 | contig 11946 bp, 11 predicted proteins | sample Kivu_15m_20L_FD_129675 | JGI IMG/M metagenome (GOLD analysis project Ga0169931, IMG submission 129675) | Freshwater microbial communities from Lake Kivu, Western Province, Rwanda to study Microbial Dark Matter (Phase II) - Kivu_15m_20L... | ecosystem: Environmental > Aquatic > Freshwater > Lake...
AGCTAGTAAAGAACAGACTCCAAGGTTGAATAATACCCTTGTGGACATCCAACAGAAATCTCATCAAGAGTATCCACATTCACTTCATCCACATACAAAGTCTTCATCCGAATACAAACATCCAGAGACGACGTTTGAGCAAGTAGTCATGTCTACACTCAAGGATTTGAACATTGTGTCCAAGTCTAATACGGATCATGCACCACCAACACCAGTTTCATCATCGGTATCATCATCGTCTATTTATACATCCATATCTTCAAACATGTCAAGAAAGAATCTATTAGATCAAGAGTTACTATCAAAGCTTCATACACCGAAAAGTATTTTATCTACATCGACATCTAAAGCTGCACGACTTCGTCCACGGTGTCATGTAAGATTTAATGACAAGGTCCAATTTTGTTCTATACTTTCCATGGACCAAGAACAAGTAGATCAGGAAATGAATTCAAGATACCTAACTACAACATCTAATAAGTCGTATCCATGGATGGAGGAAAACACAGATATACAGCCTTATATAAGGTATCCTTCATTGAATGCAAATGAAGATTTCTTTCGAGCTGTGGCAGCCATTGTCATTCAAGCATTTGTTCGTAGATATGCAGCATATAAATTGACAAGGAAACGATTCAAAGCTATATATATTATTCAATCCTTTTATCGAACCCACGTCCAAACCCCATTCATAGTCATACAAAAAAAGAAAACATCGTCATGGCCTTATGATCATCAACATGATTCTTATATTACTATTGCTGCTATACGTATCCAAGCTGTTGTACGTAGTTGGATAGCTAGAGAGTGTTTACTCATTTGTGGTTATTGTGCAAGTGTCATTCAAAAAGCATTTCGACATTATAAAAGACGATGTGCATTCAAACGCGCAATGGTATGTATAGTTACTACCTTCATAGGAGTTTGAATTATATCTGCTTGTCCTTGTTATAAATATTCTTCTGTCTCTTTACAAATCTATATTACAGAGAAGATTACGTTCTAATAAGACTAAATCTCCTAATCAGCAACAACACTTCCCTGATACTACCATGAAAGCTACGGAGGAATCCATGGGTAAGAATTTCCCATTCATTTTTGGTGTTGCATAACATATATGTTTTGTATGAAATTTTAAAGCAACCATGTTCTCTTGATTCCTTGTTACATTCAAAGAAATCCGCCTGCTGATCGCAAAATGGAAAAAGTGCCATGCTGGAGATTCCCGATGACCTTGCAAAAAAGTACACATGCTTGTTACCGAGATTTATAGCCTATGGATGCTGTTTTGTACCATAAAGAAATAATATTTCATCGACATAAAGATGTGTGATATGAACATAAAGAGTTTTTAATTTACAATAGACAAAATGTACTCGGAGTTATTTTCTTCTTGAAACAAGGCTAGTTTTGGGTTGTTAAAAAATGTAGCTTCAAGTATTGTCAAAACAATACAGGATTGATCGTATAATCAAAACACACAACTCGATGGCTGTCAAACCCAACGGGTCTTACACACTCAGCACATTCAGATGATACCTTCATTTGAATCGATATCTCGTTCTTTACGTCTAGATGATGATCTCTTTCTTGATTTTGAAGTTCTGTTAGATTTACTCTTTGATCGTGACTTGGAAACAGAATCACGCATTCTCTTTTGTAATAATGCTCTTCGTTTTCTCCTGTTGGTAAATAAAATACCTATAAACAACACGAGTGCCCCAAAACACATCAAGGCCCCTGCACCATACTTAAAGCTATTAAGGAAGGATCCTCCAATAGCGGCTGAATTTAAGGTAGATACACCCGATGATATTGCGACGATTGAGGAGGATGAACCAGCATTTTTCATAAACGAACTGGATTTACAAATTGGACAATCATATTCAGAACATCCCCCACTGTAGGTTATCAGATAGGTACATAGATTACTGTACATATCTTGATTGGAACCAGAACTGTAACAGTTGAAACAATTTTTCATCTTGGACATGGCGCTATTGAGATTTTTCAATGTGTCGTATGTATCGTAGTGTTTAAGGCAATATTTATCCGTGAACCGATCAATGGTGAACGTTCCGCTAGAACTACATCCCACGCTGAGATAATAACCACTTCCATCCCCCTCACAGAGCGGAAGATTTGAGACACTATTTCCGTCTATGGGTGCATTGTATCCGTAAGTTCCAACAGCATATGCAAATTCGGCAACTCCGTCTTTCGTAACAAGCTACAAAATAAAGAAAAAAAACGAGAGTGAGTGGATCTGAATTCGTGTAAGGTGATGGGTGATGAGTCGATTCATCAAAGACTCATCAATATCTACTCACTGTTTCAATGTAGTCTTTGCTACTGCATGTCGTGGATCCGGATAAAGATGCGTATATAGAGTAAGCAACCTGTGCCCTTCTACAATTTGCCATTTTATACCAAAGTGTAGTTCCATCATTACTTGAATTTTCTAGACAGCCCATGTTTGCTTGATTGGAATCCGCAGTATATCCCCAAACACATCCTTCGACATTTATACTTATAGATGCGGAACTTGTTAGATAGTCTCTACGGAGATTTGCACCAAAAATACCAGGGTCGTAGGAACTACTGCTGCTTTTTCCGGCGGATACTCCCCAATAATTGCTGGATTGAAATGCTATGAGTAGAGATAGTAGGATCATTCGATCTTACTATCAGTAACGCAAATCTAATGCTGGTGTTGAATCTTTTGAAGGATTTATCTTTATCGAGGAGATGGGTCCTATTGCGGATTGCGGTGGAGTTTACTACTCTTAATAGGAGTACAGCATCTGGGGTATAGTTTCAACTGTGAGAGTATCTACATATCCATAATCATCGCATCATCGCATCATCGCTGCTCGGATGCGTTCTCAATCCAGTATGTAGAGCAGTATTATATAAAAATACCAGTGTCACGAACCGTTTTTTGTATGTACCCTGTGACCATTTGTATGCTTTTATTTTTAAAATCACCAATGCACACAGAATTTAGCTAAACGTGGAACCAAAAATCCGTGTATCAAACAAACTTCTACGCGGTTGGCAGCTCATTTTAGCTGATCACATCGGATGAGAAGAGTGACCGATTCAAAACATACTGTAGGTGAGAGTTGTGTATTTCAACGACCAACTCCGTTCAAAGTACCAAGAAGGGAAAGAAACAATATTGCCATGATCATGCGATCGGTAACTCAGGTATTTCTAGCGTAAAAGTTACTAAAAAGAACATGATATTGTCTCTGTAAATGACTTGATTACAAACTATTTAAAGAATTATTTGATTGAAGCTTTCTTGACTCCGATTCCTCTCTTTATTATCCGTAAAGGACGTTCGTTCACTGTATCGACGAAGAAGTTCCACCAAATGGTCATTATGCACTCGCTTTGCATCAAGCTTCACGTCATATGCTCCGTTTACTGTCACTGGTTCAATAATAATATCTCCAAGCAATTCAGGCTCATGGCGTAGCCCCAACCCTATTTGATGACAAGCCATCATCAAATCATATCTTTTCACGTAAAAAATAAAGAAAAGAATATCTGAGTGTTTTTCTGTGTGAGCGAACATTAGCTCAACAACAAATGGAGTCTTACGCTATTTCGCTCGAGATGATGGAGTCTTTCTTATATTCAGGATGCGCGCGGACAAATTTTCGTATCCATGTGGCCGGTGTGATCAGCTCGCCAGTGGCACGCTTCTCAATAAACTCCAAATACCTGTTAATTCTATTCATAGTAAAATTATCTGGGGAAATGTAGTCTAAATAAGCTCGAACCAAAGGTATCAGCCCAGGAAAATAGTCACCCTTTCCGGTCATAATCTCTGCCATGGTCATTTCTTCGTATGAATTTTCCTCATCACTTCCAGGAGCTACCGGCGCTGTTCTACGATATTGGCTGATACCATCTTCATCCACTTCACAAGTCTGACCGGTTGTTCCATTGATGAATGGGACAGCTGATGAAAACATAGAGACATACTTAACGCCGTAACCATCATCTCCTTCCTGAAGAGGTGCCATGTGACGCCGGAAAAAAAAATTCCCAGTTGAAGCGGCGTTGCGATTATGTGCTCGTTGCATGTTTGTATCGACTCGGCTTATCGGAATGTAAAGATTTAAATCAAATGTCAATATAACACGAGTCAAAAGAACGACGAAAACAGAGAATGCTGCATTCTCAAAATCTGTCAACTGTACTTCCATACTCCTGAATTCAGTTCTCCAGCCAATGTGTGGGTCGTTCGGACTTTTACGCGGAGGAGGTGGCTTCCATCGGACAGTTTGCCTGTGTAATATTTACGTTCAAATCAAGGTTTTTATCAGCGGAATATGTGCAAAGGATGCATTCACGTATATTTATCTTACCAGTTGGTACTCTGAATACTTTCAAAGTGATCTGTTTGCGTTGCATCATCGATCTCCTCTACTGCTCCTTCGAAAACGACGAGAGGATCACGAATAAACAAATGAGCAATATGCTGGGCCAGCGCTGGATCAACTCCAGATTCCCTTAAAAGTTTATACATATCCTCATCAATAGGAACAGGTATGTCATTGTACATGTTTAACACTCTATTCTGCATAGACTCATCTCCTATCGACTGCATTCCCTGGTAAATGTATGTACTGATACTGTCATAACGACTCTTGTACAATCTTCGCTTACCCTGTCCAACGAGTTCTTCCTGAAACATATTATTGTGTGCAAGACCCCTTTCAGCTGGTGTTCGATCATCAACACTTTCACTGATAACTCCCCACCTACAATCGGTATCAGCGAGTCTTCCCTTGAGAATTGGAGTCGATGCTGTCAGAGCCATCATTATCGGAGCTAGGACGGCAAGTTGATCGTACATGAACCGACTTTCATCTACGTCTTTCGCTTGAAAAGTGATTTGTAAGCAACAGCAACCCATTCCAAACGCCATGGCATCCATATGAATAGCTGGGCGCGTTACCCCATAGCGAGTAAGTCTATCAAGATGATTCTGTAACTGCTGACCGATGTCGGAGGGATGATTCAAAACGTCACTACGGCTGCTACACAAGCTACTTGATGCTGTAGAGCTTGAAAATGGAATGCCTTCTTCAGTTAGTTGAGTCAAGGTTTGACCATTAAGTACTGGTGCTAGGATAAGATTATCATCATCCAACTCATCCAGTTTAGCATTCAGTGCTGTGCCAGACTCCGACCTCAATAAAGGTGATGTGGATCCCAGTTTTGTCTTTTCTCGATTCGATGACCGTGCTGTTGGTGAAACTTTGTGAAGAAATTGGATTTTTCCATCCTCACTTGTTAAGGGGAGATAGTATCCATTTTGCAACCGAATCCAACCTGGCAATGAATGTGCAATGAGAAATGTAGGACTCTCATACAACTAGTTTCGACGAGGATTTCGGAACTCACCTGGGATATTAGGTATCTCACTTCCCACAACAATATCTCCGTTTCGAGGCCAATCGGCATCAGCTACTATGATGCCTGGCGAGCTTCTGTAGTAAAGACCACGACAACCTGGACATTGCACATCAACAAGCCACTTTTGTAAGGTCACTTGGCCACCATTTTGTCGATTGATTTCATCGAAGCCATCTTTTGCACAACCTACGACTACAAAGTCTTTCCCATACAATTCCATTGATTCATCTCCATTTCCGTATCTCCATAACTAATATCATGCGATAAATCAGAATATTGATATGTGATCTAAATTGCGTATCAGTAAAAAGAAACGTTTCCGTACATACCTGATACATGGACTCTCCACTACACCCTTCGTAGGGACAAATGGGATCAAAGTCCTTAAATTCAGGCGTAAATTCATCATGAAAGAGAGGTACTCGGATATTAACTTTTTCTCCTCTTCGCTTACGAATATTCTCCGTCAAGGTACCAAACCGTGGATGTGGATTGATAATATCATCGCTGATATAATTACTTTGTGTTCTTGGTCCACCTATTTTGGACGGTGGGATAGTTGAATCATCAGCCAGGGCACCCAGCAGTGGAAACACAGCCACAGTTGGTGCAATCTCATTTCTCTGAAGGACCGAAAGTAATCGTTTACGTCGGAGTCTCATGTTTCTTTCCACTCGTAAAAGGTCGTTCGTATAACCCGTATATGGACGGTTGGGTGTTGATTCGATCATCCATGCACCGTACTCGGGAACCCAATTACATCCTTCCATACGATTAGCATTTTCACTTTCCTTATGATTGAGTTCATCCATGACCTGGAACACATTCAAAAGCAAAGTAAGATGGAGGGTAAAGCGATGTGAGAGACATATAGATTCGAATCACACGTTTTACCTCTCTTCCTCGTAAGCTTAGTCGAATCTTCCGCTCTGCTTCATCGAGCCGAAAAATGCCGTATTCTATTTCATCTCCCCAAAGCAACTCATCTCCTCTTAAATCCTTCACCCGATTATATGTGGATATAAACTGCAAGACTCCAGCTCTACGAATGTACGAGAGATGTTTCTTCGATTCATCCCAACTTTTCGGTGGACCCCGAACTGTCAACAAACCCATTTGTAGCGTAAGAGAAGCAGCGCTCCGAATTAAAAGGAAGATTAAGTGTAGGGTGATTAAATGGTGAAAGTTAACGCAGATGCGTTCCATCGAGTGATGAAAAAATAAACAGTATCGTTTTGATATCTGTATGTAGGGGAATTCGCTGGTTTCAGAAATAATACGCACCGCAGTGATGGGAGGAAATCGAAAGAAGCTTCATGAATCCTTACATTTTTGGATGGATGCTGATCTGCTGATCGGATGAGTATTATTTATCTCTGACCCATCAATTTTAGACTATTCGCGCAATCGTGCGAAACGCAATTTTACATTATGTGCAATAATAAATAATAAATAATACACTATAAACCTCGAAATCATCGATAATCAGCAGTTGAAAATGCCTCGTTTCTTCGACGACTATTCAAACACTTACTTAACTCACGATAGCGCAGCTGGCCGTAAACAACAGCGAAGAGGTACGTTCTCCTTTATGCTAAGGATGGTGATTTTTCTTCTTCTTTTCTTAATTGAATACATCTGCATATTCCTGTTTTCAATTCTTCTCATGTATATATATATATACCTCTATCACTACCTTTCTTAAGGATGGAAATTTAGGGAAAACTTTCGCTTATACTAGTAAGTGATCAATTATTATTTTATTATGAATGAATAAAATTTCATTCACCCCACCTAATCTCAATCTTATTTTATTTTAAAGTGAAAAGCATCTGGAAGATTGGAGATCAAGTGAGATGGGTTTGGCTGCAGCTCAACAAGCATACGCAAAAACTCCTGGAGTGTTTCTTCCACCTTTACCCGAGGGATGGCTTGAAGAAGATGACGAAGTCACAAAAACAAAGTACTACGTTCACGTTGAATCCGGTAAGAGACAATGGTTACGGCCAGGTTTTAATCTATCGACATCTGGACCCAACATGACTATTCCCATGATGCCACCATCGATGAATACTCCCAATCCAATGATGCAACCTCCGCCGATGAATGCCCCAAAATCTATGATACCGATGAATGCCCCAACCGCTTTGATTCAACCTGCACCATTCCCTGGGAACATGAGCACAAGGCCACCACCCCCTGGAGCGCATCTTCCTCCCCCACCGATGCCTCCGATGATTCCTACTTTTCTGCCACCACCTCCGATGCCTATGATGGGCGGGTTACCGATTCCGCCTGCATTTCCTCACCAACCACCTGCGGCTGGTTGAGTTGTAATAAAGTTATACTAGTATAAATCATATAATAATCATTTAAATTTTCGAAACGTCAGAGAAAGTTCCTGTTTTAATCATTTTATCCTCCTGTATAGTAGCATTGTTATAAAAAGGCTTATCCACTTTTTTCATTTTACCATGGGCACAACATAACAATAAACACATATCCAGTGCAGTAAACTACCCGCCAGTACGAACAGGTGCCAAATGGAATGGTCTAGGTTATTGTTTCGAACAAAAAAAGGAACGCCAGTTGTGTAGCTTATCCCTCCTAATACGAGTAAGTGCAGAGCCCTATTCGGCAAAATATTAATAAGATCCGGGATACATAATAGGACAGACCATCCCATACCAAGATACATGGCTAATGAAAATCGGGTCTTATATTCCCAATAGGGATAAAGAGCTTCGACGACGATTCCACAAATGCAACTTAACCAAATAAAGGAAAGCAAGTAAACCGATCCTAGAATATTTTCTTCCAGTGCTATACAGAGGAACGGTGTGTAGGAACCTGCAATAAGGATGTATATTGCGCATTGATCTATGACAGAATAGAATAAAAAAAAAATTCATGAACAGACTTTATGAGGTATCATGGTTATGATCGTGCGAGGAAACATACCCATGACACCAAAAACAAAACGAGTCGTTGTAAGTGCAAAGAAGGAATGATATAAGGTAGAGCTTATATAAAGCACTAAGAGAGACAAGGAGTATACTGCACAACTGTATCCATTATGCAAATAATGATTGTGATGAGACAGAGCAGCGTTTGAGCACACGGAGTTTCCGTCAAAATTCGTTACAGAAACGAAAGCCACTCACCTAATAATATGATTGTAAGACATGTGTTTGACGCGATTTGAGAGTAGTACGGCTCCGATGATGCATAAAATGAATCCGAGTCCATGAGTAGCACCATTCATAACTTGTTTGTAGGTAATCGCAAAATCATGGTATGAAATCAACATTTCTCGTAAATAAAGTACCCATTTCTATCAATGGACCAACATACCTTCTTGTAAGACCAAGTTCCCTTCTAAATCAACTTGCACCTTCCCATCATACTTGTCTTTTTGATGTTTTAATGCAGCCTCAATGGCGATGATACCTTTAAAACCAATTTTATTAACACTCAAATCCACCTCCTGGAGTGAGCAACGACTATTGATATTCAAAACATGTTGTGCGAAGGCTAGGGCTCCACGTTCAGCGATGCTACATCGTCGCATAATCAGAATCTTAAGTGAGGCATTTCTTGAAGCCGACATGAATATGGCTGTGGCTCCGTATGGCCCAATGACATTCCTTTGTAAGTAAACCTCCTCAATATGCTTGCTCATCAGTAAAACCTTGGATAAAGTAAATGCTCCATGAGATCGGAACCCTGGCCTTCCGTGTAGTTTTCCTTCCTTGCTTGCCACACTGAAATCCAATCGACGGATATGTCGAAGTGCACCATTGCAGTGTCTTAGAAGAACTTCACATAGGGCTAACACATCAGCATCATGAAAAGAACCGGAGACTCGAAGTGTTGGAAGAGAGAAACGAAAGCTGGTTAATACACCAGCATTAATTGAGTTACAACCGTAAAACTTCGTTGCAGTTAAATATTCATGAAGGATTGTTTGAATGACACTCTGTTCATTACTCGGTGGCATTGTCACAATTTTAAAAGGGTTTCTAGGCTCTGCAGTTGCAACAATATCCAACTCGAGCTTCTCATCTCGTTCCTTTTCATCGTTATAATCTGTGTTATGGTGATTCTGGTTTTGAGATCCAGCAGTATCATCAATATCTTGGAAGGAAAGAAGAGTGCTGGGTACTTGGCAGTAACCCAAGGTACTCAAGTCGCCAAAAGGATTCAATTGATGAGGAATTCTACTCACGCGACATTGTTGACAACACATAGCGATAAATGGTCTCATCAATTCCACGGGCTCAGGAAAAAGAGAGCTCGATTTATTCTCATCTTGTTTCATAATATGATGTAATACCTGTTGATCTATGTTGGAAGTGACAGTCTCAGGAGCAGTCGGCTCATCTACAATACATTCTTCCTTGACTTGTAACGTGCCGGCAGTTTTATCGTCATCATTTGATTTCAATCGTTTCGTCGAGCTAAAGGAGGAGGTTTCTGAATAATCGCCTGATTCAGAGGCTCGAATCTTGCGACCCCTTGCTTGCTTAGAGAGAGATTGAGACATGGCGACACAATTTATTATTGATGTCAATCTTAATCATGATATAATGATGCCATCTGATTGACATTCGGTGGTTATTGACTAACCCTAATACTGTAACAGATCCGGCCATAATCCATAATCCCGCCTCGGCGTATGTAGGACGTACATGTACATAGGACTACATACTGAACCGGCCGGCCGGCAAGATTTTGCTTGCATGATGGCTAGCAAAGAGGCAAAACATCGACTGGCTAAAAAGCACGGGTGGTAATGAATGAATGCCGCTGAGGAAATTGGAGAATTCGTAACACACGATGAAAGGAATACGAATGAGAAGGATATGTCATGACTGCTTTTGAGGTATACTCCGTCGTGACTGTGTATTTATCCTTTAGAATTAATCTCATTATATAGTAATTTGCTTTATAAGACTACTTTCATATTTTCAGCTTTTTCATATTCATTCAGCACAAATTACTAAATGATGAGATCAATTCTAAAGGATAAATACACAGTCATGACGGAGTATATCTCCAAAACAGTCATGGCATATCCTTCTCATTCGTATTCCGTTAATCGTGTGTTACCCCGACACGAATTCTCCAATTTCCTCAGCACGCCACGAAAAATTTCATAATTATCCAATGATAACGGCTTCGTTAATCCATCTGCTACCATTAATTCCGATGGGCAATATTCGGTAATGAAATCTCCTTTCTCCACTCTTTCCTTGACCCAAGCCACTCAAACCTTCACGTGTTTTGAGTTTTGATGTATGCTTGGATTTTCAAGAGAGTGTGCCCTTCTACATGTCTTGGTGAACTGCATATAATACATCAATTTAAGGTGATAAGTTGATGCTTCCATTGGGTTTTGATTGATCTTCAATTGCAATTCCATATCACGCGTGTGGTTCACATACTTGAGGACCTTAATTCGCTTTGAAAGATCTTCCACAGGCTCCAATAGTACCGTATAATGGATTCATCATAAGCCAATATGTATTAAGGTCCACTTATATGTAAACCACATTCGTGATATGGAATTGGAATTGAAGATCAATCTAAACCCCGATGGAAGCATCAACTTATTATCTTATGTTTATGCATCATATGCAGCTCACCAAGATATGAAGTCTCATTCACGAGCGTCATTCACTCTCGGAACTGGTGCAATCATGGTATGTTCAATTAAGCAGGCGTGTGTCAGAAAATCGTCCATTGAAACCGAATTCATTTCCTATACAGACTATATTGGTGAAGTCATGGAATTGAAAAATCTATCTCAGGAAATTACTCGTCGAACTGCTCATCTAAGATCCAACAAGATAATCAGTCTACCACATGTAGAACGGGACACTGTCTGGAAAATCCAAGCGTACATCAAAACACATGAAAGTTCGAGTGGCTTGGGTCAAGGAAAGAGCGGAGAAAGGAGATTTCATTACCGAATATTGCTCATCGGAATTAATGGTAGTAGATGAATTAACTAAGCCGTTATCATCGGATAATCATGAAATTTTTCGTGATTGGGGTATTAACGATGCGTCACACCCGAAGGAGCGTGCTTAGGAACTTGGAGAATTCGTGTCGGAGTAACTCACTATGAAAGGAATACAATTGAGAAGGATATGTCATGACTATTTTGGAAATATCCTCCGTCATGACTGTGTATTTATCCTTTAGAATTAACCTCATCATTTAGTAATTTGCTTTAGACTGAATGGATTGTGATGAACTGATGGAGATAAGGACTCGACACGACTGAATGGAATCGGGGTGATATGAACTCGAATGTAAGATAGCGAGGGCAACGGACTCCTGCAGAAGGCTAGGATCCGGTATGGCCATAGATGGCGGATCCGCAAGAGGCAGAGGCCAGTCGGGTATACTAATCTAAGTATGTCTAAAGTAGAGACTATATTTAGATCATAAATGTATACTATAAGCTTATCTTACATAGCGATTCGAAATCGAGAGAGAAGC
>Ga0169931_10012225_pt1 | contig 11944 bp, 11 predicted proteins | sample Kivu_15m_20L_FD_129675 | JGI IMG/M metagenome (GOLD analysis project Ga0169931, IMG submission 129675) | Freshwater microbial communities from Lake Kivu, Western Province, Rwanda to study Microbial Dark Matter (Phase II) - Kivu_15m_20L... | ecosystem: Environmental > Aquatic > Freshwater > Lake...
AAAAAGAAGATAATTTACCGTGTAAGATTTTTTTTATAACTAATATTTAAAGAAAATAGCTTATAAAATCTAGATATACATAGACTTAGTTGAAAATTTATTTTATGTATAACTTATGAATTCTTACACTTTGCAAACTATAGAAGAATTAAAATCCTCTAAAAATGAAATCATAATTTTCGGTTCTGGTTTTTATGGTAAACTTGCATATTTAGCCTTAAGTCAGAAAGGCATTGAAATAAGTTGTTTTGTTGATGAGAATCCTGATCAGCATGGAAAAAAGTTATATAATAAAAATATTATTTCTTTAGAAGAACTAAAAAAAAAATCAAAAAATGTTAATATATTTATTTGTAGTGGTTATGTTTTTAACGTTATAGTTTCAAGACTAACTAAATTATCTTTTAAAAACATATTTAATTGTATTACTTTATTTAAAGATAAGTCTTTCAAAAAAGATAATTTATCATTTTACGGAGTGAACGAGTATTTAGATCAAAAAACAATTAATAGAAAAATTGAAATTTATATTGCAGGCTGCCAGAATAAAGAAACAGATAAATTAAATATCAAATATGTGGATATAATGATTACCGAAGCATGTTCTATGAAATGTAAGGATTGTTCTAATTTAATGCAATATTATAGCAATCCAAAAAATAGTGAATTAAATCTGCTTCTAAATTCTGTTGATAAAATTATGAGTTGTATAGACAATTTATTTGAATTTAGAGTTTTAGGTGGCGAGCCATTTATGAATAAGGAAATTGGCAAAATTGTAAATCACTTAAAAAAATATCATAGTGTTTCACAGATAGTCATTTATACCAATGGAACTATTATTCCAAGTAAAGAAAATTTAGAGGAATTAAAAGACGATAAAATATTATTAGATATAACTAATTATGGTGTTCTGTCGAGAAATCACGATCGTTTAATTGAAACGTTAATTAGAGAAAAAATACCTTTTTTAACAACAATACCAAAATGGACAGACTCTGGAAGAATTAATTTTAAAAAGAAGACAGTTAAAGAACTAGAATTCATGTTTAAAAATTGTTGTACGAATGACTATTTAACACTTTTGAATGGAAAATTATATAGGTGCCCTTTTTCTGCCAACGCAATGAATTTAAATGCTATACCAATAAAAAATAGTGAATATATTAATTTAGAAAATGAAAATAATAATCAAATTTTAAAAGAAAAAATTAGAAAATTATATTATGATTTAAAATATTTAACTGCATGCAATTTTTGTAATGGAAGAGACTTTACCACACCAAGAATAGATGCTGCAATACAAACAAAAGAAGTGTTAAAGATTTCTGACCACCAAAAACAAATTTATTAAATCTAACTACGTACTAAGTATTATAGTACCAGTATTTAATACTTACAAATATCTCCCGTTACTATTTAAAAGTTTATCAATTAACCCATTAAATAATTTTTATGAAATAATTATTATTAACGATTGTTCAAAAGATAATTCAAATCAATTATGTAAAGAATTTAAACATAAAAATCCCAAATTAAAGATCACAATTATAAATAATTTAGTCAATGAGGGTGTCGGAAAATCAAGAAATAGAGGTATAAGAGCATCAAGCGGACAATATTTATTATTCATTGACTCAGATGACATAGTTTTACAAAAAAATTTAAAAAAATTAATTATATTTTTAAGAGAAAAAAAATCCCTAAATCATGTTCTATTTTTAAATTTTATAGACAAAGATTTAAGAAAAAAAAATCTTTTCTTTAATTATAAATGTAAAAATAAAAAATATTTTTTAAATTTTTTAATTAAAAAACATAATTTAAATTATTGTTTTCAGTATGTTTATCGGAAAAGTTTTATTATTAAAAATAAAATATTTTTTGAAGACTTACGTTATGCTGAAGATTTTTTGTTTATTACAAAAGTTTTCTGTTTGATGAAAAAATATAAAAAAGTAGATTTAACTATTGTTAAACATTTATATGTTCAGAATAGCTTAAGCACACGAAAAAGTATAAAAATTCTTTCTTGCTACTTAAAAATTTTGAGATACTTGGAATTATTTGAGTTTAATCTTATTTCAAAAATTTATAAATTGGAGAAGAAATATTTAGAAAGCAGAAAAAAAAGTTGTTTTCAACAATTTATTTTAAGAAGTTTAAATTATGATGAAAATAAAATTATAAAATATAATAAAAACTTAATAACAAGTAAAGGAAATCTCATAATCAAAAATAACTTTTTGCGTCCAAAAAAAAAAATAAATATATTACATATCTTAAAAAATTTGCGAAGTATATTAACTTCAAAACTAAAAAATATTAATTATAAAGACAAAATAGGAATTTACGGTTATGGAGCAATAGGCCGTGCTGTCATAAACTTTTTAAAAAAAAAAAATTATAAAAAATTCATTATTTTTGATGATTCCGTTATAAATTCAAAAAATTTTTTTAATTGTAATTTGTTTTTGGTAAAAAAAATTTTAATTTGTTTACCACATAAATATGATGTAAATAAAATTTATTTAAAAATTGTAAGAAAAAATTTTCCAAAAAAAAATATATTTAGACTAGTAATTTAGTTTTTAGATAATTTTATTTTTTTTTAACCACAACACGGAGTACCAATTTTTTTTATATGGATTTTTGCTTTTTATTAAGTACCTCTTAACTTCGTCTATAGCATCCATTATTGTATATTTTGGTCTAAAGCCTAATTTTATAAGTTTACTAGAGTCTAAGTTATAAGATCTTGTATCTGTTGTTTTTTTAATCTTTATTATACAATTAATTTTTTTTTGAATAATCTTTGCAATTTTTAATACACTGTAATTTTCAAAGCCAGCATTATATATTCCTGTGGCATTATTTTTTTTAGTAAACATTATTAAAATATTTGTTAGATCTTCTATGTGAATATTTGGTCTTCTTTGTTTACCACCAAAAACATTTATTACACCTTTCTGTAGCGCCTGTGCAGTAAGCATGTTAACAGTCAAATCAAGCCTCATTCTTGGTGAAAGTCCGCATACAGTCGCTGGTCGAATAATAAAAATTTTAATTTGATTTTTAAAGCTAAGAATAACTCTCTCGGCGATCATCTTTGTTTTATTATAAACTGATAGGGGCACTAAAGATAATTTTTCGGTAACTTTTTTTTCTTTTTTTACTCCATAAACGCTGCCAGAGCTTGCATATATAAATTTTTTAATACCTTCATTTACTGATTTATTAATAATTTGATAAGTAGCCAAAACATTAATTTCCCAAGACAGGTTGGGGTTTAATTCTGAGGCGGGATCGTTAGCTATATTTGCAAGATGTATAATTACTTCATATCCTTTAAAAGATATTTCTTTGAGATTTCTTATGTCTGATTTTATAATATTTAGATTATTTGCTGGTCTAAGATAATTACCAAACCATTGTGTATCAACCACTAATACTATGTGACCTAGACTTAGTAGTTTTTTGACTAAAACAGAGCCGACATAACCACAACCGCCTAGAATTATTATTTTCATTCTATAAGCTTTTGTATTATTATAACATTATGTTTACTAGTCACTAAATATTTTAATGAGTTTTTCGAATAAAAAAATTTTAAATAAAGAAAATATAAAAAAATTCTATACATTGATAAAAAAAAACCAAAGAGTTGGTTTGTGTCATGGTGTGTTTGATGTTTTACATTTCGGACACTCTATTCACTTTGCAGAGGCAAAAAAATATTGTGATATTTTAATAGTTAGTCTAACTGTTGATAAGTTCGTTAAAAAAGGACCATTACAACCTTTTTTTAATAGTCTTGAAAGAGCAAATTTCTTACTGAGCATAAAATATGTAGATTTTGTATATATTTCAAATTCAGAAACAGGTGAGGAAGCTATTAATTTATTTGAACCAGATTATTATATTAAAGGTATAGATTATATAAATAAATATAATGACATCAACCTTAATAATGAAAAAAAAGCTTGCAAAAAAAATAAGACAAAAATAATTTTTACAAAAACAACAAAATACAGCTCAACAAAAATATTTAACAACTATTTTAATTCAAATTCTGAAAAAAAATTAAGAATCATAAAAAAAATAAAAAATAATTATTCAATTAGTGAAATTAATAATATTTTTAATAAAATTTCAGAAAAAACTTTTATATTAACCGGTGAACCAATTATAGATAAATATCAATACATTGATGTTTTGGGGACATCAACAAAATCTCCAATAATAACAAGTAATTATGTGCGTGATGAGTTTCATCTAGGGGGCACCCTGGCAGCAGCCAATATGATCTCTAATTTTTCAAAAAAGGTAATATTTTTGTTCCCAGGGAAAAAAAAAATAAGCTCTAAAATTTTAAAAAAAATTCATTCAAATGTTGAAATAGAAAATTATAATCTTAATTTTGAGATACCAATTAAAACTAGATTTGTAACAAATATAAGGAAAAACAAAATGTTTCAAATTAATAGGATTAATCGATTTAACCCAAATAAATTTTTTTTTTATAATTATTTGAAAAAAATAAACTTTTATCAAAAAAAATATCCTACTCTAATATTTGATTTTGGTCTTGGATTGTTCTCAAAAAAATCAATTAATAAATTGAATTGTAAAAAAATATATTTAAATGTTCAATCAAATTCAAATAATTATGGATTTAATCTATTTTCAAAATATAAAAATTTCTCTTATTTGTCTGTGAATTTAAGAGAGTTTGAGTTAAATTTTGCTAAAAAAATTGATGATTATAAAGAAATTAAATTTTTATCAAAAGATATTAAAAAAAATTTTTCAGTTACGCTTGGTGAAAAAGGCAGTATTCTAATCAATAAAAAAAATTTTTTTTATTGTCCAAATTTTTATCCAAATGCAATTGATACTACTGGTTGCGGTGATGCTTATTTTATTATGACATCACTTTTAATTAGCATGGGTTACAAGGATGAATTAGTCCCTTTTTTAGGAAATATATTTGCTGGTTTACATTCTAGAAACTTTGGCAATAGTAGATTTCCTACACGAGACGAATTACTAAAATCAGTTGACTCTATTTTAAATTTTTAAATATGAAGAATATAATTAGTAAATCAAAAATAAGATGCTTGAATTATAGAAAAAAACTTTTAAAGATGTCTCAAAAAGTAAGCGCTATACATCTTGGAGGAACTTTTTCATCTGTAGAAATTTTAGATACTATATACAATATTCTCATGAAGAAAAATGAAAGAAATAATTTTATAATGTCAAAAGGACACTGCTCAGTGCTTCAGTATGTAATTTTATCTGATCTTAATATAATCAAAAAAAATGATTTAAAAAATTATTCTAAATCTAAAGGTAAGTTTGGTGTTCACCCTGAAATTAAAAATAAGGGAATTAATGCCTCAACAGGTTCTTTAGGACAAGGATTGGCGTTAGCAGCTGGATTTGCACTTAGTGATAGATCTAAAAATGTTTTTGTAGTTTTGAGTGATGGTGAATTACAAGAAGGTTCTACTTGGGAAGCAATTATGTCAATAAGCAACTTAGATTTAAAAAATATTATAGCGATTATTGATAATAATGACTTTCAGAGCTTGGATAGAACTTCAATTAGTTACCCATCAGTGTACCCAATAGAAAATAAATTTAAAAATTTTGGTTGGGATTCAAGCGTATGTAATGGCCACAGTACAGTAGAAATTGTTACAGCAATTACTAAAAGAGATAAAAAAAGACCCTTTTGTTTAGTTGCAAAAACTATTAAAGGATTTCCAATAAGTTTTATGAAAAATAATCCTATTTGGCATTATAAATCGCCAACAAAAATGGAATTTAAAATTGCCATGGAAGAACTTAATTAGGTGAGGGATTCCTTTGCAGAACAACTTTATCAAGAGGCTATAAAAAATAACAATATATATATTGTAGTAGCTGATATTTCTCCTGCTGGAAGTATGTTGAAATTTAGGGAAACTTTTCCTAATAGATTTATCAATGTGGGAGTTTCAGAACAAGCAATGATTGGAATTGCTGCTGGCTTAGCTATTAAAGGAAAGAAAGTTTTTACTTATACTATTGCAACTTTTTCTCTTTATAGACCATTTGAAATGATAAGAGATAATTTTTGTTATCAGAATTTACCAGTTACCGTCGTTGGAATGGGCGCTGGAACTATTTATAATAATCTTGGGGGTACTCACATGAGTCAAGAGGATATATCTATTTGTCGAAGTGTCCCTAATTTTAATATTATTTCTCCATCAGATCCTATGGAGATGAGAAGTGCTGTAACTTACTGCGTAAAGAATAAAAGAAGAAATACTATTTATTTAAGGATTGGAAAATCTGGTGAGAAGATATTTACAAAAAATGCATTAGAAAAATGGAAATTTGGAAAAATTAGAGAAATACAAAAGGGATATAATGTTTGTATAATTAGTCATGGGATATTGATTAAAATTAGTTTTGAAATATCAGATGTTTTAAAGAAAGAAAAAATTGTGCCAGGAATATATACTGCTCACACGTTAAAACCTTTTGACAGTAAAGGCTTTAAAAAAATTTGTGAAAAATTTAATACAATTATTTCAATAGAAGATCATTCAGAAATAGGAGGGTTAGGTTCAATATTAAAAGAAGAGGCGTTTAATAATAAATTTCAGGGTAAGCTATTAAGTTTTTCTCTCAAAGATAAATTTATAAATGATTATGGATCCCAGGAGGCTCTTTTAAATAAGCATGGTATATCTTTAGAAAAAATTTTAAAAAAATTTTATAAAAACTCGAAATAATTTAGGGAAATGAAAAAAAGAATTATTTTATTTGGAGCAAATGGTTTTTTTGGAAAAAATATAATTAATTTTTTTAAAGATCAGTATAAATTAAAAAAAATTTTTAGAAAAGATAATTTAGACAAGATTAATTTTAAAAATTACGATTTTATAATTAATGCTGCAGCAGATGTTTACAATGAAAATATGATGTTTAAAAATAATGTTGTCTTGGTTAATCAAATTGTGCAAAAAATAGTTAGAGAAAATAACAGAATTAGACTAATTCATTTTGGATCATCTGGGGAATATGGAGCTATTAATAAGAAATCAAGCGAAAAAGATTTAATTATTCCCAGAACTGTTTATGAAGGTACTAAGGCTGCAGCCACTATGTTAGTACAGTCATATTCTAAATATTATAAATTTAAATCTATAATTATAAGACCATTTAGCATTTATGGTTTTCATGAAAACAAGACAAGAATAATGCCTAGTATTCTTCGTTCTTACCTGGGGTTACAAAAATTAAAAATATATAATGGATACCATGACTATGTTTATATTAAAGATTTAATATCTTTTTTAAATAAATTATTAAAAAAAAATTTAATAAAAAATTATGGAGAAATTGTAAATTTTGGAAGCGGAAAGCAGTATAGTAATAAACAGATTTTAAATTTTTTTGAAGAGAATTTAAGATATAAATCAAATGCGTCATTTGTTTCAAAATTTCAAAAAGTGTATGATAAAAAAATTTGGCAATCTGATTGTCGTTACTTGACTAAAAAATTTAATTTTAATTTTAAGTATAATATTTATAAAGGTATAAAAGATTATATAAAAATTTATTTAAATCACTATAAAAAGATTACATAATTTGTTAAATGTTAGTTTCTAATACTAAAGTATTGCCTAAGATTTATAGTTAGAGAATTTTCTGTTAAATTATTTTATGTTTAAAAAAAATTACTTATTATCAACTTTTATAGCCTTAATCGGGTTTTTTGAATGATGTAAACTATGATTAAAAATGATTATATCAAAATAATTTATAAATTTTTTTGGAATTATTGATTTATCGATGTCGAATAGCAAATCTATAAAAGAATTTTTTTTTATGTCAGAAGTAATAACATTATTGTTAATTATTTTTTTAATAAGACCAGATCCACTTCCTACTTCAAATATTTTTTTTTGGGGGGTATAATATTTTTTAATCCACCTTAATCTTTTGTTAAGATTAAACCTATAGTTTAAGTTACAATAATACTTTTCTATAATATTTTTATGATTGTGAATTTTAATTATCATATAAGATTAAATTTAAAAATTATTAAAATTTATTTAATAAAGAATAAAATTTAGTAAGCTTTCAAGTGTTGCCAAAAAAAAGTTTTAATATAAATAGTTATTAATTTATATCTATAAATATATTTAAAATTTTACTAAATATTATTTAAAATTTTACTAAATATTAAGTGCCCTTACAAACTTAGAAGTTTTGGTGGTAAAGTAACTTAAAAAATAAAGAGTATTTATGAAAATTTATTATCAAATCCGAATTTTTTTAAATATTTTAATGTTAATTTTGGATGTTGTGAAAGTAATAATTTTATTATTTAACAAGAAAAATTATAAAATTTTTATTCAATTAGAGGGAGGATTTGGTCACAATATTTCTGAACCTCATTATCTAAATATTACTGAAAAAGAGAAGTGGATATTAATTTTAGCATTGGATAAAAAGTTTCATAATCCTAAAATTAAAGAAGTTTTTTATCCCCATATAATTTTTATTAACAAAACAAATTTATATTGGACGCTTACAAAAGAAATAGAAAATTTTTATATTTTTCTAATAAAGAAATTTTTATCAATTAAAGTTTTGCCTGTATCAGATTACATAATGAGTCAAAATTATGAAGTAAAAAAAAATAATTATCATAAATGTTTAGAGTCCAGAGAGTTTATAAAATTTTATAATTATAGAAATCATAATATCTATAAAAATTATCTTGATAAAATCCCATCAAACAATATTTTTGATAAACTAATATATTCAAATTCTAAGGGAGTTATAAATTTTCAGTTCAGAGCTAAAGCAAAAAAAACGCTAACTCCTGATAAATTTAGCCAGTTTAGAGACACAGAAAATATAGATAATTTTAAACCTTCAATAGAGGCAATAATTGAAAAAGGATGGGCAATAGTTTTTGGTGGTGAAGAATTTGATATTCCAAATTGGTTTAAAAGTATCAATGATAAATTAATCTACAGAAGTAAAACAAATTTAAATCGTAATGATTATAGTTTTATGGCTGGCTTAAAAACTGATATTTATATAGGTCCACCTTCTGGAGGAGCAATGTTTAACTTAATTAACTCAAAAAAAAAAAGTTTACTACTAAATTGCATACCATTTGGTTTTGGCTTAATCAACAGTGTAGTTTCATATCCAATAGTTGAGTTTAAAAATAAAAACCAATTTAAAGATTTATTTATTAATTATATTTACGATAGATATGATCTTGAATTGTATAATAGTTATTTTATGCGCAAACAATCACCTGACGAGATGAAAGATATAATTATAGACTATTTAAATAATATAAATAGAGATTATGGTTACTCTAATAAATTTTTTGATATAAAAAATGGTATTTTTGAAGATACTAACTTTAAAGTATCCGAAAAATGGTTAGAAATAATAAACTATAATAAATTAAATTAAGTGTATTTTAAAAATTACTTACAACAATTTAAATCAGTTTTAGACTCTATAAATTTAAATGATATAGAGACTGTTAAAAAAATAATTAAATTAAAAAAAAATAATAATATTCATATTTTTGGTAACGGCGCAGGCGCTTCATTAGCAAGTCATTTTGCTAATGATTTAACAAATTCTGCAAATTTTAAAGTATATTCTTATGATAATTCAGCGCAAATAACATGCTTGGCTAATGACTATAAATACTCAAATTGGGTAAAAAAAATTATTGAATTTTATGTGAATAAAAAAGATCTTGTCATATTTATAAGTGCATCAGGCGAGTCTAAAAATTTAATTCAAGGAGCTAAATTATGTATTAAAAAAAAATATAAATTTGTCTCAATTACAGGTTTTAATAAAAAAAATAGATTAAATTCTTTAAGTAAGTATTCTTGCTGGATTGATTCAAAATCATATAATTATGTAGAACTTGGACAGCTATTTATACTGTTATCTATAGTAGATAACTTTAATATTAAAAAATAGTTTATTATTTAAATGTTTAGTAATTTTAAAAAATTAAAAGAAATTTTATTTTTATCGGGTGTAAAAAATTTTAATTTTATATTCGTATTCATTTTTATTAATTCGTTTTTTGAATTATTTAGCATAGGTATATTAATACCCTATCTAACATTGTTATTAGACCCAAATGCTTATTATAAAATTTTTAATTTAGTTAGAGGGTTTAATTTTTTTGGTATTGAAAATTTATTTTTAATAGAAAAAAAATATTTTTTTATATTTTTTACGATTTTAGTATTTTTGCTATTCACAGTCAAATTTTTGGTAAATATTTTATTTAGTTATTATTTAAGTCATTCAAAAATTAAGTATGAAAAAAAAATAAGCTTAACTATCTTGAATAACTTTATGAATACTAATAATTTCTCTTATCTAAACTTTTCGGTATCAAAAATATTGCATGATATAACTAATAGAATTAGCACTGTATCAACATCTGTAATTAATTTTGGAAATCTATTTGCAGAAATAATTATTTTTACTTTTATAGCGGGGTTTATATTCTTTTCATTAACAAATGAAAAATTATATATATTTTTTTTTTTACTAATTATTTTTATAATTTTTTTCACATTTTATAAATATAAAGCAGTAAAATGGAGTAGGCTTAGAGGTATAGGAGGCGATCTAAGAAATAAAAATTTAATAGACATTTTAGAAGGAATAAGAGAAATAATTATATATTCTTCCTACAAGAACTTACTTTTGCAGTTTAAGAGAAATAACAATATATATTTAGATCCTCTTCAGAAAATGTTATTTTGGGGATCAGTACCTAAAATTTTTTTAGAATTAATTGTAATATTATTTTTTTTAATAACTCTACTTTATTATATTTTTTTTGAGCTAAACTATAGTCAACTAGTTTTGTCATCTAGTATACTATTAGTTTTGTTATTAAGACTTTTGCCATCAATTAACAGAATTATATATAATTATGCCCAAATAAAATATGCAACAGATCCAATACTGTCAGTTAGAAATTTGTTTATATTTAATAATAATTCTCTAATAAATTACTCTTCAATATTTAAATTTGAAAAGAAAATACTATTAACTGATGTAAGTTTTGGGTATTCAAACAGTAACAAAATTCTAGAGTCGGTAAATTTTGAAATAAGAAAAAATAGTAAAATAGGAGTTTATGGAGAGACTGGATCAGGAAAAACAACATTAATTGATATAATAGTAGGTATTAAAAAAACTTCACAAGGCAAAATTTTCATTGATGACCAAGAGTTAACCAGTAATAATTTAAAAAATTGGATGGAAAATATTGCTTATGTTCCTCAAAGAGTTTATTTATTTAATTCTTCATTAAGAAATAACATAACATTTGTAAGTGATGATCAAGAGATTAATAATGATAAGTTTACAAAGATTTTAGAATTTGTTGAACTAGATAATTTTATTATTAATAACAAAGACAAAGAATTTTTAAAGATACAAGAATTTGGTAAAAATATTTCAGGAGGTCAGCGACAAAAAATTGGTATTGCCAGAGCTCTTTTTAGCGAAAGACCATTATTAATATTAGATGAAACGACTAATTCTTTAGATAAACAAACTGAGAAAAATATCTTATTAAAAATTACAAATCTTAAAGATAAAACAATTATTTTTATAACTCATAATATAAATGCCTTAGAAAATTTTAATAGCATTTATTATCTAAATAATAAGAGTATTAATATAAAATAATGATAAAATTATATTCAAAAAGTTATAAAAATATTCTAAAAATAAAAGAAGATTTTTATAATAATAACGATCTTAATTTAAAAATTGCAATTAAAATAAATAATTTTTTAAAAAAACAAAATAAAAGATTAAATTGCAAAATTTGTAAAAAAAAAATAAATTCTTTTTTTAT
>Ga0169931_10012226_pt1 | contig 11944 bp, 7 predicted proteins | sample Kivu_15m_20L_FD_129675 | JGI IMG/M metagenome (GOLD analysis project Ga0169931, IMG submission 129675) | Freshwater microbial communities from Lake Kivu, Western Province, Rwanda to study Microbial Dark Matter (Phase II) - Kivu_15m_20L... | ecosystem: Environmental > Aquatic > Freshwater > Lake ...
ACACCTGCTTCACCCGCGTGCTCATAGCTCACGGTATCGCTGCCGCGGCCACCATCCAGCACATCGTTCCCCCCCATGCCTCGCAACACATCGTCGCCGTTGGACGCCACCAAGGTATCAGCGCCAGATGTGCCCTTGATGTCATAAGCAAAGCCATTGGATGGCAACTTCAGAATATTTCGACCGTTGTTGTCACCTTGGTACAGCTGATCGTTGCTGGTGATCTCTTGGTATTGAAATGTGAGCGTCCTGCCACCGTCGGCGATTTGAGCATCGCCATTCCAATACTGCGCCTGTACCTGAAATTGCCCCAGATCCACCCCACCGACCCGCCACACCACAGGCACAAGAGTGAAATCAGCACCGGCCGTCAGTTGCACCTCAAACCGCTGAGCAACTGTGGCTGTGCGATCAACCACCACCCCAGCAATCGAAAAACCCTCTGGCACCTGAGACAGCTGGGCGGCCTCCAGCGTCAATACCAACCGTGTGGCGCTGCTCAGCTGAGTGAACTTGACCTGCCCCTGAACAGCGCCTTCCGCCCAACTCGCAGCCGTCGCCACCCCTGCGGTCTGCAAAGCCACCTTCAGCGGATTGGTCGCGATGTTGTTGTCCAGCTTTAAATCCTGCAAATCGGGCGCCTGCGCACTGGGATACTGGGTCGTGTCTATGCCCACGTTCGATATCTTGAAAGTGCTGTCTGCACGCCATACAAGCTCTACGCTGGTCTTGTTTTGCCCGGAGTCTGTGTTGTCCGACGTCTTGTTGCTGCCCGGCGCCGCCGCAGGTTGGGTGATTACAGGTCGGCTGTCGTTGTCGCTGATCTTCAGTGGACGAATCGGCTCCACCTGCTGTGCCGACTGTTGCTGTTCCAGCTTGGCGTTTTCCAGTGACTGCAACAACTGGCTGATCTCCTGCGCTCCAGGCCCAGTCTGGGTGTCGTTGTCGCTAGAGCCCAGGTTCAACCCCTGTCCACCTGGTGGCTTGGGCTCACCGAGTTGAAGCTCGGTAGAACTGACTCGAAAATTGGCCAATTCAGACGGAGTGACGACCCCCACCCGTTTGAGCAAATCGCCCAAGGTAAGCGACAGACCACCGGCCAAATTGACCTTGGTGACGGCGTCCGTTGTCGCCAAAAATGCGCCCTCCTTTAACAAAAGGGCATCGCCATTGGCCATTTGGATCAGCATGTCGAGATCCAGGACCTCCACCGACTTGATGTCCTGTGCCGACACTGGCAACACAAAAGCTTTGTTTGCTCCATCGCCCTGAATCACAAGAACCGAGACATTGCGCGGCGCCGCTATCCCGACTTTGTCGCCGCCGCCCTGCGCCACAGCACCGTTGGCAGGTGCACCGGTGCTGGCCTGAGCGAGGATCACTGCAGGCGACACATCTGAAGAGTTCGGTATCACTGGATTCATGGGTTCACCCTGATGTCAATTCGAACGACGCAGTTTTGGTTTCACTGCTGAGATTTGCTTGCACCCAAACGACCCAACTCCTGGGTCAACAAAATCAACTGTCGCTCCTGCTGAGCGCCTTGCTCATGATGCAAACCTTCGATGCGCTCAATCAATCGGGTAAAGACCTCGCCTTGGTCACGGACCGCCGTAGCAAGTTGTTGCGCTTTGCTGTCGTCGGTCTGGCGTTGCTTGATCATCAACTCATAGTGATCGCGAATGACGCGATCCAAGCTCGCAAAGCTGGCGCTCAGGGTGGTCAGCGCTTGCTGGACGCTGCGCTGCTGCTCGGACATCACCGTGCGCAATTGAATAACGTCCTGTGTCGCCACCTCCTGCCGGGCCAACACCTCGCCCTGATGCGCCAAGGACTTGGCAAACTGCGTGTAAGAGGCTTCGGTAGTGCGCAGCAAGTTTTCCAGGTGCGTCTGCTGACCCACCAAGGTATCCACCACAATGTTTTCCCGATAAGCGGCGGGAGTCACCTCTCGGGCTATGTCGCGCACCGCTTGAACCGTCTGCTGCAGACCATCCATCAACGCCTGCTGGCGCTGCTCATTGCTCAACAGACTGTCGTTGATGCTGGACCACAGCTGGACTTCATTGCGCTCAATCTTGGCCGACAACTGGCTGATGGAAGTGATCAGGTCACGAACACGTCGCTCGGACTGCTCCACCGCCACCACCATGGCCTTGAGCAGCGGAGACTGCTCAGCGACCATGTTCAAACCAGCCACCACCTCATCGCCGTGCTGTGTGCCACCCTTTTCAGAGCGCGAGAAATCGGTCAGGTACACCAAACGCGAATGCACCATGCCCACCAACTCGCTGGAGCAGCGCTTCACCCCGACCATCAGAACGCTCATGATCAGCGAACCCAACACACCGAACAACGACGCACTGAAGGCGACGCCCATGGCCTTCATGGGAGCGCTCAAACGCTCGACCAGTGTTCTCACCGCGGCCGACGCATTGCCCGACTCCACCATGGTGAAGGCAGAAATCAACTTACCGATCTCTTCCAGGGCACCCAACAAGCCAATAAAAGTACCGAGCAAACCCAATCCAACCATGGCCCCGGAGAGGAACTGAGGCAAAAACAATCGGGACGCCTGACGGGATTCGAAACGATGGATTTCAGACTCCATGGCTGCGTGCTGGACATCGCTGATGGGTGCGTCTTGGGTTTCTGCCACCAATTCCAGCACGCTGCAGACATCGTAGCGCTCACTGGCAACGATCATTTGCAAGGATTCGGTGGTCGCGCCGTCTCTGGCGGCCCGAAAGAAAGTTTGCAAAAAAGCGCCCTCGCGATTCATTCGATGCACCGCGTGAAGCATCATGCCGGCGCCCACCGCAATCAACACGAAGATGATGTAGTTGATTTGTGGATGAGGATTTCCCCGCATCGTGGCCGCAACAGCATCAAAAAACACGATGAATCCAAGCGCAACCATTAAAATGGGCACGCCGACAAAAAAGTAATAAGGCTTGAGTCGCTTCATATAAACCTTTCAGGCTGAGACGGGAAATTTGATATTCATTTCATTTGGCTTCTGTCATGGCTTGCTGCGTAAAACGCATCAGCGGAGACAGGAGAAAAGACAAGACTGTTCTTTGCCCTGCCACCACATCGGCACGGGCTGTCATACCAGGAAGAATGACTTGTGATGCCAGCAAGCCATGCGCCTCTCCTGTTTCGATCAATACTCGGTAATACCGCAGCCCCTGCTCATCGACAAGAGTGTCTGCGCTGACTTCCGCCACTCGCCCCTCAAGAGCTCCGTAAACGGCGTAATCGTAGGCACCTATGATCACCCGGGCGGGCAAGCCTTGGCGCAAATGCGCGCGATCATCCGGCCGGACGCGCGCTTCAACCGCCAATGGCCCCTCACTTGGGGTGATTTCAAGCAACACCTCGCCAGGCCTGACCACGCCACCCAAGGTATTGAAATTCAGTTTGTTCACAAACCCATTGAGTGGCGCCTTGACCTGATTTCTTTCCAATCGGTCGGTATCGCTTCGGACATTCAACTGATACCGCTTGATTTCGGCACTGATCGCCGCCAATTCCGCCCGCGCCTCGGCCCGAAAGCGGGCAGTGCTTTCATTCAGACGGGCATTTTGTTCAGCAATGGCAGCTTGCAAACGCGGAATGGAGCCACTCACCTCACCTTGTGAAGTGGTCAAACGTTGAAACCGGCCCTGGGCCTCGAGCCACTCCAACTGGGATGCCGCACCTTTTTTGTACAAACCCTCCATCACACCGAGTTGCCGACGCGACACCTCAACTTCGCTGGTCAGATTCTGCAGACGCATCTGCGCCTCTGAGAGCTCTGCTTGACGTTGGCCAATCACCTGCCGAATGGCCGATTGCTCCAACCTCAGCTTCTCATTGCGGTCGCTGAAAGCGGCTCTTTCGAGTTGCTTCTGCTTCTCTGAGACGGAGTCATCAAAAACAATCGCACCCGAGCCATTGGCCTCTGCAGTCAATCTCGCCAATTGAGCCGATAAGGCGTCAATTCTGTTCTCACCTTGCTGAACGCTGTTGGAGGCTTGAACGTCTGACAAGGTCAACAACACATCACCCGCTTTGACCGTTTGCCCTTCTCTGACCAAGATCTCCCGGACAATGCCACCTTCCAAATGCTGCACCAACTGCGCTCGGTCTGAGGCGATAAACCGCCCCTCGGCACGGACAACGCGATCAACAGGTGCCCAATACGCCCAGGCGGTCAACGAGATCAACAACAATGCCAGCCACACCACATGCCGTCTGCCGCGTTTTTCTGCGGCAGACATCACAAATGACGACGTGAAGCGAGGCATCATGGTTTCGCCGCTTTATGGCAAGGCATTGACAGTCACTCGGGCGTTGTTGGCACCGGGCTGAGAGCTCTCAAGCACACGAATGTCGATGGCGCTGCCTGGCACCCCCGCCTGCAACAGCACATTTCGCACCGCCACAGCGCGGTAGTACGCCAAGCGACCTGCCTCGCTGAATCCTTTGGGCGTAATCACCGTGACTTGCCAGCGACTGCCGCTGAGCGAGCCATAGGACTGCAAGAGAGCGGTGATATCTGCCGTGTCCTTGGGAGACAAAGTCACCACTTTGGGATCAAAGTTGACGATCAAACCCGCCGACACCGCTTCACTTGTGGTGGCGCCCTGATTGGGGTTCTTGCTGGCTTCTTCACGAACATCCACAACGTCCTGGCGAGTGGCCTTCGATGGTGTATCGGCAGCCGCCGAAGAAGACGCTGCCGCTTGAGCGCTGGCCTTTTGGCTGGATGCGGCTGCGGCTGCCTCTTTTGGAACCGACACCTGCTCAGTCGGCTTCTTGCTGCTGGCAGATTGCTTCTTGAGCGCCTCGACCTCTGCCTTCAGTTTCGCATTCTCTGCAGCCAAAGCATCCAGCACATCGGGCGCTGCCACCGCCACTGTGGGTTCGCTCACAGATGCCGAACTCTCAGGCAAGTTCTCTTGTGGCGAAGCAGACTTCACTGTCTCTTCCAGCACAAAACTCAGGATCACAATACACATCACTGCGATCACAAATAGCAGATTGATGGCCAGGTTTGCAATGGCATCCACATACCCGGGCCAAAAAATCTCGGAAGCGTCGTTGGAGTCAGATGCACCAGCCATTTTTTCTGTCCTTTTTGATTTTTTTCTTATTCAGTTATTGAACTTTGAGCGTGGCGTGGTCGGCAACATCCGTCAAACGACGCATGTGTTTGAGCAATTGCGCCTGTGCGAGCATTTGATCACTGAGGGCTTGTGTGAGACGAATACGAGCCTGATACAGACGATCGCTGGCATCCAAAGCATCAAGCAAAGATGAGATGCGACCGACGCGCAACTGCTCACGAACAGCATTGGTGACCTGCAGCGCAGAGGCTTGTTCTTGCTGCCCCAAGCCGATGCGCAAGCTCGCAGCCTGAAGCAGTGCAAAATCGTTATCGACGGATTGCATGACATCGTTGCGCGCTTTCTCGAGTCGCTGCTGCAATTCTTGCAGGTCTGCTGCAGCCTCACGGCCCGCATGCACTTCTTTGCCCCCCAACGACAGTGACCAATTCATGACCAACAAGGCTCTGGCATCGCGCCTACTGCCCAGCACTCCCCCATTGTTCGACGACTGATCATTTTCCAAACTGGCTACCAGTGTTGGCATCAGTTTTGAGTACTGCGATCGCATTTGTGCCTGCTGCGCACTGACCTCTGCACTCAAGGCCGCGACATCGGCGTTGGCTGCCAGTGCGGCCTCCCGAATTTCACTCTGCGAGCGCGGCAGGCCTGGCAATTGGTTCAAATAGGGAGCGTTCAAGCGCCTCGGCACAAATCCAAGCAATCGGTCCAACTCCAGCAGGGAAGTCTTGTACACCGCCTGCTGATCCAATCGCGCTTGCCGAGCCGCCAAGACACGTGATCGTGCCCGCTCAAGTTCCGCCTGGCTGGCTGCTCCCGATTGTGCGCGCTGGTCCTGATACTTCAACACAGAATCCAGATTTTCAATCAACTCATCAGAGAACTGCAAAGTTACGCGAGCAACGGTTGCCTTGACAACGGCCTCAACCAAATTAAAGGACACCTGTTCACGCACAGCCTGACTGCGAAACTCGGCAGCGCCCTGCAAATGTTGATTGGCTTTCCAGTTGTGAAATGCCGAATAGTCAACCAACGGTTGAGTCAGCCGTGCTGACGCATTCGAATACGAGTGACCAGACCCGGAAGTGGCCCCCGGCGCAACGGAGTGCTCTCGTCCATCGGCCATCCGCAATGCGAATGTTGGCAACAAGTCCGACCGAGCTTTTAAAACACGGTGGCCTGCGCTTTTTTCACGCGCTTCAACAGCTTTGATATCAGGGCTGTAGATCAAGCCGGACAACACCACATCCGGCAAACTCAAAACTAGTTTTTTCAACTCCGAATATTCACCCTTGACCGCCGATACACCTAGGCCCTCTTGTGGCTCAGGGAGATCCACTGTCGAATTGCCAATCAAATCGGCAAAGGCGATCTTCTGACGAGAGAAGTCTGGCGTACTGAGATTGGCCTTTGTCGGAACAACTTGTGGTTTGCGAATCACCCCTGGAGGGGCTGCGGGTGGCATGGGAGGCACAAGCCACTGTTGCCTTGTGTCCGGCAAACGCGCACCCAATGAAGGGTCGACATTCCACTCCTTGTATCGGAGCTGGGCATCGGAAGACAAAACACGATCCAAGCTGGTCGCCGTATCGAGTGGCCGTGGTTTTTCGGAGTTGACTCGATCAATCAACTCACGTGTGGCCTGCCGTTGGCGCTCCAAATCACCGACAGGTGAAGCCGTTTGGGCATAAACAGGCCAAGCCATGCACATGACCGAGGTCAGAGCACTCCAACACAGGGTAGGTTTTGAATAAGAATTCATGACATCACCGTTCACGCAAAGCCTCTCGAGCCTTCAATACAGGCTTGAATAAATATGACAACACCGATTTTTCACCCGTTTTTATATCGACTTGCGCCACCATACCCGGGATGATGGGCAAGCGCTGTCCTGCTGGCGAGGACAGCGCTGCGTGATCGGTTTTCACCAGCACCCGATAATAGGTTTCATCGCGTCGCACTTCGTCTTGCAACGTGTCTGGACTGATTTGAATGACTCCGCCAGTCAACCACCCATATTGAGTGGCATCGTAGGCTGTGATCTTGACAACGGTGGTCAGACCAGGACGAAGAAATGCAATATCGGCTGGCCGAACTCTGGCCTCAATCAGCAATTTCTCATCAATCGGTACAATTTCAAGCAACGCTTGCCCCGATTGCACAACGCCACCAACGGTATTGACACTGACATTTTTAACAATGCCACGCTTGGGGGCACGCAACACCGTGCGTTTGAATGAGTCTTCCCTGCTTGTCAAACCGGCGGTTTGTGCGGCCAGGTCCGATTCCACCTTGGATGCCTCCGAGGCCGCTTCTGCACGAAACTTTCCCGTCATCTCCGCCATCCGACCTCTTGCTTCAGCAATCGTGCGCCGGATACGCAAAATCTCTATGTCAGAGACCATGCCTTGGGCAGCCAGTGGCTCTGTGATTCGCAGCTCTTCCATCGCCAGTTTCAGCGCCTGCTCCTGCGCACTCAGCCCCACTTGCAAGGCGGCGCGGCGCGCTTGGTAGGTGCGCTGCTCGTTGGCGACAATCTCGGGCGCAGAGCGCAACAGGTCTTCAGGAAACGCCACGGGCACGTCCCGCGCTTCGGAGTGCAACCGCACCGCCATGGCTCGCAGAGCATTCACGCGGCCGCGAGCCTCTTGAACACCTGCACCCTGCCTAACATCATCAATCCTGAGCAGCGGCTGATCTTGCTCAACCAACTGCCCCTCATTGACCAGTATGTCGGCAATGACACCGGGCTCCAAGCTTTGGAGAACCTGCTCCCCGCCACTGGGAATCACTTTGCCCGGCGCCGACGTCACCTCTTCCAATTGGGCCCACGCCGCCCAAGCGATGGCTGCACAAAAAAGCGTCAAGATCGCATACAACAGCCAACGCACTCGACCTGGATTTTGGCTGACGGCAGACGCGTAGAGATCCTCCAAAAGATCTACCCCCGCCTGCTGCCGGTTCTTCGCTTGCAAGGCGCGAATGCGCTTTTGCAGCCCTTGGGTGTCCGGAGTCGGTGATGGATTAGCCGACATGACCACCCCCTGTGTCGCCGCTCGTGCGCTTGATCCGCCCCTCTTGCAAAGCGGCAAGCACCTTGTCTTTGGGTCCATCGGCCACCACCTCACCGCCATCCAAGACCAGCATACGATTGGCCAACTGCATTGGGCCGGGCCGGTGCGTGGCAATCACGAGCGTTCGCCCGACGAGCGCCTTGTCCATTGCATCGATCAAGCGCCGCTCGCCAACCGCGTCCAGTGCACTTGTGGGCTCGTCAAGCAGGAGCACGGTGGCATCGCTCAAAAGGGCTCGAGCCAAGGCCACCATCTGCCGCTGCCCACCCGATAAACGGCTTCCGTTTTCGCCGAGCGGCATGTCAAGGCCCAAGGGATGAGCCATCACCCATGTCAGCATGGCTGTCAGCTCCAGCACCTGCTTGAGGCGCTCATCACCGACATCGGGTCTGGCCATCAAAAGATTCTCACGAAGCGTGGCCCGGAACAGAATGACGTCCTGCCCCACCCAAGCCACATGTGACCGCAGATCTCCTTGGGCAATCTGCGCTACATCTACGCCATCAAACAGCACTTGCCCAGAAGAGCACGGATACAAATGCGCCAGCACACGCAGCAAAGTTGACTTGCCACTGCCCACGGGCCCCATCACAACCACCCGCTCACCAGCAGCGATATTCAATTGCGGGACATTCAACACCGCATGCTCTGACGCGGGATACGAAAAACGCACATGCCTAAGCGCCAACTCGCCTCGCACCGATGACACAGACAAATAAGTCTTCCCTGGCCGATATAAACCCGCCTGCTGCATCAATTTATTAAGCGTTTTGTATGCAACAGAAGCGTTCTGATAGCGCGCCAATAAACCGGACAGTTGCGCCATTGGACCCAGCGCACGGCCTGCCAGAATAGTACAGCCGATCAAGGCCCCCATGGACAACTGCCCTGCCCAAATAAGATACACACCCCATACAATCAACAGCACATTGCACAATTGTTGAATAAATTGTGTGAAATTCAAAGAAATCGCCGATACCAGCCGGCTGGTCATCGCACTGCGCGATGACAAGGCACTGAACGTTTCCCACTGACCTTGTAATCGGCCATCTACACCCAAGGCTTTGATGGTTTCTAAACGCTCGAGTACTTCTACCATGAATCCATGCTTTTGGGTGGTTTCATACTGATATCGCTCAATAGCCGCCTTTACGGGAAACTGCAATAACACACCAACCATAACGATCAGCACGCAACCCAGCAAGGGAACCCATACCAGTGCACCACCCATCCATGCAATGACCAACAAAAACAGAAAAGCAAATGGCAAATCACTGAGGACAACCAGTGTGGCCGAACTGACAAAATCTCGAACCGAATCAAAGTCTTTGAATTGAGCTGCCAATTGCCCACTCGATGAAGGACGTGACTCAGGACGAAGATTGAGCACATGTGCGAACAGCCGTGACGATAAAACAAGGTCGGCCTTTTTCCCTGCCACATCCACCAGATAACCACGCAGAACACGCAACACAAACTCAAAGACGGCCGCCACCAGCACCCCGACGGCCAACACCCACAAGGACTGCAAAGCCCCAGTTGGAATAATTCGATCGTAGACATTCATCGAAAACATCGATGCAGCCAGCGCCAAGCAGTTGATCAGAATCGCCGCCAGCACACAGTCGACGTAATAGGGCCGAAGAGTGCTCATCGCGCTCCAGAACCAATGCCCTCCCGAGCTTGATTGCTGTGGCGACGAATCGTCTACATCGATGGCTTGGTCGACCCCCATCAGTACCGACCACCCTGCCCAGTCGTCCTCTACATCGCTGACCGACCGAGTCCTGACAGCGGTCTTTGGCCACACCACACTTAAGCGCTCAGGGCCTGATGCAGCCACAAGATAAGCGCTTCCGTTTTTGCACCCCAAACACACAGCGCCATGAACAGGCTGGATATCTGCTGGCGACAAATCTGTCAACCTGGCCTTCAATCCATATGGACCCAGGGTATTCACCAGACCGGCCAGAGTCAATTCATCCTTAGGGAAACCAGGCGAACGCGCCTTCAGATCTTTCGAAGACAGTCGGACACCCAAGCGCAACGCCTGGGCACAAATTGCCTCGTAAACATCTGAGTGCAATGACATGCGTGACCGCCTGTATCAAAGACCCAAAACACCGGGCAATTGCCCCTGAATACCAAGCAACCGATAACTGGCCCGAACGAGATCCAATTGAGCGGTCACCAGGTTGGATTCCGCCGAAAATCGCTCATTCTCTGAGTTTAATACATCAATCAACGAACGACGCCCAACCCTGAATTGTTGGCGGGTGGCGTCCGCAGAAGCGCGTGCATTTTCAAAGTATTCAGCATACGAACGTGTTACTTCATTACCGGCCATGAAGTCGAACCAAAAAACACCGACCTGCTTTTGCAAATCATCTCGAACTTTATCAAGTGCAAAACGGCTGGCCGCCTCGTTGGCAACGGCGGCCTTATCGGAGGCCTGAGTGGCACCACCAGACCAGAGTCGCCACTCAGCCTGAACACCTAAATAAACATCAGACTGAGTGCCTTTAACCCCCCCCCAGTCGCTGCCGTGTTTCAGCGTTGCATCCAAAGCAACTTTCGGTTGATAAGGCGCTCGGGCTGCAGACACCGCATACCTCGCCACGGCCAAATCGGCCTGTGCCACTTGAATGGCTGGGCTGTTTTTCATGGCCAATTGATAAGCCTGATCCAATGATTGGGCAGGCACAATTTTAGGCAACTCAGGCCTGACATCAATGGCAGAAACACCCACCAATGATTGAAAGGTTAGTCGACTCTTCTCCAACTGAGCCAAGCGATTTATATTAACCGCCTCAGCCAATGCAACACGGGCCGCTGCAGTGGACACATCAGATGCCCGACCCAAATCCTGCCGAACAATTGTCTTGACCAACTCCAAGTACTCTCTGTGCATTTTCAGATTGGCCTGCGAAATGGCCAATAGGCGGGTTGCTTTTTGCAACTCCACATAGGCATCCAGCACATCTAGCATCAGCTCTTCTCGGCGCCCAACCCAGCGCCAGTCGGCACCAACCGCCGCTTGCTCACGTTGCGCCAACTGCGCCTTCAATCCGGGATCAAACAAGGGCAAGGACAGTCTCACATAGGCGTACAACTGTTGATAGCCATTGCTGATGTTGCCCGCACGCAATGACTGCCTCTGGGCACCGGTAGACGAGCCCACCACAACAGCAGGTCCAAGTTGAGCACGAGCCTCCTTGGCCAAACCGTACGCGGCTTGGCTTTGCGCTTCTGACTGGAGCACCTCAGGATGGCGCTCCAGCGCTTGCCGAACCAACAACTGCAACTCTGGCGGAACCACCGCAGGCACAGTGGATGGCGACGCAGCGATCGGATCTTTGAATGAGGCTTGGACTTGGCCTTGAGCGCACGCCACGGAAGCGCTCAGCAAGAGCGAAAATCCCACAGCGGTGCCAGACAGTCGCCGCCATGTCACACCTTCCACCTCTTCACGATTGAAGCGAAAACTCATTCTTTCAACCTTTGACCAATTTCTTTAAGGCGCGTCGTGTGCATAAGCAACAAAAATGCAACACCCCAACTCGCAACACAAAAATTCAATCGCCAATTTTATCATTACAATCAAAAAATGAAAATAGAAACATTTGATGTAAATAGTCGGTCCTGAAATATTCATTTCAGCCGGCGCCCAGTCGCGGCGCTGGCGCTCTGAGCGCACGGAGAGCAAAGTTGCGCAGCATCTGAGCCCAGTTTGGCGACAGGGTCGTCACTTGGCAC
>Ga0169931_10012227_pt1 | contig 11943 bp, 13 predicted proteins | sample Kivu_15m_20L_FD_129675 | JGI IMG/M metagenome (GOLD analysis project Ga0169931, IMG submission 129675) | Freshwater microbial communities from Lake Kivu, Western Province, Rwanda to study Microbial Dark Matter (Phase II) - Kivu_15m_20L... | ecosystem: Environmental > Aquatic > Freshwater > Lake...
GATGTGATCGAGCGGAGCGATCTCAGGGTGGTCACGATCGCTGGGGACACGGATGTCTCGTCGATTCCGGCATCACGGCTCGAGGATTTGGTCGGTCGAGTTGCCTCCACCGACATCGTCGCCGGGGCACTGCTCGTCGACGGCCAACTGCTACCCGATGGTGACCGGCTGGTCGCTGCCGACGAAGCCGTCGTTGGTGTTCTGGTGGGGCCGGGCGACTCGCCGACGACGGGGATGGATCGTGGGGCGCAGGTGTCGGTAGTCGTTCGGCCGGCCGCCGGCACGAACGGCACGGTCGCGGAGGTGCCGGGCTGGATCGCCGGAATCGGCGGGGAGGTGTCGTCAAGAGGCGACCGCCCGGTCGAAGTGGTCATCGCCCGAGCTGATGCCGCACGTGTCTCGGCCGCTGCCGCCGACCGTCGGGTCACGATCGTGGTCCTCGGGGAGTGACGATGCGGCTGGGGCTGGTCAGTGCGAAGGGGTCACCTGGCGTGACGACGCTGGCGCTCGGTGCCGCAGCGATCATGGACGCGATCGCCGTCGAGCTCGATCCGTCCGGCGGCGATGTGGAGTGCTGGTTGGGGCCGGTTGGCGAGCCCGGACTGATCCGGGTCGCGGGGGCGCTGCGCCATACCGCTGATCCTTCAGGAGTACTTGCCGAGCATGCCGTGGAGGCGAATCCGGGGTTGCGAGTCGTCCTCGCTCCGACTGGAGGCGAGCAGGCGGCGTCCACATTGATGGCGATCGGCAATCGGCTCGCCGCTGCCATGCGGGGCGAGGACAGCTCCGTCGTGCTCGATGGCGGACGGTGGAGCCGCACTCAGCCGACCGCAGGGCGCCTTGCCGGATGCGATGTGGTCGCGGTGGCGCTCGCTCCGACGCTCGGGGGCGTCGCCCACAGTCGTGGTGTCGTTGCGGCATTGCGTGACTCGTTCGGCATGCCGGTCGTCGTCGTATTGATCGGCGACCGTGGGTACAGCCCGCAGGAGATCGCCGGCGAACTCGATGTTCCTGTCGTGGGCTCGATCGCGTGGGATCCGCGGGGAGCACACGCATTGGTCACGGGGGGCGCTTCGCGGTGGTGGCGTCGCTCGGCGCACGGTCGATCGATCCGCTCGTTCGTCGACGCTCTCGCCGCATGGGCGCCCGAGGAGGTGGGAGCTCGTGCCTGACCTGGGTGTGGAACGAGTCGAGGTGACACTGCGGCGGCTCGTCGCGGATGAGATCGGCGACTACCTACGCCGATGCTCTGACGAGGGCCGGCGGCCACCCGACGAGGCCGATCAGCGGCAGATGGCACGGGCGATCGTTCGGCGCGAGCTCGATGTCCGGGCGCGAACCGCGCTGCGACTCGGCGAGCCACAGATCTCCGAGGTCGAAGAGGATGAGATCACCGAATCGGTCCTCGCCGCCGCGTTCTCCACTGCACCAGCGATCGATCGGCTGCTGGAGCGTCGCGATGTCACCGACCTCCACGTCAATGGTTGCGACGACGTGCGGCTCGTCACGATCGATGGAGTCGTCGAACGTGCCGAACCGATCGCCGCTTCCGACGCTGAGCTGATCGCGATGATTCAGGCGCTGGCGCGGCGCGGTGGTCACATGGAACGCGAGTTCACGCCGGCGCATCCGCGTCTCGATCTCCAGCTCCCCGACGGCTCGCGTCTCGCCGCGGCGGCATGGGTGACGCCTCGGCCCTACCTGACGATTCGCCGTCACCTCCTGGTCGACGCCGACCAGGACAACCTGGTGCGCAGGGGGATGTACGACAGAGGGGTCGCCTCACTGCTCAAGGCCTTCGTCAGCGCCCGATGGAACCTGCTGATCTGCGGAGGGCAGGGCGTCGGGAAGACCACGCTGCTGCGGGCGCTGCTGCACGATTGCGAGCGGTCCGAGCGCGTGGTCGTGCTGGAGCAGGAGCCTGAGCTGCACCTCGACCGGGTGCCCGAGCGTCACGACCAGGTTCTCGTGTTCCTCGAACGGCCGCCCAACAGTGAGGGGGTGGGCGGCATCACGCTCGCCGACCTGTCACGAACCATCAAGCGGTTCACGCCCGATCGCATCGTGGTCGGGGAGGTTCGCGGCCCCGAGGTCATCGACATGTTGGAGGCGATGAGCCAAGGCATCGCCGGTTCGATGTGCACGATCCATGCGGACTCGTCGTGGTCGGTCTTCCCTCGCATGTCGGTCTACGCCCGGGCAGGAGGACGCGACTGGGCGACCGGCGACGTGATGCAACTCGCGTCGCTCGCGCTCGATGCAGTCGTCTTCCTCTCGAAGACCCGCGACGGCCGACGGGTGGTCTCGGAGATCCGACATGTCGACCACTACGACCCGGACACCGCACAGGTGGTGACCGATGTCTGGTTCGGAGCCGGCCCCGACGGGGTGGCTACACCGAACCCGACCTCACCCATCCCCGTCAGGTTGCTCGACGAACTCGTGGCCCACGGCTACGACCCGTCGCTCCATGAGCGAGGTGCATGGTGACCGCGCTCGCAGCCCTGTGCGGCGCGCTCGTCGTCGGAGGGCTCTGGCTGGCGATGAGCTCGTGGCGGCCGGTGCCCGTGGTGAAGACCGACCGCCAGGCCCGCGCAAGCGCCCTGCTCGAACGCGATCGTGTGATCGCAGCCGTCGGTTCAGGTTTGTTGGTGCTCGTGCTCACGCGCTGGCCGGTCGCTGCGATCGGTGCCGCCGTTGCCGGATGGTCGATCGCTGCGATGCCCCGTCGAGCAGATCGCGAGCGTCACGAGGCTCGCACCGAGGCCATTGCGTTGTGGACCGAGATGCTGCGCGACTCGATGGGCACCGCGCGAGGCGTCGAGGGGGTCCTGGTCGCGACCGCAGCAGCGGCGCCCGTTGCGATCCGTCCCGAGATTCAGCGAATGGCGCAGCGACTCTCGAGCGAGCCGCTCGGCGACGTGCTCGACGACCTCGCCAGCGATCTGGACCATCCGCTCGGCGATCTCGTCGTCACGGCGCTACGGCTGACGTCGACGACTGGCGGCAGGCGCGTACGCGAAGTGCTGGCCGATCTCGCTGCCGCCGCCTACGCAGAGGCCGAGTCGCATCGGCGCATCGCCGTTGCCCGTCAACGCCCTCGCGCAGCGCTCAAGTACACCGCGCTGATCATCGGCGGCTTCGTCGGGCTGCTTGCGGTGTTCTCCCGCCGCTACCTCGAGCCCTACGACAGCGCAGTGGGACAGGTCGTGCTTGCGGCCGTCGGCTTCTACTGGGCGGCCGGTCTGTGGTGGATGCATCGGATGGGCCGCTCCAACCCGGTGCCGCGGTTCCTCACCAACGCGTCAGGTGGTGCCGCGTGAGCGCGCTCACAGCCGTCGTAATCGCAGGTGCTGCGACCGGGAGTGGTCTGTGGCTGATCTGGAGCGGATGGTCGCCGGCTCGACCACCTCTCGCCCAGACCCTCACCCGCCTCGGTCAGCCAGTGATCGAGATTGCCCCCGAACGCGACAACGTCGACGTGCGCGTCGGGATGTGGGCACGTCGGCTCGGCCCGGTCGAGCGCATCATCGCCTCGATGCGCACCGACTTGCGCGTGCTCCGCCGAGCCCCAGACGAACAGGCCGCACTCATCGTCGTCTACACGCTGTGTGGCTTCCTCTGGGCACCCGTCGTCGCAGCCGGCGGCTACCTGGTCGGCGTCCACCTCCCGATCGGCATCCCCTTCTGGCTCGCCGTTGCCGGCGGCGCCATCGGCGGGCTCTCATCGGTTCGCACCGTCCGGACGCAAGCGACCGAACGGCGCCGCATGTTCTCCCACGCCCTGGGCTCGTTCTGCGACGTGACCGGCATGTGCCTGGCGAGCGGGCGCGGCATCGACGCCTCGATCCAGACCGCTGCCGCGGCCGGCGACGGCTGGCCGTTCGCAGAACTGCAGGCGACCCTTCGAACGGGATACGTCCGTGGCGAGACGCCTTGGGAAGCGCTCTCCCGGCTTGCCGATGAGTGCGACCTGACCGACCTCACCGAACTTGCCGCAGCCCTGTCGCTCGCCGGCGACGAAGGCGCCGCCGTGCGCGACACGGTCTCGTCCAAAGCGAAGTCGATTCGCGAACGCCTCACAGCGAACGCCGAACGAGACGCAGCGTCGATCACCGAGCGCATGGGCATCCCGGCGACCCTCCTGCTCCTCGGCTTCATGATCTTCCTCGGCTTCCCCGCGATCTACGTCCTCTTCCAATGACAGAAAGGCCGGCTCACAACCCCGGTACGGAGAAAGGCAACAGCAATGACAGCGATCATCGTCTGGTTCCAGGCACAACTCATCGAAGCACGAGCACGCGCCGCCGAGGAGGCGGAGCGTGGCGAGATCGTCGAGAAGGTGATCATTGTCGCGGCCGCCGCGGCCATCGCCATCGCAGCGATGGCAGCAATCGCAGCGGCCGTCGACATCAAGATCGCCGGTCTCGAGCTCTGACAGGGCCAGCGGTGCGACGGCATCGCAACGGCCGCGGACTCGATCCGCCGCTTGACCAACACGCGCGCCCCGACGACCCCGTCGAACAAGGGTCACCACGCGACCGAGGCTCGTCGACGGTCGAGTTCGTCATCGCGTCCGCCGCGATGGTGCTGCTCTTGCTGATGGTCGTGCAGGTGGGCGTCTGGTACCACACCCGCGCGGTCGCGCAGACCGCTGCACGCCATGGGCTCGACCACGTCCGCACCATCAACGGATCACCGTCGGAGGGCATCGACGTCGCGTCCGAGTTCCTCGACCAATCCGGCGGGGGACTCGAGAACCGCAACGTCGACGCAACCCGCACCGCAGCGGTGTCATCCGTGACCGTCTCCGGCCGGGTCGTGTCGATCCTGCCCGGAGTGTCGTTCACCGTGTCCGTCACCGTTGACGCACCGACAGAACGGATCGAGCCATGAGCGCCCGACGATCCGATCGCGGCTCGGTGTCGGTCGAGCTTGTCATCCTCGCTCCCCTCTTCGGGCTGCTACTCCTCGGCGTGATCGCTGTCGGGCGGGTCAGCAACGCCCGCGCCGACGTCGACGCTGCGGCACGGATGGCAGCACGAGACCTGTCGATCGCTCGGGACCCACAGAGCCGGCTTCCTGACGTTGAACGCGCCGTCGCCGAGACGCTCGACGTCGGCTCGGCGTCGTGCCGTTCGATGTCCATGAGCGCGTCGGTGGCCGATGACGTGATCGAAGTGACGGTCACCTGCTCGGCCGACCTGCAAGAAGCGTCCCTGCTCCCCCTCCCCGGCAGCCTCAGCATCTCGGGATCGGCGAGCGAGGTGCGCGACGCGTTCCGGGAGCGGACGCCATGATCGCCACTGGCCAACGTCGACGCGTCGACGTCCACGACGACCGAGGCTCGGTCACCGTCTGGGCCATCAGTGCAACCGTCGCATGCGTGCTGATCATCGGCCTCGTCATCGACGGCGGCACCATGCTCCGTGCCCGAAGCGGCGCGTTCGCCTTGGCCAGCTCCGCCGCCCGGGCTGGAGCACAGGAACTTGACTCCGCCTCAGCAGTACAGGGGCTCACAGTTCTCGACCCCGTCGCAGCCGAACGGGCCGCACTCGACTATCTCGCCGCACACGGCGCAACCGGCACCGTCGCGATCACCGACGAAACGATCACGGTCACGGTCACCAGCGCGACCAGCCTCCAGCTCCTCCGCCTCGCCGGCGCGGAGACCGCCAGCTTCACGGCCACCTCGACCGTGAACATCGTGAAGGTCGAGTTGCCATGAATCGCCTGCGAGCGCTCACTCGCGGAGTGGCGAGCCTCGCTGCACTCGCAGCCTTGCTCGTCGGACTGCCCGTTCTCATCTCGTCGTGGGGCCGCCTGCCCGGTTCACCGAGCGGCGACTGGTGGGACCGACTCAGCGACACTGCCGTTTCGGACAGGACGGTGTTTGTCGTGCTCACGGTGGCGGCGTGGGTCGCATGGGCGACTTTCGCTGCTGCAGTGGTCGTCGAGTTCGTCGCCGGCATCCGGGGATTCCAAGCACCGCGAATCGCCTTCGCCGGGCCGTTCCAACGATCCGCTCGAACCCTGGTCGCCGGGGTCCTCCTGATGTTGAGCCTGCTCCAGAGCGCAGGGCCTTCCTACGCCTCCGTCCCCCGAGCCGCAACTGCCAACGCGTCCGGCGCAAACGCGTCCTCGTTCGGGCACGAGCCACCCCAACCGGGTCATGTCATCGCGATCACCATCGCCCCCGACGGGGCTGCCCCCGACACCAGCGCATCAGAGGGGCTCGCCCCACCGGGCATCCCGCAGGACGCGGTTCCCGTGGTCGAGGTCGAACGCGGCGACAGCCCGTGGAGCCTCGCCGAAGCACATCTGGGCGATGGGTTGCGCTGGCGCGAGCTGTACGAAATCAACCGCGGACTTCCCCAGCCAGACGGTCGATCGTGGACCAATCCCGAGCTGATCGTCCCGGGCTGGCAGCTGCGCCTGCCAAGTGCGCAGCACGTTCCGACACCCCAGTCGCCGATCGAGACGGCAGACGCAGCAGACGTCGTACACGTCGTGCAACGCGGCGACACGTTGTCCTCGATCGCCGACCTTTACCTGGGCGACCCAACTCGGTACCCAGAGCTCTTCGACGCCAACTGCGACCGCATCCAACCCGATGGCAGACGACTCACCGACCCCGACCTCATCGTCGTGGGTTGGAACCTCGTCATCCCGGCGACGCAAGAGCCGAATGTGGCGGAGCCGGTCGATGCTCCATCCGAGCCGGACCAGACGACGGAGGTCGGCGAGACCGACGACTCGCTGGCCACCACCCCTACGACCACCACCCCACCGCCGACCACAGCCACACCCCCAGCTACGAGCACAACGACCCCGCAGCCTCCACCGCCGACCACAGGGCCGGCTCCAGCCATGACGGTGCCGACCACGCCCACCGACACGGAAGCGGCGACAGGCGGCAACGGAGGAAGTCCAGCCCCGATCCTCGTCGGGCTCGCAGGAGCCACCGCGCTGAGCACCGGCCTCGCGCTTCGGTTGCGGTGGCTCAGGCGGAGGCGAGCGACACGTGGATCAGCGGCCGCCACCGTGATCCCGAGCGATGCCGAGATCGCCGTCGTCGCAGCGGCCGACGTCCCCCTGGTCCGATGGGCCGGCCAGCAGATGGCCACGCTGATACGGGACCTCGACCCGCGCAAGGTCACCGGTGCTCCTCTGGCCGTCGAACTCTCCGAAGAGGCCGGCATCGAGATCCTCTGGGACGCACCGCAGCATTCACCAACGGTTGGCGCATGGCGCGCCGCCGACGGCGGCTGGGCGTGGCGCTTGGACTACGTCCCGGAGAGTCCCGTGCCACCCGATGAACTCCCCGCAGGCATCCCCGCCCTGGTCACCATCGGCCAGCGCGAAGGCCGCCAACTCCTCGTCGACCTCGAGGCCTTTGGCACCCTTTCCGTCACAGGTCCTCCCGACTACACGTCTGGCCTTCTCCGCTCCGTCGCACTCGAGCTCGCCTGTGGCAACGATCTCGCCGACGCGTACGTCTCGATCGTCGACATCGACGTCGATCCCCTCGTCGCTCCTCGCCACCGTCTGACCGCGCGGACACTTACGGAAGCGATCGAGTCAGCAGCGAACGCCATCGATTCCGTCGGCGCAGCAATCAGGCACGACTCACGAGCCGACACCTTCCGCGCACGCATTGGAGGCGCTGCACCCATCGAGGCCACCGTCATCGTCGCCAGCGGCTGCCAAGGGTCCATTGGTGCCACGTTCTCGCCGCGGCGAGGTGCAGCGCTCGTGATGGCATCGGACCGCGCAGCGATCGCGGATGGTGGAGCACGGATCGAGATCTCCGGCGACGGAGCGTCCGCTCGGCTCGAGCCGCTCGGCATCGACTTCACGCCGGTCCGGCTCGATGCGTCGACGGCCGATGCCATCGCCGCCGCAACTGTCGCCGTCGTCGACCTCCCGGAGGTCGAGCCGGACGCCGTCGACCCCTCGGCGCTTGGACCGCACGCGCCAGATGAAGGCGGCAACGACGAAGTACGGCCCAGCGGCGAGCAGGCCGTCATCACCAACCATCGGGTGAACGGACACGAACACGGTGTGGACACCACCCACGTGTTCACCGTCGGCCTCGGCGCCGAAACGACGACCACCGATACCCCGTCGAACGGATCAGCCGAACCGACGACCGACTCGGACGGCCAGTTGTTCGCAACAGACTCGACTGGCCCGGAACTCGTCGTGCGGGTGCTCGGTGTGCCTTCGATCCCAGACCGACCCGACATCGGCCGACGCGAGCTCATCCTCGCCGTGCTCCTCGCGTGCCGAGGCGGGACGCTCGCCGCATCGGCTGCGCAGGACGCGCTGTGGGGCGGCAAGCCCGTCGAGCCGAAGACGGTGTGGAACTTCGTCGCTGCAGTCCGGCGGGCGCTCGGTGACTTCGACGACGGCACTCCAGTCATGCCAGCGGCCGATCGTGCTCACGGCACGCTGCGGCTGCACCCTCGTATCACGACCGACCTCGATCTGCTCCGCAGAGCCGTCGCTGCAGCGGATGAGATGTCGTCGACCGAGGCGATGTCAGCGCTACGCGATGCGCTCTTGATGGTCGAGGGTCCTCCGTTCGACGGCGTCGGCTACGACTGGGCGCACCGGGACCAGGATGTCGCCGAGGCGGCCCGCGTCATCGAGCAAGCCGTCGATCGCCTCGTGGCGCTCGCGCTGGGGGCCGGACAGCACGACCTCGCCCGCCACGCGATCAGTCGAGGCCTGCGTGGGCTTCCCGGCGACGAGCACCTCTACCGGCTTCGCATGCGACTCGAAGCGCACGCTGGCAACACACGAGGCCTCGTCAGCGCCTACGAGGAACTGTGCGTGTACCTCGCCGACCTCGAGGTCGAACCGTCGCCGGCGACCACCGCGCTCTACAACGAACTCCGATCGCAGCGAACCTCGAGCACCGTCAGCTGAGTGGTGGCACGGCCGAGGCGACGATCGTCCAGTCTCCCCGGTTCGCAAACGCGGCGGCAGCCTCGAACAGCGCGATCTGCTCGTCGGCGGCCGCTCCCCCGACGGTCACGGTGACGTGCTCGGCGTTGCCGCGAACACGAACCCACTCGCAGCCGGCAGCGAGCCGGCGCAGCTCCTCGTAGAACTCAGACAGCCGCCGAGACACAACGACGTCGACCGGATCACCGTGAACGATCGTGAGGTGCCGCCGGCCGTGGGCAAGCTCGATTGCCTCGCGGAGCAGCACTACGTCGTCGGCTCCGCGCCGCCGTACCAGGCCAGACGGACCTGGGTGCGTCTGAATCGACAGGCCGAACGGGTCCACTTCGTCCAGGTCATCGATCCGCATGAGTGTCCTCCTATCAGTTTCGTGGTCCATGCCTCACCAGCACGGATGATCCAGGGCCGCAGCAAGTCAACGGTAGGTCGCGTCGACTCTGAAGTTGGCCGGATGGGACCACAGGACCTACGAGCGACTTGGGAAGGCCGCGCGGCGGGCCACCAGTCCTCTCGGTGTTCGATGTGCTTGGCGAACACGGTGTGGTGGTGCGATGCACCGATGACCGGCCAGATCTGGTGCCGCCCCGGCAACGGTGTCACACCCGTCCCGTACTGTTGAGGGTGCCAGGACCGAGAGCCGGTCGTGGCCAACGAAGGAGGAGTGATGGCCGACACGAAGGTGGTCTTCGTCGCATTCGCGATCGAGGACGAGCGACAGCGCGATTTCCTGAAGGGGCAGTCGCTCAGCCCTCGATCGCCGTACGAGTTCATCGACATGTCCGTGAAGGAGGCGTACGACACGGACTGGAAGGCCAAGGTTCGAACCCGAATCAAGCGCTCCCATGGTGTGATCGTGCTGGTGAGCAAGAACTCACTTTCGTCGAGTGGGCAGAAGTGGGAGATCCAGTGCGCGAAGGAGGAGAAGAAGAAGCTCCTCGGGATCTGGGCGTACTCGAACGACCGAACGAACATCGAGGGCGTTACGACCAAGGTATGGAGCGACGCCAACATCAGCAGCTTCATCGACTCGCTCTGACACGATGCGCAAGGCTCTGATCGTCGGCATCGACCGCTACTTCAGCATCGGCGACCTCCACGGGTGCGTCAGTGACGCTCACAACGTCAAGGCGGCTCTTGAAAGGAACGCTGATGGAACACTGAACTTCGCCAATCCCCAGTTGCTCGTAGGCGCCAGTGATTCGCAGGCCGTCTTCAAGCGCGACCTGAAGGACGCTGTGAGGCAGCTCTTCGCCGACGATTCCGAGATCGCGCTCTTCTACTTCGCAGGACACGGCTTCATCGACGACACCGGCGGGTTCCTGTGCGCAAGCGACTCAGTCGACGGGGATGACGGCCTTCCGCTGTCCGAAGTGATGGTTCTGGCGAACACTTCGAAGGCACGCAACAAGGTCATCATCCTGGACAGTTGCCACGGCGGTGTCGCCGGCAACAGTTCCCTGACGAAGGACCTCGCCCAGATCACGGACGGAATCACGATCCTGACCGCCTCTACAGAGTCGCAGTACGCCATGGAGGGCGCCGGCGGAGTGGGCGGAGTGTTCACCAGCCTGCTCGTAGACGCCCTCAACGGTGCGGCCGCGAATCTCGTCGGCGACGTCACGCCAGGGAGCGTGTACGCCCACATCGATCAGTCTCTCGGTCCGTGGGCTCAGCGGCCCGTCTTCAAGACCAACGTCAAGACCTTCGTGTCCCTGCGGAAAGCGGAGCCTCCGATCTCTCTTGCCGATCTCCAGTCGCTTACTTCGCTCTTCCCATCTCCCGATCGCGATCATCCTCTCGACCCGACGTACGAGCCCGATCGTTCAGACGAGGAGCGTGCCAGACCGACCCTTCCCCTCCCCGACCCCGAGAAAACTGCCAAGTTCAGAGTCCTTCAGAACCTTGTAAGGGTGAACCTCGTGCGGCCCGTCGGTGCACCCCACATGTGGCACGCGGCGATGGACAGCAAATCCTGCCAGCTGACGGTCCTTGGCCAGCACTACTGGTCCCTCGTCAAGAAGGGATTGATCTAGATGTCCGAACACATCCGACGTTCGGTCGAGGCAGTTCTGTACAGCGAGGCCGTGCTCGACTCACTCGCCGCAATTGAGCATGAGCGGTGGGCTCACTGGCAGAGATACCTTCACGAGCAGTGCGAACCGCTGGACGACGGTTCGCTCCGAATCCCGGCAGAGCTGGCCGCTCGCTGGAAGCGCCAGTTCGAGACGCCGTTCGCAGAACTGTCGGAGAATGAGCGGAAGAGCGATCGTGAGCAAGTGTTGCGATACCTACCCACAGTGGTCGATGTGTTGACTTGACGCGCAGGCGCCGTCTTTCCGATATCGGACGGTGGCGCGTCAAGGTCGGTGGCGCAACCGCGCCGCCGCAGTCCTCACGAGCCTCGGCTGCCGGCTCTCGGTCAGTACCAACAGCCGTCGACCGGGAGAACGCTCGCCACTAGGCCAACAGCTTCATCTCGCAGCGAGCGAAGGAGCAGTTGCGGGCAACGCAGCACGCCCTCGGCTGTGCGGATCTGGAGGTGGAGGTGGGGACCGCTGGAGCGGCCGGTATTCCCAGACGTGAGGATCTGGGTGCCAGCCGCGATGGTTGTGCCGGCTGCGACGTGGGCGGCGTTGCCGTGGCAGTAGGCCCAGCGGGTTCCCTCGTCGTCTTCGATCGTCACGCCGATGCCGCACGTCTGGCAGCCGGCCGAGTTCTGGCCGCAGCCGTGGTCCCACCAGTTGTACGGCCAGTACTGGACCGTCACGACCCGACCTCCTCGGATGGCGTAGATCGGGGTTCCGGTCGGGAGCATCCAGTCCCAGGCCGGATAGGTGTGATGAGGTTCGTCGACGGGTGCTGTCGCGAACAGGTCAGCCGGGCCGGGGATCGCGTAGCCGTCGGCGAACGGGATGATCGCTTCGCCGGGAGCGCATGACCCTCCTGAGGCGGTGCCGTCGCCGCCGGTGA
>Ga0169931_10012228_pt1 | contig 11941 bp, 5 predicted proteins | sample Kivu_15m_20L_FD_129675 | JGI IMG/M metagenome (GOLD analysis project Ga0169931, IMG submission 129675) | Freshwater microbial communities from Lake Kivu, Western Province, Rwanda to study Microbial Dark Matter (Phase II) - Kivu_15m_20L... | ecosystem: Environmental > Aquatic > Freshwater > Lake ...
ATTGCCGTGCACGTAGACGACGATCGGCAGCGGCCGCGCGAGGATCGTCCGCACTTCGCTCCAGGCGAGCTTTTCCCAGCGGCCGCCGTTTGCGTCGCGCGCGAACCGCAGGCACTCCAGCCCCGCAGGCAACGCAGTCGGTTCGCAACGCGTGCCGATGCGACGCGTGCTGACGAGCAGCAACTCGTCGTCGGCGGCCGCGCGGAGCGGCCCGAGCGGCGCGAGCGGCCCGAGCGGCCCGGCGAACGCGGCCCCCACGAGCGACCAACCGAGAAGCGTGCGACGCCCGCGGAAGGGGTGGGATGGGAAGCGGGAACTGACCATCGGCGGCAATCGCTGTCCGGCAGGCGCGGGGCGCGCGCCGCAGGCGTGCGGGGAAGGCGACGAACGAACGGGCGTCTGCTGACGCAGGGACGTGCCGACGGCCGCCGCGAGTCACGCGGGTCGCGCGCACGACATCGCCCGCTGAACCGTAGCATTTTTTCCGCAGCCTGGTTGCGAAAAAGCGACGGAATTTTTTCGCGTTGAATTTGCACATCATCGGGCAGGGGGTAGAGTTGTCTGCCTTCGCCGTCTTGCCCTTCCTGAAGCAAGGCGCCCCCTCCCCCCACATAGCTCGCCGCCCTGCGGAACAGGGTGCGTGCAGCGGAGTAACGGATCATGAGGAAAACATGGATTGTGCTGATCGCAGCAACGCTTACCGCGTCGAGCGCGGGGTGCTGCGGATCGCTTCGTAATCTGTTCCACAAGGGCGCCCCGTGCGGCACCCGCATGGCTCCGGTGGCGCTGGGCGCTCCCGTGGCCATGACCGCTCCCCCCATGCCGTGCTTCGAGCCCGCGTGCGAGCCGTGCGAACAGATGTGTCCCCCCTGTGAAACCCACACGAGCAGCGGCTACTTCGGCGACGACTGCGAGTGCTCCAGATCCTCCGTCGGAGGCTTCAGCGCGATGACCGCTCCGGCGATGGCGGGCGAGTACGTTCCCGCCGCTCCGCTGCCGGCGCCGGCCGGATCGGGCGGCTACCGCGATCCGGGTCCCGCCGCCAACTGAGAAGGTAGGCGCGGCGCACCGAGCGGACGGCCTACCGCGGCGCGCTCCGCAAGACGGATGCGTGCCAGCGATTTCGACGACAAGCGAGTCGCGTCCTTCGGGTCGCGACGCACCCTGCCCGGCCGCGCCATCCTGAACGCGGCCGGGCTTTTTTTGTCGAGGCAGCCGCCCGGCGCCGCCGCCGCCCGCGCAGTAGAATGGGGCAGGCGTCGCACTCCGCCCGCCGCGCGGCCGCGACGCGGTGCTGCGTTTTCTCGACACGAGGGTTTGCGATGCGCCGCTGCACACGATCGCGTCTGGTCGCCGCGGCGCCCGCCTGCTGCCTCGCGTGGCTCGCGATCGCCGCCGAGGCCCACGGCCAGATCCGTCGCGACGCGGCGTCGCCCGACGGGGCCGCCTGCCGTCTCGGTCCCGCGACCGTCTTTCGCTACCAGGTCGGAGCGACGGTCGCGGCGCGCGGGCCGACCCAGAACATTCGCCTGATGGTGGCGGTTCCCTGGGAGTGTCCCGAGCAGCAAGTCCGCGTCGTCGAAGAGGACGTCGCGGCCGACGCGCAAATCAGCCAGCGCAAACTCGACGCCGGGGAAGCCAACCAGCTGCTGGTGCTCATTCCGCAACTCGGCGGCGGCCAGAAATCCCGCGCTCTACTGACGTTCGAGGTCACGACCCACGTCCTGCTCCCCCCGGAGGAAACCGGCGGGCTGCGCGTGCCGGCCGATCCGCCCCGCCCTCTCAAGCAGTACCTGGGAAAGAGTCCGTACATCGACACGGACCACCGTGAAATCCGCCAGGCGCTCGACGAGGCCTGGAAGCGCGCGGCCGAACCCGCGGGGCCGAAGGCGGCCGAGGAGCCGCCGGAAAGCGCACTGTCGACGGAAAAAATCGCCCCGTCCGCGACCGACGACGCCGCGACCGACGACGCCGAGAGCCAGGCCGATCCGCCGGGCGCCGACGATGCCGCGGATGCGGCCAAAGACGCGGCGTCGGGCTCCGCCGACGCGACCTCGACCGAGGCAACCTCGCCCGAGACGTTCGACCCTCTCGACGCATGGGAGCGGGTCGAGGCGATCTACGACTACGTGCTGGAGCACGTCGCCTACCTGGAAGGGGAAGACCAGTCCTCCGTGCAGGTGCTGCGGAAAGGCCAAGGAGACTGCCAGGCGATCGGGGCGTTGTTCGTGGCGATGTGCCGCACGGCCAAGGTTCCCGCCCGGCTGGTGTGGGTCCATGGCCACCAGTACGCCGAGTTCTACCTCGAGGACGCCGCTGGCGCCGGCCACTGGTATCCGGTCGAAACCGCCGGACAGCGGGCCTTCGGCGAAATGCCGGTGGCCCGCGTGATCCTGCAAAAAGGGGACAACTTCCGCGTCCCGGAACGACGCCGCGAACGGCTGCGCTACGCGTCGGATTACGCGCTGTTCCTGTCGACCGCCGGGACGAAGCCGTCGATCAAGTACGTGCGGAATCTGCAGTGACGTCGCGGCGGCGGGTCGCACGCCGGGCGGCGACCGCGGGGCACGACCGGTAGGCCCGAACCCGCGGTGCGCGGCGCCGCGAACGCGGCCCGCTCAACCGCGGGCGAGCCGGCTGTCCAACTCGGCCGCCAGATCGTCCACGGCGCCCGCCCCCAGACCCGCCCAGACGGCGCGTCCCTGATCGAAGAGAATCAGCGTGGGGATGCCCTGAATCCCCATGCGATCCATGAAGTCGCCGGCCCCGTACCCCACGGGCCAGGTGAAGCCGGGCACTTCGCCGATCACGCCCTCGATCTTCGACAGGGCCGCGGCAGGCTCCTGCGTCAGACCCACGAACTGCACCCCGCGCGGACGGTAGGCTTCGTGCACGCGGGCGAGTTCGGGCAGCGCGGCTCGGCAAGGCCCGCACCAGGTCGCCCAGCAGTCGACCACCAGCAGTCCGTTGCGGAACTGCTCGGAGAGCGCCGCGGCGGTTGCCCCCGCGGGAACGTTCAGCCAACCTTCGACTTGGGCGAGGTCGGGCAGCGCGGAGTCGCCGCTTTCCGGCCCGGCGAGACGGTTGGCAGGGTTCGGCGCGCGGAGCCAGACGAGCACCGCGGCGCCAAGCGCCGCCGCGAGCAGCCAGTTGCCGAGCCCCGAGTTCCGCTTACCTTCGCGATCTGCCATGCCCGCATCCTAGCGAGATCGCCAGCAGGGTAAAGAGGAGCGTGGCGGGCTCGGGGATGGCCGCGGCGGCGGCTTGGCTGCCGGCGGCGCCGAATTGCGTCTGCCAGACGAGCAGGTCGAGTCCGTCGATGTCGCCGTCGCGGTCGGCGTCGCCCTGGGCCAACGTGGCTCCCGAGGGCCGGGGAAAGTTCGCTTCCCAGATGGCGAAGTCGGCTCCGTTCACGACGCCGTCGCCGTTGAAGTCGGCGTCGTCGACCGGCGCGCCCAGGGCGCGGGCCAGCACGTAGTCGGTTCCGAGCAGGCTGCTTTGGGTAACGACCTCCCACTGGATGCCGAAGGAGGAGGAGGGCTGGATGATCGAGGAGAAGGCGCCGGCGACGTTGCTCGCGCTCATCAGCAGGAACTCCTCGCCGACCTCCGGAATGAAATCGAGGTTCGACAGGTCGATGACTCCGCCGAGCGTCAGATCGCCGGCGACTTGCAGTTGGGGATCGGCGTAGTCGTCCACCCCCAAGTCGCGGATCGTGAAAGCGAGGCTGCTGGACGACGTCAGGATCATGTCGTTGGCGAAAATGCCGACGCCGCCGGCGAGCAGGCTGATCAGGCCGCCCTGGGCGATGGCGTCGTAAAACACGACGTTGGCGCCGTGAGCGATGGCGATTTCGCCGGTCGCCGCGTTGGTGATGGAGCCGAACACGTCGGAGTCGCCCGGGCCGAAGAGCATCTGGCCCTGGTTGAGCAAGCCTTGGTTCGCGCCGCGGAAGCGAAAGATCGCGTCGCGGCCGGCGATCTGCCCGCCGGCGAGGTTGGTGACGGTCTGCTGGAATTCCATTTCGCCCCCCAGCGACTCGATCAGTCCGCTGTTGGCGACCGTGCCGCTGAACAGCAACTGCTCCCGCTGATTGGCCAGCGCCGCGGCGTTGCGAATGTCGCCCGCGGCAAGGTTGGTGACATTGCTGTCGATGCGGCCGTTGCCGCGGATCACGCCGGAGTTGGCAATCACGGGCGTCAACAGCCGTCCGCCGGCGAATTCGACCAGTCCGCGACGCCCGACGATGGTCTCGGTGTTCGAGCGGATCAGGCCGTTGTTGTCGACGTGCAATTCGCCGATGCCGCCGAGATTGTCGGGGGTGTCGTCGTTGCCGACGATCAGATCGCCGTACGACCACAGCGTGGTGAATTGCCCGTTGACGAACACGGCGCCGAAGCCGTTGTCGTAGGCGCCGATGGTGGTCGTGCCTTTGACGCGGACGAACGCCTCGTTGCGCAGTTCGAGGGTGCCGCGCCCCGCCACGCCGTCGACGCCGTCGCCCAGGGTCAACAGACCGTCCGAAACGGTGTTGACGGGATCGAACGAGCCGATGTTCCAGCGGGTGCCGCGGCCGTCGAGCAGCACGTGGCCGACCCCGGCCGACGGATCGTCCCACAGCGGCGGGCGGTCCGGCCCCCGCGGCAGGTCGTCGTTGGCGTTGCCGATGATCGCCTCCTGGGTCGTGTCGAGCGAGGCGCGGTTGACGACTTCGATCCGCCCGGTGCTGCCGTGGCCCACCGAGAGGATGAAATTCCGCATCTGCGAACCGAAGCCGTCGAGCGTCACGAAGCCCTGGGAGCCGGGCGTCTCGCCGACGATCAGGTCGGGAGGGGCGTTGGCAATGAGATTCGTCGAGGCGGCGGTCCGCAACTTGGCGCCGTCGATCAATTCGACGAAGCCCTGCCCCGTGCCCCCGACGATCAACCAGCGGTCGAGCCGCCACTCGGAGTTGAGACTAAGGATCCGCACCTGGCCGATCGCCGTGTCGTAGGTCTTGGCCTGCGTGGCGTCGCCGCCGATCACGCCCTCGCGCGACAGCAGCGGATCGGTGTCGGCCGGAATGTCGATGGTCAGCGAACCGGTATCGGTCCCGCCGACGAATTGCCCCGTACCGCCGACCACGATGCGGCCGCTGTTGCCATCGACGCGGCCGCCGAACTGGGGGAGATCCGGCGCCTTGATGGTGATTTCCGGCGTGATTTGCTCGTCCTTGTAGGGAGCAATGTCGCCGATCCCCACGACGTCGGCCTGCACCGCGGTCTGCCACGCCGCGAAAAGCGTCAGCCCCCGCGCCCCCGCGGAGACCGTCCGCCAGAATTCGCGGAACAGTTCCCGCATGTTGCCGTCATCAACGTTGTGCATCGAGTTGCCTCATCCAAAATTGCCCGGGCGCTGGGGAGCGCCCGGACAACGCGTTGCCTGCCCCCTCCTGGTCCGTGAACCGGTCCTTCCATCATCCTTAGCGGTTTGCGGGACTTCAAACAAGTTTCCGGCGCGCCGAGCAGTCCCGGCCGAGCGACGCGGCGCGGACAGCGACCGCGGCGGCACAATCGTCACGACCTCGCCGGCCGGTCGCGGCGGCCCCCGCTGGCGGACGCCAGCGCCGGTCGCGCGGGCCCTTGTCGGCGCTGCCGGGCGCCGGGGCGGCGCTGCCGAAGGCCTAGGCGGCGCTGCCGAAGGCCTAGGCGGCGCTGCCGAAGGCCTAGGCGGCGCTGCCGAAGGCCGGGGCGGCGGCACGGCACGCGGGGGGACGGACGAACGAACGGACTCCGATTCGCGCTGACGCCGCCCGACGCCGGGGGCGTGCCGGCAAGTCGAGCGGTCCCGCGGCGGCGGTGCGAGGCGGCGGCGCGGCCTCAGGGGGCTAGTCGATCCGTCTCCGCAACCGAATCGCCTGCTCGACGTTGTGGTCGGCGCCCAGTTCAAAACCGACGGGAATCGAGCGATCGATCACGTAGAATCCGCGCAGTCGTCGCAAGCCGCCCGTGTCGCTCCCCTCCTCCCGCCCCAGGGCGTAGCCGTCCGGATAGACCCGGTTGTAGAGCGCCTGCTGCGTCGGGCTGTCGCTGCCCCCCAGGTTGTTCCGGGCGACGAAGGTCGCCAAGTCGGGCGCCTCGTCGACTTCGAAGAACCCGATCGTAATCCAGACGGCGTACACGTTCGACCGCGTCGTCGTCAGGTTGTCGAGCCGCGCGATCGGCTGCAACCAGAAGAACGCATTGCGGGCGGCGTGGTTGAACGCCAGGCCCGTCGCGGCAGTGAACAGCGGTTGGCCGGGCTGGGCGTTGGCGCCCAACACGCCGCCCGAACTGCGGAGCAGCGTCGCGTCGACGTCGGCGCGGACCATTTCCTGCAGCGGAACCAGATCGCCCTCGGCGCCGCCGCGGAACGGATTGTTGAAGAACGTGGGGAACCGCGCGTCGAGCCGGAACGGCCCCCCTTCCGCCGCTCCGTCGCTGCGGCGGGTCGCCACCAGCGACGGCCGGGCCGGAGACCCCGACGACCGGTCGTAGTTCGGCCCCGGATGGATTCCGTTGCCCGCGGCGTCGGGCGTCGCGTTGCCATGGAACAGGCCGCGCCACACGTCTTCGGCCACGACCGTGTTGAGGTTGATTTTTCCCGGATCGCGGAAGAGCGAGACGCGATTGAACGGCGCGAGCCGATTGTACCGCGGATCGAGCGTGCCGCCGAGCGGATTGACGCTCTGCGAAAACGCCGCCGGGCTCAACCAGAACTGCGTGCCGGAGAACAGCGCCGGCGCGTGGACGTAGTCGAGCACCCGGTAGAGTTCCTTGGGCGCCCCTTTCACGTCGTTGGGCTGCAGATTGGCGGCGCCCTGCGCCGTGAAGAAAAAGTTCTCCAGGTGTCCGAACGCGAGCTTCTTGTCCTCGCCTCCCAAGGGCTTGCCGTCGATCCCCAACGTGCGATGGAACGGCGTGTACGCGTTTCCGCCGCCTCCCGCCGCCGCCGTCTCGCCCGTGCTGAAAGTGCGGAGCAACTGCGACGACCTGACGCGCGGCACCAGGGTCAATTCGTTGCCGCTCACGTAGGGGCGATTGTTCCACGTCAGCCATTCGAACGGCAACCGCGGTTTCAACTTCCGCAGGTCGCCGGACGCCTGCGGATCCTGGTAGGCCCGATTCAGAAAGCCCAGCGTGCAGTCCGGGACCGCATTGAAGTGGAACTCCGTCCGCTGTGCCAGTGGGACGCTCCCCAAGCGGTTGGCAGGGCGCTTTTTGAGCGTGCTGCGACGTCCCTCCCGCTCCGCCGACGGCGGTTCCTGAATCCACATCGACGGCATGGCCGTCGCGGCCTGCTGGTTTTGCGTCGCCGTGTAGCCTCGCTCGTAGCCTGCGAACTGGCTGCGCGCCGCGGCGGGGGTCGTGCCGTCCTCTTCCTTCTCTTCGGAGCTGTTGAACACGGTCAGATTCGCCGAGATCGAGTCGATCGTCCGGTAGGGATTGACCGGGAAATTCGCGTCGTAGCCCTTCTCGCCCGGCAGCGGGTTCCACGGGAGCAGCGGATTGGCAAGCCGCTGGAGGTAGACGAAGGCGTAGGAGGCCCGCGGATCGGGCTCGCGCTCGGCCGGCTTGACCTCGGTCAGCGCCGGATCGATCGCCCGCAGATACTCCGGCTCGGGCGACCCCTTGAGGTCGGTCTGGATTTGCCCGCCGATCGGACCGTCGAGCGGGATGTCGATGGCGCTGGTCGCGTTGGGGTCGTCGGCCCGCACGTACTGCTGTTTGCCGGGCGACCAGACGGTCCCGCGAAACTTCGAGGGGTAGCCGCGGGCGGGTTCCGACAGGGTCAGCGGACGCAGTTTGAAGCCGCTTTGCTTGTCGATGCGGTCGTCGTAGCCGTCGGCGTCGTCGCGGACGTGGTCGATGACCAGCACGTCGGTCGCACAGCCGTTCAGGTCGCCGCGGAAAGCGGCCCCCGCCACTTTCTGCGCGATCGCCTCGGCGGGAGCCTCCAGCGACAACTTCGCTTCCGGATCCTGCACGGTGCGCGAGTCGGCGTCGACCATCCGCACGCGGGCCGTCTGTCCGTCGCGCGCGTCGAGTTCGATCCGCCGCGAGGAGCGTCCGGCGTTGGCGGGGTTGCGGCTCCCCTTGCGTTCGCCCAGCGGACTCTCGTAGACGCCGTCCCGATCGTCGTCCTGCCCGCCGCCGACGACCAGATAACGTCCGGGGCGAACGGGAGGAGCCACGTTCCGACGCGCCGGCGGCCGGTCGCTCGATTCCCGGGTCTCGTCGCCGACGTCGTTGAAAAAGGCCACGCCATCTTCGGGATGGTCGGGATCGAAGCCGGCGAAGTAGACGCTGCGATCGACCGGAGTCTGCGGCCGCAGCTTGGGGTCGATGGCGTCGGGGTCCCAGACCGCCGCCTCTTCGGCCGGAAAATCGCGCTTCCTGACCAGGTCGCGCCGCTTGTGGACCACCATCCGCCACACGGGCGATCCCTGGTCGGTCCGGCGGATCGGGCTCACCGCGCCCAGATTGATGCCGGCGTCGAAGCCCCCCTGCCGCGCGTGGGTATCGGCGTTGGCGGCCGGCGTGCTGCCCCACGGGTTGTACAACTCCACGAAAAACGCGCCGCGCGGCCGGACCACCTGATCGTAGTCCTTGTCGGGACGCCGCTGCGCCGTCGTCAACGCAGCGTCCTCTTCGGAGTCGGGCGGGTATTTCTCTTCCTGGCCCGAGTCGTTCGTGCGGCGATCGTGCCAGGCCAGCGTTTCGGTCATCAGCAGCTCCGGCCGCTCGCACCCCCAGACGATGCCTCCCCGATCGTCCGGCGTGTTGGCCTTGCCGTCCCCGCCGTAGCAATCGTTGAGCGTGTGCACGTTGCCGTCGACGTCCCAGCCGTCGAACGGATTCGCGTCGTACTCGAACGGCGTCATGACGTTGTCGGGGTCGCGGAAGTCGACGGCGTTGACGGCCCATTGGGCCAACCGCTCGGCGAGGGCGAGTTCCTCCTTGGACAATTGGGGCGACCTTCCGAAATCGGCGTCGGACGCCAAGGTCAGCGCGAGCACGTACAGGTGCCGCGCGAACAGTTGCCGTTGCAGTTCGTCGTCGGCAAGGTCGATCGCTCCGGAACCGTCGGCGTCGAAGGGCGTGAACGCGGCTCCAAAGAATGCCAAGGAAGCCGGATTCGCCGTCGCCGTCGCCGTCGCCAGATTCCCGAGTTCCACATACGGCCAGATGATTTGAGGCCTCTCGCCCGGCTCCCTCTCGCCCGGCTCGTCGACGACGCCGTTGCCGTTGTCGTCGCGGCCGTTGCCGAACGGGCGATTGACGTCGAGCCGCTCGCCGGAGGCCAGCTCGGGAGCCAGCAGCGCCCGGACGATGGTCCGCACCCGTTCGGCCGGCGTGATCTGGGGATTGTTGCCGAAATCGTCCAGCGGCTCGATCGGTCCCGGCAACGGCACGGGAAACAACGGATAACTGCCCGCGTCGCGCGCGTTGAGAACCCATCGCACCCGCGTTTCCAACAGCTCGGCGGCACTGCTAGGCCGACCGAGCGTCTCGACGACCATCGGCCGCATGAAGCCGGGGAGCCGCACGATAGGGGTCGGCAGGTCGTAGCTGTCGGTCGTCACCCGCAACCGATCGCTCGCGTCGCGGTGGATGCCGGCCAGCTTGAACAGCCGGTCGGGCAAGGCGCCCGCGTCGGCGTCGAAACAGCGCAGCACCCGTTCCAGCTCGGCGACGCCGAAGGGCATATCGACCGCGGCGGGCGTCTCGCCCCGGGCGCTCTCGCCCGACAAATCCAGTTCGTAGGGCGAATTGGCCGTCAGCGTGAAGCCTGCGGGATCGCTGGCAAAGCGGTTCTGCGACTCGATCTCCGACCAGAGTCCTCCCTCCCACACCGGCTGTCCCAGAGCGTTCACGCCGACGCCGTAGCGACAGTTCAGGTCGGGCGGCTCGGCGAATCCCGAGGCCTCCGCCGCCGAGTGCGGCCAGCCGAAACGATCGATCGCGGCCCGCAGGTCCCTGCCCACCCGCCCCGGTCGCTGGTCCCGATGCGGCTGCCCGTAGCGCCCGGGAAAGAGCGTCCCCTGCACTTCGTCGCCGACGAGCAAGCGTCGGAAATCGTTGCCGAGGGCCGGTTGCAGGCTGATGTCGGCGGGGCCGTAGCCGAACCCTCGCGGCATGACGTCCGACATCGTCGCCAGATCGGCGAGCCGCTGCCCGTCGGGATCGGTGACCCCCAGCTTGGGAATCGCCTGGGCCAAATCGAGCGAGCCGGCCGCGTTGACGTTGAGCCTGCCGTCGAGATCGAGGCACAGCACGGCGGCCAGCGGCTTGACCAGCTTGCCGTTGGGGCCGACCATCGGCGGCGCGCCGAAGTCGATCCACACGCTGTCGCGAACGCCGTCGCCGTCGTTGTCGACGTCCCACGGGCCGTGAATCGCTCCCTCCAGCAGCTGGGCCGCGTAGCTCGAAAGGTCTCCGCCCGCGAGCAACGCCTGCCGCAGCCCCTCCGCCGCGGGCAACAGATCGGGGTTGCTGCCGGTGAAGTTGGGGTGATCGAGCCAGCTCGGCCGGAGCAGCACCTTGCGGAGCATCAGCGGGTCGAGTTCCAGAACGCCGCCCGTCTGCTGCAACCGCGCCCGCCAGAAATGCAGCAATTCAGGCCGATGGAAGGACGGAATCGGCATCCGCTGCAGCGACTCCGATCCGGAAGGCGTTTTCTCGTCGAGTGGGTTGGCTCCGGGCAGCAGGCCGAGGGCGAGATTCTGGAAGTCGGCGGCGTCGTACGACTCGTCGGCCCCGCCGGCGCCGGCAAGCGGCCGCAGGTACTCGGGTTCGAAGTACGGACTGGCGAGCAGGCTGCCGTCGGCCAGCGCGGCGTGGGGACCGAAGTACTGCTGCCAGGCTCCGGCGGTCGTCGCCCCGGACTGGGCGAATTGCACGCGGTTCGGCTCGAAGAACGCCGCGTTGGGCAGCAGCGCGAGAGGCAGCGCGGCTCCGCCGACTTGCTCCTGCATCGTCAACCGCGGAAGCGGAACCGGCGGCCCCCCCGAGGGCGTGCTCACGTCGTAACCGACGCCCACGCCGCTGAACGGCCGGCCGTTGACCACCAACCTGGCCCCTTGCAGCAATTGCTGGACTCCCTGGTTGCCGGCTTCGGCGAATCGGGGGAGCCGCGAGCCGTCGGCCAACGAGAACTTCAGCACGCGAAGCGTGAGCCAATTGCCGCGGTGGACCGAGCCGACGATCCGCGTGCTCGTCCCGCGGGCCGCTCCGCTGACGAAGGTCAGCACCTGGCCGGCGTAGGCGTCGTCGGCCAACGAACGGCTCGCCGACGATTCGGAAACGCCGACGTTGTTCTGGAAGGCGACCAGATCGATTTCCAGCAACTGGCCTCCGGTGACGTCGTCCACCCGAGCATTGGGATTGCCGTTGTCGGGCCACCGCACCGTGAACGCCGCCGTCTGCAGAGGCTGGGGATAGGGCGGCGTCGCTCGCCCGCCGCCCGAGTTCGGCAACGGCGGCAACGCTCCCAGACAACCGGCGGCGACGGCGTCGACCGGCGTGGCCGGGGGCGGGACGACGCTGGCGAAACCGTCGAGGCCGTACATGTCTTCGAGGAGCGAATGGGCATGCAGCGCACTGCGCCGGTTCACGCTTCCACGCAGCAGTTGCAGCGCCACCTCGTCCAGCAACAGGCCTTGATCCGTCGCGGCGGCCGCGGCCGCCGAACCGCGCGCGCTGGCCTTCGCCGCTTTGTCCGCCTGCTTGGCGGTCAGCAGAAAGGCCGAGCCGATCATCAAAAACAGCACCAGCAGGCTGAGCGTCACGAGCAACAGCACGCCACGACGGGTGCGCTGCTGCTGGAGCGTCAGACGCCGGCGGCGGCGAAGGCGTGTTTTCTGGCGATGCGACATGAAAAAATTGCTCCGGAGCTACTTGTTTTGCCCCAAGCCCGCTCG
>Ga0169931_10012229_pt1 | contig 11940 bp, 7 predicted proteins | sample Kivu_15m_20L_FD_129675 | JGI IMG/M metagenome (GOLD analysis project Ga0169931, IMG submission 129675) | Freshwater microbial communities from Lake Kivu, Western Province, Rwanda to study Microbial Dark Matter (Phase II) - Kivu_15m_20L... | ecosystem: Environmental > Aquatic > Freshwater > Lake ...
AAGCCTACTCGGGTAAATGTAAAAATCTATTTAAGAATAGTATTCGCAAAACAATACTAATAGAATAAGCAAAATCACTTTAGACAATTAATAAGTTCCATCCATACTCCCTAAAACTCTTACATTATACTTTATCCCTTCAGTGCTTCCATAACATTATCCAGTTCACTCCACAAATCCTAAATCGATTGTATTTTCTTTTCATTTATTCGCATTCTTATTTTACTGAAAACTGCTTATATAGGATTGAAATCTCCCCCTGGAGGCATAAAGTACACTTACACATTTTGCTATAAAAGCAACTAAACGAATCCAGGTTTGGCATTGTTATCGTCTCGATGGATACGATTCATATCCATAACTAAATGCAGTTAGTGGTTATGCCCCATGAGAGTTGATGCTGATTAGTCTTTTTTAAGCTACAGGATGAAGTGTTTGAGAGTCTAGTAGAATATTTATCGAGTGAAGAAACCTTCTTGTAGTTTATAGAAAAGGATTCCATGCTGGGTAGCAATCAATAGCAAAGATACGTATCTGGGCTCAGGCTATAGCTATATACTGATTGTCAGTTAGTCCACATAGATCAACTGAGTGTTGCTATTTAGCAGAGGAATCATTATTTGAGCGTATAAACTGCGCACCTACTCTAAATTCTTATCGCTCTTTTTCTTGTAGCTGTATCCTAGCTAGTCGAGGTGTCTCGAAATGATTGATCTTGAAAATTTATGACCATATTTGAGTTATATATGCTTGGCTAGTTCAACTGCAGTGTAAAATATAATGCCATCTTAGCTTAAACTCTGCTTTATTAACTTTTATACCAGAAATGACTTTTTGTATTTCCTTTTTTTGGCCCCAAGTGATATGAGCATTCCTCCTGCCACTTTGCTCTTTGATCTAAACTATCTATACTTGTGCAGCACTGTGGAGTAGCCTAAGTTGACCTATTTGCATATTTCTTTTAGGTTGAAGTCTTTATTTTTGTTAGTTTTTTGTGCAGCATACTAGGCGAATAGTTGATTGAGTTGCATTACTTTTTATTTTGTTATTACGGTTCTTATTTTGCGTCTTCTAGATTATTTAGGGTATTAGATAAGGTGTTAATGGTGGGAGTATTATTAAGGAGAGTCGACTTATTTGAGTTATTGGGAGGATATGGCTATCGGGATGTCGATGTAGGAGTGGTCTTACTATATTTTTTGGGAGTTTTACGAAGATTATTTATCGTTTTAATGTTTTATTTAGGTCATACTCTCGAGGAACCCTGTAGTGACAATATTTATAAATAATGGCTAATTATATCGAAATTGTAATAAGATGTATGCTGGCGGCTTTTTATCATCAATCATTTAGTCCTTGCATTCATTTTTTATCCTCTATCTAATTTACTTTGACATTACTATCTCAATATGTTAGATAATATTATCCTGCATATGTTTAAACAACTAAACAGTCTCGATCATTCATTGAGCAGCATTCTTCATAACAAAGACAGCCTCCCCCTTACTGCTATTCTGTACCCCTTGGCTGCATTCTTCCATCCCGGACTCATATGGATAGCCTACCTGCTCGTCTACTACTTCTCCATCTACAGTATTAGATTCACTGCAGTGTATGCTTTGGGCACTCTTATCTGTGTGATTGCCACTACTATTCTCAAAAAAATAATAAAAAGGTATCATATATCATAAAGATAGACCTCGTCCTTAGTTGCGGAGTGAGGTGAGCAAGCCGCATCATTTTAGGAAGAAATAGAAGAATAATGCGATGCCAAGTGGTGATGCTTTCCAATCTGCCTTCTTTGTGACCTTCATGCACTTTATGGGTGTCAATATATACTGGTTAGTATTGTTTCATATTGGGGTGTGTCTGGGAAGGGTGTATTATATGTGCCACTGGCTAGGAGACACCATATGTGCGACAGTGATAGGTGTAGTGATAGGAAGAGGGATGTTACTTGCCTATTAATAGGGCTGGTTTTAGTTCGTGCCAGGGGAGATGCTGTGATCGAGTGATCTTTTATGTTACTAAGCTAAATAAAGTTAATCTATACAATTTTTTACTAAAATTTATAAATATCAGTCATTTTGAGAGTAAATCTATGACAGTTTTGGTAAACTCCCTGGAAACCTACTGCAGGACAGCCTTCACTAAACCCACATATCTAGTATCCTTTTAAATAACAACTCTAAGAATACCCACACTTGGATCTTTTTTACTTTTATTGAACCAATTCTTATACACCACACTTCTCTTCTGATTAGCACTCAACACAGTATGCGGTTGTACTGCTCTTTCCTTTCTTCCTATCTTCCGCACTTGCTATTTACTAACTGCGAAGCTCCACAACTGTCCTTGGAGTTACTAATGAGTAACTTATACTAGTATATGCTAGGGAAATACGTTTGTCTGCACCACGAATAGAGGATATATTGATTAAATCTTCCTTATTAGGTTGGATTGAAGGAATATTATTTATATAGTGTATCCTTTTATTTGATAGGAAAAGACTTAGTTTAGACCATAACCGAATCTACGGATCTAGGGGTATTCTGTCTTATGTAAATTTATCTTTTATAGTAATCCATTCACTATAGATATTTAATGTATTTAGTATTAAACTACTCTGGGTCCACTCCGCATTACTGAACTTCTATAGAACAGCACTACTTTCTCATCATCATCTCCGAAAACCTAGCATATGAATTCTTAGGAATATATTAGAGAGATAGGCAGTTAGTACATACTTGAAACCCTTTCTTAGAACACATCGAAAATACTTATTTTGTTATGCATTCTCACAAGTATACTTCGGTTATTTAATCTATGCACTTGTTCAACATTCTAAGGCATGGTTCCAGTTTTAATTTAAATAATTTTGTCTCGACTAACTATATCCAGCACAGTATAGTTGCAATTACCATACATGACTAGCAGCTGCGATGAGCCTAGAAATAGTATGTTTCTTATTTTAGGGTAGGGGAGGGGCATTTCGAAGCAATCGTCGAATTGTTAGCAATCGCTCATTTGATTATAAACTTAGTGTATACACTGATTATAAAATGGTTGTGTAAATAAACTAGTACTATTATTTAAATCGAGTGTGTATATAAACTAGTACTATTATTTAAATCGAGAGAATGCTTTGTTCTAATTGTCAGCAAAATACTACCCACACTATTCAGCTAGATTGCGACCATCCGCTCTGCCTGCGCTGTCTTTAAACCCATCTCGAAGCAGTATAGAAAAACTAATTTTTATAGGACTAACTGGAAATATATTGTTAATTTTGTGGATATCAGACTATACTGGCTTTGCCTTTGGCTTATAAACTAGTGCGTCCTTTACGTAAGTAATCACCTGGTAAACATTGTGGATATATGGCTTGTTTGGACTGTATGGAGTTGTTTCCTTTGTAGGAATATATAAATGGCAGTCACCAGGGGCATAAAGTGGAACCAGTATAGCACACCTACTCTCTTTTTCAACAACTCATGTCAACAGCAGGAAAGTAACTGTAGGGAACTATAGATGGCTGGTATAAGAAAATATAGAGGAGCTCACATAATAGAAATATGCTTAGTGATGTGTGTGTGAGTAATACAGCTAAGATTAGAAGTGGGTTTGAGATGATAAGAAAATAGTTGTAGAGAAAATAGGTTTAAATAATTTAATAGTACTAGCATATAATAGCTAGACATTTTGAGACAATCGATTAGGATATTTTTGATATAAGAAAAAAGATTGATGAAGCTAGAGCTCATTACTTGAAGATCTCAGATTGGGTTGGCTAGAGTTAGAAAATATAGTTAGGCATTAGTAACTTATAAATGGTTAGATATTTTGTCTAAAACAAAGATACAATCACTAAATTTACAGTAGGTTAACAATCAACTTATATGGCTTATCAGAGTCAAAATTATAAACAAATCATACATAATTACAGGGATTCTATCAATATGTAAGCTGTAAAGGATGTAATAGATGCGATTAGAAATATGTAGATGATAAATGGCAAGTCTTGTAGGAGTACAGTCTAGACCTAAATGAGTCTGAATCGTGAATATTTTTAGGCTAAAAGAAGAGACGTGCTCAAGTAGTGCTAGTGCAGCTAAATAACTGCAACAACGAAACCCAAAAACATAATGACGATTGGCAGTTACCTTAAAAAATAGACCAAAAAGCCCTTCGTATCTTTGCGCAAAAATATCTATGTATGATTATCTTTCTACTAACAAATTAAGCTAAAATTAACTTATTTAGTACTGTTATATATGATTGATCTATTTAGTTATGTTTCTAATCAGCTCTTGGGATGCACTCCTGTTACCTTGCCATCCTTGACCTCCAGTTCGACTTAGCTTTCCCCTAAACTAAAATCAGTAGGCCTAGGATCTCCAATTTGCCTCTGCACTTTGCCCACCTCCTCCTGAGGGAAAGAATCATCAATGGCCTTCCAGAAATTAGCATCACCCACATGCAATTTGATCTTCCCAGCCTATAAGTTAGATTTCTATCTAAAAAATATCCTACGATTTTTTATTAGATCATATATTAGTTGGATATTCTGCTCATTTGAGATTTGGGGTCCACTGTGTTAAGGGTAAAATACCGTAGAGATCCAGGGATTATAGGGGGTGCACTTAGGGATCATCGATTGTTTTGCGGTTGTTGCTGTAATTGCCTGCTGATTTGTTCTATTCCTTCACTTTCTGGTAATTAGACTGGACTAGAGCAGCAATTTCCTACCTGTTGATAGACTTCAACACTACTTCTTCGAGGTCGTTCCTAATCACTAAATCATTATGGTAATACCTACATCCCCACAACAATACCTGACTGTTCGACTGGAACTCCAAACTTTTCCAAATACTTTGTCTTGGCCTCAGCCACAGCGTCAGGGTTGTTTTCTTGACCTCTCTGCAACAAACCTGCTTTCTTGAGCCTAAATCATTATGTCTTTACTTGATGAGAGGGGTTAATGATGGGGAAATGAATTTTCCTTGGTAGACGATCTCTGCTTTTTGGATGGGAGTTGGGTCAGTATACCTGTTGTTATGATGGTTTGTACCTGACATCGTATTCTGAGTATTGGTAGGGTGTTTTATAGTCATCAAACTGTTTGTCGAGTAATGTATTTTGGTGGGAGCTTCCGGGGGATGGATATCGGAATATTAAGGCTTTGGCTGAGGGGTTCTTATATGAGCGGACTGAGGTGTGAAAGAGCCAATCCCTGTGTTAGATAGAGCATACCACATTCGGTTGATTGCCTTTTGCATGGGTTTATTAAATAATGATAGAGAGATGTATGAAATACAACAATCTTAGTAATTTATGGATTAAACAGAATAACACAAACATACTTCTTTAGGTTGACTTAACGATAGCAAATGATTCATAAAAACTATTTATAAAGCTATTGTATGTTTTTTTAATAGAATTATGTTTTTGTGTATCCATTTGGTGTATGGAAGATTATATAATACCCACCTACATCTATGAAAACCATACAAAAGCCTGCTACTTTGCTCTAAAACTAGCGATTGTACTTCCCCCTTACCCAGCCGCAAAAAACTATAGTAGAGCTGGCCCAACTACGCCTATTAGCTGCTCATCTACTAAATCATTGTATAGGACTAACATCATGCTCGCAAACCCACAGTTGAAGAAATATCCAGACTTATATAGCTATACATGGTATATCAAAATACATACAGGTGGCAGTAGAAGTGCTCTAGAGTGCAGCTGATAAACGATACGATTATTTCAAGAGGAAGATCCATTCTTTGATGCTCAAAAAACATATAGTATAGCAGATGCATATGGCTGCAGGCCGGCCAGTCGATAAAAAAACAATGTAACAGTGCGAAAAAGCCGACCTGTAAACGCGTAAAAACTAGCACTAGGCTCAAGTCTATTTCAGCAAGACTGACAATACCAAGATACAGTAGATTCTGAAACGAGCATAGCAGCAAGTAAAAACTCTAAACACCAACATCCGCAAAAACATCATGACCCAGTAGGCCACACTATAGTAACGAATTCGAACACGTAAGATGAAGTCTGAGAGTGGAAGTAGTTTGGGCAAGTTCAAAATAGAGTCGCATAATGCAGTGGCCAGAGACAAAGAGGGTAAGGCTAAAATAGACCCCAGAATGTAGTATTTTGATGATTATGGGGAGGAGAAGGACAAGTAGAAGAGGCCAGTGATTGGCAGTTCTACTAATTTAAGGGCGGTATTTGGGTCTGCAGAAAAAGATATCAGGAAGCCTAAATTCTTGTGATAGTCCAGTATGTTCTGCCTTTATTGTTGTATTCTCTCAAAATCAATTAAAATATACAATATATCGAGGACTTATTATTATAACACCTTATATAATTCAAATGTCACGCAACTATCACTAGCAATCTTTATGGTAACAACACTACAAACAAAACGTTTGCTAATGGTATTAATACCTAGCCACTCCCAATCAACTCATCCCAATCCTTACTCCTTATCTTAATGTCTAAGCCAGTCCCAAAGTGCTATAGTTAGGTTGTGGAAGCTCTAACTTAGCATAAAAACTGCAATCTTTGGGCTTAAGGGACATAACTTGTGTAGATTTTTCAAAAGAAGTGATCAAGCATAAATCTAAGGGGGCTAAGGAAGGAATCAGCTACAAGCATCATAACATACTTTAAAAACTACCGTTTTAGGATGACAGTTTCGATATTATAATTGAAAAGAACACACTAGACTGCTTGTTTTGTATTCCGGACTACCCTAGACAAGTCTTGCCTTGTATGGCTGAGTGTTTCAGGGTGCTCAAGGAGGGAGGGAAAATGATATCGATTAGTAACGGAATGCAGAAACATAGAAGGTTTTTTTACAGGACCAAGTTTTCGCCCTTCCAGTATGAGTGTGTTTTGTTTCAGGAGAAAAAAGATAATCAGCCGTTAGTTAATGTGTATGTGCTGAGCAAGGGAGAAGGTCAAGAACAGGAAAACCCTAATATTGGACAGATTATAAGGTAGGAAGGTAGCTAAGAGGAGGGAGATTAAGTGAGGTAAGAAGGATAACCTTAAGTATAAGATCAATAGCAAAAAGAAGAGTAGTAATAGGCTAAGAATAATGAAGAATAATAAGGAGGGCAATAGTAACAAAAGGCATAAGGCAACTAGTAGTAAGATTAAAACTAATAGAACAACTAATAAAATGGCTAGCCGTAAGCCAACAATTAATAATAAAACTACGATTAAGAATTCGCCCAAGAGTCACCATGATCACATTCTAACATACTATTACCCCTATATAGTCTCCAAAAATTTGCCTTTCCTTGCCTTTCTCTTCAGCACACTCGCATTCTATACCACTATGGTCTAAGCCTAGTATTTGCCTGGTCCGGGATTGAAGTTGCTTGGTCGAGACAGATCTAGTCTTTGTGCGGCAGTCACGTATCTTTTATCTTTTTATTGGATCAAAGGTCTTGTGTAGTATTGAGGAAGGGGTAGTCGACATTTCTAGTTGACACTTCCGCTATCAAAACTAGCTCTGTTGCCATAGCTGTCCCTATTTCCAGCCAGAGGCGAGGCACATGCATACAGTTTCTTGGTGATCATATCTGCCCTACTTTTTCGATGCTAAATACGTTAATCATCTATTTAAATACTAATAGTTTTCTTTTGCTGACTTCCATACCTCCTTACTGGTGATTTTGACGCTTCCTTAATGTGTTTTCTGAATTTGAGAAGCAAGTCATGAGGGAACAATAGCTGATCAAGTTGTTTTTTAGGTCGGTGGGGGTCATCGCGGTGGTAGATGGAGCCGTACTGGAAGCGTTAGGTAGTGTCGACTGAAATGGAAGCTGTAGGATGAGAGATTGTGAGGGAGGATTGGAGCCATATGGATGGAAGTTTCTAGTGGGACATTAATTATATATAGACTAGACATCTTCTAGTATGACTAAATTATTCAGTATGTACTAATGAAATGAATTGGTTAAAAAGTGAAAGATACAGGTTGTTTTATCAGTATTTTTTGCTAATTTTTGATCGGTTGAGTACACTTCTATTGACACTCATTTTAATATTTGAGCTTCTCTCAAATATTTCGAAGTCAATGTTGCCCACCAAGAAATACGATACTTCTCTGACCTTAATGATCGAATGATTGTATCTGGGTATAAAGCTAAAAGGATTTAAAGGTATGATGCTATAGTCATGTATTTCGTTAGGGTCTTCAGGTGGCAAATTATTCTTGATTGATATTTCTTCCTAATGCGAGATCTTCCTTTTGATGTTGGTCACAAATTCTGATAAATCCGAAGAATGTTTTATAAGATTAGCCGGGGATATTTAATTGCTGGAACCGTCTAGATTGTGTTATATGATTTCTGCGTTGCCTCTGATGTATATGTGGTCAGCAGTAACACTGTAATTATCGTGTGGCTCCACCATCCTCAGCTAAAGATTGCCTAGCAACTCTTCAAATATTTATTTCTTCAAGTGACTGATCTTTTCTGACACCTGGTCTTCATTAGAAAACATTTTATAGCACTGGAAGGCATGTTTCTTCCAGAAAGCTTCTTAGAGCATAGGGAAGCAATCAAAAACTCTAGTGACTAGATAACTCTTGACTCTCACGACTTCAACCATAGAGTTGGCGGTTACTTGCGTATGGAATACATTGGTGAGCATTGATTCGAATCCAAATACCTCTCCCACGAGCATAGGTTCCTTGTAGACCATGTTCTTATTGACGAACTCAACGATTACACCACCTCGTTTCACAAAGTACATATATTTGCCGATTTATCCGTTATTGATGATGAGCTAATTAGCATCAAAAGTCATTTCTTACCCTGATTCCTCTATCAGTATCTGCAATATGTTGTCAGGAATTACTCTGAAAATAGTATTTTGTTTCAACACAAGAAAAAGGTTAGTTTATTACCATTTTGGAGAAGCAAGGTTGAGCTCAAGCGAGCGTTGGTCTGTTATGCTACTGAGCATGTCGTATTCGTTGGGTTAGAGCTGACCGTTCTCGTTGCTGTTGTCGATCACATCTATATGTATAAGGTAGTACCTTTGAAGCTGTGAAGAATAAAGAATGATACTTTTCGAGTCTTAACTTACTTTTATATCTAAGGGAAACTAGGCTCAAGGTAGTTTTTGAGAAAGAACTAAGCTGAGCTTTGATTCTACTAGCTCTATCTGAGTATATTGGCAAGCACTGGTCCTAATTCTTACTACTTAATTTCCTCGTTGTTTTAGAAGAAGTACTAGAACTACTCACGGACTTGTTAGTTGGCCTTGATGTATGAGCTGACCACGTCGTAGCAGAATGAAACATATTCGAAGAGATAGCTTTTGGCAAATTTGTTAACGATGGTTAGTTTCATCAGTTATGAGTATAGTTTTATATTGAACGTGACCTCACTCTTGATCCAGTTCCAGCTCTATATTTACTCGTTATCAGTATCTAGATCGTAGTTGGCGGACTGGATCAACAACATTAATGCTGCAGGGGAGGTGAAGTTTTTATCATGGAACTACCAATACTTAGCGATCAAATCTTTTAGGAAGCGTTTACGGTATTAGACTTATAGTTAAAACTTGGATCTTAATTCCATTTACTTGGTTCCAACTTATATATTTTTGGTTGTTCTGATCTACTCCAACAAAGTGAACAATTTGTTGCGTTTGAACGAAGTCTATGCTGTTATCTTCTGATTCTTTTCTAGCTTCTTCTTCTATTAGCGCATCTTACGCAGCTATTACAATCCAATCTATGTGTCAACTTAGGTCCATTCTATTTGCTAATTCTAAAGATTTTAAAGTTTCTATCGCTAGTGCCGTTCGGCTAGCTAATTTTTTATTTGTTATCTTCTGTCCAAAATGCTTGATTCGAAAGAAGCCAGGTACTAGAGGAACAGTTTGTAGTCAACTCCTCTTAGAGTGGATACTCCCATGATTTTGACTATAGGGCCTATGACGATAGTATTGACTGTGAGAGTGAGAAGAGCGTTGGCTGTTACGTGTATCATGGTGAGAGTGCGTGAGTACTATTAATCTCGTCTATTGCCGAATACGTGCATAGCCAAAGCGATTCCTATGGCTCCTTTTAAACCAGCTACGGTGAGCACTGCGATTTCTTTAAGATTTAAATCTTATCCAAATTTTCTAAGATATTTGAGGAAAGCAGTTATGGATATGAATCTGGAAAAAATGACAAACAGATAGATGAGTACTATATTGAGCAATTATTCCTTCAAATCGAAAATGTGAGTCTAGGAGATGGCTAGCAAGTTATAACCTACTAGCACTCCAGCTATCATGCAAATACTAGTTTATGAAACGAAGGTCAAGTAACTCCAAAAGCTTTTCATGAACTCTCCTGTCTCTCCAAACAACCAGGTCTTGCCAAATGCATTCATATACAGAGAAAAAACAGTGATAGAAATGAGACTAGATACTCGATAGCTAGAGTACTAGGCAGTGAGGTAGATGGAGTAGCAAAATATAACTATTAAAGTAACGACGAGTACTCCATCGTAAATCATGCGCTTGATGCAGTATACTGCAACTACACCCGATATTAGACCGAAGAGAATGCCTCCAAATACATATTAGAGAAACATGGTGAAGTATGTCCAGTGATATTGCTCTTATTGAGTATCGATATAGTACTATATGAAAGTAGAAGTACTTGGATGAATTCGAAGATCATCATACAAGTGCAATAGTTAAAAAGAGACTATCCTTAGAGCAGTGATGTTAGTTTTTGAGGAGTTCCTGCTCGTCTGAATCTGTTAACGAAGGAGAGGATATCTGTGCAGGTGAGGATGCTGCCCAACATCAAAGCCTAGTACCATTTGTAGTTCTGTATTGAGAATGGGATACATCATATGGATCCAGGAATATTTTGACTGCCACCATAAGCAAACAAGCGCCAACAAAAGATGAAAGCACTCCCATGATGAGACTCTGCCATACTAGTTTTTTGAACACGTGCCACTATGTCTTAAAGGCGCTTTATAGAATGAGGCAGGGCAGGAAAATGGCAAGTATGCCTCTGGGTTGCGCTTTGCTGATCAAAATGGTGGCTTCTCCAACCATGCCCCAACTTTAGTAGGTCATGCCTAGTATCAGTCCTGATATGATCAGGATGGGGTAGTAGTGTATCTGTGTTCAGTTTATGAATACGTATATTATTTGACTGAGGAGTTTAAGACAGCCACCGTAGAGGAGACTTCCGAAAATGAAGAGCACTCCGAGGCCAACACCCGGGATGCCTTACTATTATAGATGAAAAAAGTACTGAGTGGGAAACTTTCTGAGATTATTGTTAGGGCTGTTAAGAGGGCATTGGAAGCTAAGTTGTTTCAAAAGATGTATTTGGAGATGGATCTTAGGTGAACGAGATGATTGATTATGACTAAAGAAGTGATGAGATAGGTATGTTTTATGCTGTTATTGAGAAACTTTTTGATTAGGGAAATACGTGAGCAGAGCAAGGAGTAGATAGAGAGCATAGCGTGTTTTCATGCGTGACAATTTAAGAATAATTTAATTTTAATAGCAACTTGGATCCTTAAACAATAAACAAATTTAATATTATTTTTAAAGATTACTTATTTTTTGAGCATTTTCATGGCTGATAGCAAAAAACTCTACATTATGCCTAAGGACACTTATACTTATAATTTAAATAATAACATAGTCATGTAATAGGACTAATACTAGCGCTAATCTGACGCCTAAGACTACGCAGATTACTGCCCCTCAGGCTACCATCCAGTCACCCTCGGTACTTCACTTCTAAGCTAGGCTAGATATTCAACCAGACGTATACTGTAATTCAGAAACTTGGTTGGGGACATTTTTCAACAGTGTGGTTGGTCAAGAACAACACATCAAATGCTTACTCTGCGCTCAAAATACAACGCAGCAAAGACA
>Ga0169931_10012230_pt1 | contig 11940 bp, 7 predicted proteins | sample Kivu_15m_20L_FD_129675 | JGI IMG/M metagenome (GOLD analysis project Ga0169931, IMG submission 129675) | Freshwater microbial communities from Lake Kivu, Western Province, Rwanda to study Microbial Dark Matter (Phase II) - Kivu_15m_20L... | ecosystem: Environmental > Aquatic > Freshwater > Lake ...
AGTTCACCCCCGAGGGCAAGGTCGCGTGGATTCACGAGGGCCACGGCAGCACGAATGCGATGGCGCACGAAATCACCTGCGACCGCGCGGGCAACGTCTGGGCGTCCGGCATGTTCAAGGGCGTGCTCAAGCTCGGCGACCGCACCGTCACCAGCCACGGCGACAGCGACCTGCTGCTCACGAGCTTCGACTCGACGGGCAAGCGCCTCTGGACGCGCACCGGCGGCGGCCCGCGCGTGGACTACGGGCTGGGCATCGCGACGGACGGCACGGGCAACGCCTTCCTCACCGGCGAGTTCACGGACACGGCGGAGATTGCCGGGACGTCCGTCACCAGCAGCGGCAGCACGGAGATTTACGTGGCGAAGTTCGACCGCGCCGGTGCGCTGTGCTGGCTGACGCAGGCCGGCGGCGAGAAGGGCGACAACGCCTACACCATCGTCGCCGACGCGCAGGGGAACCTCTACCTCTCCGGCAACATCAGCGGCCCCGCGAAGTTCGGCCCGCACGCGGTGACGAGCGCCGGGGGCAACGACGTGTATCTCGCCAAGCTCAAGGCAAGGTGACCGGGCGCATCTCCGTTTCTTGCAAAAGTCAGCCGTGTTGGATTGCCCGCGCCCTTCCCCCTCACCCCGGCCCTCTCCCCGAGGAGAGGGGGAACGTCAGCCAGCGCTCGAAGTGCTTGGGCGTCCCGGTCGGCCGAACGCGGACGGCGGTTCACCCTCTCCTCGGGGAGAGGGCCGGGGTGAGGGGGAAGGCGGGTCGAATCTGCCAAGGCGAACCGACGGCTCCGTGGTGTCCTGCAAGAATGTGAGATGATCCCAAGCTGATCGCGGGGGCACGATGCGGCTTGCCCCGCGTCCGCGCTTTGCCGAATCATCACAAGAATGATGTCGGCCCTGCCTGTCCTGTTCGCCGCCGCCGGCGCGACGCCCGATCCCCATCCGGCGATGATCCTCCCGTTCGCGCTGCTGCTCGCGGCCATCGCCACCGGCCCGTTCATCAACCGCCACTGGTGGGAGCATCATTACCACCACGTCGCCCTCGCGCTGGGGACGATCACGACGCTTTACTACGTCCTCGGGCTGGGCGCGCCGGGGCGGATGCTCCACGTCGCGCACGAATACGTAAGCTTCATCGCGCTCATCGGCTCGCTGTTCGTGGTCAGCGGCGGCATCCACATCCGCGTGAAGGGCGAGGCCACGCCGCTGGTGAACTGCGTCTTCCTGCTCGTCGGCGCGGTGCTGGCGAACTTCATCGGCACCACCGGCGCTTCCATGCTGCTCATCCGGCCGTGGATCCGGATGAACAAGTATCGCATCACCGCGTTTCACGTTGTGTTCTTCATCTTCATCGTCAGCAACGTCGGCGGCTGCCTCACGCCCATCGGCGACCCGCCGCTCTTCCTCGGCTACCTGCGCGGCGTGCCGTTCTGGTGGGTCATCCAGCACTGCTGGCAGGCGTGGTGCGTGGGCGTGTTCGGCCTGACCGCCATCTTCTACGTCCTGGACCGGCGCAACTTCCTCCGCGCACCCAAGCCGATCCGTGACAAGGAGACCGCGCAGGAGACGTGGAAGGTGGACGGCCTGCACAACGTCGCCTTCCTCGGCCTCATCCTGGCCGCCGTCTTCCTCCGCCACCCGCCCGGCCTGAGCGAGGCGCTCATGGTCGCGGCGGCGGTCGGCTCCTACTTCACGACGCCCAAGCCGGTGCATGAGGCGAACGACTTTAACTTCCACCCGGTCAAGGAGGTCGCGTGGCTCTTCGTCGGCATCTTCGCGACGATGGTGCCGGCGCTGGACTATCTGGAAACGCACGCCGACCAGCTCGGGCTGAACAGCGAGATGAAGTTCTACTGGCTCACCGGCGCGCTCTCCGGCGTGCTGGACAACGCGCCGACCTACCTGACCTTCCTCGCCGCCGCGATGGGCCGGCATGGCCTGAGCCTGAGCAACCCGGCGGACATGACCACGTTCCTGGCGCAGCACGACCACGAACTCATCGCCATCTCGCTGGGCGCGGTCTTCTTCGGCGCGATGACCTACATTGGCAACGGCCCGAACTTCATGGTCAAGTCCATCGCCGAGGCCGCGAAGGTGAAGACCCCGAGCTTCGGGGACTACGTGCTCCGGTTCGCGCTGCCGATCCTCGTGCCGTTCTTCGCCGTGGTGGCGCTGCTGTTCTTCTCGAAGTGGCGGGTGTTCTGAGCAGCCAGCGGCTATTGGCGGAGCGGGAGAGCGACCGAGTTGGATATTACGATGTCCCCACTCGGCACGCCCGTGGACGGCAAGGGCCAGGGAATTGGCACGCCCCGGTTGTCCACCTTGTCCGGTCCGACGCTGTAGAGCACCCAGTTGGTGCCGGTAAGATTGTAGTGCGGCGGCGTGTTCCCAAATGGATCGGTGGGCAGTTCGGGTAGAAATTGCGGAACCAGTTTACCCAAATCTGGAGCCGGGGAGCCTTTCTCTAGCTCGAACAGGCGGAGCGCCAGCGACACTTGCAGCAAGCGGGCCACTGCCTTCTGCCGGTTCAGCACGCTTACAATTTCTTCTGCCTGCTTTGTCTGTTCAGCCCAGTAGCTGCTGAACGGGTTATGCGCGGCGATGAAGTCCTTCCACTCGATCCCGGACGTGCCGCGAAAGTTGTTCAGGTCGCGGTGCATCCAGCGGGTGTGGTAGGCGTCCCATTCAGCAAGTCGCCCATAGTCAGGTCGCATCCGATCGTGCTCACGCAAAGCAGTGATTGCTTGGCGGCAATGCGCAGGAGAAAGGGAAGCCGTCCGCCGCCCGAGCATGTCGGTCGCGGTTCGCTCGAATGCGTTCGCTCGGAGGTGATCAATAAACGTGCCGTGGGCTGGTGCCACGCGGCTCAACTTCAACAGGGCTTCGGCAGCTTCCAACGCTTTGTTCCAGTCGTTCGATTCCTCTGCCGCGCGACGGGCGTGGCGCAGAAGGCGTTCGACTTCCATCAGCGCAGCGTTCTCGGCTGCGAGCATCCGCCGTTTCGTGATGTTCATCATGTCGGGCGGCCCCTCGCAGGGCTTGGATAACGCGAGAATGACAGCCCACAAGGCTGGCAGGTTCGCGGCGACGTAAGCCGCTCGTTCTGCCGGGTCATCTTTGTTCGGGTCAGGCTTGGCACCGGTTATGAGGGCGGCGGCGGAGAGCAGTTCGGGAAAAGCGTTTGGCTTGGGCGGTGGGGGGATCGGTCCGGGCGGCTTCGGCGGAGCGAAGAGGTGCAGGAGCAAAGCGACGAGCGACAACACAATCAGGACGAGCATGCCGAGCAGCCATCTGCTGGTGCTGGTTTCACGACTGAGGCTCACGGCTCTGTCTGGCAGTTGTTCCAAATCAGTTCAGCGGCAGTTTCTTCTGCTGCCGCAACTGCTCGCGCTCGCGGAGGATGGCGTTCTGCTCGGAGTCTTCGAGGTGCGGCTGGTGCAATTCGCGGTTCAGCCCGGCCATGCGGCGGTCGAGGTGTTCGTTGCGCAGCCGGGTGAGCGCGTCGCGGAGCATCGCGTGCCGCGCCTTCGCGCGGTCGGCCTTGATGCGCGCGGCGCGGAGCGGGTCGGTGCCGGGCACGTCGGCGGGGTCGGCGAGCATCCGGTCACTCTCGGCCATCGCCTGCGTGCAGAGGGCGCGCGTGGCGTCGTCGGGCAGTTCGCCGAGCAACTGCGCGAGGCTGGGCGGGCGGCCGTCCGCGAACCCGGCGAGGCGCAGCGCCACAATGTTCCGCACGCCCGAATGCGTGAGCCAGTCGAGTTGCAGCGTGGCGGCGAGCCACTCCATCTGGTCGTCGGCGTGGAAGAGCGCCTGCAAGAGCCAAAACTCCTGCTTGGGCGGCGGCGCTTCCGGTTCCGGCGCGGGCGCGGCGGATGGAAGGGCATCGCTGGAATGGCCTTCTGTCGGCGCGACGGGCTGCGAGTCGTAGTAGTCGTCAGGCGGGCTGTCGGGGTCGCGTGCCGGCGATTTGGAGTCTCCACTCTTGGGCGGGCTGCTGCCGGCGGACGGCGACTGGAAGTCGCCGGCACGAGTGCTGGGTGCGGTGGGCGGCTGCTGGAAGCCGCCGGCACGGGGGGCGGGCGCATCGGTGCGCAGGGTGAACTTCGGCTTCTGCGCTGCGATCTTCTTGAACTCCGCGCGCGCAGCTTCGGGCGCGACGCCGAGCCGCGCGGCGGTCTTCTGCGCGTAGGTGTCAATGAGCACCGCGTTGCCGGTCTTCTGCGTGGCTTCGCCCATCGCGTGCAGCACGGCGAGCCGGCCCTTGTCGGTCGCGAGGTCGTTCTGCACGCACAGGCGGTTGAGGTAGTAGTCGAAGAAGTTTTCCGCCCGTTCGATGAGCTGCGCGAAGGCCGGGCCGCCGTGAGCCTTGATGAAGCTGTCCGGATCGTGCGGCGCGGGCACGGTCGCGACGCGGATGGCGAGGCCGCTGCCCAGCAGGATGTCCAGCGAGCGCACGGCGGCGTTTTGCCCGGCGTTGTCCGAATCGAAGCACAGCACCACCTCGTCGCCGTAGCGCTTCAGGATGCGGCAGTGGTCGGCGGTGAGCGCGGTGCCCTGCGGCGCGACGACGTTTTTCACGCCGGCCATGAAGCACGCGATGAGATCGAGCTGGCCCTCGCAGATGATGGCGCAGTCGGCGTCGGCCACGGCGCGGCGGGACTTGTCCAAGCCGAAGATGACGCGGCCCTTGGTGAAGATGGGCGTCTCCGGCGAGTTGACATACTTCGCGGTTTTCTCGTCGCCCGCGAGCACGCGCCCGCTGAAGCCGATGACGCGGCCCTGGTCGTCGCAGATGGGGAACATGAGCCGGCCCCGGAAGCGGTCGTAATGCCGGCCGGTCTCCTCCTTCTTGATGATGAGGCCGCCCTTCTCGACGAGCGCGAGGTCGAACGACTTGGACTTCGCCCAGTTCACCGTGTCGTCCCACAGGTCCGGCGCGTAGCCGAGGCGGAAGAGCTTCACGGCCTCGGCGGGGACGCCGCGCTTGGCGAGGTAATCGCGGGCGATCTGGCCGGCGGGGTCATTGGCGAGCGCGGTCTGCCAGCGCTTGCAAATCTCCTCGTGCAGGTGGAGCAGCGACTCCTTCTCGCCGCGCTGCTGCTTCGCGTGCGGGTTGTCCTCGAACTCGAGCACGATGCGCGCGCGCTCGGCGAGCCGGCGGACGGCTTCGATGAAGGAGAGGTTCTCGTATTCCTTGACGAAGGTGAACACGTCGCCGCCCTTGTGGCAGCCGAAGCAGTGGAAGATCTGGCGGCCGGGATTGACGTTGAAGCTCGGCGACTTCTCGCGGTGGAAGGGGCAGAGCGCGACGAAGTTCGCGCCCGCGCGCTTGAGCGGGCCGAGGTAGCCGCTGATGACATCCACGATGTCGCTGGCGGCGCGGATTTCCTCGAGCTTCTGCGGTGGGATCAGGCCGGGCACGCGGCGAGCAAAGCGGGAATTGCCTCGCGTGGCAACTCAGGTGTCGGGCCGGCGGCTCAGTCCTTCTTCTCCGGCGGCGGGGTGGGCCGGGGCGGCGGGGCGGTCACATCGTCGAGCACGCGCTGCTGCTGCTTGCCCAGGGTGTTCTCGCTGGGGGCGGGCTTCACATGGCCGACCGGCGTGATGAGCTGGTGGGCGAGGTAGGTGCGGATGTAAGGCCCGGTGAAGCTGTCGTAGAAGGCCATGCGGTTGATCATGCCCAGGCTCGGCACGAGCACCATGCCGGTGTCCGCCTCCTGCGCCTTGCGCTGGGCCGCGACGGTGGCGGCGTCGTAGTGGCGCGCGTGCAGCACGGCCAGGATGGCAATCCAGATGCAGAGGTAACGGATGGCGCCGGCGGCCATGCCAAACCGGTATTCCCAGCCCCCGAAGAAATCGCTGTCCACGAGCTTGTTGCCCACGCTTTTGCTGATGAAGCTGAAGAGGACGACCACGCCCGTGGCCACCAGGCCGTAGCCGAGGATGTTGGCCCACAGGCGCGACAGGTTCGCCTTCACCAGCAGGTCGCCCACCAGTCCGTAGAGGAAGCCCGCCGCGATGACGAGCACGAGCCATTGCAGGAAGTCCAGCAGCTCCTCCGAGATGCCGCGCACCTTGCCGCGCCAGCTGCCGAGGCCGAGCATGATAATCAGGAAGACATCGAACAGTCCGAAGCTCGGGCCGGCGGGCTTGGCGGCGGCCTCTGCGGCGGCGGCCTCCGCGGCGGCGGCAAACATCGGGGTCACTCCCGTCAACCAGCTTCCAGCGTCAGCGTGCATGGCGGCAACTTGCCGCGTCGCGGGAAAAAACAGAAGGGCAAAGATGCGGGGCGCAGCTTGGCACACGCTCCACGGCAGGTGAACCCCCTCTCCTTGCGACGCAGGAGCGGGGAGAGGGCTGGGGAGAGGGGAGCCTTGATCCTACAGCGGTAACGCCCCTCCTCTCCCCGGCCCTCTCCTCCATCCGATGGAGGAGAGGGAGCAGGCTTCCTCGTTCGGATGGTGCGGGGGTCAAGTTGCGGCCAAAGTCGCGCCGCTACTTCGCCGCCGCCACGTCGGTCACGGCGTGCCAGATGAACTCCATGAACTGCCCGAGGCCCTTCACGCTGATGCGCTCGTCGTTGCCGTGCATGCCGGTGACTTCCTTGTCCGCATAGACCGTCCCGACGCCGTAGGCTTGCACGCCCTTGGCGCGGAGCTGGGCGGAATCGGTCGCGCCCACGACCATCATGGGCATGGTGATGGCCCCGGGGAACTGCCGCTTCTGCGAGCGTTCGAGCGCGCCGAACATCTCGTTGTCGTGCCGCGAGGGCGGGGCGGTGGGCCGGCCGCCGACGGGCGGGACGACTTCGATCTGCGGGTCGTTGATGAGCTTGCGCAGCGCGGCGGCGAGGCGCTCCACGTCCTCGTCCGGCAGCGCGCGCACGTCAATCTGCGCCAGCGCGTCGCCGGGGATGACGTTGATGCGGAAGCCGCCCTTGATGATGGTGGGCGTGAGCGTGGTGCGCGTCATCGCGTGGTAGGTGCCGAAGTTCAGCCGCAGTTTCTCCTGCGCCATCGCGCCGACGGCGGGGTCTTCGAGCTGCGTGAAGAGGAGCGCGTCGGCCGGCGGGCTGATGGTGGCGAGGCGCTTGAAGAACTCGCGCGTCGTGTCGTTGAGCCGCATCGGGGCCTGCCACTCGCCGATCTTCGCGACGGCGGCGCACAGGTGGACGATGGCGTTGTCCGGGCGCGGGCGGGAGCCGTGGCCGCTGGTGCCCTTGGCCGAGATGAGGAACGGGCGCGGCACCTTCTCGGTGGTGGAGACGCCGACGTAGGTGACTTTGCCGTTGGCCTCGTGGATGCGCCCGCCTTCGTTGAGCGCGTATTCGCAGGCGATCTTGTCCCAGTGTTTCGCGACAAGGAAATCAATGCCCACATACGTGGTGCCCTCCTCGCCGGACTCCGCGAGGAAAATCACGTCGCGATCAAGCGGCACCTTGTGGCGGTGCAGCAACAGGAAGATTTCGAGGAAGGCCGCCGTCATGCCCTTGTCGTCCAGCGCGCCGCGCCCGTAAATCCAGCCGTCCTTCACAATCCCGGCGAATGGCTCGACGGTCCATTTCTCGCGCTCGACGCCCACGACATCGGTGTGGCCCATGAGCAGGAGCGGCTTCTTCTTCCCGTTGCCCTTGAGCCGCGCGACGAGGCTGCCGCGTGCGGGTTCGAGCGCGAGGATCTCGCTGGGGATGCCCTCGCGGTCGAGGAGGGCCTTGAGGAACTGCGCGCCGCGCGTCTCGTTGCCGGGCGGGTTGACGGTGTCCACGCGGATGAAGGCGGACAGGTTCGTGATGGTTTCGGCCAGCGCGGCGGGGAAGTTCGGCTGCGGCAGCGGCGCGGCGGGCGATGCGGTGGCGGCGGCAAACCCGAGGGCGAGGAGCAAAAATCGTTTCATGGCGGCGTTGCGCGAGTGGTAGCCCACGCTCCCGCCGCCCGCAAGCGGGATGGCGCAGCTTGGTTTCTTGCCCGGGCTGGCCACGGTGAATTACCCGCTTCCTTTCCCCTCACCCCGGCCCTCTCTTGGGAGAGGGAGGAACGCCGACCGCGTCCTGCCGACCGGAACGCCACCGCACTTCGAGCGCCGGCTGACGTTCCCCCTCTCCCCCGGGGAGAGGGCCGGGGTGAGGGGGAAGAGCGTGCGCTTCGCTCAAGCCGTTCCGGCTGCTCTGATGTGCCCGGCAAGAAAGTCAGCCGCGCCCGCGCAAGCGGGATGGCGGCGGGAATCTCGTGCGGGAATCTCGTTGAAGAAGCGCGCCGCTGGCGGCATAACCCGCGCCCATGAGCTCCGTCCTTCTCCGCCTTGCGTGCGTCGTCGGCCTGTTCGCCGCCGGGTCGGCGGGCCGCGCCGCCGAACTGCTCTCCGCCGGCCATCGCCCGAAGGCGCCCGGCGTCCACGCGCTCGTCGGGGCGAAGGTGTTCCTCAATCCCACCACCGCGCTGACCAACGCGACGGTCATCCTCCGCGATGGCCTCATCGAAGCCGCCGGGCGCAACCTGCCCGTGCCCGCCGACGCCCGTGTGTGGCCGGCGAGCAACACCGTGATTTACGCCGGCTTCATTGACGCCTACCTCAGCATCACCGGCACCAACGCGCCGGTTTCGACCACCCACATTGACCCGATTGACGGTCTGACCAGCGGCATCAACTTCCTCGGCGTCGAGAGCCAGGAGAAGGTCCGCACGCAACCCGGCGCGGGCTACGAGGTCGCCAGCGTCACGCCGCACGCGCGCGTGGCCCGCGATTACGCGCCGCCCGGCAAGACGCTCGAAGGCTTGCGCGAACTCGGCTTCACCGCCGGCAATGTCGTGCCCGCGAAGGGAATCATCCGTGGCTCCAGCGCGTTCGTGAACCTCAGCGACGCGCCGCCGAACGAGGCCATCCTCCGCGCGGACACCCACCAGCACATCGCCTTCGAGTCGCAGGAGGTCTATCCGCGCTCGCTCATGGGCACCATCGCCGTCGTGCGCCAGACCTTTGCCGACGCGCGCCACTACGTGCTCGACCAGGCTGACTACCGCGCCAAGCCGACCGCGCGCAAGCGCCCCGACCTCAACCCCGCACTCGACGCGCTCGCGCCCGTGCTGAACAAGGCCATCACCGTCGTCTTCGAGCCGGGGAGCGTGCTGATGGGCGACCGCGCGGCGTTGCTGGCGCGGGAAATCGGGCTGAACTTCGCCGTGGTCGCCAGCGGCCACGAGTGGCGGCGGCCCGACTTGATGAAGGCCGTCAGCGCGCCGTTCATCGTGCCGCTGAACCTGCCGTCCGCGCCGAAGCTGCCCGAGGAAGACGACTGGCTGGATGTCTCGCTCGACCAACTCCGCCAGTGGGACTGGGCGGCCGAGAACGCGGCCTTGCTCCGCGCGCAGGGCCTTGAAGTTGCGCTCACCACGCACGCGCTGGCGGATCGGAAGGTTTTCCGCAAGAACCTCCGCCTCGCGCTGGACCGGGGCCTGGCCGAGGCCGACGCGCTCGCGGCGCTCACGACGATTCCCGCCAAGCTCTGCGGCGTCGCGGACCGGCTCGGGACGATTGAGAAGGGGAAGATTGCCAACCTCACCGTGGTCGAGGGCGCGGGGTATTTCGACGCCGACGCGAAGGTGCGGCAGGTGTGGATTGACGGCGTGCCCTTCGAGACGCAGCCGGCCAAAAACCCCGTAGCAGCAGACGTGAGGAGGCTCACTTCAAAGACCACTCCGCCCGCGGCCGAGAAAAAGTCAGAGACTCATCCCGTCGTCTCCCACGACGGGAAGGACGCCGCTCCCAAAGGGGACAAGAGTGTCCCCGCCACGAAGAAGGCCGAGTTGACCGCGCTCCAAAGGCAGCGCGTCGCCCAGCCGCCGAACGCCTCGCGCGGCCCGCTCGCGTCGCCGCGCACCGTCATCGTGCTCAACGCCACCGTCTGGACCTGCGGCCCCGCTGGCCGGCTCGAAGGCATGGACGTGCGCTTCACCAACGGCAAGGTCGAGTCCATCAGCAAGCATCCCTCGCTCGACCGCGAGCGGCTCACGCGGCTCAGGGTGAGTTCGGACACGCTGGTCATCGACGCCACCGGCAAGCACCTCACGCCCGGCCTCATTGATGCCCACAGCCACACGGCGATTCTCGGCGGCGTCAACGAAGGCACCTTGCCCTCGACCGCGATGGTCCGCATCGCCGACGTGGTGAACTCGGAGACGGAGAACCTGTTTCAGCAGCTCGCGGGCGGGCTGACGATGGCGAACCTCCTGCATGGCTCGGCGAATCCCATCGGCGGGCAGAACAGCGTCATCAAGCTGCGCTTCGGCGCGGGGCCGGAAGGACTCAAGTTCACCAACGCGCCGGCGGGCATCAAATTTGCGCTCGGCGAGAACGTGAAGCAGTCGAACTGGGGCGACCGCAACACCACGCGCTTCCCGCAGTCGCGCATGGGCGTGCCGACGTTCTTCGCGAACCGCTTCACCGCCGCGCGGCAGTATCAGGACGCGTGGGCCGAGTATCGGCGCAAGGGCGGCGTGCCCCCGCGCACGAACCTCGAGCTGGAGGCGCTCGGCGAGATTCTCAACGGCACGCGGCTCATCCATTGCCACAGTTATCGCGGCGACGAAATCCTCGCGTTCCTCCGCGTCTGCGAGTCGTTCGGCGTGCGCGTGGCGACGCTTCAGCACGTTCTCGAAGGCTACAAGGTCGCCGACGAAATCGCGAAGCACGGCGCGGGCGGCTCATGCTTCACGGACTGGTGGGCCTACAAGTTCGAGGTGTGGGACGCCATCCCCTACGCCGGCAGCCTGATGCGCGACCGGGGCGTGACGATGTCCTTCAACTCCGATTCCTCCGAGCTGGCGCGGCGCATGTATCTCGAAGCCGCGAAGGCGGTGAAATACGGCGGCACACCGGAGACCGAGGCGCTCAAGTTCGTGACGCTGAACCCGGCGAAACAGCTCGGCGTGGACAAGTGGGTCGGCTCGCTGGAGCCGGGCAAGGACGCGGACTTCGCCCTCTGGTCGCACTCGCCGCTGGCCTACAACACCGTCTGCGAGCAGACGTGGATCGAGGGCCGCAAATACTTCGACCGCGCCGCCGCCGCGCTGCGCGCCGAGACGCTGGCGAAGGAACGCGCGGACTTGATTGCGAAGGCGAAGAAGGTTGCCTCGCTTTCGGGCGGTGGTGGCGGCGAGGGCGCTGCCGCTGCGCAAACGCTGTTCTTCCAGCGCGCGCTGGAGAAGCTGCACGAGCTGGGAATCGCCGAGTGTTTGGAGTGCAAGCTGAACCAGATGGTGCAGTGAGCGCCAGCTTTCTCCCTCTCCCTTTGCGCAGCAAGGGGAGAGGGCCGGGGTGAGGGGTTCTGCTCAAGCGCAAGCGGCCCCTCCCCTCATCCGGCCTGCGGCCACCTTCTCCCCTCGCTCCGCGAAGGGAGAAGGAGCTTGGCGTCGCCGGCACTTCTCACTTCCGCATCGGCACCCAGCCCTTGCCGGGGATGAACTCGCGGCTGCCGCCATCGGTCTGGCAGCCGGTGGCGGCGAGGACGACGGCGAGGAGGGCGAGCAGCAGGAGCGGTTTCATGGGCGCAGCATAAACGGGGTTGTCAGTCCCGCAAGCGTGGAGCAGATTGGCCGCGCGCGATTGCCATGCCTGCCAAGTTCAAATCGCTCAAGGGCCAGTTCCTCCTCGATGGCGGCAAGCTGGCCGGCTCCTACTTCCACCGCAGCGTCGTCCTCATCTGCCAGCACGATCCCGAGGGCGCGTTCGGCCTCATCGTCAACCGCCCGACGGACAAGAAGGTCGGCGAGGCGCTGGTGGCTGACCTGCCGGACACGCTCAAGGACCAGTCGCTGTTCCTAGGCGGCCCCGTGCAGCCGCAGGCGATGAGCTTCCTGCACGCGGACGATTTCCTGCCCGACGCGAACGTGCTGCCCAACCTCAACCTCGACCATTCACTCGACGACCTGGTCGAGCTGGGCGG